>Ga0209561_1000223_pt1 | contig 15575 bp, 15 predicted proteins | sample WorMettrBAHAMAS2_FD_187393 | JGI IMG/M metagenome (GOLD analysis project Ga0209561, IMG submission 187393) | Marine gutless worms symbiont microbial communities from Max Planck institute for Marine Microbiology, Germany - Inanidrilus... | ecosystem: Host-associated > Annelida > Digestive system... | reverse complement strand
AACGGCTCATATTGAGCGTTGGAATAATACCTTACGGCAACAGTTGGCACGCTTCCTACGTAAGACGTTGTCTTTTTCCAAATATGTTAAAATGCATGAGATTTGTTGAAAACTCTTCATACACCGCCATAATACCGAATTATTGCCGATTGTTGGCTAGATATCACTTCAAAAATCACCACTACTAAAAAGATAATGTAACTTTTTTCGACCGATTCGCGTTTGCCTTTGCGGACAAAATAATTCCCATTTTCTCAGGCCTTTCGGTACTGCTGTCCTAATGGCCGGTCTGTACCTTGTAGGCCTCCGGCCCAGGGACCTGGAGCCGGTCGATCTGGAGATCACGGCCGGCGAGCTGGTCTTCCTGTCCGGTCCCTCCAGTTCGGGAAAGAGCTTGCTCCTGCGTGCCATCGCCGACCTGGACCCACATGCGGGCGAGGTCCGGATCGACGCTGTCCCCCGCTCGGCCCTGTCTGCCCCCGAATGGCGCCGCCGGGTCGGGCTGCTCCCGGCCGAATCCCACTGGTGGCAAGATAAGGTCGGTGATCACTTTCGCGATCTCAACTCCGAGGCCGGAGAAGACGACGCTGAGGTTATCGGGTATCCTGAATCGGCTCGATTTCGGAGCCGACGTGCTGGGCTGGTCCGTCTCCCGGCTTTCTACAGGCGAGAGACAGCGCTTGGCCCTGGCCCGCCTGCTCGCCAACCGACCCGAGGTCCTGTTGCTGGACGAGGCCACCGCCAACCTGGACCCGGCGAACCGGGACCGGGTAGAGGTCATCGTCCGGGACTATCGGCGGGATCGGGCCGCGGCGGTGCTCTGGGTCAGCCACGACCCGGAGCAGCGTCGGCACCTCGCCGGGTGGAGTCTCGTCATCCGCGACGCCCGGCTGGAACCGGAGCCGTGGACCTGATCCGGCTCGGCCCCTGGGACCTCGGCCTGGCCGCGGGTCTGGTCCTGCTGCTGGCCCTCATGTCCTGGCATCTGCGCTTGGGGGTGGGACAGCGGGTGCTCATCGCCGCCGCCCGGAGTACGGTGCAGCTTTGTCCTCTTGGGACTGGTGCTCAAGGTCCTGTTCGAGCTCCGGAGCCTGCCTTGGATCGGTGCCCTAGCCCTGTTCATGCTGACCGTAGCCGGTTGGGAGGTGATGGCACGCCAGCAACGGCGCTACCACGGTCCCTGGGGGATGGGAATCGGCACCCTGTCCATGTTCCTCTCCTCCTTCAGTGTCACCCTGCTGGCCCTGCTGCTCGTCATTCGAGTCGAGCCCTGGTATCAGCCCCAGTATCTGATCCCCCTGCTCGGCATGCTGCTCGGCAACACCATGAGCGGCATCGCTATCGCCCTGGACAACCTCACCCGTCACGCCTGGGAGGGTCGTGGACGGATCGAGGGCCGACTGCTGCTCGGCGCGGACTGGGACACCGCCATCGCCAATATCCGCCGCGATGCATTGCGTTCCGGCCCCATCCCCATCATCAACGCCATGGGCACCGCTGGCATTGTCAGCCTGCCGGGGATGATGACCGGTCAGATCCTGGCCGGCAGTCCACCCATGGAGGCGGCCAAATACCAGCTACTCATCATGTTCTTGATCGCCGCCGGTACCGGACTGGGGAGCGTCGCGGCGGTCCGGATCGGCTCCCGACGGCTGTTTGACGAACGTCAACACCTGCGGCTGGATCAGCTGCGATGAATGGTCGCCGCCAAGCGTGGAATAGGCTTCGTCATCGACACCGGCTTCCACTTGCGGCGATGCCGCTACCCCGGTGTTGGATCTGTCGTACCAGTTAAAAGGCTCCTTCATAGTATTCTTTATCGGTGCTAAAATTGGACCATTAAACGAGCCTACCGGAGATCGAAACCATGACGATGAAATTTTCCGAAGACATTGTTCCGCTCACGGACTTGAAGGTCCATCCGGGCCGAATTGTCAAACACGTAGTAGAGGCCCACCGGCCGGTACTCCTGACGAGTCGGGGACGCGGGGTCGCAGTGGTGCAGTCCGTTTCCGACTACGAGCAGGCCGAGGAGGAACGTTCCTTTATGCAGGCTGTCGTGGCGGGGCTGGCCGGTCTCGAAGCCGGCCGGGAGGTCTCTCTGGCCGACGCGAAGGCGCGGTTTGGATTCAAGTAACCGAATAATGCCTGCCACCACCATTCGTTTTGCGGAATCCGCGGTCGCGGACTTGGAAGAAATCGGGCGTTGGTATCTCGAACAAGGTGTACCTGACACGGGAGATCGGCTCATTGCTGAGATCTTCGAGCGAATAGAAGTGCTCCACGATCACCCGGGCATAGGCCGGATCGTCCTGGAGTTCAGGCAGACATTCCTGAGAGAACTGATCCACCCCCCGTTTCGGATCGTATATCGGCGGGAAGGGAAAAAAATACAGATCATCCGCATTTGGCGCAGTGAGAAGATGCTTCATCTTGCGCCTGAAGAGATTGAGAATGAATTTTAGAGATCTCCGGACATCGAATGTTGGCTGAGAAAATCAAACCACCTGAAGATTATTCGGATCGATTGACCGATGCGACGCGACGGCCTGCGCATTGGGCAGAAGCCTGCACCCATTCAGTTTGTAACCATCTGGAATCATTGATTTTGAGAAAATTTTCATTCGGTTTCCCTGACAGCCCGTCCTACACTGCCGATGACCGGCAGGTAAGGGTTTGGGATGGTAACATTTGAGTCTTCGATGTCGGTGAAAACAGCCATCCCATGCAGCAATATCTCGATCTACTCCGCGACGTTGTCGACAATGGCACCGACAAGTCGGACCGGACCGGGGTCGGCACGCGCTCGGTGTTCGGGCGTCAGGTTCGATTCGATCTCTCCCGCGGGTTTCCTCTGGTCACGACCAAGAAGATCCACCTGCGCAGTGTCATCTATGAACTCTTGTGGTTCCTCGCCGGATCTACGGACAACCGGTGGCTGCGGGAAAGAGGGGTGCGTATCTGGGACGAATGGGCGGGCACGGACGGGGCGCTCGGTCCCATCTACGGCCACCAGTGGCGGAGCTGGGCCGGTCCCGACGGTGCCGCCGTCGATCAGATTTCGGAGGTGGTTGCCGGCATCCGGACCAACCCCGACTCGCGCCGCCTGTTGGTATCCGCCTGGAACCCGGCCGATCTCCCGCTGGATAGCCTGTCGCCCCAAGAGAACGTCGCCCGCGGTCGCATGGCCCTAGCTCCCTGTCACTGCCTGTTCCAGTTCTATGTGCAGGACGGGCAGCTCTCCTGTCAGCTCTACCAACGCAGTGCCGATCTGTTTCTGGGCGTGCCCTTCAATATCGCCGGCTACTCCCTGCTCACCTACATGATTGCCCACCAGTGCGGCCTGGAGGTCGGGGAGTTCGTACACAGCTTCGGCGATCTGCACCTCTACCGCAATCATCTCACCCAGGACATCGTGTACGAGCAGCTGCGACGTGAGCCGCATCCCCTGCCTCACCTGTCGCTCCGGCGGCTCCCGGAGTCCCTGTTCGATTATGAGTTGGAGGATTTCCGATTCGAGGGCTACGATCCCCATCCGGCGATCCGCGCGCCCATTGCCGTATGAGCCCTGAACCACCCTACCGGAGGCCCTGCCCGTGATCCAAGCCCTGCTCGACTATGGACTCTTTCTCGCCGAGACCCTGACCCTGGTGCTGCTGGTCGGTGCCCTCCTGTTCATTCTGCTACACGCCCGCAGCAGGTTCCACGCGGATGGGGACCGGATCGATGTGACCGACCTCAACGACAAGTACCGCAGCATGGCGCAGGTCTTGCGGCGGGCCTCGTTGCCCAAAAAGGCGGTCGTCAAGGCGCTGAAGGAGGAGCGCAAGGCGCGCAAGCGGCGTGGCCGGATGAGGGATGGGGAACGCCGACGGATCTTTGTGATCGATTTTCACGGCGACATCAAGGCCACCGAAGTCGCCTCTCTCCGCGAGCTCATCACCTGTGTACTGATGGAAGCGGGGGCGGGAGACGAGCTCTTGGTGCGGCTCGAAAACGCCGGCGGGGTCCTAGCCGAGCACGGACTGGCCGCCTCCCAGTTGACCCGCGTGCGCCGGAGCAAGGTCCGCCTGACGGTCGCGGTGGACAAGGTCGCGGCCAGCGGCGGCTATCTGATGGCCTGTGTAGCCGATCACATCATTGCTGCGCCCTTCGCCGCGGTGGGCTCGATCGGCGTGGTCGTGCAGCTTCCCAACTTCCACCGCCTGTTGGAACGCCGCGGCGTGGATTTCGAGCTGCACACGGCCGGCGAATATAAACGGACCCTGACCCTGTTCGGCGAGAATTCGGACGCGGATCGGGAGAAGGTGCGCGAGCAGCTCGAAGATACCCATAAGTTATTCAAGGATTTCATCCAGGAGTATCGGCCGGGCGTCGATCTGGGCGCGGTGGCCACCGGCGAATACTGGCACGGCATCCAAGCCCTGGAACTCGGATTGGTGAACGAGGTCAAGACGAGTGACGATTATCTGCTGGAAGCGAACACCGATGCGGATCTCTATCTGGTCGCCTATGCGGTCCACAAACGGCCGCTGGAACGGCTGCTTGCTGCCGTACAGGGTGCCGTGTCGGGGGTGTTATCCGGACGCCGATTATGAACCAGACAGTTACCCGGAATGCCTTTCTCAAGGAGCTGCAGGACAACCTGCCCGCGGCGGAACTCATCGAGCAACAGGTCAGGGCGGCATTGGTCGAGGATCTGGGGGGCGGTGACCGTACCGCCGCCTTGTTGCCGGCAAACCGGAAATCCCAGGTCGAGCTCATTACCAGGCAGAATGCGGTCGTCTGCGGTCGGGCCTGGTTCGACGAGGTCTTTCGCCAACTTGACTCTGGAGTTCGCATCGAGTGGCGGGCAACGGACGGCGAGTGCGCAAAACAGGACCAAATCCTGTGTACTCTGACCGGGTCCACCCGAGCCCTGCTGAGCGGCGAACGTACCGCCATGAATTATCTGCAGACCCTTTCGGGAACGGCCAGTCGGGCGCGCCTGTATGCGGACGCCATTGCCGGCCTCCCAGTGCGTCTGCTCGATACCCGCAAGACGCTTCCGGGGTTGCGCTTGCAGCAGAAGTATGCAGTACGGTGCGGCGGCTGCCACAACCACCGCATGGGACTGTTCGATGCCATCCTGATCAAGGAAAACCACATCCTAGCGGCGGGCTCCATCACCGCCGCCTTAAAAGCGGCGTTCGCTGTGGCCGATGGTCTGCAGGTGGAGATGGAGGTGGAGAGCCTGGACGAGCTGGAGGAAGCCTTGGCCGCGGGTGCCACCCATTTGTTGCTGGACAACTTCGAGCTCGATCGGTTGCGGTGGGCGGTGGCCCTGGCCCGCGGAAAGGCGCGCCTGGAGGCCTCCGGCGGCGTCACCCTCGACAGCGTTCGGGACATCGCCGGAACCGGTGTGGACGACATTTCCGTTGGCGATCTTACCAAGGATGTCACGTCCGTCGACCTTTCCATGCGCTTCGTGGATTTAAGGTGAAATAGCGTCTCGCCAACGACAATGCCGGCCAGAGCATCCTGCGCTTTGTTACCCATGGGGGGTGCCTCATGGTCAATGGCAGAATCGTGGATACGCAGCGCATACTGCAGCATGAAAAGAATGCTAGGGAAATCCTGAAGGGATTGCTGAAACTTCTAGCTCATGGCTTACGGGGCAAAGTTCTGAGGACAAGATGACAAAGAGGACCACGCCATTCTAGGTCGAGGGCATGAACGCCGAGAAACGCGAAAACCGGATAGCTAGGCTGTTCGCACTCATCGAACCCAAGTCCGGCCGTGTCGCCACCGAGGGCGTCCGAATCCAGCGAACATTCGTATTCGTACCCGACCCACCACCGCAGCCATTCGAGACAGAAACTAAAAAATTAGGGGTGCGCCGCTTGCCATGGGGTGTCGCGGGGTGGGCGGCAGTTTCCGAGACTGAACAGGAGGCGGAGACCCTCGCCCCGGATATGTTCGACCTCTGGTCCGACTCTCTATTCGTCATGGCGTTCGAGACGGGACCACCCGACGATGCCACGCTGGCGCAATGGATCATGAGGGTACTGGATACCGAAACAATCCCAGCGCTCGTTGACAAAGCACAAACGCCGCCGTAGCCGTCCGGGGGGATGATGCTGTCGAGGGCTGCCTGCCCCCGGATCGCAGCCTGTCGCTGCTTTTTGGAGGCATCTGGGACGATCTCGGTGTAGACTTTTCCTTGCCGTTCCAGGATCCCGAAGACAATCGTTTTACCGCCTGCTCCACGACCCTTCTTCCCACGGACACGGCGCGCACCAAAACAGGATTCATCGACTTCAACCTCGCTAGAGAGGGGCGATGAAGCGTCACAAACCTGGGCGACTCTAATTCGTAACTTCAAGAGTAGTTTATTAATCGTAGGGCGGCTTACATCACTCAACTCAGCGATTTTCGAGGCCGGAAAATCAAGCGCAAAAGAGCGTATAATTACTCTAAATTTGGCTTCGGAAAGGCATGAACGCCTAAATACCTGTTTTTTCCTTGCATAACATAACCTTAGCATGCAGGTGCAGATGTTAAAGTTATCTAGACCTTAGTTTAAAACTCTTCATACACCGCTATAATACCGAATTATTGCCGATTGTTGGCTAGATATCACTTCAAAAATCACCACTACCCCAGGAAGATGTAGTCGTATTCCTCGCCCAAGGGCATGAGCAACCGGGACAGCTGCTTGGTGGGCTGCTTGGCATCCTCCAACGCCAGATCCAGGTTGCGAAAGGAGAAGTCCGCGGGCAGCAGGCCCAGGTTCTCGAAATCGGTCCCCTTCACCATCGCATCGAGCGCGTGCTTGCCCCTGATTAAAGCCTTGCCACCCCCTTCGACTTTGGGCCTGATCCGGAAGTAGTAGGTGGCGGCAACCTGGGGATCCAGGTCCCACACCAGGGTGCGCTGGCCCTCTTCCGCGGCCAGATAGGCGAGGTTGATGGCAGTAGCGGTCTTTCCCACCCCACCCTTGATGTTATAGACGCCGATGACCGTTAAGGGCGCTGGCCTCATTGGTGTGCGGGGGCGAACAAACCGCGGATAAGCGCCTGATTGGCTTTCGAATCGAAGTCGGCAAAGCGGTTCGAGAACTCGACCCGGGCCTGCCGCTGGCGGTTGAATAGGTCACCGACCAGGGCCCCCATGGCAAGCAGGGTATCGGTCTCGGCATCCTCCGTAGCGTGCATCCGGCGGGCGGTCTCCCGCAGGTGATCGGCCTGCACCGACAGGTCCTGGAACTGGCCCAGGTTGTCGAGCAGCACCTTGAGCGCCTTGACCAGCATGCCCACCTGCTGCTTCGGGTAGAGACTACCAAAGAACTCCAACAGATAGCGGAGCTTTTTGCAATGCTTGCGCAACTCGTGCAGCTCGGGGGCAGGAGAGTCAGGGCCGATCACCCGACCCCCCTTGCGCACTCGCCGATACATGCTCCGGATGCGCGCATCCGCCACCTCCTTGATCGGACGCATGGCGTTCCGGACTGCGGAACGCTCCGGGACCGGAGCTTCGAGGAAGTTTCGCCAGGACGTCAGCAGGTCCTTGAATTGCTTCGATTCGAGCGCATCTACCAGCGATTTATGGGTCTTGTCGTAATGCTCCTGCAGGAACTCCCGCAAGGGCTCGAGACCAGGCTGCAACGGGGCGGGTAAGCTCGCCTGGTAATCGTCGAAATCCAGCAGATAGACATCCAGGTCCCGCATGGGACCTGTGATCTGCTGGACCCAGGCAAAGCGCGTCTTATAGTCCTCCACCAGGTTCGGCGCGAACACATCCTTGATCTGGGTGAGGGCCGAGCGGGTGCGTCTGGTGGCCACCCGCAGGTCGTGCAGGAACTCCGAATCCAGGTTTGCCCTGGTGCCCTCGAGATTGGCCTCTAAGGTAGCGAGCAGCCCGCGCAGAATCTCCTTGGCAGTAGCATCCGCCCGCTGATCCGGATCCAGGTGGTAATCGAGCTTCGAGGAGTAATCACCCGGCCGGCGGCCCACGGCGGCCAGGGCCTCCGACAAGACCCCGGTGCGGGCCGGCTCCAGGTCCTGGTCGAGCATGCGGGCCGTCTTTCGCAGATCCGCCGCATAGCCCCTGACCGGAACCAAGCAAATGCGCTCCGCCAATGCACTCTCAGGATCTCGGTCCGAGGTCCTGAATCGGTTGTCCTCCAGCACCAGCCGGACCACGGTTTTGTCGTCCTCGTTGAGTAGGCGCAGAGGCTGCACCCGACTGAGGACCTCCAACAAAGGTAACAAGCGGCGGACCCCGAGCACCGGCTCAAGCCGGTCGCGCACCGGACCCGCGGGCAGGTCCCAGGCAAAACCCGGCTCCGCGTCGATGTCTTGCATAAGGGGTGGGGCGTTGGCACGCAGATCCCACCACAGCAACCAGCGGCGCCTAGCCTCCAGGCGTTCTTCCACCGCAGCATGGGAGAGATACAGACACCAGTCAAAGCTATCCAGAAATCGCCTAGTTACCTCGTACGTCGGGTCTTCGATAAAGCGCATCCGGTTTCGGATCAGATCCTTGATGTCCTCCGAACCGATACCGTCCGGGATGAGATATTCGTGCGCGATCCGGATCATATTGTGCTGGACCTTCCTCCCGAAGGCAGGGGGCGATGCTGTCCCTTGGGTGCTCTCGAACCTTCGCAATCAGCGAGAAGGCGGATAAACATGGAAGCTCTATTACGAATAAATGAATATTACAAGACATTTCATCACCCTTCCAGTGAGAAATGCTTAGCTGCCTCGACCTGCAGTCTAGTACCCCGTTTCACCTTACTTTTCACTCTCAGAGCCCTCCCAAACGCGCCCCGGTAAGGCACCGCGCTGGGCAATTCGAGTGAGAGCATTCCCGGCGCGCGGTGCCTTACCGGGGCGCGTTTGGGAGGGCTCTGAGAGTGAAAAGTAAGGTGAAACGGGGTACTAGACCGTGTTGACCTTTAGAAGGTCCGGGTAGCGGATCTTATGCTAACTATTTGATTTTCAGGCTAGAGAACGGCTTGTCATCTCGATCGTACGGAGTTGTCATCTCGACCGTAGGGAGAGATCTTCAAAGCCAACCCTCACCTCGCCATTCCACTTTGGCAACAGATCTAACGGCGAATTCTTTTCACGGTCTCTTATGGTGCCGCTCCACGCACCCGGCGCCACAAGCCGGAGTCGAAGCGAGGGTCGCGCAGGGTTTCCAGCCGGTGCCAATCCGGATAGCCGCGTTGGAAGTCCGCGGCGGTCATGCGGGCGTCTTTGGCCAGGTAGAGCCGCCTCCCGACCCGGCGCACTATCGCGTCCAGACCGGTAGGCAGGTCCTAGGTCCTCCGGCCTCGATTCGGGAAGTCCAGGGCCAAGGTGACACCTGGTAGCGGGAAGGACAACAGACCGGGTGAAGGCAGGCCGCCGAAGCGTTTCAGTACCGCCAGGAAAGAGCCGGTGCCGGCCCCGGCGGTACGCTCCAGGATTTCATGGACCGCCTCTCTGCCCTGGGCCTCCGGTACCACGCATTGGTACTGAAGAAACCCCTTGGACCCGTAGACGCGGTTCCAGTCGCCGATGCCGTCCGACGGGTAGAAAAAGGGGACGTAGTGCACGGTTTCTTTCCGCTACCGGGCCGAGTGACTCCAGTAGAAGGCGGCGTTGAAAAGTCTGAGGGGCGCACGGTCGATGACTGACAGAGGTAGGTCGCAGGGTATCCTGAGCCTGACCCGCGGCGGCTTGGGAAGGTTGGCGGGTGCGTTCCGGGCGTGATTGCCACGGATGAAGACCCCTCGGCCCAGATTCTTGCCGGTGGCGAGACTGTCCACCCAGGCGACCGTGTATTCATAGTCCTGGTCGGATTCTTCCGACAGGGTGAAGAAGGCAGAAAAATTCTCGAAACGCAGGGTCTCCTAGCCAATAAAGTGGGTAGCGACGCCCAGGTGATGAGTCCCGTGAGGCCGAGCCACCCGATGGTCGCCCGATACAGCTCCAGATTCTCCGTGGGGGAGCAGAGCCGCTGGCTGCCGTCCGAACGCAGCAGCTCGAAGACACGCACGTGGCGACTGAAAGTGCCTCGATGGTGGTGGTTCTTGCCGTGCACGTCGTTGGCGATGGCTCTTCCTAAGGTGACAAAGCGGGTGCCGAAGGTCACCGGCGGAAACCAGCCGTGGGGGACGCCGAGGGTCAGGATCTCGGCGAGCAGTACCCCGGCCTCGCAACGCAGCGCTCCGGTCGCGGGATCGAAGGCGATGACCCGATCCAGGGGGCAGGCGTCGATGAGGGTCGCCCCGTCATTGAGATACACATCGCCGTAGCTGCGGCCGTTGCCGAAGGGGAGGAGGGATTCCGTCTCGTCCGCCGGCAGGGGCAAGGGGTCCTGCCGGCGGTATTGGAAACGCACGCGCTTCCTCGCCCGCGGGTAGCGGCCCCAGGAGTGGTAAGGGTCCGGACTTACGGGGTCTCCCCTCAGACGGCCGCCCAGACGATCAGGGCCATGAGAGCGAATAGCCAATGGCTGCGTCGGTTCTCGATGGCGAACAGGACGGGGTCCTCGTGCATCCGACCACGCCTAGTGAGCAGCCAGACGAAGCTGATCCAGTACAGGAACAAGGGACAGAGTAGCCAGATGACCTCGGGGTGGCGGTACTGGGTACCGACCGTGTCGCCGTTGATGTAAAGCACCAGGACCAGCACGGCGAGATAACCGCTGGTGATACCGAACTGGGACAGGGTCTCCAGGTCCGCTAGCCGATAGCCGCACCCAGCGGTCTCGTCCTGCCGCTCCTGCTGCATGAGCAGCAGCTCCGCATAACGCTTGACCAGCGCCAGACTGAGAAAGAGGAACATGGAGAAGGTGAGGAGCCAGAAGGAAAGCACAACGCCCGTGGCCGCGGCACCGGCGATCACCTGCAGGGTGTAGAAGACGGTGAAGGTAAGCACATCGACCAGCACCATGCGCTTGAGCCGTAGCGAGTAGGCGCACGTGAGCCTGTAGTAGAGGGCGAGTGACCCGAGGAACGAGACCGGCAGCAGCAGGGTGAGTGCCAGGGCCGCGGCTAGGAGGATGGGGATTAGAGCGAGCCCATGCCGGATGGGGAGGGTGCCGGTGGCGAAGGCACGGTGGCGTTTAGTCGGATGCGCACGGTCCACGGGCAGGTCGAGCAGGTAATTGAGCAGGTAGACGCTGGAGGCACACAGCCCAAAGGCAAGGAAGGCGAGCGTCGCCTGGAGCAGCAACAGGGGCCAATCGAGCCGGTAGGCCAGGGCCAGCGGCACTAAGACCAGCAGGTTCTTCAACCACTGGTGCAACCACATGGCCTTGAAATAGTCCACCGGTCGTGGTGGCGGCGACCCGAAGACCGCTTCGACGTGGGTGATACCGCGGATCTGCTCCAGCACCCGGGGCGGGGCGTCGATTAGGGCAACCGCAGCGGCGTGGCTCCAGATCGCAAGGTCTGGTACCCCGCCGGCGGCGTAGTCGAAGCCGCCCGTGCCGAACCGGGCTACCAGCCGGTCGCGCTTACGGGTTCCGGATAGATTCGCCTCCGCGTCGCTCGCCAGCGATCTCATTGAAGAGCCCGAGTTGACAAGCTATCTGCTCAGCGTACTTGTAGTGGGAAGCGGTAACCAGGATCACCTCTCGCCCATTCAACTTCTCGGCCCGAAGATAAGCTTCACGGAAGAGTCAGCCGCAAATCAACGCCAATGGAGGCAAATAAAGGCAATGGGGTGAAAAACCGTCGACGATGGGGAACCGATTGCGACTGATCTGCACTGATTGGCGGTAAGAAGCGGAAGCACCGCGGTTCGGATTGAGTATGGAAAAACCGATCCGGCTGCCTTGATCTGTCCGCTTCGGTACTTGGGTACCGCTGTACTTGGGGCTGTTGACATTTATTCTAACGATGAATGTCGACAGCCTCGCATTCGACTGTGCGGTCGAAACCTGTCGCATGGTATAATTTTTTTAGTTCTTTATGGATTCCAGAACTGATAGGATGTTTTGCGCAAATTCGCCTTCTCAGCAAGCCAAAGGGGCATTGTAAGACTGCCTGTTCTGTCATCAGTCAGAGTGCTACGGACCACCGTCTCCTTCGATCAGTCTGGAATCCATAAAGAGCCTTTTTCTTTATCCCCCACCAAGCACTCATGAAGCCGTTTCGAGTCGGTCTCTCACCCCGCTTCCCCACGCCCATGCCGGAATTCGCCAAAGAGGTCCTGCCCGTCAATCTGGAAGACGAGATGCGCAAGTCTTACCTCGATTACGCCATGAGCGTGATCGTCGGCAGGGCGCTGCCGGACGTGCGCGACGGCCTCAAGCCGGTCCACCGCCGGGTGCTCTACGCCATGAGCGAGCTGGGCAACGACTGGAACAAGCCCTACAAAAAATCCGCGCGCGTAGTGGGCGATGTCATCGGTAAGTACCATCCCCACGGCGATACGGCGGTCTATGACACCATCGTGCGCATGGCCCAACCCTTCTCCATGCGGTATCTGCTGGTAGACGGGCAGGGCAACTTCGGCTCGGTGGACGGGGATGCCCCGGCGGCCATGCGTTACACCGAGGTGCGCATGGCGCGCATCGCGCACACCCTACTCGACGACATGGATAAGGAGACAGTCGACTTTATCCCCAACTACGACGGTTCCGAGCAGGAACCGGTAGTCCTAGCGGCCCGCTTTCCGAATCTGCTGATCAACGGATCGACCGGGATCGCGGTAGGCATGGCGACCAACATCCCGCCGCACAACCTGACCGAGATCGTCAACGCCTGCCTGGCCATCATCGACGACCCGGAGATCGGCGTCGATGCGCTCATGGACCATGTCCCCGGTCCGGATTTCCCTACCGCCGGCATCATCAACGGAATCCGGGGCATCCGCTCCGCCTATCGCACCGGTCGCGGGCGCATCTATCTGCGCGCCCGCTCCCACACGGAGACCGAGAAGCGCAGCGGCCGCGAGGCCATCATCATCACCGAGCTTCCGTACCAAGTGAACAAGGCGCGCATGCTCGAGCGCATGGGAGAGCTGGTGAAGGAAAAAAAGCTGGAAGGGATCGCCGAGCTGCGCGACGAATCCGACAAAGACGGCATGCGCGTGGTCATCGAGCTCAAGCGCGACCACTACCCGGACGTGGTGCTCAACAATCTCTACCAGCACAGCCAGCTGCAGACGGTCTTCGGCATCAATATGGTAGCTCTGGTGGACGGCCAGCCGCGGCTGCTCAATCTGAAGCAGATGCTGGAGTACTTCCTGCGCCATCGCCGGGAGGTGGTGGTCAGGCGGACCCTGTTCGAGCTGCGCAAGGCCCGGGCGCGCGCCCATGTACTGGAAGGGCTGGCAGTGGCGCTGGCCAACATCAACGAAGTCATCGCGCTCATCCGGGCCTCCGGCAGTCCGACGGAGGCCAAGGCGGGGCTGCTGGCACGGGTGTGGCGGCCGGGGGCCGTGTCTGCCATGCTGGAGCGGGCCGGTGCCGACCGAACCTGGCCGGACGACCTGGCCCAGGGGCTAGGTCTGAGTGCGGAAGGCTATCGCCTGAGCGAGGTCCAGACCCAGGCCATCCTGGACCTGCGGCTGCATCGCCTGACGGGTCTGGAACAAGACAAGATCATCGACGAGTTCGAGGAAATTCTGAGTAAGATCGCCGATCTACTCGATATTCTGTCCAGCCCCGACCGTCTGATGCAGGTCATCCGCGAGGAGCTCGAGGCCATTCGCGACCAGTACGGAGACAAGCGCCAGACCGAGATCCTGACCGATCACATCGACCTTACCCTCGAAGACCTGATCGCCCCGGAGGATGTAGTGGTCACCCTGTCCCATGGGGGCTACGCCAAGGCGCAACCGGTGAGCCAATACCAGGCCCAGCGCCGGGGGGGCAAGGGCCGATCCGCCACGGCCACCAAGGACGAGGATTTCATCGACAAGCTCTTCGTCGCCAATTCCCACGACACCGTGCTGTGCTTTTCCAGTCTCGGAAAGGTGTATTGGCTGAAGGTCTACGAGCTGCCCCAGGCTGGGCGCGCCGCGCGCGGGCGGCCCATGGTCAATCTGCTGCCGGCGCTGGAACAGGGCGAGCGCATCAGCGCCGTGTTGCCCATCCACGAGTACGAGGGAGGCCACTTCGTGTTCATGGCCACCAGCACCGGCATCGTAAAGAAGACGCCGCTGCGGGATTTTTCACGCCCCTTATCACGCGGCATCATCGCCATCGATCTGCGGCAGGACGAGTACCTGGTCGGCGTGGCGGTCACCGACGGCGCGCAGGACATCATGTTGTTCACATCGGCGGGCAAGGCGGTGCGGTTCAAGGAAGAGGCCATCAGAACCACGAGCCGTACCGCCCGCGGCGTGCGCGGGGTATCTCTGGAGCCCGGACAGCGCGTAATCTCCATGCTGGTGGCGGTGCCGGGAAGCGTGCTGACCGTCACCGAGAACGGTTACGGCAAGCGGACCGCGATCGAGGACTTCCCGACCAAGGGGCGGGGTAACAAAGGCGTGGTCTCCATCAACACATCCGAGCGCAACGGGGACCAGATCGGTGCCGTTCCGGTGCTCCCGGAGGACGAGATCATGCTGATTACCGAGGGCGGCACCCTGGTCCGCACGCCGGTGGGTGAAATCCCGGTGCTGGGCCGCAATACCCAAGGCGTGAAGCTGATCAGCCTTATCGGAAACGAACGACTCGCCGGGGTGGAACGCATCCTAGCCCTGAATGGTGACGGCGAGAGTACGGAAGGCGGCGATGATTCCGGGGAGGAAGCTTGAATGAATTCCAGCGAGGCTGGCTTAACCCCCTTTTTTTGCCGCAAATGAACGCAAATAGACGCAAATATAATCTTCCAGCGTAATAAGGCTACTCTCTATATGCAGACCGTATCCCAATCCGAACTTACTCCACAATTACAGAGGGTCTGGATAACTTTAGCATCTTGAGAGTATGCCAAGGTTATATTATGCAAGGAAAAAACAGGTATTTCAGGCGTTCACACCTTTCGGAAGCTAAATTCAGAGCACTTATACGCTATTTCGCGCACGATTTGCCGGCCTGGAAAATCGCCGAGCTGAGTGGTGTAAGCCGCCCGACGATTAATCAGCTATTCATGAGGTTACGAATCAGAATCGCCCAGGTTTGTAACGCTTCATCCCCTCTATCCAGTGAGGTTGAAGTCGATAAATCTTATTTTTGGGACCTATATACCTAGCTAGCCTCTACAGATCTGGCGTGCGAAAGACGCAGGCCCTACAGGTCAGTCCTTGGGGGGTTTGAGGAACAGGGTAAACTGTCCCTGTCTCTTGCCGTAGTGCCGGGCCACTTTCTCCCGCAACTCGCGGATACTGTCGGAATCTTTGGCCATGCCGATGACCTCATAGCAGCGCGACACAAGTTGCCGGACTCCCTAGTTCTCGGTAAGTTGCCGGTGCCAGCGGACGCCGGGCGACGGTTTGTTCTCTTTGAGATATTCGGCTACGTCCTCGTCCATGGTGTCGTAGATGAGTTCAGTCACCAGCTTTCCCCACCACTTCGGGCGCGCCTGCAGGGGGGTAGCCCAATTGGTGAGCCGCCCGAACTCTTCCCAAAGTTCGTCAGGGAAA
>Ga0209561_1000222_pt1 | contig 15597 bp, 18 predicted proteins | sample WorMettrBAHAMAS2_FD_187393 | JGI IMG/M metagenome (GOLD analysis project Ga0209561, IMG submission 187393) | Marine gutless worms symbiont microbial communities from Max Planck institute for Marine Microbiology, Germany - Inanidrilus... | ecosystem: Host-associated > Annelida > Digestive system... | reverse complement strand
ACCTCCCCTCCTGTCTCGTGCCAAACTCTTGCTGTACGAGAGTGCCTCTAGTTGGGATGGCTTCCCGCAAACGTCAAACTGTTGCTGTCTCCCCGGCATACCTAAGGGATTTCCCATTACTGTTTAAGGAATAAGTTTAGTATCCTAATTTATCTTGTGGTCAGACTACTAGGATCAGCGCCGGCTCGGGCAGAAGCCCGAGACAGCGTATACTCGCCGCGGGCCAAGGCGGAATTTCCCCGTTGCGTCAATCGGACAGAGCAGACTCGGAGGATTTCTGAATGAAACGACAGACGGGTTTTACCCTGATCGAACTGATGATCGTGGTCGCGATCATCGGCATTCTGGCCACCATTGCGATCCCGGCGTATCAGAACTACACGATCCGCACCCAGGTCATGGAGGGACTGAATCTGGCGGCGGAACTCAAAGCGGCCGTCAGCACTTTCAAGGCGGTGCATGGGGACCTTCCCGCCACGAATGAGGCCGCCGGTGTCGAACCTGCCGATTCCATTACGGGCACCTATGTCACCAAGGTTGCAATCGGCGATAGCGGCACCATCACCATCACCTACGGCAACCGGGCAAATGCGGCAATAAAGGGTAACATGCTCGGCCTCAGTCCCGCCCGGAACAAGGCCGACGGCTTGGTGTGGGTATGCGGAACCGCTACTCCTCCGCCGGGCGCTACCCTAGTAGGTACGGCAGCGACTACGAATATCGAGGCCCGCTACCTCCCGTCCGACTGCCGTTAGTCATCGCTCACCAACCCTGGCCCCCGGTGAGTGCCAGACTATCTCTCCAGTACGGACGCTCTTAACCATCGATAAGAAGCTGTCTAAAAAACTAATTTATTGATTTTTAATGATAAAAAACAGATTTTCTGATGGTATAATAACTGTGAGCACTTTTATTTCGGATTCCAATATGACTCCTGAAAAGGCTCAATCTCCTATCAGGTACCCGAGCGACCTCATTGATGAAGAGTGGGAAATTCTCCAGCCTGTTTTTGATGAGCTCGAAGCCTATACCACTGGACGCCTACGAACGACCGATCTTCGCGAAATCCTGAATGCGATTTTTTGTCTGAATAAAACCAATTGTCCATGGCACTACCTGCCAACAGACTCTCCCCTTTAGTAACGGTTCAAAATAAGTACTACATTTTATCACGAAAATCAATTGGAATAGACGACGTAGTTTCATTTCCCGAGAACAGGGTCGTGGCGAATGAATTTGTCGTTGATATCTGAGGAATTTCTCGAACATTTCGTCCCAGCTCGTAGAGGGTATCGAGTAGGCGTGGCGTGACCGTGAGGTCGGTTTGGGTGTGGGTGCGCTGTACCGCTTCCAGGGCGGTCTGGTGCGAATCGAGGATGACACCGCTTAAGCGACGCGCGACATGACAAAACAACAGGTGCTGACGCGTGGGCGTGGGTATCATATCAGTCGCAACACCGCCGCCAAGCTGCTGGCGCGGGCCAGCTATCGGCGTCGTTCCCTGCGCAAGGCGTTGATTACCGGTGACGTCGATCTACATGAACGCGACCAGCAGTTCCAGTTGATCGCTACCTTGCGCCGCCAAGCCCGTGCCCGCGGCGTACCGGTGTTGTGTGTCGGGTAGTGGTGATTTTTGAAGTGATATCTAGCCAACAATCGGCAATAATTCGGTATTATAGCGGTGTATGAAGAGTTTTAAACAAATCTCACGCTCAATATGAGCCGTTTCCCCCGTTTCTTACCCATGAGGACGACTCGACAGCCTCTGGTAGTGTTCCCGGTCCCGTCTTTCTGTCGAAGCACTTGGAAGGGGTGCGATCTTACGCATCCCGCTTCAGCGGTCACCTGCCTGCACAAATCGCCGAGGATATCCAACTCGCTGCCCTCTGCCATGATCTGGGCAAATCCGACCCCCGTTTCCAAGCCCTGCTGCATGGCGACAACCCTTGGATCAAGGGACCCCTGCTTGCCAAATCCGCCGCTATGAGCCAGGGATGGCGGGCACGCTGCGGCGCCGGTTATCCCAAGGGGGGCGTCACGAATTGCTGTCGGTACGACTGCTGGAGAGCGCGCCCGAGTTGTTCGAACAGGCCCACGACCGGGACCTGGTGCTCCACCTGATCGCGAGCCATCACGGCTTTTGTCGGCCCTTCGCACCGGTCGTCGTGGATCTGAAGCCTCGGGAGGTCTCTTGGGACTTCAAAGGTCACGCCCTATCCGCCGACTCCACCACCGGATTGGAACGCTTGGGCAGTGGCGTGGCGGAACGCTTCTGGCACCTGATCCGCCGCTATGGCTGGTGGGGATTGGCGGGGCTCGAAGCCATCCTCATGCTCTCGGACCACCGTCGCAGCGAATGGGAAGAAAAAGAGGGAAGCAGCAATGACTGATACATGGGATCTCAATGGGCTGGACGGTAGCAATCCCCTGGCCTTCCTCGGCGTCCTGCGCGGACTGATCCTCGCCTGGCCCGACGCACCACCACGGCTTTCCTGGCGGATAGTGCAGGGCACCCTGCGGCCCGTGCTGCACTTGTACTGCCGAGGAAAACAGCGACACCCTGTGCGAGGCCCTGCGCGACCAGCTTCGGGAAACCACGGATATTCTCGCCCTTTCGTTCGCAAAGGACCTCAGCGTCACAGGAGAGGAGTTTCGTAAGAAGGTCACGGCCCAGGCCCAATTCGAGTGTTCACCGGAGGATCGCACCGGCACCGACTATGCCGCCACCTTCGGCTGCGAGGCCGTGGTCGATCCCAAGAGGGATCAAAAAATCCTCGACACCGGACTGCGGATCATGAGCGGGGCGGGACACCAACACTTCCTCGCATTCATGTGCCAACTGCTGAGGGAGACATCCGTGGAGCAAATCGAGGCCGCCCTCTTTTACCGCTGGACCTACTCGGACCCCGGCCCTAGCCTGCGCTGGGACCCAGTGGACGACCGCCGCTACACCCTGCGGTGGGCGGAACCCTCCGGTGACCCCATCCAAACCGTGCGCGGCAGAAACGCCTTGGCCGTCTTGGGCCTGTCTTTGCTGCCCACCCAGCCTCGTGGTGCCCGTAATCTCGCCACCACGGGTTTCCATCGGATTCCGCGCAAGGGGACCTTTCTGACTTGGCCGATCTGGGAGCATCCAATCCCCCTTGATGTGGTGCGCTCAGTGCTTGCCTTAAAAGAGCTCCAAGAGGACAGGCCCCCACGCGCAGCACTCGCCCCCCGAGGAATCATCGAGATCTTCCGTAGCCAGCACATCACCCAGGGCAAGTACCGCAACTTCACGGTCGCCTGGCCGACTTGAGAACCCGTGTCGGTAACCTCACCCACCGGAGCGTCGAAACCCTAGGATTCCTTTGTGCACAAAACCGGAAACAAGCAACCCGACGGTTCCGGTCAGCGCCAAAAGCCCCGCTGGCCGAGTACCTGCCTGTCGGCAGCCAGATTTGCCAAGGTTATGACCAATCTACAATAACAGCGATGCCTACGACAGCCCTTGGAAAGCGATGCTCGAGCACGCCTTCCCCGAGTTCATGGCCTTCTATTTCCCCGCGGCGTACGCCCAGATCGAGGGCGCAAGGCCATGAATTCATGAATATCGAATTGTGCCAGGTGGTGCGTGATGCAGAACTCGGCAAACGCTTTGCCGATACCCTAGTACAAGTTATCCTCAAGGATAGCGAACAACACTGGATCTACATCCACATCGAGGTCCAGGGTCAGCGGGACAGCAACTTCGCCAAGCGCATGTTCACGTACAACCACCGGCTCTTCGGTCGCTACGCCCGTCCCATTGCAAGCCTCGCCGTGCTGGCCAATGAGGAGGAAGGATGGCGCCCCGATCACTATGGTTTCGATGTCCTGGGCTGTCGCCATACCTTGGAATTTCCCGTCGTCAAGCTCATCGACTATGGGGAGCGCGTTGAATCGCTTGAAGCGAGCTCCAACCCCTTCGTCCTGGTTACCATCGCGCATCTGCGTACCCGTCCAGACCAAAGGCGACCTGCAAGCCCGCTATCGGGCTAAGCTCGGTCTCATGCATTCGCTGTACCGGCGAGGTTGGGACAGGCAGCGCATCTTGGATCTCTTTGCCGTCCTCGACTGGAGGATGCGTCTACCGGCTACGCTCGAACAACAGTTAGGAAAGCTATCGAACCCATTGAAGGAGAAACGAAAATGTCCTATGTCACCAGTGTCGAACGTCTGGCCATCCAAAAAGGTCTCCAGCAAGGCCTAGAGCAAGGCAGATTGGAAGGCAAACTCGAAGGCAAGACCGAAAAGGCCGCAACAACCCTGGAACGCCTGCTTGTCAAACGCTTCGGTCCCCTTGATGAAGAAACCCGCCGGCACCTCGATACAGCCACTCTGGAACAACTTGATCTTTGGGCCGATCGGATTCTGGATGCATCTACGGTAGATGCTGTGTTCGAGGGGCATTGACGTGAGAGGATACTGAAGTTCACAGCGCGGCAGAGCCGTAATCCAATAGCTGCCGGCAACGCAGGATGGTTGCCTCACAAGAGTCCCAATACTGCCTTCAGGCTCTTTTCCACCGCGGCCATTTCAGCCGGCGTGAGGATAGTCAAAGGCCCCTCTCCAATGCAGGCACGGTCCAAGGTTCGGGGTTGGTCCGTTATCACTTGACAGGGCTTGAGCAGTCGGTCTCGTGCCGGTACCTGCACGCGCCAGATTTTGAAGGTCGGGTAAACCTTGGTGGTCATGGGCAGCACGACAACCATGGGCGTGATATCTCTACCGAGCCCATCGGTCTGCATGATAACGGCAGGCCGGATCTTGCCGATCTCCCGGCCGCGCGGAGGATTGAGATTCGCCGTCCAGACTTCTCCCCGGCGCATCACCTCCACCACTTGTCACCGGATTCTTCCGGCCAGGGTTCGCCGGGACGACGACCGTCTGCAATGTCCAGCGCCTCATTGTCGAGGGGCAGGAATTCTTCAGCGATTGCTATCGCTTCACGTCGGATTTCAGGATCGCTGTACCCCTGCCTCGCCTCCGCGACCATTGCCGCCATAAATCGTTCCCGCTCGTGCCGGTGCAGGAACTCGTGCAACGCCTCGCGTACCAACTCGGACCGCGGCTTGTGTTCGCGCTCGGCTGCCCTCGCCAGGCGTTGTTCCAGCCCTTCTGTCAATCGCAAACTCATCGAACCCATGGCCTGGACCTCGCGATACGAATTATGATACCTAATGTAGCACACTGTGGAAGACAAATAGAATTCGAGTTACGAACGCTGGCACGAGATGGACGACGTGCACCAAGACCTCCCCCCGGAGCCAAGGCAAGCGCGTGTAGTAAATTCCTAACCAAACATGATCTTAAGCTCAGCACCTGCCCCAGCGGCGGCAGATACATGACGAATAGCCCCAAGGCAACGGTGCCTGCGACGGACCGCCGATTGAAACGCCATAGACTAGGGTCCTGCAGCCGCTCCGAGCACGTGCAGCTGTTTGTGCTCACGGACCTGTGCCCGGTTCGGCGCGATCCGCTCCAGGCATTGTTTCACATCCGTTCCCCATTATTTGTCATCCGCCCCCTACATCTTATGTCAGCTGTAGGCTGTTTGCGAGAGATGTGAGTTCCCGCACTGCAGGCTCCACGTCCGCACTCCCGAATGATGAATTCAGTCGTCAGGGTACGGAATCTGACAATTGACAACTAACTGAATCTCATCATTCCGCATTCAGCAGGCGAGACGCCTGTGCTACCTAGGAGAGAGCCTGCCCCGAGCGCAGCGAGGGGGCCAGGGAGAGGGGATCGAAGACGGGTTCCTACTTAAAACCTACTCACCACCGGCGACCGCATGTTGTCGGCGACCGCAGCCTTCACCTGGCCCCCAACCATCGGTACACCAGCGGTACCAGCACCAGCGACACCAGGGTGGAAAACAAAAGCCCGGAGACGATGGTCACCGCCAGCGGTTGGAGCAGCTTCGAGCCCTCACCCAAGGCCAGGGCCAGAGGCAGCAGGCCCACCACGGTGGTCAAGGTGGTCATGAGGATGGGGCGCAGGCGCAGGCGGGCGGATTCGATGATGGCCCGGACCTTGTCGGCACCGCGGCGACGCCGGATCTCGATGAACTCCACCAGCACGATGGCATTGTTGACGACGATTCCTGCCAGCATGATGAGCCCCAGCCACACGGGCATGGACAGGGGCAGCCCGGTCCACTGCAGTCCCAGGACTACGCCGATGAGGGCGAAGGGCACGCTGAGCAGGATGATGAGGGGATTGCGCAGGGATTCGTACTGCACCGCCATGACCACCAGTACCAGGAACAGGGCCAACCCGAGCAGCAGCCGGCTTAAGTTCCGGCCTTTCTGTAGGGTAGTAAGGCCGCCTCCTTCATAGAGGCTGTAGCCGGGCGGCAGGTCCAGATCCGCGGTGGCCGCCAGGGCACGCTCCAGGGCTTCTTCTATGTTCAGCTCCGCGCCCAGCGAGGCGGTGATCTCCACCATCCGTTGCTGGCGGTCGCGCATGATGGTGGCGGGTTGGGGCAAGATTGCGACTTGGGCGATGTCCCCGAGGCGGATAGGCACCCGCGGGGTGGTCTTGCTGAACAACAGGGTGGATTCGAGATCCTCCAGGGTCCCGATGTCGCCCCGGTCGAGACGTAGAAGGACATCGATGCGGCGGTCCCCGGCGATGAAATCGGTGACCACTTTACCCGCGAGGGCAAAGCCCAGCACCTTGCCGATGTCCTCCACGTCCAGACCGTAGCCGGCGGCCCGCTCCCGGTCCGGGCGCACGGACAGCTCCTGGGTCAGGTTCTGGTTGGAGTGGCGGACATTGCGCAGGCCCTCGATTTCCTGCAGGCGTTCCACCACCTGGTCACCGAGTGCCTCCAGGGTTCCGAGCCGCGGGCCCTTGATGCGCAGGCTCAGGTCGTCGTCCCCGCGGTTGATACGGATGCCGCGGATGCCTTGAGTATGCAGGTATACCTTGAGCCCAGGAATGCGCTCGCCGTCGATCAGGGCCTGCATGCGGGCGATCCATTGGTCGGTGCTGACCTCCCGTTGCGCCGGGAGGTGCAGCTGAACCTGGAGACTCGCCCGGTTCGCCGACTCGAATTGAGAGCGTCCGAAGACGAAGCCGCCGACGGTGGTGAAGATAGCCTGTACCTCCGGCTGCCGGGCGACCAGGGCCTCGACCCGACGGGTGAGGGCATCCATCCGTTCGAGGGTGATGCCGCTGTCGGTAGTGAGGCCGATGCGCACGGTGCCCTCATCCAGCTTGGGCAGAAACGCCTGCTTAGTCTCGTACAGCCGGGGGATGGTCAGGACCAGGCCGGCGACGAAGGCGGCGATGACCAGCCAGTGGATCGGGAGCAACCTCTCCAGCAGCCACCCATAGCCGTCCTGAGTGATCCGGAAGACCTGGTTCACCAACCGCCGCGCGCGGCCCTCCCGGCGTACCGGTACGTGACCGGCAAGGGCGGGCACCAAGGTCAGGGCCACCAGCATGGAGGCGAGGATGGCGGCGGAGATGGTGAAGATAAGTTCGCGGAACAGCAGTCCGATCAGTCCGCCGATGAACAGGAAGGGGAGCACTGCCGCCAGGTTGGTGGAGGTAGAGGCCACGATGGCGCCGGTCACCTCCCGGCTTGCCCCGTCCGCGGCCTGCGCGAGCGATTCCCCCCGGCGCTGGTGGCGGTAGAGGTTCTCGAGCATGACGATGGTATTGTCCACCAGCATGCCGATACCCAGCGCCAAGCCACCTAAGGTCATGATGTTGAAGGTGAGCCCGAAGGCGGCCATCAGGATGAAGGTGACCAGCACGGCGATAGGGATGGCGCTGCCGATGATCAGGGTCCGGCGCAGGCTGCCCAGAAACAGATAAACCACGGCCATGGCGAGCAGGGTGCCGCCGGCGGCCGCGGTTACTGCGTTGTTCAGGGCACGGCGGATATAGCGGGCCTGGTCTTCGCCCCGGATAATGGAGATATCCGGCGGGATCTGCCCCTGAACCCGCAGCCGGTTGAGCTCCCGCGCTACCCGATCGACCACTGCAACAGTATTGGCAAGGGGCTGTTTCTGAATCGAAAGCTTGACGCCGGGCAGGTCGTTCAGGCGGATGCGCAGACGCTCCTCGGCCGCGTCATCGATGACCCGGGCGACTTCCCCCAAGCGCACCAGCGACAAGGGGTCGTCGCCGTCTTCGGTGGGCAGGGGCAGATCCGGCAGCTCCTCCACGCTGGTGAAACGGCCCCGGGTACGGCTACCAATCTCCCCTTCGGACATGCGCAGGCGCCCAGCCGGGATGTCCTGGTTGGCCTGGCGCAGAACCTGCTCGAGATCCAGCACGTCCAGATCCAGACCGGCCAGCCGATATTGATCGGCAATCACCCGGACCTCGCGCTCGAGCCCGCCCCCTACCTCGGCCGCGGCTACCCCGTCCAGGTTGAGCAGGGGCCGACTCAGGCTGTAGTCCACCCAGGCCCGAAGCTCCACCGGATCCAGCAGGGAAGAGCTCACCACATACTCTGCCACCGGGAGCTGGAAGGGATCGCGTTTGTAGATAATCGGTGGGTCGATTCCCTCCGGCAGGAAGCGTCTGGCCCGATCGAGCCGGGAGCTGGCATCCCGCAGGGCCTGGTCCACATCGGTACCATAGGCAAACGACAGGTCCACGGCGCTGCGTCCTTCCTGAGTCCGGGATTGGACGGCGATGGCGCCCTCGGTGATCGCCAGCTGCTCTTCGAGCTGACGGGTGACCTCATCTTCCATGACCTTGGCGGGGACTCCTGGGTTCAGGATGCGTACCCGGATGTCCGGATAGATAATCCGGGGCAACAGGTCAATGTTCAGGCTCCCCAGGGCAAAGGCCCCCAGCACCATGACCGCCAGGGTCAGCATCACCACCCCGACCGGGTGGCGCACGGACCAGTTGGAGATATTCAAGCTCTTCAGTTCCAGCCATTCTGCGGGACTTTCCGAACCGCGGCTTCTGGTGGGGAGACAGATCAAGCGCAGCGTGCCCATCGACATTTGAACCGTAAAGGCGCGCAGGACGCAAAGATTTTTGTAGCGGAAAAAAAGCCGCCGGATGCCGGCGGCTGAAAGATCGTTTCTTGCTATCCAGGGCTGCTCCCGATAGATTGCTCCGAACCGACAGGAACGATTCACTAACAAGTTAGACATGTTTAGTATTAGTGAATTCGTTAAAAATGTCGGTAGCGAATGCTACGATCAATCGTACGAAGACTTCATGTCTACTTCCGTTCGTTGCCGGAAGAGCACCGACGCCGCTACGCTGCGGTCGAGGCGCTAAAGATCGGATTTGGCGGTTTCGCGTATGTGGTGCGAGTATTGGGGATAGGCCCTGGGACAAAATCCAGTCGCTAGGGATGGAAAAAGCAGTGGGGGCCGAATCGTTAAGTCGCACAACCGTGTCACTTTGAATTTAACCACTACCGCACAGGCGTCCCCGCCTGCGCTACGCCCCGGAGGAGCTTTTGCGATACCCTCTCCAGAAGAGGGCCTGCGCCGAGTACTCAGTTGTCAGTTATCAGATTCTGCCCCCTGACAACTGTACCCTGACAACTGAATTCAGCATTCATCACTCATCATTACTCACGAAAGTCTCCCCAGAGCGCCTGAATCGCCGCCACAGCCGCCAGGGGAGCGGTTTCCGCCCGCAGGATTCGGGGTCCGAGACGCACCGTGGTGAAACCGGCCTGCTGCGCCAGGGCGCGCTCCTCCGGGGCCAGGCCGCCTTCCGGTCCGGCCAGCAGGGTCAACGCCTCGCCAGGGCTGGACAGTGCGGGCAGCGCGGTGGCACTTCCGGGGTCGAGCAAGAGCGGGCAGGGGTACTGCTGTGTGAGCCAGTGGGTGAGCGACGTGCCGGCGGCGAGCTCCGGGATGAAGCGTCTGCCGCTTTGCTCACAGGCCGCCGCCAACACCCCGCGCCAGTGCTGTTCGCGCCGGTGCAACCGCTCGCCTGCGAGACGGACGAGACTGCGTTTGGTAAACAATGGGCTAATGCGGGTTACGCCCAGCTCGACTGCTTTCTGGACCACCCAGTCCATACGTTCACCCTTGGAGATTCCGATTCCCAGGTGGATCTCCAAGCGAGGGGGCGGCTCGATTTCGGTCGAGTGGTCGAGCTGCACCTGGATCGCATCCTTAGCAGGAACTGACAGGCGACCCGGATAATCGCGGCCGTCCCCGTTGAACAGGATCAGGGGGTCGCCCGCGCGCAGCCGCAACACCTGGAGCAGATATCGCGACGGGCTGGGTGGGAGAGTAACGGGTGCCAGTGGGCCGAGCGGCAGCTCTACCAGGATTCGGGGTATGCGCATAGGTCGCTGGGAGGTACACCCCTTACTCCGAGTCGGTGGTCCGCTTGGTGACAGAGCGCATCGGCTTTGAAGGCGATCTCGGCCGCAAAGGACGCTGCGGGATTCTACGCAACGTCGCGTCTCGTCAGGCGTTTCTCAGCGATCCTGACCATCCCCTTGGTGTTCCATTTCACACCCAAACACGCTTCTTGGCTCAACCAGATCGAAATCTGGTTCTCCATCCTGGTGCGTAAGCTCATCCGTCGCGGCAACTTCCAATCCAAGAGCGACCTGGCCGGAAAGATCGGCGATTTCATCAACTACTTCAACGAAACCATGGCCAAACCATTCCGTTGGACATATTAAGCCAACCCCCTTACCGTTTGATCACGAGCGGTATCACTATTTCTACTCAGCAGTACTAGTTTCCAAGCAACCGAGGACCCTTGAATGACAAATCAGCTTCGTGTTGCCGTTGTTGGCGTCGGTTACCTTGGACGCTTCCACGCCCTGATTTACTCCCGCATGCCCGATGTGTCGCTGGTGGGGGTCGTGGACCCGGATGCCGACCGGGCGCACGCCGTGGCGGCCGAGGCGGGCTGCGCTGCGTTCACGCACGCAGGGGAGCTCCCCGAGCGGGTCGATGCCGTGAGTATTGTTGCCCCGACGAAGGCCCACCTGGAAGTGGCGGTGCCTTTCCTGCGGTGCGGCGTTCACACGATGCTGGAAAAACCGATCGCCGCAACCCGTGAAGAAGGCGAGGAAATTGTGCGTCTCGCGGAGCAGTCCGGCGCGATCCTGCAGATCGGCCACCTCGAGCGCTTCAATGCGGGAATCATGGCATTAGCCCAGAGAATCTCCGCACCCCGTTACGTGGAGGCCCATCGCATGGGGGAATTCACGGAGCGGGCGACGGACGTGGACGTCATCTCCGACCTTATGATCCACGACCTCGATATCCTCCTTTCGCTCATGGGCTCGTCGATCCAGCAGATCGCGTCGGTCGGCACGCCGGTGCTGACCGAGCACATCGACATTGCCAGTGCCCGTCTGGAGTTTGCCGACGGGGCGGTGGCAAACCTGGTCGCCAGCCGGGTTTCGGACAAGAAGACGCGGCGCATTCGGGTGTTTCAACCCAGTGGCTACTTGTCCCTGGATTTTGTCGCGCAGACGCTCGACCTCGCTTATCCCAAACCGGCTCAGGGTACGGGGCGGCCCGAGATCGTGCGTGAACGCATCGAGGTCGAGCCCGTCAAGCCCCTGGACCGAGAGCTCGAAGCATTCGTCCAATGTATTCGAACCTCCCGCCCCCCACTCGTCGATGGCCGGGCCGGACTCGAGGCCCTGAAGGTAGCCCTCGCGGTGCAATCGGGTATTCGGACCAACCGGCGGCTGGTAGCCGGCGACCGGAAGCCGAAAGCAACCGGTTAATCGCAAAGAAACCTATATACGCCCACCTTGGTTCAGGTAGAATCAAGAAATTTAGATTTCGGAATATCTAAGGTTCCCGCCCCCAAGGAGGTGGCATGTCATGTCCAAAGTCTGTCAGGTAACCGGCAAACGGCCCCTCACCGGCTGTAACGTCTCCCATGCCCACAACAAGACCAAGCGACGGTTTTTACCCAATCTCCACTATCATCGCTTCTGGGTGGAAAGCGAGAAACGTTGGGTGCGTCTACGCGTGTCCACCAATGCAATGCGCCTTATCGACAAGAAGGGTATCGACCAAGTCCTGTCCGACATGCGCGCCCGCGGCGAAAAAGGTGTGTAAGGAGTAAAGCCCATGGCTAAAGCAGCACGTGAAAAGATCCGGTTGAACTCCAGTGCCGGTACGGGACACTTTTACACTACGACCAAGAATAAGCGTAATCAGCCCGGCAAGATGGAGATCAAGAAATTCGATCCGGTGGCGCGCAAACACGTCACCTACAAGGAAGGTAAGATCAAGTGATCTTTGTTTTTTCTCGGCACGCAAAACCCACCGATGGTGGGTTTTTTCGGCTAGAGAGCCGGAGCAAGGGTATAGCGGCGCAGCTTGCGAGAAAAGGTCTCCAGTGCCTGGATACCGGTGGCCTCCGCCTGCTGACACCAATCCTGCAACGAGTTGAGAAGGGCTTCCTGACTGGGTGCGGTCTGCTCCCATAGATCTCGCAGACGTTCGCGGAATCGGTAGACGGTTTCTAATGTTTGGTTCTGGGCTAACATCTGTTCCAGACGTTGTTTTGCACGTTCGTCCAGTCTCGCCCCTTCCATGATCAGCAAACGTTGCGTGCGTTTGAACAAACGGCGGCAATGGTGTTCGCTGCGACACAGCTCGGCGCGGGTAACCGGCGTGAGCACCTCGCGTGCGTAACGGGCGGCAATATGCATGCGCCCGGTGACTACCGCACGCACCGTATCCATGTCGATGTTGCCTTTGCCCTCGACAATGCATGGCTTGGGTGCGATCTTTTTCACCTTGGCCAAGCCGAGAACACACAGCAGTCGCACGTAGAACCAGCCCAGATCCAACTCCCACCACTTCGAGGACAGTTTAGCAGAGCTCGGGAAGGCATGGTGGTTATTGTGCAATTCTTCGCCGCCGATCAGGATGCCCCAGGGCAGGATGTTGGTCGAAGCGTCCGGCGTCTCGAAGTTGCGATAGCCTCCGTAATGGCCGACACCATTGATCACCCCGGCGGCGAAAAAGGGGATCCAGATCATCTGAACCGCCCACAGGGTAATACCGTAGACGCCGAACAGCAGCAGATCCAGGATCAACATCAGCCCCAACCCCTGCCAGCTATAACGACTGTAGATGTGGCGCTCGATCCGATCGTCCGGGGTAGCGTGACCGTACCGTAAGAGGGTTTGCGGATTACCGACGGCCATGCGGTATAGCTCCGCACCCTCCGTCAGGACCTTGCTCAGGCCCAGAATCTTGGGGCTATGGGGATCGTCAGGCGTCTCACACTTGGCATGATGACGACGATGTACCGCTACCCACTCCTTGGTCACCATACCGGTGGTGAGCCACAGCCAGAAGCGGAAGAAATGGCTTACCACCGGGTGCAGATCGAGCGCCCGATGGGCCTGCGAGCGGTGCAGAAAGACCGTAACGGCCACGATCGTGACATGGGTCAGGACCAGCCCAGCTACCACCGCTTGCCATAAAGAAAAATCCAGAATTCCGTACCAACTCATCAGGGGGGCCTCGAAGAGAAAAATGGCGACGAAACCAAGTCGCCAGCGGGGAAAGTGCTCATGGTTCGTTGCACTCACCACACCCTTATGGTCGTGTGATCGTGACCGCCGTCATGTCAGGAACGTAGGATGCGGTGAGCGTCTGCTTGCCACAAGCCGGTCTGCCGACAGGCAGAGGCGCAGGTAGCCAGCAAACCATCTTACGTAACGAACCACATCTTTGGACTAGAGATCCTTGAAGGACCAAAATCTTTATAAATGAGTCAAATTCTGCAGGCGCGGGGAACAGGGTCCACGAAAGGACACGAATATCCCACGAATGAAGGTTCGTGTCTTTCGTGGTTTTCCGGTTCCCGTACAAGAATTCACGCCTCGCGGCTCAGTTGCTCATTTCGGACAACACCGTGGGACCAGCATAGCCGATGTAGCTTATAGGGTTGACGGCCTTGCCGTGCTTGCGGACCTCGTAGTGAACGTGGGGACCGGTAGAGCGTCCGGTGGAGCCGAGCCTAGCGATTATCTGCCCCTTCTTTACCAACTCACCCTCCTCGACCAGGTTCTCCCGATTGTGAGCATAGCAGGTTTCCAAGCCATCCATGTGGCGGATTTCCACCACATAGCCATATCCGGGCTTTTGACCACTGAAGACAACGGCCCCGTCCGCAGTGGCAAGTATGGGTTCTCCCGGCTTGGCGGCAAAATCGATACCGCTGTGCAAGTGCGGCTTGTTGAGGATCGGATGTATGCGATACCCGAACCTGGAGGTGATATAGCCGGAGCGAATCGGCCACCCGGAAGGTACGGCATGTTTTTTAAGGCCCCTCTCCATGATCACTTGCTCAAGCTGTTTCAGCTTGCGCTTGCGGTCGTCAATCAGGCCGGGCAGGACGATTATTTCCTCTACCAGCTCCGATAGGCCGATTTCTTTGGTCGCTCGAATATCTGTGGGGGCACCCACAGGTGCCGACTTCTCGAAATCGAACTCCGCAGGATCCAACTTGGCCATCCTCACCAAGCGCTCACCCAACGCATTCAGGCGAAGAAGCTCTGCGTGCATCGTACCGACCCAACCGCTGAAGACATCAAGCCGAACTTCGGAGTTCCGGCCAACCCTTTTCAGCAGCTCACGATCACCCTTGAAGATGGCATCGATCTCGGCCACCATCTGCGGGGACGCCAGATCCGATGACACGCTCGTCTGACCAAACCAGAAACCTATTGTCATTGCCCCAGCGATGAAAACGCCTAGAATAATCCCCTTCACTGCGACACTGTGTCGCTGACTTTTTGTGTAATATCGATCCATTTAATGTTTACCATTAACCTAAGCGATCAGGCTAGCTTAGCAGAAATCCCGATCACCCTATCAGAAAATTCTCAATTCGAACCGCGTTCCCGTTCGTGTCCAAACACTTTCAACACGTCTGCCACTTCCTGCGGCACAACGAAAAAATCGCCGGTTATGCCACCGTAATCGAATACCATAGGCAATTGTTGCGTGAGATCCGGGGTACTTTGCCCCCGCCCTTGGATGAACACTGCCTGCATGCCCACCTCGATGCCGGTGTATTAACGCTCCTCACGGATTCCCCGGTTTGGTCGTCACGCCTACGCTTTTTTACGCCGGAGCTCGAGCGCCACCTTGCCCCCCGTCACGGCTCCATCGTCGCCTGTCACATCCGCGTCCGGCCTCAAGCCTTGGGACTTTCTCCAAAGGTATCAAACAGCAAGCTGTCCGTAAAAACAGTGCGGCATTTGATCGAGGTGGCCGCCGGCATCGAAGACCCCCAGCTTGCAGCCGCACTATGCCGCTTGGCAAAGGCCAGCGCGGGAAATTGCTAGGCCTCGTTGACATTAGATCAGGGCGAGCGCGTATAAATTTCTTATTTGGTCAACAAGCTATCGAAAGTATATGCCCAACACTATTATTGGGCACGCTCGCCGTCCCTAGCAGGCTTTTCCCAACTTTGTATGTTCTGTTTCCAAGAGAGAACCAAGGTCGAGGCGCTGAAGATCGGCTTTGGCGGTTTCGCGTATGTGGCGCGAGTGTTGGGGATGAGCCGGCGAACGATCTATACGGGAATCGGCGAGCTGGAGGCCATGGGCAACGAGGATCACCCCCC
>Ga0209561_1000221_pt1 | contig 15622 bp, 16 predicted proteins | sample WorMettrBAHAMAS2_FD_187393 | JGI IMG/M metagenome (GOLD analysis project Ga0209561, IMG submission 187393) | Marine gutless worms symbiont microbial communities from Max Planck institute for Marine Microbiology, Germany - Inanidrilus... | ecosystem: Host-associated > Annelida > Digestive system... | reverse complement strand
CCACCCCTGAAATCCGCTCGCCATCAGGGCCTGGCCGTCGCCGTGCAGGTCGCACCATGAGAACGGGGATCGATCGAGCAGATCGATCTCGGTCATCTCGAAGGACGTGAGCAGCCGTTTCTCGCCGGTCTCGCGGGTGAAGACATGGCCGCAGAAGTCGCAGAGGGACGCGCCGAGCGGCAGCTCCGCTTCGCAGGAGGGGCACGTCTTCCAGGGTTGCTCGCTGGCGGACGGCTCGTCGTCTTCGAGCCCGATGTCCTGTTCGAGCGTGCCGTGGCGCAGCGCGGCGCCCGCGAAGTCCAGCACGATGCAGTCGGTCTTGACGATACCGGGAAAGCGTTCGGGATCGACCCGGCGCAGCCCGCGCCCGACGGCCTGAACGAATGTGCCCTTGTGGAGCATCGGGCGCAGGATGCCGATGCAGCCGACGGGCTGACTGTCGAAGCCCTCGGTCAACACCATGCAGTTGGTGAGTACCTGCACCTCGCCGCGGTCGAACCGCGCGATCAGATCCGCACGCGCCCGGGGCGCCATGTCGCCGGTGATCGTCTCGGCCGAGATACCGTCGGCTCTGAATGCCGCAGCCACGGCCTCGGCATGGGCGACCGTCGAGCAGAAGAAAATGCTGCGCCGGTCCGCCGCCTTGTCCTTCCAGTGCTCGACCACCGTCTCGTTGAGGACGGAACGGTTCAGCACCTTGTCCGCCTGGCGCATGTCGAAGTCACCGGCGGTGCTGTCGATGCCGGCCAGCTCGTCCTCCACACCGAGATCGATGGTGAAGGTCCGCGGCGGGACCAGCAGGCCGCGCGCAATGAGCGTGCCGATCCGCAAGTGGTAGCCCACATTGCTGAAGGTCTTGCGCAGGCTGCGGCCGTCGCCGCGGCCGGGCGTGGCGGACAGCCCCAGCAGCTTGAGTTCCGGGTTCAGGTCGCGGGCATGCGCGATGATCGACTGGTAGCTCTGGGCCGCCGCCCGATGGCACTCGTCGATGACGAGATGGGTGAATTCCGGCATGGACTGTCGCCGGTTCGTCCGCGCCAGCGTCTGGACGCTGCCGAAGACGACCTGCCCGTCCCAGCAATCCTGCTCGGCCTTTACGACGGAGGTCGTCAGACCAGAGACCTTGCCGATGGCGGTGCGATTCTGGTCGATGAGCTCGTCCGTGTGCTGCAGGACGAGGGTGCGGGACTCGCGGCGTCGCTCGGCCTGCTCGCCCACGAAGAAGCCCGCGATCGCCGTCTTGCCGGCGCCGGTCGGCAGCACGAGCAACGTGTTGCCGTGCTCGGCTGTCCGGTCGTGAGCCGCGTCCACGGCCGCCCTCTGATAATCGCGCGGGATCATGGCGGATGCCCCCTCAGCGCGCCCAGAAGGGTGCGCCACCCTGAGCCGGCGCCGAGGCGCCGCCGTAGGGATCGTCGACCATGCGGGAGGTGGGCGCGGCCTGCGGCGTGCCCGCGGCGGGCGGCGCGGTGGGCGCGCCACCCATGATCGAGACATACTCCGCGCGATCGGGGCCGATCGCGGCCTTGATGACGTTACGGCCGCTGTCGTCGGGGTTGTCGCGGTCCTTCTCGATCCCGATCTTGGCCACGAAATCGAGGCCGTTCAGGTCGCCGAGGCTGCGGATCTTCCGCGCCGCGCAGGCGCCTTCCGACTGGTCGCCTGCCTGGATGCCGCGCGCCGATTCGAGGATCCCGCGGATCAAGGCCCGGCCCCGGTTGGCGTAGGTGTCGTCGCCGCGTTCGTTGACGCTCTTCCCCTTGAAGCCGATGCGCGTGTAGATGCGCCGCCGGACATAGGGACCGTCGAGCACCACTGCCTCGGTGTTCAGATAGAGCGCCGTGCTCGTGCGGCTCTGGGTGAGCCAGCCCTCAGGCCCGGCGCCGCCGGGACGGATCGTCAGGGACACCTTGGCGAGCGTGTTCGCCGGGATGAGATCGAACGCGGCGTCCTGGCTGTCGGCGCCGTTGAAATCCATGTTGTCCGACATGGGTTCAAGCTCCTTTCGTCATGGAATGGGATTGGGCGGTTGCCGTCTCGGGCAGCCGGAAATCGAGGGCGTCCGCCGACGTGGCGCCGTGACCCGCGCGGATCTTCGCCATCAGGCGGCCGAGATGGGCCTGCTCGATCATGGCCAGCCGGCCGCTGCGATCCTTGGCGGGAAAGCCGAAGTCGTTGATCGTGGTGCACACGAAGGCGCGGAACGGGTCGCCGTCGGCGGGACGGATCTCGGCGAGCGTGATCACCTCGTCGACGATGCCCGGCAACTCGAGGCCGGTCTTCGACCCCTCGATCTGCATGGCGAAGTAGGGCTTGCCGAAATCGTCGATCTTCCGATCGAGCAGACCGACCAGCCAGATGTTCTTGTGCGGCGTGTGCTGGAGGTGGGTCAGCCAGCCGATCATCTCCTGACCGAGAAGACCATACGCGCCGCGCAGGTCGAGCTTGCCGCTGCGATCGGACTGGGCCTGAGGCTGCCCCTTGCACCACTGCATGCAGATGCGGGACGCGACCGAGATGCTGTCGACGAAGACGGTCTCGTACTTGTCCAGCACGGTCGGGGCGCCGAAGGCAGCGCAGACGCGCTCGTAGTTGCGGTGGCTGTAGGGCTGGTCGTCGCGCATGGCGGGGTTGGGGCCGCCGATCCAGCAGGCGAGGTCGCGGGCGCGTTCCCAATCGCGGATGCGGATCTCGTCGCCGGGCCAGCCCTGGACGGCAAGCTCGCCGGCCTCGAGATTGAGGAACAGGGTGCGCTCGGGATCGAGCGTCCAGAGCTGGCTGGTCTTGCCGATGCCGGAGATGCCGGTGAGCACCCCCTTGATGCCGCGAACCTCCTTCAAGCGCTCGTCGGCGGTGATGATCCTGAGCGGCGCAGGCGTATAGGGCGCGCTCATTTGCGCGCCTCCAGCTCGCGGGCCGCGGCCGACACCGCCGGATCCACGCCGGCGGCGCCCTGATTGCGCGCCATCGACATCACTTCCTCCAGCGCGCAGATGGTCCGCGTGAGATCGGAACGCTCGCGGTTCAACGGCAGCAGCGCGAAGGCGATGTCGTCGATGGTGGCCTGCTCGATCGGCACCGTGCGCGCCGGCGTGTAGCCGCGGGCCGGTACCGAGATTGTGTCGGGGATGGCGCCCAGCCAGGTCGACTCGCGCAGGCGTTTCAGAGGGGTCTTGAACATCGGGATGCTCCTTTCCGTCCTGCCCAGGGTTCGTCGCGATGAAGCTGCTGCCGGGCCCGACGCCGCCCTGGAGCTTGCGGTCGGGGTGTTTCCCGAAGGGTTTTGCATTCCCCCGAAGGCCCGGCATGAATTCGCTTGATTGCTTGCCGTCACTTACCGGCGGGCGGCCGCGACTGTCGGGGCCGGCTCGAAATACTCTGCGAGTCCGAGGTCCATGGCGGTCCGGCGGATGGCTGCGAGGTGCTGGTAGACGGTGCTTCGGTGGAGCCCCAGCTCCCGCGCCGCTTCGGCGACGGACAGATGGGAGACGGCGATCGCGATCTGCCGCGCTGTCGGGCAGAGCCTTGCCAGGAGCTTTGCGATGTCGCCCCGCAGACCCGGCCCGTGCATCTTTGCGAGATCGTCGCTCGCGTGCAGCGCCGCGCTCTCCGGCAGCACATCGGCAAGGGTAAGATCGCCGTCTACGTCATCGCCGACGCCGATCGGCATATCCAGCGACTGCATCGTGCGCTCGGCACGGCTCGCCTGCGTCGCGCTGGCGAGGCTGGCGATGCGGTTGGCGACGATGCGATCGGCGAAGGTCTCGAACGACGCCTTGGATGGGTCGTAGTTCGGCGCTCGCCGGATGAGGTCGAGCCTGAGTTCCTGCTCGATATCCTCGACGTCCATCCCCGGCACGGCATTCGATCGCGCCAGCCGTGCGGAACGGACACTGATGTTACGGGAGATGCGGGAATTGGGGCTGGTTAGCTCCTGAAGCTGCTCCATGGTTTTCGCCTTCGTCCAGGTGGACGGGCACGCGGCCCGAGTACCCGGCACCGGCGAAAATTCGTCGGCGAGACGGTTGGAGCGGTATCAGCGCAAAGAAAAACCGCTGAGACCTAAGGGGCTTCAGCGGTTTGGCGGTCGAAATTTTTTCGAAGTTTTTTCAGTCGGACCCAGCGAAATTTCGTCGGGATTGCCCCTGCTTGCCTTGTTGGAGGTCGTCGGCGTTAATCACGAAACGGGCGACATAGTCTCCGTTTCCGGTCGGTATTGGCTCGTCCGAGATTCCGAAGGCTTGGCGCAACGCCTTCGACAGCGCCTGCTTCTGCTTCTGGTGCTTGCTCGTGTCCGCGCCGTTCGCGGGATGCACCGGTAGGCGGCCGGAATGGGATGCCAGGAGCTTCAGGTAGAGCCACTGCTTCGTAGGCTTGCCGCTCTTGCCGTTCTTCATGCCCAGTGCATCGGGTTCGAACCTGCGTGTCTCGCTGCGGAAGCTCACATTGATGACCTCGTCGGCGACGAACCGGATGCCGAGTTCCTCCCATCGCGCATCGGGCGGCAGCTGCCACGCGAGGTTGGACGGACTCGTGCTGGAGGCCTCGACTCGGGCACGGAGATCGGAAAACAGTGTTTCGGGCGGCTGTGTCGGCTCCAGGCTTCCTTGATCGTTCAGCACGAGAAGATCGCTCAAGGCGAATAGGGTGACGTCGGCCCGTTGCAGGTTCCCGATGACGCTTGCCGGCAACGAGGCGTTGGTGGGCGTCAGGACCACCTTGGGACCCGGGAGCCCGATGACGTCGTCGAAGGGAGTCGCGTCGTCCGTCAGCGCAGGCCCCGGAACGGTCAAGAAGACAGGGAACCCGCGACCGGCGAAGACGTCGTGCGAGCCGATCCTGAACACCATCCGGCGTTCGAACTTGGCGGGGGTGTTGAGAGCGAGGGCGGTCGCGACTGCGGCAGCCAATCCGGTCCGATCGAGACCGAGGATAGCGATGTCGTCCCGGCTGAGGTCGAGGTCCGCGCATGCTTTCGGGCTGTCGCCACAGATCGCCCGTATGGAGCCATCGTCATGCCGGACGACCTTGCGCGGACATCCCTCGCCTCCGGGAGACGGGCAAGCGATGCTGGTGGCCAGTACCCCGGTCGAGGTCAGGAACCGAGAGGCGAGGTCGAATTCGCCGCCGAGGATTGCCTGCCATTCGCACCGGTCCGTCGCGGCGTCCGCGAGATCGTCAAGCGCTTGCCAGAACTTTGGTATCTGCATCATCTGCCGCAGCGGCCGGGATAGACCAGAAGCCGCGCGCCTTCAGCCAGCTTTCGATAACCTCCGCGTCCGACTCCCTTTCGTACCTCGCGATGTTCGCTGGACGGATCGTCACCGAACGCTCGCGCTTGATCCCGTCGAAGGCGAATTTGAACGTGGCGTGGGTGAACGAACCGCCGCTCAACCGCTTTTGCCAGTTCTCGCCGTAGGACTTGAAGAGATCCTCGGACTTTCGGATTTCCAGCTCCGCGATCTTGCCCGGCCAGCGCCGGCCGAACTCGACGAGACGGACGCCCGCCAATCCCTCAATGTCCTCGTGCGCCAGTGCGCCCGGCCCATGTTCCCGCAGAGGATCGAGCGTGTAGCGCTCCGAGCGATCGAAATAGTCCTCGTTCCCGAACAACCCCAGGCCGAACGTCTTCAGGTAGAGCTCCCGCTCGCCCTTGGTTTCGGCGTTGACGGCGATTTCGTCGGAAGCGCTGTCGTAGATCAGGACGTCGTGCTTTTGCGGGCGATAGAACGCGATCCCGCTCTCGCCGTCTTCCTGGTGCTTGCCTTCCCTGCGCATCGGCATGCCGTGGCGGACAAGAAGCCAGATCTTCTCGCCTCGCGGAAAGGCGAAGATGCGACAGCCTCGCCCCCGACGCTTCACCTCGAACCAGTTGTCCATTTGATCCTGCATCGCCTTGGCATCGGCCTCGGAGACGGACGAGATGACGGCTGCAGGCTTCTTCGGCGCCGAGCCTGCGAAATACATGAAATTGGAGCGCTTCAACGCGACCGTCTCGGCGTGCTGGCGCTGCAGCAGCAACGGTTGCGCGAGCCAGATCTGGACAGCGACATCGGCGGCCGAAGCTTCGTAATCCTTCTCAATGTCGATTCCTGCGGCTTCGGCGCGGTCGAGCAGTTCCTCCATCGCCTCGTGCGTGGCGGTCTCGTGGATGTAGTAGAGCGCGTTGACCATGTCCTCGGGTACCGAGGCGTCCGGGTTCATCAGAATGTGCGCGATTTCGTCGAGCGGCATGTCGCCGGTCGAAGCGGACGCAATATCGAGACCACGGGCTACAAAGTAATCCTGCCACTGCCCGAGCAATGTCTTTAGCCGTGCAGGCGAAATGTGCTTCAGGCGATCAGGATTCGTAAAAATTCGCGGGTTAAAAGCAGGCATCGGCTTCGACTCTTCAGCAATTACCGTCAAGTTGAAGAAGTAATAAGCCGCCTCCCTCACCGCAAGAATCAGATCTTCCGGGCACTTGCTTCGACGTCCGACAGACCGCTCGGCTGCTCGGTATGTGAGGGGGTCAGCTGGAGCTTGCCCCCATGATACACAGATTCGCGCGAATCCGCCGCACACCGTCGCCTCCTGACCACCCGGATCTCGTGCTTCGGCGGCGATCGACATGATCGACCCTGACGAGCGCGAGAAAGCCGCCCTCCGCCATGCCCTAAAGTTCATGGCGGAGTTGATGGGCGAGATCGGCTGGGAGAAGCGGCTCAATGAGCTGACAGCCGAGGATGCGGCGGCGCTCGCCGAATCGGCGGTCGATGGCTTCCAGGAAGCGATGCGCGCGAGTGCCGACCGGCCCGATCAGGACGTGCCGTTCTGATGGAGGCGATGCTCGACTTCAATCACCGGGAAAAGCCGCCGTCCTTCGCAGATGGCGTCAACGCGCTGATCGATCAGGCGCTGGTCGCGGAGCAAGCGTCTCGCCCCGAAAGGGATTATCTCGGCGGAAGTCGGCTCGGGGATCCGTGCCAGCGGCGCCTCCAGTACGAGTACGTCAAGGCGCCGAAGGACGAGGACGCCGATTTCAATGGTCAGTCGCTCCGCATCTTCGCGCTCGGTCACGTGCTTGAGGCTTTGGCGATCGACTGGCTCCGCCGGGCCGGCTTCGACCTGCGTACGCGCGACCGGAATGGAGAGCAGTTCGGATTTTCGGCGGCGGGCGGACGCATCCGCGGGCATGCCGACGGCGTCGTTGTCGCTGCTCCCAACGGCATGGCGGTTCCCGCGCTCTGGGAGTGCAAGTCCGCCAATGCGAAGAACTGGCGCGAGATCGCGAAACGCGGCGTGGTCAAGGCGAAGCCGGTTTATGCCGCCCAGATCGCGGTTTATCAGGCCTATCTCGGGCTTACCGAGGCGCCTGCGCTCTTCACCGCCATCAACAAGGATACATGCGAGATCTGGCATGAGCCGGTGCCGTTCGATGCGGGGCGTGCACAGGCTGCGAGCGACAAGGCGGTTCGCATTCTCCGGGCCTGCGATGCCGGCGAATTGCTGCCCCGCCACACGGAAGATTCCGAACACTTCGAGTGCCGGTTCTGCGCCTGGAAGAACAGGTGCTGGCCGTGACGGAACCGCTGGCGACACCGACGGAGCCATCGGCGGTTGTTCCCGACCACGACACGATCGCGACCTACACCGAGGTCGTCTTCGGTTATTGCGAGCATTGGGCGCCGGTCCGGGCGCTTGCCGAGAAGGGCAACCCCGACGCGCCCCCGCATACGCCGTTCCTGGAGGCTGACGCTGACCTCGCGATCAAGATCGGGCAGCAGGCGAACTGGGCCGCCGCGGCGGGGATGGCGCTCTTCGTCGTTCCCGGCACGGTCCTCACCCCGGGCGACGCGCGGGCGGAGCATATCGTCCAGACGCAGGTCGTCCTCATCGACCTCGATCACGGCGACATCGCGGCGAAGCGCGCGCATCTGGAACGGCATCTCGGGCCGCCCACCCTCGTGGTGGCGTCGGGCGGCATCACGCCCGAAGGCGCGCGAAAGCTTCACCTTTACTGGCGTCTGACGGAGCCGGCGGAGGGCGAGGACATCGCCGGGGTCTGCCGCGCGCGACAGATGATCGCGGCCAAGGTCGGCGGTGATCGATCCTTCAAATCCGCGCACCAGCCGATTCGCGTCGCCGGCTCCGTCTATGCGAAATCCGGCCAACGGCGGCTCGTCGAAATCCTCCACCACAAGCCGGTCGAGTACGAGTTGTCGGACTTGGTGGAGGCCATCATCGCCATGTCGCCGATGGACAGCGCCGATGATCCCGATCTCGACTTCAACGGGGCGGATGCCGCGACCGGCGCCGTGCCCGAGCTGTTCGCCCGCCCGATCCGGGAGGGCGGCGTCGACGGGACGACGCGGTTCGACGCGCTCTCCCGCGTGATCGGCTACTGGATCCGGCGATGTCGCGAAGGCCATGTCTCCCCGGCGGGGGCCTGGGAGGAAATCAAGTCCTACAATCTCGCGCGCATCGATCCGCCCTGGCCGGAGGACCGGCTCCGCAAGGAGGCGGAACGTCTCTGGAAGCGCGATCTCAGCCGCAATGGCGAGATCGACGAGGCCGAGGATCCTGGCGCCGCGGACGGCGGAGACGATGGCGGGGATGGCCCCATGCCGGTGCGCTTCACCGAGGATGCGCTGGCCACGATATTCGCCGATCGTCACTCCGATCGTTGGCGCTATGTCGCGGGCTGGGGACAGTGGCTCACCTGGACAGGATCCGTCTGGCGACGGGAAGAGACGCTCCAGGCCTTCGATCTGGCGCGACAGATCTGTCGCGAGGCGGCCGTGCAGGCCCCGTCCGGGCGCATCCGGACCAAGCTGTCGACGGCGGCGACGGTCGCAGCCGTGGAGCGGCTGTCCCGGAGCGATCGTCGACATGCGAGCACCACAGAGATTTGGGATCGCGATCCCTGGCTCCTGAACACGGCCGATGGCGTAATCGATCTGCGCACCGGCGCCCTTGCACCGCACGACGCCGGCCTGTGCATGACCAGGATTGCCGCCGCTGCGTCGTACGGCGACTGCCCGACCTGGCAGGCGTTCCTCCACACGGTCACCGGCGGGGACGCGGAACTCCAGGCCTACCTGCGACGGGTCGCCGGTTACTGCCTGACCGGCGTCACCACCGAGCACGCGCTGTTCTTCCTCTACGGAACGGGGGCGAATGGCAAATCGGTCTTCGCCAACACGCTGACCGCAATCATGGGCGACTACGCGACCGTCGCGGCGATGGATATGTTCATGGCGACCCACGGCGATCGCCACCCGACCGATATGGCCGGGCTTCGTGGTGCGCGAATCGTCACTTCCATCGAGACCGAACAGGGGAGCCGCTGGGCCGAGAGCAAGCTCAAGGCCCTTACAGGCGGCGACAAGATCACCGCCCGCTTCATGCGGCAGGATTTCTTCGAGTTCATCCCGCAGTTCAAGCTTCTCGTCGTCGGCAATCACAAGCCGTCGATCCGGAACGTGGACGAGGCCATGCGCCGGCGCCTGCACATGGTGCCGTTCACGGTGACGATCCCGCCCTCGAAACGGGATCGCCGCCTGCCCGACCGGCTCTTGGCGGAGCGTGACGGCATCCTCGCCTGGGCCTTGCAGGGCTGTCTCGAATGGCAGCAGACCGGGTTGAAGCCCCCGGATGCCGTCATGTCGGCGACTGAGGATTACTTCGAGGCCGAGGACGCGCTCGGACGCTGGATCGACGAGTGCTGCCAGATGGGCACGGCGCACTGGAGCGGCTCGAGTGCGCTCTTCGCCAGCTGGAAGGCATGGGCGGAGGCGAATGGCGAGTATGCCGGCTCGATGAAGCGCTTCTCGGAAAACCTGAGCGCGCGCGGCTTCGAAAAGCAGAACACCAGCAGGGCCCGGGGATTCCGCGGCCTGGCCCTGCGCGAAAGCAACGACGAGCTGTTCGAGGGGTGAGGCAGATGCCCAGAAAACCAACGGCTGTGACGGATGTGACGGGTCACCCCCATATAAGCGTCACGCGTGCGCGTATGCGCGCCCGTGACCGGGTTACGGAGGAACCCGTCACATCCGTCACACCCGTCAGCGCGGGCGTGGTCCTCGACGGCGACGATCTCCCCGATGCCGTTCTCGCGCTTGATCTCGGTACGTCCACTGGCTGGGCGATCCGCGGTGCCGACGGGTTGGTCACCAGCGGCACGGTCAGCTTCCGGCCCGGCCGCTATGACGGAGGCGGCATGCGTTATCTGCGCTTCGGCAACTGGCTGACCGAACTCGACCGGCTGAGCGGACCGCTGTCCGGGATCTGGTTCGAGGAGGTCCGCCGCCATCTCGGGACCGACGCTGCGCATGTCTATGGCGGGCTGATGGCGACGCTCACCAGCTGGGCGGAGCTGCGTGGCGTGCCCTACGCGGGCGTCCCAGTCGGAACGATCAAGCGACACGTCACGGGGCTGGGCAACGCGCCGAAGGCCTCGGTTGTCGCGGCCATCCGCGATCGAGGCTTCGCGCCCGAGAACGACGACGAGGCCGACGCGTTGGCGCTCCTGCTGTGGGCGATCGAGACGAAGGGCGGATTGCGATGAACGCGCAGGCCAACCGGGCGATCGTCAGGTGGACGCCCAGCCTGGTCGATGCGCGGCTGTCCGCGGCTGCCTTCGTCCTGAAGCGCCTGCCCGAGCCCCGGCTCTTCGGGTACTTCAGCACCTGGCCGGAGATCCGGCACACCTTCGCCGACCAGGTCGGCCAGGAGCCGCGTCGCCTGCGGGTGCTCCCGTCTCCCCAGGCGATCAGTCGGATGGAGGAGACGCTGAGCTGGACGGTCTGCCTCGAACCCGTCGACGGCAAGATCGTCTGGATGCGCGCCTTCGGCTCGCGCTGGCGTGAGATCTGCCGGACGGTCGGGCTGCAACGGGCCTCGGCTCATCATCACTGGATCTACGGGATCTGTCGGATCTCGCATCACCTCAACCAGCAGAGGCTCAATCCGCGTCTGTCGATGCAGCAGGTCATCGACCTCGCGCGGGCAGATGATCCTGCCTTCTGAGGGAGCGTCGCCGGTCTGATATTTTCTGCCAGACACTTTTGGCTTCCTGCCGGTATGTGAGCGGTAGGTTCGGGAAGTGCGCCGACAGGCCGCCCCCTTCTACCGCCGAGTTCTCGGGTCCTTCCTGGCGATTTCGTATGCTGGCGGGCGAAGCGCGGCATTTCGCCAGCGGCAGGGCCGGATTTTTGGGAAGCCACCCGGAGTCCACCCCGACCGCCACTTCCCGATACCTTCGATAAATCAGAGCCTTCTGCCCACGGCCGGATGGAATCCGGTGGACCCCGACGGAGTCCAGCGTCGGATCCAGTGATGGACTCCGGCCCCGGCTTCCGGCGTCGCTCGAACAGGATCGTTCATGATGCTCAGCTTCGCGCCCGACGCGATCGAGACCTGGCCGATCGATCGGCTGAAGCCCTATGCGCAGAACGCGAAGACGCACGGGGACGATCAGGTCGCGAAGATCGCCGCCAGCATGGCGGAGTTCGGCTGGACGGTCCCGGTGCTCGTCGCCGAGGACGGCGAGGTGATCGCCGGCCATGGGCGCATCCTGGCAGCGACGCAGCTTGGGCTGACCGAGGCGCCGGTGATCGTGCTCGGTCATCTGACCGAAGCTCAGCGACGCGCCTACCGCATCGCCGACAACAAGCTGACCGAGATGGGTGGCTGGGACGAGGCGCTGCTCTCGGCCGAGTTGCAGGACCTGCTGGCCGAGGAGTTCGATCTCTCGCTGATCGGCATCGCAGACGGCGAACTGGATCGACTGCTCGCGGAAACGGGAGCCGATGACGGCTCTGCCGGTGGTGGCCAGCCGCCGGTCGTCGTGCCGGAGCCGCCGCGTAATCCGGCGTCGAAGCCGGGCGATCTTTGGCGGCTCGGGGACCACCGGCTGCTCTGCGGAGATTCGACCAATGCGGAGGACGTGCGCCGCCTGATGAACGGCGAGCGCGCGGTGCTCTTCGCGACCGACCCGCCGTACCTCGTCGACTATGACGGCTCGAACCATCCGACGCGGAACAAGGACTGGTCGGCCTCCTACGGCACGACCTGGGACGACAGCAGCCAGGGCGCCGAACTCTACGACGGCTTCATCGCCGCCGCTGTCGCCGAGGCGATCACCGAGGACGCTGCCTGGTACTGCTGGCACGCCTCGCGCCGCCAGGCGATGCTGGAGGCCTGCTGGGAAAAGGAGGGCGCCTTCGTCCACCAGCAGATCATCTGGGTGAAGGACCGCGGCGTGCTGACCCGGTCTCACTATCTCTGGAAACACGAGCCCTGTTTCATGGGCTGGATCAAGGGCAAGCGCCCGCCGAAGGTCGCGGACGAGACACTGCCGTCGACCTGGGAGATGCCGAGCTTCACCAGGGACGAACGGCCGGACCATCCCACGCCGAAACCGCTCGACGCGTTCGGGATTCCGATGCGCCAGCATGTCGAGCGCGGAGGGCTCTGCTATGAGCCGTTCTCGGGCTCCGGCTCGCAGATCATAGCGGGCGAGGCCAACGGTCGTCGCGTCTTCGCGATGGAGATCAGCCCGGCCTATGTCGATGTCGCCGTGGAGCGTTGGCAGACCGAGACCGGCCGCGATGCCATCCTCGATGGCGATGGATGGACCTTCGCCAAGGTCCGGGAGGAGAGGCTGGGTGAATCCGATGCGGCAGGCGCGGCATGAAGCAGTCGCGTGCCATGTCGCTCGTCGAGGCTGTCGCGAACGTCGCCGTGGGCTTCGGCGTTGCCGTCGTCACGCAGATCCTGATCTTCCCGGTCTTCGGGCTGCAGACGACGCTGGCACAGAATCTGAAGATGGGTGCGGTGTTCACCGTGGTGAGCATCGCCCGGTCGTTTGCTCTGCGGCGGCTGTTCGAGGCGATCCGGCTGCGCGGCGCCCGATGAGAAACCGCCGCCCCGAAGGACGGCGGTCTCCGCGATGGCAGATGCCGCGTCAGGCGGGCGGCAGCTTGTAGACCCGCCCACGCCCCTCGACCTTCTCGGAAGTGACGTCGAGGCCGAGCTTCTTCTTCAGTGCTCCGGCGATGGCGCCCCGCACCGTGTGCGGCTGCCATCCGGTGGCTTCGACGATCTCGGCGATGGTCGCACCGTTCTCGACGCGGAGCATCTCGATCAGCAGCGCCTGTTTGGTGCCCTCGCGCGCTGTCCGCGCCTTGGGTGCGGGTTTCGTGGTGGCGGCGGCGTCAGATGCGTCGTCGTCGGTCGGCGTCTGGATGGTGCCCGTGGGCGCGCTGTCGGCGCCTTCCGGCTCGACCCCGATGGCGGCAAGGCCTGCGTCGGTGATCTGCAGGAGGACCGCGCGACCGTCCTCGTCGTTCCGCCAGATGCGGTTCAACGCCGGGTCGGCCTTGGTCTGCGCATCGGTGACGCGCTCGGCGATCAACCCGCGGGAGAGGAGTGCGCCAACCACCTTGGCGGCGGCGTTGCCCCGCAGCGAGCCGGGCAGCGGCAGGACATTGCGATCGTCGTGCTGCGCGGCAGCGCTCAGGATCACGAGCTGGGTATCGGAAAGTTTCGGCATTTGTCGTCTCCGTCGAATGGGCACGCGGGAATGCGGGCCCTTCTACGAGGTCGAGCCCGCCTTGCGGCGGGCGGGACCCGGAGACGCGGCGTCTCAGGCGTCGGATTCGGCGAGGATCTCGAAGTGGGCGGCGAAGCCCGTGAGGTAGGGAAGCCCGGCGGGGATTCCGGTATCGCGGCAGGTGCGCCGGTCGATGCGCCAGCCCATCCAGCGGGCGACGGCGGCATCGATGGCGTCCTTCAGCGTGTCGCCGCGGGCGAGCCAGTTGGCGACATCGTCGGCGAAGTGGCGGCCGTGGCGACTGTCGAGGAAGTCGCGCACCCCTTCGGGTGAGACGCCGGTGGCCGCTGCGATGCTCTTGCTCGCCAGCGTCCAGGCCTTGGGAGCGTCGGCGGCCAGATCGTCGTCGATCCGGTCGATGGTGCCCCAGAAGCCCCATTCGGTGTTGCGGGTGGGAAGGATCGTGGTGGTCATCGTCTGGCTCCTGGCTTGATCGTGTTGGCCCCATACAGGCTCCGAAGCGCGCCGCCATCAAGCGAATAAGTACATCATTTCATTGCTGTTTCGAGGTCGAATGCAGGGCATGAGCGAGCGCCGCTATGCCGCCCATGTCGGGCTGTCGCGCGGCGCAATCCAGAAGGCCAAGGCCGCCGGCCGGCTCGTCTTGCATGCCGACGGCTCAATCGACGCGGCGGCGAGCGACACGAAGCGGGCCGAGACCACCGACCCGTCGAAGAGCCGCCCAACGGCCAGATCGGCGGGATCCGGGATGAAGGCCGTGCCGGAGGCGGCGGTCTCGGCGGTGGGCGATACGCTCAAAGAACAGGGAATGGCGGCGCCCGTGACGGGCGGCGGCACGACCTTCCTGCAAGCGAAGACCGCGCACGAGGTGCTGAAGGCGCAGGAGCGGCGTATCCGGCTTGCAAAGCTGAAGGGCGAATTGGTCGATCGCGACCGCGCCACCGCGCTGGTGTTCCGGCTCGCGCGCGAGGAACGGGACGCGTGGGTCAACTGGCCGGCGCGGGTCGCCGCGCTGATGGCGGCGGAGCTGGGGACGGAGACGGCGGCCATGCAGAAGGTTCTGGAGGCCCATGTCCGCGCCCACCTCGACGAACTCGCCCAGCCCCGTATCGCTCTCGGCTGAGATCGAGGGATTCGATGGCGCCGAAGCGCTGATCCGGGCCTGGGGCCGCGGGCTGACGCCCGACCCCTGGCTCACGGTTTCGGAATGGTCGGACACGCATCGCTGGCTGTCTTCGCGCGCTTCGGCCGAGCCGGGACGCTATCGAACGGCCCGGACGCCCTACATGCGCGCCATCATGGATGCGCTGTCGCCGGCCCATGCCTGCCGGCGGGTGGTGTTCATGAAGGCGGCCCAGGTCGGCGCCACCGAGGCCGGAAACAACTGGATCGGGTTCGCCATCCACCAGGCGCCGGGGCCGATGCTCGCGGTCCAGCCGACGGTCGAGCTCGCCAAGCGCAACTCGCGGCAGCGCATCGATCCGCTGATCGAGGAGAGCCCGGCGCTGCGGGGCCGGGTGAAGCCGGCACGGGCGCGCGACAGCGGCAATACGCAGCTGTCCAAGGATTTTCCGGGCGGCGTGCTGGTGCTGACCGGCGCCAACTCGGCCGTAGGCCTGCGCTCGACGCCGGCCCGCTACATCTTCCTCGACGAGGTCGACGCCTATCCGGCGTCGGCCGACGACGAGGGCGATCCGGTGACCCTGGCGGAAGCCCGCTCGCTCACCTTCGCCCATCGGCGCAAGGTGTTCTTGGTTTCGACGCCGACGATCCGGGGGCTTTCCCGCATCGAGCGGGAGTACGAGGCGAGCGATCAGCGGCGCTACTTCGTGCCCTGTCCCCATTGCGGGCACAGGCAGTGGCTCCAGTTCGAGCGTCTGCGCTGGGAGAAGGGACAACCCGAAACCGCCGCTTACCATTGCGCGGCCTGCGAGGAGCCGATCGCCGAGCATCACAAGACGGCGATGCTCGAAGCCGGCGAGTGGCGGGCGACGGCGGAAGCCGACGATCCGGCGACCATTGGGTTCCACCTGTCGGCGCTCTATTCGCCGGTCGGCTGGCTTT
>Ga0209561_1000218_pt1 | contig 15756 bp, 11 predicted proteins | sample WorMettrBAHAMAS2_FD_187393 | JGI IMG/M metagenome (GOLD analysis project Ga0209561, IMG submission 187393) | Marine gutless worms symbiont microbial communities from Max Planck institute for Marine Microbiology, Germany - Inanidrilus... | ecosystem: Host-associated > Annelida > Digestive system... | reverse complement strand
GGAGGCCGGAAAACACCCCGAAAACCGGCAAAACGACCGCTCGAAACGGTCATTGCAAGCCCAAATCGCCCCCAAAGCCGCTTTCCGCACCCCAATCCTGAAAAACGTCGGGTAGATGGGGGTGTCCACCTATTTGAACTGGTATGGTCTCGATGCAGAGACGATCGTCGGCGGCCGGTCCGACCAAGTCGAGGGCTTCCAGCCTTCCGACGATGCGACGTTTATGAACACCCAGGAAATTGAGGTCGCCAAGACCGGAAAAACCCAGACCCGACAAATCGAACGGCCTTTTGCCGACGGTCAAGTTCATACGATCAGCGTCACCAAGTTTCCCATCTACGATCAACAGGGCAGCATCACGAGAGTCGGTTCGGTCAGCGTCGATCTGACCGAGCAGGTGCGTGCCAACAAGGCGCTCCGGGAGAGTGAGGAGAGCCTCCGCGCCATTTTCGAGGCGGCACCCTCTGGCATCGCCGTGCAAACGGTCGACGGCGAGTACGTCCGGGTCAACCAAGCCTATCGGGACATTCTCGGTTACAGCGAAGAGGAACTTCGCCAGCGAACCTGGCGCGACGTGACACACCCCGACGACATCGAAACAACCCAGGAGAACGATGACAACGTACTCGCCACGAACCGCAGTTCCGTCATCGAGAAACGCTACATCCGCAAGGACGGGCGCACCGTGTGGGCAAACGTGGCCGTGTCGGTGATCCGCGACGGCGATGGCCGGCCGCAGTATTTGGTGGGCCAGCTCTACGACATCACCGAACAGAAAGAAGCCCAGCAGGCGATGGTCGAAGCGCGGCAGGAGGCGGAGCAGGCCAACCGCGCCAAATCCGAGTTCTTGGCCGCCATGAGCCATGACCTCCGCACGCCGCTCAACGCCATTCTGGGTTTCGCTGAGATGATCTCCCAGCAGCTGTTCGGCGAGATCGATAAACGCTACCAGGGTTACGCGGACGACATCCAGGCAAGCGGCGCGCACCTGTTGTCGCTGGTCGACGAGATTCTCGATCTCTCCGCCATCGAAGCCGGCAAGAAAGCCCTGACACTGGAGGAACTCGATGCCCGCGCGGTCATGTCGGACTGCGAGAACACGGTATCCGGAAGGGCCCAGGCCGGCGATATCGACCTGAGATTGGAGGTTCCCGAGGAACCGCTGCTCTTCCGCTCCGACCGCCGGGCCGTCACGCAGATCCTCCTCAACCTCATATCCAATGCCCTCAAGTTCACGCCGCCCGGCAGCCGGGTCACCGTGTCGGCCGCCGATGCCATTGGCGGCGTGGTATTCGAGATCGCCGACACCGGCTGCGGCATTCCGGCCGACGACGTCGCCAAGCTCACGGAGCCCTTCGTCCGCGGGCAAATTGATCCCTATCTCACGAAAGACGGCTGGGGCCTCGGACTGTCCATCGTCCGCTCCCTCGTCGCCCTTCACGACGGCGATTTTGACATCGAGAGTGAGCCCGGCAGCGGAACCACGGTGAAGATTACCCTTCCCGAACGGTCCGCAACTGAGCAAAACGAAGCCGGTTCGGTCTGATCACCGAGACAATCGATCCGCGTTTACGCGGTGGATTGATCCGAGGATGGTTTGTCGTCCACGCCGCCATCCCCGATGGCGCGGGCGGGCTTGGCATGCGTTGTGGTGGGCGCACTCAATTTGTCCGATCGCACATCATCAGGAGAAATCGGCAACCTTATGATGACGGTCGTCCCTCGCCCGACTTCGCTGTCGATTTCCAGTTCACCCATGTGGGCATCAACCAGCGATTTCACGATCGCCAACCCCAAACCGGCCCCGTCGTGTGTAACGTGGGGATCATCGTTTCCCTTCACGAACCGCTCGGTGATGCTCGGCAAACGCTCCGGATCGATCCCAATTCCCGAGTCGGCGACCGAGAGGACGATCCGCCGGTTTTCGCCATCTGCCGACAGGCGGACCCGGCCGAACTGGGGCGTGAATTTTAAGGCATTGGTAAGCAGATTGAGGAGGATTTGTTTGACCGCCACCTTGTCGGCCGTGATTTCGGGCAGACCGTCCGCCACGGTGACGATCAACTCGATGTCGTCGAAGTTGGTGCTGTGACTTATGGAATGGACGCATTCTTCGACCACATCGACTAGGTGAAAACGCTCTGTGACAAATGTTCTTTGGCCGAGTTCGATGGCCGAGATGTCGAGAACCTGTCCGACCAGGTTCAACAGATGAGAGCCGGAGCCATGGATATCGTCCGCATATTCCAGGTACTTTTCGTTGCCGAGTTTGCCGAAATACTGGCCTTTCAACAATTCACTGAACCCGATAATCGCATTGAGCGGCGTGCGCAACTCATGGCTCATGGTGGCGAGAAATTCGGATTTCGAGTGGTTCGCCTCTTCCGCTTTGATCAGGGCTTGGCGCAGATCCTCTTCCATTTGCTTGCGGATACTGATGTCCGTATTGACGCCACCGATGGCGATGACGTTACCCTCGTCATCGAGTATGGGGAATTTTTGTAACCACGTCGTAAATGTCCGTCCGTCGGCCACGGGCGTCTGCACTTCCTGTTCGTAGTGTTCCTTGCGGGTGGCCACCAGATGGTCGACCTCCGAGATCAACCGGGCGTGACCCGCGGGCAGCATGTCGACGACAACCCTGCCCGTCAGATCTCTTCCCTCCGGATTGAACCAGCTGTGCCAATGGGAATTGGCGTGAATGTACCGGCCTTCGGGATCCTTGATGAGAATGGAAGATGGAATGTTCTCGATGAAGGCGCTGAACCGCCGGTGCAAATTTTTTTCGATGTTTTCCTTTCGCTTGATTTCGGTGATATCCGACGCCGATCCCCGATAGCCCGCAAAGTTCCCTTTTTCGTCAAATACCGGGACGCCGCTGGTCCGCACCCACATCGTCTCTCCATTGGTTTTGATCCGGGTGTATTCGAAGTCACGGAAGGGTTGGTGGCGCATTATTACGTCGTAGTGGTCCTCCCAGAACCGGGGATTGTCGTCTTGCGTCAGAAGATCCCTCCGGGTCTTGCCGATATACTCCTCCGGCCTCATTCCCGTTTTCTCGACAACGTTGTCGGATATCCAGGTGTAGCGAAAATCACTGTCCATTTCCCAAAACCAGTCGGAACCCGAGGCGGCAAAATCCCGGAATCGCCTTTCGCTTTGCTCAAGCGCCTGTTCCGATTTTTTCAGTGCCGTGATATCGGCGGAAAGATGGATTAAGCCGCCATCCGGGAGACGCTGCTCGTGGACCTGGATCCAGACACCCTCTTTGCGCGGAATCTCGATGGGTCGGCCCGGGTTACGATGGCGGGCCATCCGTTCTTCGAACCATTCTTCCTCGCGTCCGACAGCATCGGTGATCAACCCTTTCTCCAACAGCGCCCGGATAAAGCCCATAAAGGGCATCCCGATATCAAGGGCATGAAGGACCGGCTTGTTCAGCTTCCGGAACTCTTTGTTGCAGAAGACGATACGGTCGTTGGCGTCGAGCACCAGTATGCTCTCGCCCACTTCGTTGATGGCCGACACCAGCCGGTCCTTCGTCGCGGCGGACGGCGGCGGCGCTACGTTTGTTTCCGTGTCGTCAAACATCCTAAGACCGGCGGTGAATTCTTGAACCGTCAACACTCGGGAAGTCATTCTCGAAGGGTATCGTAATCGAGGACCCGTAACCTGAGCGTTTCCATTTGTTTCGGGTTGTTGCGATGGATGCGAAGGGTTGGTCCCGGGCCTGCATACCCAAGGCCCAAGGTACCGCCCGCTTTTGAATCCGGTCGCGTTCAGCTCTCGGGCGGCCGGCTTTCCATTGGCCAGGTGTCCGCCAACCGGTAGCCCTCGGGCCACGGATCGGCCGGGTCGAGCATGTGCTGATGGGTACCGGTGATCCAGGCGCTACCGGTGATCGACGGCACGATCGCAACCGTGCTGCCGAGCCTGGTCTCCCGTTCGATGCGGCAGTCGAACCCGGAGTCGAGGATCGAGCGCCCGATGAAATGCTCGCCGGTCTTCAGAAGGCCCCGTGCGTGCAGCACGGCCATGCGCGCCGAACAGCCGGTGCCGCAGGGCGAGCGGTCGAGCTTGCCGGGATCGATGGCGACGGTGTTGCGACCCAATTTGATACCGGCTTCTTCGGTCAGCGGTCCGGCGAACTGGCAAAAGGAGATGTGGGCCCAGTCCGGGTTTTCCGGATGCTCGAACCCAAGCTGCTCGTTGGCGGCGCGGGTGATGCAGGCACCGGTTTCGGCGAGATCCCGGGCCTCGTCGGGGCGGATCGAAAAACCGAGCGCCTCGGCGTCGACGATAACGAAACTGTCACCGCCATAGGCGGTGTCGGCGGTGATGGTGCCGTGTCCTTCCACCTCCAGCGGCTGGTCCAGTTTACCGGCAAAGGACGGCACATTCTCGATGGTCACCCGTTCGACCTTTCCGTCCCGGCAGGCGGCCCTCACCCTGACTAAACCGCCCGGCGCCTCTAAAACGAGCGCCGTCTCCGGTTCCGTCATGGCGACGATGCCCGTCTCCAAGAGGACGGTGGCGACGCACATGGCATTGGAGCCGGACATGGGCGGCGTGTGCACCGGCTCCATGATGATCCAGCCCGTATGGGCGCTCGGATCCTTCGCCGGCACCAGCAGGTTCACATGGCGGAAGACGCCGCCCCGCGGCTCGTTGAGCAGGAAGTTGCGCAGACCCTCGTCCTCGGCGATCCAGCGCGATTGCTGCCAGAGGGTGTCGCCGGGCGGCGCTGCCACACCGCCGACGATGACGTCGCCGACCTCGCCGGCCGCATGGCAACTGACCACGTGGATGACCTTGTCCGAGCGCATGGCGCCCTCCCCTGCCTATCCGGAGACTACGGGAAGGTCGGCGGCGGTGCCAGCGGCCCAATCAACCCGTCGCGTTCAGCCCGCGACCTCGAGCAACAGATCCTTGGCGTCGACCTGGCTGCCGGCCGGCGCCACGACGCGGGCCACGGTGCCGTCGCGTTCGGCGTGGATGGCCGTTTCCATCTTCATGGCCTCGATGGTGAACAAGAGGTCGCCGGCGGTGATCTCCTGGCCGGCGGTGACGGCGACCGATGCGATGGCGCCCGGCATCGGGGCGGCCACGTGGTTGGCGTTGCCCTCGTCGGCCTTCGGATGCTTTTCCGCCGTATGCGCCAGGTGGCGGTCGGCGACCTTGGCCATCCGCGGCTGGCCGTTCAACTCGAAAAACACCCGGACCATGCCGTCATCGTCCGGCTCGCCGATGGCCTGGCAGCGGATGATCAGGGTCTTGCCCCGCTCCAAATCGACCGCGGCTTCCTGGCCCGGCTTCATGCCGTAGAAGAAGATCGGCGTCGGTAGCACGTCGACCGGGCCGAACTCGCGCCGGTGAGCCGCATAATCCGTGAACACCTTTGGATACATCAGGTAGGAATTGAACTCCTCGTCGCTGACGTGGCGGTGCACCTTGTTCTCGACCTCGTTCCTCAGCGCTTCGAGGTCGGCGTCGTCCATTACCGACCCGGGGCGGACCGTGATCGGTGCCTCGCCCTTCAGGATCTTCTTTTGGAGCTCCATCGGGAAACCACCCGGCGGCTGGCCGACGTCGCCGCGGAAGAGCGAGACCACCGATTCCGGGAAGGCCACGTCACGCTCCGGATCCTCGACGTCTTCGCGGGACAGCCCGGCCGAAACCATGGCCAGGGCCATGTCGCCGACGACCTTGGAGGACGGCGTCACCTTGACGATGTCACCGAACATGGCATTGACGTCGGCATAGGCCCGGGCCACCTCGTGCCAGCGTTCGGCCAACCCCAACGACCGGGCTTGTTCCTTCAGGTTGGTGAACTGGCCGCCCGGCATCTCGTGGAGATAGACCTCGGAAGCGCCGCAACGGAGATCGCTTTCGAAGGCCCGGTACTGGGTCCGCACCACTTCCCAATAGTCCGAGAACTGGCGAATGGTCGCCGGATCGATGCCGCTGTCGCGCTCGGTGCCGCGGAGCGCCTCGACGATGGAGCCCAGGTTCGGCTGCGAGGTCAGGCCGGAGAAACTGTCCATGGCCGCATCGACAGCATCGACCCCGGCGTCGACGGCGGCCAACACACTGGCCGCCGAGATGCCGCTGGTGTCGTGGGTGTGGAAGTGAATCGGCAAACCGGTCTCGTCCTTGAGCGCCTTGACGAGAGTCCTGGCCGCCTCCGGTTTGACCAGGCCGGCCATGTCCTTGATGCCCAAAATGTGGGCGCCGGCACCGGCCAGCTCGCGGGCCATCTTGACGTAGTAATCGAGGTCGTACTTGGAGCGCGCCGGGTCGTGGACGTCGCCGGTGTAGCAGACCACGGCCTCCAAAACCTTGCCGCTCTCGAGCACCGCGTCCATGGCGACGCGCATGTTGTCGACCCAGTTGAGGCTGTCGAAGGTGCGGAACACGTCGACCCCGGAGCGCGCCGCCTGGTCGACGAAGGCGCGGACCACGTTGTCGGGATAATTGGTGTAGCCGACGCCGTTCGAAGCCCGGAGCAGCATCTGGAAGAGCACGTTGGGGATGCGCTCGCGCAGCACCTCCAGGCGATGCCAGGGGCATTCGTTGAGGAAGCGCATGGCAACGTCGAAGGTACGCATGCGCGTCGCCAGCAGGGACTGGTGGGCGTCGCGCATGGTGGTGTCGGTGATCAGTACTTTATCCTGGGCCAGCATCCAATCGGCCAAAGCCTTCGGACCCTGCTCGTCGAGCAGCGTCCTGGTGCCGGGCTTGAGCGGGTCCGGCCCGACCGCCGGCACCTGCGGCGCGTGGGTTTCCGGCGCCACCGGGCGGCCGGCCACTTCCAGGTTGCCGTTGACGGTGACGTCGGCGATGAACTTGAGGAGCCGCGTCGCCCGGTCGCGGCGCTTGCCGAACTGGAACAGCTCCGGCGTCTCGTCGATGAACCGCGTCGTATAGTCGGCGGCCTTGAACTTGGGATGGTTGATCAAGTTCTCGACGAAAACCAGGTTCGTCGCCACGCCGCGGATGCGGAACTCGCGGAGTGCCCGGTCCATGCGGGCGATGGCTTCCTCCGGGGTCGCGCCCCAGGCCGTCACCTTCTCCAGCAAACTGTCGTAGAACCGCGTGATGACGGCGCCCGAATAGGCGGTGCCGCCGTCCAAACGGATGCCGAAACCGGTGGCGCCCCGGTATGCCGTGATGCGACCGTAATCGGGGATGAAGTTCTGTTCCGGGTCCTCGGTCGTAACCCGGCACTGGAGCGCGTTGCCGCGAAGACCGATGTCGGGCTGCGCCGGGACACCGCTCTCCTCGACGGCACCGATGCGCGCGCCCTGAGCGATGCGGATCTGCGCCTTCACGAGGTCGATGCCGGTGACCTCTTCGGTGACCGTGTGCTCGACCTGAGTCCTCGGGTTGACCTCGATGAAATAGAAGGCCCCCGTTTCGGCGTCCATCAGGAACTCGGCGGTACCGGCGTTGACGTAGCCGGCGGCGCGGGCGAGATCGAGGGCCGATTCACAAAGCGCTCGGCGCTGGACGTCGGACAGATAGGGTGCCGGGGCCCGCTCGACGACCTTCTGGTTGCGCCGCTGCACCGAACAGTCCCGTTCCCAAAGATGGACGACGGTGCCGTGAGTATCGCCCAGCAGCTGAACCTCCACGTGCCGGGCCCGAGTGACCAGTTTTTCGAGGTAGACCTCGCCGTTGCCGAATGCCGATTCCGCCTCGCTCCGCCCGGCGGGGACTTCCGTCTCCAGGACCGCCTCGTCCTCGATGACGCGCATGCCGCGGCCGCCGCCACCCCAGGACGCCTTCAGCATCACTGGGTAGCCGACCTCGGCGGCGAGGCGTTTGACCTCGGCCATTTCTTCCGGCAGTGGTCCCGTCGCCGGCATCACCGGAACGCCGGCGGCGACGGCGGCTTCGCGGGCCGCCACTTTGTTGCCGAGCTTGCGCATGACATCGGGCGGCGGGCCGATGAAGGCGATGCCGGCCTCGAGGCAGGCATCGGCGAACTCCGGGTTCTCGGAGAGAAAACCGTATCCCGGGTGGATGGTGTCGACACCAGCCGAGCGGGCAACGCGTAGGATGTCGTCGACCGCGAGGTAGGCCTTGACCGGCCCCAGACCCTTGCCGATGCGGTAGCTTTCGTCGGCCTTGAAACGGTGCAGGGCCAGTTTGTCCTCTTCGGCGTAGATGGCGACGGTGCGGATACCGAGCTCGTTGGCGGCACGCAACACGCGGATGGCGATCTCACCGCGGTTGGCAACGAGGATCTTCTTGAATTTCTTACCCATGGTTTTGGCCCATTGTTTTTGCCCTCGGACAATGGTTGACGCCCGCGTTCCTGCTTTCGCGGGCCCTGTTCCTTCCAGCGCGCCCTGTTATGCCGCCGACGGAGAAATTTCTCAAGGGCAAGGCGTCCAATGAGGCCTTATGGCACCACCGCGGCCCTGAGCACGGACCGCTCGGCGGCGTGGGAAAAGGCCTCGTCCAACTGGTCCAGGGAATAGGTGGCGTCGACGATCTCGGCGAAGGGAAAACGCTCCCGGTTGGCGATGACGAAATCCAGCGCCTGGACCAAGTGGCGCGGATGGTAGTTGTGCATGCCCTTGAGCGTCAGGCAGCGTTTCAGGATAAAATTGCTGTCGAGGATGACCTCGGCACCCGGATTGACGACACCGGCCAGAACACAAGTGCCGCCAGCCCGGAGCATGGACAACCCGGTGGGGATGATCGCCGGCACGCCGCAGACCTCGAGCACGGCGTCGGCGCCATCGGGTTTGCATAGCCTGCGAACGGTATCGACGAGGGCGCTCTCGGTGACGGCGGAGACGTCGATAGTCTCATCGGCCCCGAAGCGTTTCGCCGCTTGCAGCCGCGCCGGCACGGTATCGAGTCCGATGACGCGGCGTGCGCCCAGCGCCTTGGCCATGACGCAACCGTAAAGCCCGAGGAGACCGAGCCCCTGGACGACGACCGCGTCGCCGAGACCGATCGCCGCCGCCTCCGTGACCGAGGCCATGGTGGCGACGCCGCAGTTCAAGGGTGTCGCCTCGGCATCGCTCAAGTCGTCCGGCAGCTTCAGGAGTCCCGTGCCCGGCAACACGTAACAGTACTCGGCGAAGCCGCCCAGGAAGTGCGGTTCCTCGTCGGCCCGGTCGTGGCCGTACTTACGCAGCCCATCGGCTTTCTGCGGCAGGTCGTGGACGTCGCGGTAGATGTCCGGGCCTTGCGAGAAATACTCCATCCAGGTGATGCGGTCGCCGGCGGCGAGTTCGGTCCCGCGAAGGTCGGCACCGACGCCGTCGCCCATCTCCTCGATGACGCCGATGATCTCGTGACCGAGGATACCCGGGCACGGATTGGGCCGGTGGCCCTGGTAGGAGTGGATGTCGGAGCGGCAGATGGTCGCCATCTTGACCCGCACCAGGACCTCACCGGGACCGGCCGGGCGTAGGGGATATTCCTTGATGACGAAGGGTGTGTTGGGCGCTTCGTAGACGGCGGCGCGGGCGGTTCGGGTCACGGGGCCTCCTCGTCTTTGGACGTTGCTATCGCCGAACAGGGCGTGACAATACACGACGGCGCCGTTCCTTGCTAAGATCGCCGCCGGAAATCCTAAAAACGGACATCGACGGGGAACATTTCTTGCCGCTCTTCTACGACATGCCGCTCTACAGGCCGCCCAGCGAGGGCAACAACCTGATCATCCAGGCGACCCTCGGCTGCTCGTTCAACCACTGCACGTTTTGCTCCATGTATAAGAGCAAGGACTACGTGGAGCGGCCCTTGGAAGCCGTCTTCGCCGACATCGAGGCGGCGGCCCGGGATTGGCCGGGGGCGCACCGGGTGTTCCTCGCCGACGGCGATGCCCTGGCCCTGCCCACGGAGAGCCTGATCGCCATCCTCGATAAGCTCGCCGAAACCTTTCCCGCATTGAACAGGGTATCGGCCTACGCGACACCGAAGAACCTGACCGACAAGTCGGTCGACGACCTCGCCCAGCTGAAGTCGAAAAAACTGTCACTCGTTTATCTCGGCATCGAGTCGGGCGCTAACGCCATCCTCAAACGCATCATCAAGGGCGCCACTCAGAAGATCTTCATCCGGGCCCTTTCCAATGCCCGCGAGGCCGGCCTCAAGGTATCGGCGACGGTGATCCTGGGGCTCGGCGGCGCCGATCACTGGGAGGAACACGCCGCCGAGACGGCGGCGCTCGTCAACGCCGAGCCGCCGACCTATCTCTCGACCCTGCAGCTGCATGTGGAGCCCGACGCCTATGACGAGTTCATGGAAGCCCAGAGAGGCCCGTTCCGCTTCCAGGACGACGAGGCCATCCTCGCCGAACAGGAGCGCCTGATCTCGCTGATCAACCCGCCGAGGCCGATCATCTTCCGCTCCAACCACGCATCCAACTGCCTGGCGCTGGCCGGAAATCTACCAAAAGACCGCGACAAGCTTCTGGCCCAGATCGCCTGGGCCCGGGACAACCGGGCGGCGCTGCGCCCGGACCACCTTCGCGCCCTCTAAGACCCCTACGGCGTCCGACCCATGTTCGATCCCTTCACGGTCCTGGTCACTGCCGCCACCTTCCTACTCGCCGGCACGGTCAAGGGCGTCATCGGCCTCGGCCTGCCGACGGTCAGCCTGGCGCTACTGACCGCCACCGTAGGACTGACCGAAGCCATGGCGCTCCTCATCGCACCGTCGCTGGTCACCAACGTCTGGCAGGCGGTCGTCGGCGGCCACGGCCGGGCCATCCTCAAACGCCTGTGGCCGTTCCTGGCGACGGCCGGAGTGACCATTTGGATCGGCGCCTTGGCCCTGACCCGGGTCGACCTGGCCCTGACCCGGGTCGACCTGGCCCTGCTGTCGGCGTTGCTGGGCAGCCTCATCGTCGTTTATGCCGGGCTCAGCCTGACCCGTCCCCATTTCACGGTGGCGCCCCGACAGGAACCCTGGCTGGGGCCGCTTCTCGGCACGACCAACGGGGTCTTCACCGGCATGACCGGCTCCTTCGTCGTTCCCGGCGTCATGTACCTGCAGGCCCTCGGCCTGCCGCGCGACATGTTGATCCAGGCCATGGGGATCCTGTTCCTGATCTCGACGGCGGCGCTGGGGATCGCCTTGGGCGGCAACGGCCTGATGACCGGCGAGGAGAGCATCCTCTCGTTCCTTGCCGTGGCCCCGGCCCTGATCGGCATGGTCGCCGGCCAAAAGATCCGCAAGCGCCTGTCGGAGGAACGCTTTCGCCGCGTCTTCTTTTCCGGTCTCCTGGTCGTCGGCGCCTACATCGTCGTCCGGGCGTTTACCTGACGGGAGCGGGACTTCAATACTCGGGTAGCCCGGCCTTGAGATAGGTAATCAGGCTCCAGATCGCCGCGTCATCCAAGACATCCTTGAAAGCCGGCATCGGCGTGCCGAGCGGTGCGCCGCCCTCGGCGATGGCCCAATAGGCGTAATCGTCGGCCGTCACGCCGCCGGCCTGCAGGTAGAGCAGGCTGGGCGGTCGCACGTCGAGGTCGGCGACCATCTCGCCGTCGCCGAGACCGAAGGGGCCGTGGCAAGCCAGGCAATGCTCACCGTAGAGTCTGCGTCCCTTGTCGAGCGTCTGGGGCGACCGGCGCAGCGGATTGCGTCGGTAACGGTATGCGGCGGGAATGCCGGCGGTCATCGAATGGTCGTGACGGACCGTGGTCGGCGGCGGCCGCTGACAGCCGGGAATACGATAAGTGTTTCGGGCCGAAGGAGGTCATCGTTCACCGATTACCAATTCAGCTGTTTGGAATCAAAGATTTATGTATTTGATTTAGATTAAATCTAATTTATTGATTTGATAAGAATCAAATATTCCGTGAAATATTATTACAAAAATACGTTAAAATGATTTGGATCATTATTATTCCTTACAAATATTATGACTATTTCGTTACGGTAAGGGAAGGGAAACGCCGCGTTCCTTTGCGCGGCCAATATATCAGCAAGAGGAGGCAAGCATGGGCGCTTTACGTCTTTTCGTCGTCGCCATCATCGCACTTATCGTTTATCCGATCGCCGGCGTTCAAGCCCAAACCGATTTCGACCCCAAGAAGGCTTTGTCGCAGCCGAAGGCCTACGTCGGCTCCGAGGTCTGCAAGACCTGTCACCTGGAGCACTACGACGCCTGGAAGATGACCATGCACAGCCGCATGCTGATGGACGCCAAGGCCAATGCCGATGCCATCATCACCGAGATCGACGAAAAGACGATCCGCGCCGACCTGGCCAAGAAAGAAGCCAAGCTCAAGGTCCCCTCGGCCGAGATCTACGTGCCGAAGTTGGAAGAGATCGAATACACCATCGGCAGCCAGTGGAAGCAGCGCTTCCTGATCAAGCGTGACGGCGAGTACTACATCACGCCCATCCAGTACAATTCCCAGTCCGGCGTTTGGGTCAACTACCACGAACACGATTGGCTCAAGCGGCCGTGGCTGAAGAAATGCGGCGGCTGCCACGCCACCGGCGTCGACCTGGAGAAGAAGACCTTCAAGGAGCCGGGCGTCGCCTGCGAGGCCTGCCACGGCCCCGGTTCCCACCACGCGGCGCTGCCCCGTGCCGCCGTCTTCGAGAAACGGGCTACCATCATCAACCCAGCCAAATTGACCCGCGGCATCGCCGCCCAGGTCTGCGGCTCGTGCCACAACCGCGGCAAATCGACCAAGGTCAAGGGCTCCGGCTGGCCCGTCGGCTACCTGCCCGGCAAGGCCCTCCAGACCTATTACAAGTCGGTCTCCTACGCCGGCGGTAACGTCAAGAAAGTCTACGCCAACGAGTTTGCCAAGGGCCACCACCAGCAGTACATCGACTGGAGCCTGTCGGACCACGCGCGCGCCGGTGTCACCTGCGTGTCGTGCCATTCCGTGCTCCAGCTGGGCAACCCGCTGGTCGCCCGCGGCCAGACCACGGAACCGGGTTCCAAGCAGTGCCTGACGTGCCACGAGGTGGTCAACAAGGTCGGTGCCCACAAGGTGCATTCCTTCGCCAATTGCGTCGGCTGCCACATGCCGAGGATCGCCAAGAGCGCCGAATCGGGCGACATCCACAGCCACGTCTTCAAGGTGCTTCTGCCCAAGGACACGCTCGAGAACCCGAAGATCCCGAACTCGTGCCAGACCTGCCACAAGCACAAGGACGAGGACCTGGCCGACCTGCAGAAGCGCTTCGACGCCCTGACCAAGCGAGAGACGGCGGGAATGATGGGTCAATAGGCGTTCGGATCAATCCGTAAAGGGGGGATCATGCCATGAGACCCAAAATCCTGATCGGACTGGCCGTCGCCCTGCTGCTGCTCGCCGTCGGACCTCCGGCGGCGGCGCAATCCAGCCGCGTCACCACCGTGGACCGTTATCCGGAGGACGCGGCCAGCACCGGCCTATTCCGTGAAGAAGAGACCCTGCCCGGCGCCTATCGCCTCTACCTGCAGGAGCCGCGCGTCCGCGGCGGCTTCTGGGGCTGGGGGCCGGGCGGCGGACCGGTCAAGAAATCGAGCTTCGCCAAGGACGCGCACGCCACCGTGCGCGACTATTACCCGCAACGCTCCTGCACCGACTGCCACGAGGATTCGGCCAGGAACATCCACACGGCGCGGACCACGGTGACCTGCCGGCAATGCCACCGCAGCCAGCCGGTCGCCGGTATCCATCACTACTATTCGCCGCTGAACCCGATCCGGCGCCACGCCTACGTCTGCGCCAAATGCCACCAGGGGGCGACGGCCAACTTCTCGACCTACGTGGTCCACGAACCGCTGCCCTGGGCATCGGAAACGGCTAAAGAGTTCCCGGCCTTCTACTATGCGTTCTGGATCATGATCATCCTGGCCGGCGGCGTCTTCATCTTCTTCATCCCCTACGTGACACTGTGGGGGATCCGCGAGCTGATCGGCAAAGCCTTGGGAGGCAAGAGCCATGGCGGAGTCTAGCATCAAGGTCCGCCGTTTCGACGGCATACAGCGCCTGTTTCATCTGGGCGTCATCATCCTGTTCATGCTGCTGTCGGTGACCGGCATGGCCTGGATGTACATCGAGACCGAATGGGGCAAGGCTCTGGCCGCCGTCTTCGGCGGCTACCAGACGACCCTTTGGGTGCACAAGATCGCCGGCCTCGTCATGCTGGCCGGCTTCGTTCTGCACATCATCTACCTGATCGCCAAGATCGATTGGAGCAACCTGAAGGAGTCCGTGTTCGGTCCCGATTCCCTGACCTTCCTGCCGAGCGATGTGATGGATTTCATCCGACACATCGGTTGGATTTTCGGGCTCTGCAAGGCGCCCAGGTTCGAGCGCTGGGGCTGGTGGGAGAAGTTCGACTACTGGGCCGTCTGGTGGGGCCTGATCATCGTCGGCGTCACCGGCCTGATGCTCTACGACCCGCTTTTGAGCGCCGAGTACATGCCGGGCTGGCTGTTCAACGTGGCGCTCTGGGTGCATCGCATCGAGGCGCTCCTGGCCATGGGCCACATATTCACCGTGCACTTCTTCATCGAACATTGGCGGCCCAACGTTTTCCCGTTCAGCCCGACCATGTTCGATGGCGGATTGTCGATCGAGCACATGCGCGAAGAACACCCGGCCTGGCTCGAGCGGCTCGAACGGGAAGGCCGGCTTGACGAGGTGACCATGGCGGAACCGCCGATCGCGCTCCGCATCCTCTACTTCGGGTTCGGTTATTCGATGATCCTGCTGGGCCTGTTCCTGCTGGTCTACGGCATCGCCAACATCTTCCTGCTGACCTTGTGATGGTCTCTCCGACCGCCGTCCGCCACGCGAGTGTGGCGGGCGGTGCGCGGGGCCAGACGCCGGATCCATTTTCGATACCTTTTGATGAACCGAGAGGCCGTCTTGCGTCGCCTGCGGACACCATGTCCTAATGGCCTTTTTTGGCCGACCTTTCGGGGAGACGAGACTTAGCAAACGACAGCGGAACCCTGTTCCCGCTCGACAAGGACATCGACCGCCGGCAGGTGCCCGCCCTCAAGGTTCATCCGATGGTGCTCGGGCGCGACGGCGAGGGTCTCTTCGCCGCCGGCGTCGCCGACATGGATTTCGAGGCGCCGCCGGCCGTGCTGGCGGCCATGCAAAAACGCCTCGAACACGGCGTCTTCGGCTACGAGGCGGTCCCCGACGGGCTCTATCCGGCGCTGATCGACTGGATGGACCGGCGCCACGGCTGGCCGATCGCCAAGGACCATATCCTCCGCGCACCGAACATCCTGAACGCGCTGGCCATCGCCGCGTCCATATTCACCGAGGAAGGCGACGGGGTGATCGTGCAGCCGCCGGTGTTCTACGATTTTTTCGATATCCTCCGCGAGAACCACCGGCGCATCGTCAACAATCCCTTGCGCCTCGAAGGCGGGCGCTACGGGATGGATTTCGAGGACCTGGACGCGAAGGCCGCCGATCCGCGCACCAAGATGATCTACCTGTGCAACCCGCACAATCCGGTCGGCCGCGTGTGGAACGCGGAGGAACTGCGGCGGCTCGGCGACATCTGCCTCCGCCACGGCGTCACCGTCGTCTCCGATGAGATGCACGGCGACCTCGCCTTTCCGGGCCACGCTTTCGTCCCCTTCGCGTCCCTCGGCGACGACCATGCGGCGAACAGCATCACCTGGACACCCCCATCTACCCGACGTTTTTCAGGATTGGGGTGCGGAAAGCGGCTTTGGGGGCGATTTGGGCTTGCAATGACCGTTTCGAGCGGTCGTTTTGCCGGTTTTCGGGGTGTTTTCCGGCCTCC
>Ga0209561_1000217_pt1 | contig 15832 bp, 18 predicted proteins | sample WorMettrBAHAMAS2_FD_187393 | JGI IMG/M metagenome (GOLD analysis project Ga0209561, IMG submission 187393) | Marine gutless worms symbiont microbial communities from Max Planck institute for Marine Microbiology, Germany - Inanidrilus... | ecosystem: Host-associated > Annelida > Digestive system... | reverse complement strand
TGCCTGGAAACCGCCGCCGCCCGTCCCGAAGGCCGCCTGAACCATGCCCAACCAGCGAAACCGCCAACCAAAGCCAAAAACCGCCGCAGCATCTGCCAGTGGCGGCGAATAAACGTCCGCTCTTAAGAAGCGGACGCCCAAAACACTCTTTCGGACGAGTTTATCAACGATATCAGGGAGGCCCGGATGAGATCGTTCTTTTTAGCCCTTGGACTTTAGGCGATCAAAGAACTCTAGAAGAAAAGAGCGCGGACGCAGAATGTGACGATTTCACCGAATGCATAGACGGCGATCAGCGAACCACCGAGCGTGCCGAAAACGATACCCGTCACTCTGCCTGCATCAAAATCTAACATCACAACCTCGACACCATCCTTGTTCATAGGCCCAGGCGTTTTCCGCCTTTTTCCATTAACCAAAAGTTTACCTTTGCGGCGCGACGCCGAATGTGATGGTGGTCACTATCGGGAATAAAGATCGAACAGACCGCGAAAACGGTAGCGTTTGACCTTTGTCAATTGAATCGGGGGGCACATCCTGTAGCGTGCCTCAACTACCAAGAAAGACGGACACAACGGATACAAACGAATGGCCGAAACCCTGACCGCCGCGAGACCGACCCTCGGTCACAATTCCGCCGGCGCCACCATCCAAATCGAAGTCCGCCTGTTCAACACCCTAACCAAGTTGAAAGGCCAATCGATGAAACCCCGTCACCTCGAACTGCCGGCCGGCAGCACGATCGGTGACGTCATCGACGAACTGGGAATCCCTGAGGAAAAGGTCTACCTGGCGCTCCGCAACGGGCACGACATCACGCCCGGCCTCTACGGCGACATCGATACCACCCACGAACTCGATAGCGGCGATGTCGTCGCCTTGTCCGGACCCGTCCCCTACAGTTGGGGGTACGGCTCTCCGGTCGTCTAGAAACCACGGACCGGGTCCGACTTTTCATTCGTTCACCTTTTCGTGATTACGCAGAATCGAGTCGACTTTGTGCTAGGCTCTCTGGCGAGTGGTTTGTTCTATGGTTCTCCGGAGGCCTCGACTATGCGGAAATTGACCTTCATTCTCGCGACGACCTTCGCCGTTTCGGTTCTGGCGCTCGGGTTTGCGGCTCCGTCCCATGCGGGTGGTGACTGCCCGTGGGGCCATTCGACAAAGACGGCGCAAAGCACGCCCAACATCGCACAAACGCCGGTTCCGGAAACGAAACCGAGCCCGGGCGGCTGATCGCGACAGTACCCGTTTCTGGAAAGGGCCGGTTCGCCGGCCTTTTTCATTTGACTCATTAGAGACGAAAAACGGCGCGACGGATGATCCGCCGCGCCGCTGTTCTTGAGACCGGGAACCCGGTCTAACCGATGCGTTATTCGGTCACCGGAGCCTTCGGCGCCAGCTTGGCGAAACGCTCGCGCATGGCGTCGCGCTCGGCCTTCATGGCTTCACGTTGGGCTTCCATGGCTTTCTTCTGCGCTTCCATTTGCGCTTCCATCGCTTTCCGCTGCATGTCCATGTGCTGGGTCATGGCGTCCTCAGGGACCATCCGGACTTGCGCAGCGCTTCCTGGTGCGCGATAGCGGCTTTCTGCTGGTTTTCGATGTGCGTGCGGAACGCGTCCTGACGGGCCTTGATGGCGTCATTGTCGACGGTTGCAGCGGCCGGCGCGTAGGCATAAGGCGCCGCGTAGGGGTGGCCGTAGCCGTAGCCGTGGTACGGATAGCCGCCGTAGTACGGGTTGCCGTAGCCGTAGCGGTTGCCGCTACCGCGGCCGGAAAAGCTCATATTGAAAGAGCCGTCGCCGACACCGTTGCCCCAACCGTTGCCGGGGCCGCCCCACCAAAAGGCGTCAGCGGAAGTGGCGGAAAGACCAGCGGCGCCGATAACGCCGACCACGGCCAAAGTTTTGATCAGTTTGTTCATCGAGAAACTCCTCGTCTTCCAAAAATGCCCCCATCGTCCATCTCTGGGAGCCCGAGGGGGTTGTGGTATCCGGCGGGGCACTGAGTTTCCCGATCGCGAACACCTCTCTGTACCTTCTTGATTTCGTATATACGAATATATGAATATACAGTCAACACTTTTTTTCGCTGGCTGCGAATATTCTGCGACAACGAACAGCGAAAGGCGGCCGACGCCCGCCTTCCCTCTCCATGTCGCCGTGAACTCGGCGGCCTTCAGCCGTCGTGTTGGTTGGGCCGCAGCCCCATGGACACCACCCGGCGCCGGGCCGGTTCTTCTTCGATGCCGGTCACCGCCGAGAACAGCATGGCCGCCGGACACCTTCCTTGTGCGCCATCAACGGCGTGGCGCCGTGATGGAAGGCCTCGTTGACCGTCTCGAAGTAGATGTCCTCAATCATGTGGATCTGGCTGTCGTCGAGCCTGCCGGATTGCTGAGACATGTATGTCACCCCGCCTCGTCATCAATCGGAGAGCCTGGCCGGTAGGGTGCGATTATGGTTAACGCGGGATCGGCAACGCCATCGGAAAACACGGGCATATCAGGATGTTGCGGGGCCAGTCATCGGCGGGTTGTTGGACGGATCAGCCACGGCGCGTCGATGCGACGCGCGAGTTGAGGGAGGGGGCATCATGTGTTGGTGCCGTCAAAAGTATGAATCAGCGAATCGGAGTCGCCGGTACGGGTTTACCCGGCCTTACAAGGCGCAGGGCCGGTTTACGATCCGGGAAATCGGCGCACCGTGTCCTTGACGCGTTTCTCCCGCGCGCTCCGTTCCTCGAAATCGCGCACCAGTTTGCGCAGGGTCTCTCACGTACGTGGTTCAGGTATCCGCTGGTCATGTCGATATCTCCTTTTCGGCTGGCCAGTTTAGGTCCTGGGCCGTTAAAGGAGTCTGAATCAATGTGGTTAACGGCGGAGCAACGACGGCATTGTTTCCGAAGGCGGACGGCACTGAGCCGGGGTTTAGCGCCGAATTCGCCCTGTTCCAGTCATTTCGACTTATGCGAGGCGGTGTCTTCATTGTGATCCGTTTCCGGACATTTTCGCCGAGATGGCACCACCTCTCCTTTGAGGTGATAGCCGACAAGGACGTCGACCGCGAGAAGGAGAAGCCTAACACGAACATTCCGACCGCTAAGTGCCAAAACCGGAAGTGCGCGAGGACAGAAGCTCCCTTTGTCACACCCTGTGTGTCTTTGTCCGGTATACGTGGCCGACGCATTCGGAATGGCAACGCCACGCGGCACATCGCGGATGCCATCAGCCTTGCCTGGCCAGGTCCGCCTGTCTTACGCTAGGGTTCAGGCTGAAAACCGTGGTTGCGGATGGCGGAAACCGTGGTCGACAAGCACTCTTTCTCGGTAAGAAATATACTTCTAGGACTGGCCGTCATTGCCGTCTTGGTAGCCGTCGGCGGTTTCGGCTCCATGGCCTTGTTTTACGAACCCGGGACAATCCGGGTGAATGAGCGCGAGGTTGTCACCCAGACATGCTGCTCCGATGTCGATCCGGACTCAGATTTACAGCCCCTTCGGGTCGCCATTGCCGCGATGATCTCTCTCGAGACGACCAAAGTCTATTACGGCGAACTGATGCGCGAAATCGGTCGCAGATTGGGGCGGCGCACCGTATTTCTGCAGCGGAAAACCTATGCCGAGGTCAACCAACTCCTGGAGGCGAAGGAGGTCGATATTGCCTTCGTCTGTTCCGGCCCGTACGTGGATGGGCGGGAGCGTTTCGGCATGGAAATCCTCGTCGTCCCGGTTGTCGATGGGCGCGCCACCTACCGGTCCGTGACCCTGGTCCATAGGGACAGTGATATCCAGTCATTCGAGGATTTGAAGGGGCGGCGATTCGCATTCACCGACCCGGATTCCAACACCGGCCACCTCGTGCCACGCTACGTCCTGGCCGAGAGAGGTACGACACCGGAAGCGTTTTTCGGCGAGACGTTTTTTACCCATAGCCATGACAACTCCATTCATGCGGTCGCTCAGGGCCTCGCGGACGGGGCATCGGTCGACTCCTTGGTCTGGCAGTTCATGAAGGACGCCGATTCGGAAGCCGCCGACAAAACGAGGGTGGTTTACGAGTCTCCTGATTACGGCATTCCGCCCGTTGTCGTTCATCCCAATCTTTCCGGCGATATCAAACAGCGGATCAAGGACATCTTCCTCGCCCTGGACGAGGATCCGAACCTCGAACCCGTGATGCGAAAACTGCGGATCGAGGAGTTCGCTGAAGGAAATGACGCCGCCTACAATACGGTGCGCGAGATGCGCGATTGGGTGCAAAAAATGAGCGGCGTGGGCCGATGAGCCTGCAGATGCGAGTCTTTCGGCGGGTTTTTGTGCTGCTTTCCGTTTTGATCACCGCCCTATGCGTCACTGCGGCGGTGTTTACGCTTCAAGAACATCGCGAGATCGTTAAAAACTCGTTTCGTGCCCACGCCCTTTTTCTGGCCGAACAGGTGGAGCGGCTTGTCCTGTGGGATGACCGGGTGTCGCTGCGGCGCCTGCTGACGCGCCTTGTCGACGAACAGTCGGTGGTCGCCTACGCCTTTGTGGAAAAAAGCGGCGTGCCCTACGTCCATACGTTCCAAACCGGAGTGCCCACGGCGCTCTTGGATCTGAAGCCGAAAAAGATGGACGTCGGGCTTCGCACCTGGAGTTCCGAAACCGGCGCCTACTATGACATCGCCGCGCCGCTCGAGCAGGGCGAGGCAATCCTCCACATCGGCCTGTCACGTGATGAGGCCTATATCGAGTCCCTGCCCAAGGTATGGGCAATCGTCTTGCTTGGGATCGTGGCGTTGCTGATCGGCATTTTTCTTTCTTGGGTCACGTCGGTCGTAACCACACGCGAAGTCAATGACATGACCGACGCGGTGCGCCTCAACGAGGAACGGATACGGTTGCTCCTGAGTTCGGCCGCCGAAGGTGTATTCGGGATCGATTCGAACGGGCGCTGTACATTCATGAATCCCGCCGCCCAGAGGATGCTTGGTTACCACGGAGGCGAGCAGGTGATCGGCCGCGACATGCACCAACTTGTGCACCACACCAAGGCAGACGGCACACCCCGTCCTCCCGAGGAATGCCGCATCCATGAATCCCTGCGCACGGGTCGTCCCCTCCATTCTGACGACGAGATCCTATGGCGGTCCGATGGGACCAGCTTCCCCGCTGAACTTTGGTCCCACCCGATCGAAAAGGACGGGATGCCAGTCGGCGCGGCGGTGACCTTCGTCGACATCACCGAACGCAAGGAAGCGCGGGCGGTGCGCGAACGTCTTCAAGGGCAGTTGTTCGATGCCCAGAAGATGGAGGCCCTTGGCCAACTGGCTGGCGGTATCGCTCACGACTTCAACAATTTGCTTTCTCCGATCATCCTGATCGTCGAAGTGTTGCTTGACGATCTGGACCCGGCCAGCGAGGAGGCCAAGCATCTGGCCGATGTTCTCCAGGCAGCACGTCGGGCCCGGCAACTGGTTCACCAGATTCTGTCCTATTCGCGCGCCCAGGAAGTCGAGAAAGTTGCTGTCGACCTGGAAGACGTCGTCCGAGATGTAACGGGTCTGATCCGACCCAGCCTGCCCGAGGGTGTCTCGCTCGAGAGTTCAATCGAGCGGGACCTGCCGAAGATCGAGGGAGATTCCGCGGAAATCCATCAACTGATCCTCAACCTCGTCACCAACGCCATGCAGGCGATGGAGAAGTTGGGAGGGCAACTCACCATCGGCCTCTATCGAACATCGATCGCCCAGCCGCTGTCCTTGTCGCGCGGCTCCCTGGGAGCCGGTGAATATGTGGTCTTGGAAGTGAAGGATACAGGCTGCGGCATGACGGAAGACACGCGCCGGCGCATCTTCGAGCCCTTCTTCACCACCAAGAAGGGAAGCGAGGGGGCCGGACTCGGTCTGGCCATCGTCGACCGTATCGTGACCGGTCACGAGGGGGGCATCGAGGTGACCAGCCGGGATGGTATCGGAACCACCTTCACCATCCGTTTACCGGCGATCGAGCCTGTTTCGACCGTTGGTGGCGAAAAAACTCTGATTCCGGCATGACACGCATACTGCTGATCGATGACGAGGACTTGGTCCGGCGCGCTTATCGCTTGGCCTTGGACAAGGCCGGCTTCGAGACCGTTGATCTTGGAAGCGGGAAACTCGCTGTCGAACGGTTTCACGGAATCGCACCGGACCTGGTGATCGTCGATCTCGTCATGCCCGACCAGAGCGGCTTCGAGACCATCAATCAGATCAGGAAACTAAAGGCCGATCAGCGTTTTATCACCATTACCGGCGGCGGCCCCATGGGTCCGGACAAGCTTGTCGAGCGGGCCCGCGCGATGGGCGTCCGCATCGCCCTGAAGAAACCGCTGGACAGAGCGGATCTCATTTCGGCGGTGGAAGCGGCGATCGACGGCGCGTGACGGGCCTCAATCCGGGTACCCCTGTCGAATTGCGAGGCTCGCGGCCTGCATGCGGTTTTTCACGCCAAGCTTCCTGAAAACGTTCGTAAGACGGGCACGGATCGAAACTTCCTTTAGCTGGAGTTCGTGAGCGATCTGCCGGTTGCTTAGACCCCGAACGAGAAGTTTGAGAACGTCATGCTCGCGGGGCGTTAGGCTTGAAAAATGATCCTCGGGTGCCGACTGGGGGACTTTTGCAACCTCCAGGCCCTCCTGATCGACGAAAGCCAATGACGGCACGAAGCGTTCGCCGGACAATACCAGGTCGATCGCGCTCATCATCGCGCGGCTCTGCATTGTCTTGGGGATAAAACCGGCGGCGCCATGTTCGAATGCCCGCTTGATATCGGATTGCGCGTAGGCACCGGAAATGATGACAACGGGCGTGTCGCCGGTCCGCGCCCGCATGGCGGCGAGTCCCTCCATTCCCTCGATTCCCGGCATTTTGAGGTCCAACAGGACAAGATCCAAGGCAGACGATGCCTCGGCAACTTTAAGGGCCTCGTCAAATGAATCCGCTTCGATCAGGTCGACGGATTGATCAAACTTTTTGAGGATCAATTTAAGGCCCTCACGGAAGAGAACGTGATCATCGGCGAGGAGTATTTTCACGGCGCTTCGGGGTCCTTCTTCGATCCTAATTGATCGACCGAACCACTCTAGGACGGGACGGATTAGCATTCCATTCGTAAGTTGCCTGTTCTACAAGAAAGTTTAGTAAAATAATTACAACACTCCTGTGTTTGCATGTAATTAGTGCACTGCACCCAAAATCCTTGTGCAATTCCCACATCAATTACTTACAAAAATCGTCAATGATTTTAGATATTTAGATATAATTCCCCTAGAAAAACTACCGATATTTAGCTATTATATCTCTTGCTGCCGTATTGCGCCTTCGCGCATGCAAAATACGGTGGGATCGGGGGATCTAGCATTTGCATAACATGAGGACGTCAGCGATGACATGGCGACGGTTTTGTACGGCGCTTTTTATTGCCGTGGCCACGGTGGCTCTCGCCGCGTCACCAGAGGCCTTGGGAAGTGACGCTGAAAAGGTGCTTCCCAGCGCCTCGCCGGCATCCACGGCCGACCACAGCACTTTTGAAATCCTGAAGAATACATTCGACACGGGTCGGGAGGTGACCAAGGCGTGCCTGAGCTGCCATAACCAAGCCGCCAAGCAGGTCCACGCGTCCACGCATTGGACGTGGGAAGTAGCGAACGGCAAGACAGGACATCTTCTGGGCAAGAAGAACGTCATCAACAACATGCTGATTTCCGTCTCGGCGAACGGACCCTATTGCGCGCGTTGTCATATCTCCAACGAATGGAACGGAGAAGATTTCGACTTTACCGCCGAGGACCAGGTCGACTGCCTTACGTGTCATGACACCACCGGTACCTACGCTTTGAAAAGAAACCATTTCCTGCGCGCCAAATGTTCCGCCTGCCATGTGACCTTCGACAAATCCCTCGCGCGGGATGTGGTGCGCAAGCCGGTCTTCAACGAGCTCGCACAAAAAGTCGGCAAACCCAGCATCGCCACCTGCGGGTCCTGTCACTTCGAGAGTGATGGCGGCGATGGCGTCAAGCACGGTGATCTGGACACCTCGTTATTGACGGCGAAGCGTGACCTCGACGTGCATATGGCGAAGGACGGTTTCGACCTCACCTGCATCACCTGCCACAAGACGGAACGGCATCTGACCCGCGGCAGTTACTACGTCCCCAAGGCGAAGGATACGCGAGGGGTGGATGTGGTCGGTGGCAGCCGCGCCACCTGCGAATCCTGCCACGGACAAGCTCCCCATCCGGAAACGGCCAACCAAAAACTCAACGATCACGTAGATCGCATCGCCTGCCAAACCTGCCACATTCCGGCATTGGCCCGGGGCGGCGTGCCAACCAAGACCTATTGGGACTGGTCGACGGCCGGGCAATTGGGTGACGATGGCAAGGAATTCGTCGAGCTGAATGATAAGGGACGGGCTGTCAATTCGACCCAGAGGGGGATCGGCCGTTGGGCCGAGAACCTGACACCGGAATATGTGTGGTTCAACGGCAAGGTCGAGCACCTCGGTTTGGGTGATACGGTCGATCCTGAGAATGTCGTGCTTCTCAACGTCCTCGGCGGCAGCCCCGACGATCCGGATCGCGCATCTGGCCGGTCAAGACCATGCGCGGTAAACAGCCCATCGACGCGGCAAACAAGACCCTGGTCGCCGCCCGCCTGTATGGAAAAACCCCTGATTCCTTCTGGGAAGCATTCGATTGAAAAGAATCCATCGCCACCGCGATGAAGGCGGCCGGACGCGATTTCAGCGGCGAGGTCGGGTTCGTCGAAACCGAATTGCGCTTACCTGTCAATCACATGGTAGCCCCGACGAAAGGGGCCCTCGATTGCGTATCGTGTCATAGCCGGAATGGCCTTTTGGCGAACGTGCCGGGAATCTTCATGCCGGGGCGCGGCAGCAGTCACATTGTCGACCTGCTCGGCCTGATCATGCTCGGTGGCGCCTTCGCCGGCGTCCTTGTGCATGGTGCTCTACGCATCTTCATGAAACTGAGAAATAACGGGAAGGCGTGAACCATGGTTGAACGCGTTTATCTCTTCGCCCGGTTCGAGCGCTTCTGGCACTGGTCGCAAGCCGCCCTGATCATCTTCATGGCAATCACCGGGTTCGAGATCCATGCCTTTTACCAGCTATTTGGATTCGAGCGTGCCGTGGACCTTCACACGACTGCGGCATGGGCGCTCGTAAGTCTGTGGATCTTCGCCATCTTCTGGCATGCAACGACAGGTGAATGGCGGCAATACGTGCCATCGTTCGAACGGCTCTTCGTCATCATCCGCTATTACTCCATCGACATCATGAATGATGCGCCCCACCCCTACCGCAAGACGCGGTTGCACAAGCACAACCCGCTTCAGCGTCTGGTCTATCTTTCGCTCTGGGTTCTCATCAACCAGGCTATCTGGATTTCCGGCGCACTTTACTACTACTACAACGACTGGGTCGCTTGGGGCCTGGCGCCCTTCCTGAACCTGGAAATCGTGGCGACCATTCATACCGTAGGGGCCTTCCTGATCGTCACGTTCCTAGTCTTGCATGTCTACCTGATCACCACGGGGCATACGGTGCTCACGTATATCAAGGCAATGATCACCGGCTGGGCGGACCTCGAAGACGACACGAAACAGGAGAATTGATTTCTTCCGCCCATCAGGGCGGAGGCCGAATTCTATGAACCGAAACGATGAATCCAATTCAGGATATTCCTGAAGATGCCATACAAGGAGGAAGATCATGAAGCTTAATCGTAGAGACTTTCTCTCAACTTCGGCCATGGCAGGCGGCGGCATTATTACAGCCGCGATGGCGCCCGAGGCCTTGGCCGCGAAAAAGGCGGTCGTTCCACCGAAACCGGAACCCGCGTCCCCCGGTAAGGGGGCATGGATGCCGACCGTCTGCCAGGGCTGTACCACCTGGTGTCCGGCCGAGGCATTCGTACAGGATGGCCGGGTGGTCAAGGTGCGCGGCCACCATCTGTCCAAGAGCAACAATGGCTTTTTGTGCCCGCGCGGCCATATGGGCATCGACCAGATGTACGACCCGGATCGTATCAAGGTGCCGATGAAGCGCACCAATCCGAAGAAAGGTCGCGGTATCGACCCGAAATTCGTACCGATTTCATGGGACGAAGCTCTGGGCTTGATCGCCGACAAGATGATTGCGCTACGCCAAGCGGGCGAGCCAGAGAAATTCCTGCTGATGCGCGGTCGCTACACCTATTGCCGCGACGTCATCTATGACGCCTTGCCGAAGATCTTCGGATCACCCAACAATATCTCCCACAGCGCCATCTGCGCTGAGGTGGAGAAGTTCGGCTCCTACTTCACACACGGGTATTGGGGTTATCGCGACTACGACCTGGAGAACACCAAATACGTCATCTGCTTCGGTGGCGACCCCATCGCGTCCAACCGTATGGTGCCCAACGCGATCCGTCAGTGGGGCAAGGTTCTGGACCAGGCCACTGTGGCGGTGGTCGACCCGCGCCTGTCGGCGACCGCTTCAAAGGCCCACGAATGGCTGCCGGTCAAAGCGGGTGAGGACAGCGCCCTGGCCTGTGCTATGGCCCACGTCATCCTGACCGAGGGGCTGTGGAGCCGGGAGTTCGTCGGCGACTTCAAGGACGGCAAGAATCTGTTCGTCGCTGGTGCGGCGGTTGATGAAGCCGCTTTCGAAGAGAAGCTCACCAATGGCGTGGTCAAGTGGTGGAACATCGAGCTCAAGGACCGGACTCCGGAATGGGCCGAAAAAGTCTGCCTGATTCCGGCCGAACAGATCCGCCGGGTCGCGGTGGGCTTTGGCAAGGCCGCCCCCAACGTGATGTGCTGGATGGCCCCGGGTGCCTCCATGCAACCGCGCGGCGCTTACGGCGCTTTTGCCGCCCACGCCTTGAACGGTCTTGTCGGCGGCATCGACAACGCTGGCGGTGTCCTGCAAAAGGTGAGTGCCAAGTACAACCACATTCCGCTGTACAAGGAAAAGTTCAAACCCTATCTCGACGAAATCGCCCAGAAGGGGCTGAAAAACAAGAAGATCGACCAGCGCGGCACGCTGGAATTCCCATCCCTGAAGAAGAAGCCGGGAAGCGGAGTGGTCACCAACCGGACGGCCGACGGTATCCTTGACGAGAACCCCAACGAGATCAAGGTGGCCATCGGCTACTGGAATAATTTCGTCTTCTCCTGCACCGGCGCCAGCCGCTGGGAAAAGGCTATGGAGAAGCTGCCCTTCTTCGCCCACATAACCACCAACCCGGCGGAGTTTACCCAGTACGCCGACGTGGTCCTGCCGGCCTCGTTCAGCATGTTCGAACGGTGGAGCCTGATCCCGAGCAAATACAACCGCTACAGCTACATCGGCCTGCAGCAGCCCGTGGTCAAACCCCTGTGGGACACCCGCACCGACGAGACCGAAGTGGTGTGGCTGCTGGCGAAGAAGTTGAAGGAGAAGGGGTTCCCCAATCTCTTCGATTACTTCCAGACCGAGATGAAGGACCCGGAGACCGGAAAAGCGGCGGCCAATGAGGCCGAGTTCGCGGAAATCACGGTCAAGATCATGACCGAGAACCAATGGAATCCGGCCAAGTACCACAGTGGCGAAAAGTTCGACGGCTGGCAGGCGTTTCGCAAGACCGGTCTGTGGCAATCGGACCAATACGCCTTCAAGAAGCTGTGGAAGAAGGGCTTCAAGACCAAGAAAGACCAAGAAGTTCGAGTTCTACAGTGAAACGCTGAAAGACGTGCTGGGCAAGCACGCCAAGAAGCACGGCGTCGATATCGACAAGGTCATGGAAGTGACCCAGTACGTCGGACGGGGCGAACAGGTTTTCGTACCCCACTGGGAGCCGTCGAAATACCACGGGGACGAGAAGGAGTACCCGTTTGTCTATCTGGAGAACCGGAGCCGCCTGAACCGGGAGGGCCGTTCGCAGAACATGCCGTCCTACTACGAGTTCAAGAAGGTTGATCCTGGAGACACAAGCCATATGGATGTGCTCAAGATCAACCCCAAAGACGGCCAGGCCCTGGGGCTCAAGAACGGCGACTGGGTAAAGGTGACTTCGCCCGAAAAGAGCGTAAAGGTCCAAGTCAAGCTCTGGGAGGGCGTACGCCCGGGTACGGTCAACAAGACCTTTGGCATGGGACATTGGGCCTACGGGAGGGTGGCCGCCGGCGACTTCGGCAAGCACGTCGCTCGAGGCTACAACACCAACGAACTGCTCCCGGCCGACTATGATCGGCTTAGCGGCTCGACCGCCCGTCACGCCGTGTCCCGCGTCAAGATCGAAAAAGCCTGACAGCCGATAGGAGCGTATGATGACAGTACAATACGGAATGGTGATCGATCTGCACCAATGCGTCGGCTGTGGTGCTTGCGCATTGGCCTGCAAGAACGAGAACAACAGTCAAGCCAGGTCTCATGGCCAGAGTTTCAACTGGGCCGACTTCATCATGGAGACCACCGGTGTATTCCCCGACACGACCTACACGCAGACGCCGGTGCTCTGTAATCACTGCGATGTCACACCGTGCATCGACGAGTGCCCGACGGAACCCAAGGCCATGTTCAAGACGGAAGAGGGGATCGTCCTCTTCAATCAGGAGCGTTGCATCGGTTGCGGTGCCTGCCTGGACGCCTGCCCATACAGCACCCAGAAGCTGGACGAGAAAAGCTACGACGGCGCCACTTATAGCGTCATCAGCTTCAACCCGTTCGATAAGCAGGTCCATCCAGAGTGGGCAGACAAATCGTCGGCTATCGATGGGTGTACGGCGTCCGGTGCCGAGGTGGCCATGGCAGCCGGGACCAATCCTCCCGGTGTCAACATGTTTGCCTCGGGCGACTACCCTCCCGTGCGCAACGCGGGCATTATCGAAAAGTGCACGTTCTGCTATCACCGGGTCAGCAACGGCCTGCAGCCGGCATGCGTGGATGCTTGTCCGTCGGATGCCCGGATATTCGGTGACAAGAACGATCCCAGTAGTGCCATCGCAAAAGCACTGGCGGCCCACAAATCGACTCGGTTGCAAGAGGACAAGGGTACCGAACCCAATGTCCATTACATCCGCAGTTACCACGATCCTACCGTTTAGGGGGTCGGCATAATAAGATACGGGGGTGGGGTCGCAGGCCCCACCCCCAATCTCTGTGGGGGTACCTATGAACGAAATTCGAAACGAGGCGAAACACCGGTTTCTGGCTCGGGCCGACGCCTATCGCCTCCTTGCCGCTTGCTACTACGAGCCCGACCCGGGCTACCTGGAGGAGGACGTATTCGGCCAACTGCACGCCGCCCTCGAGGCGCTCTCCCCGGACGGCGTAGGCGCAGGTAAAGACCTCGGGGCACGTTTCCGAGAGGCCGGCCAGGAAGCCCTGATGCTGGACTATTCGGGCCTGTTCCTCGGTCCCTTCGGAATTCTGGCCAAACCCTATGGCTCGACCCACCTCGACGGCGAGCGAGTCGTCATGGGGGAGTCCACACTGGAGGCGCTGGCGCTTTATCGCCAGGGAGGCTTCCAGGTGGCGGAGGCATTCCAGGAGATGCCCGACCATGTGGCCGTCGAATTGGAGTTTCTCTACCTGCTGAATTTGAACTTGGGAAATTCCGTCGCAACTGCCGAAAGCTCCGGACTGGACGGTTTGAAGCGTACTTTCCTGGAGGCTCACCTGGGACGCTGGATCGGCCCCTTCACCGACGCAATGGGCCGTGGTGCCACGACCGATTTCTACCGGAACCTCGCGGGTGTTACCCGACAGGTCGTCCTTGAGGACTTGCAAGAAACCCGAGCGTCGCAGCCATGATCGCCTCCCTCGGCGGTTCCGCATTGGTGGCGTTGACGCCCCGAACGGCGGTGTCCGTCGAGCCATCCCGGTGTGTCCGCCACCGATGCTCGAAAAATGCCTGCACCAAATGCGTGGACGTCTGTCCGACGGGGGCGGTCACCTGGAACGGGGGCTTGGACGTCGACGCCACAGTCTGCACCCAATGCCTTCGTTGCCTGGCCGTCTGTCCAACGGCGGCACTTTCAGCACCAGAACTGTCCCTGCGACGCCTCCTATCCGATTTGGCCGAACACCCGTTGCCGGTCCTGGGCTGTCACGGGCAACCGGATACGGAAGCACATGCCAGGGTAGCCTGTCTCGGGTACCTCGCAGATCCGGAATTCATGGTTCTGGTTGCGTTGGTTTTTTCCAGCGGCCTGCACGTCAACTTGACGGCCTGCGCCGACTGTTCGAACGGCCATATCCTCGACGGCATTCGAACAGCGCACATGTCCTTGGACGACCTCGTGCCCGATCATTCTATCAAACTCGTGCGAAACCAGCGCGAACTCGATTTCGAGGAACCCTCGTTGTCTCGCCGTCAGTTGTTCTCGCATTTCCGAAAACACTCGACACGCACCGCCGCGACTGTGGTGAGCCGCCTTCAGGGTGACGAGAGACAATACGCCTACGGTGACAAGCTGTTACCGGCGATGCGGGTTTTGCTGCTCAAGGTTTTGAAGGAATCGACGGCTGAGCATCGTCGAACCATCGCAGACCGACTGTTCGGCGAGATCACTTTCACGTCGGCCTGTGCCGGTTCGCGACGCTGTGTCGGTGTCTGTCCGACCGGTGCGATCCAACCCGTGGACGACGACGAGCATCCGCCGGATTTCGACCGGGACCTCTGCGTTTCATGCGGCTCATGCGTGGCCTTCTGTCCAAACCAAGGCGTCCTGCAGTTAGATCTGGGAATTGTCGAAAAAAGACCGAATGAGCCGACCTAAACGTCTGCCTATAACTACGCCGAATGCCTGAAGACCCTGAGCGGGCTCACCTCATACGCGTTCATCCGCAACACAGGGACAAAAGAACCGTTGTTGGCCGCAGGGGGACACCGGGCCAGCGCCGATATCATCGAAGGTGCGGGCATCTGTTTTATCGAAGCCCAGACGGTCCGCACCATTTTGCAAAGCAATCACGCGCTCCGTCTGCGGTTTCTCGAGCGAATGGCCCGCGCCCTCGGCGACGCCGAGGATCGGATGTTCCAGATCGCCGCCCTCAAGGCGGATACCACATCATCGACCTGATGATCCTGTACCAATGCGAATGGGGCATCCGCCTCGAATACGGTTCCGTCAGTATGACGGTTCCGTAAACACGCGAGGAAATGGCCTCGATAGTCGGCGCCGGCCCGGACAGTATCACCCGGGCGATCAAATAACTCGAAACCAAGGGTTTCACCCAGATCAAGGGCCGGTCGGTCCTCATCGGACGGTTCGACCGTTTGTCTTGGAAGATCAGGCGGGGAATTTCGAAAGTCGGCTTTCAGTCATCTGACGGAAAGCTCGAGGCGAGTTGCCAGATGTCGGCTTCGGTTACTCAGCGGACCCAGAACGCTTCGACACTTCGACCAAGCTGATAAGAATAAACGGAGTCCGCCATAGGTGATTTCCGGCCCCTCGGTTGTTGATTCTCTGACGTCCGCTTTCTGTTCGGAGAGAGCGCATTCGCCTCGTCAAAGGTCCGGCCCTGGGGTCAACCGGCCAAATCGTCACCCCATCTCTGATGCCCGTTTTTTGATCCTAAGCGGCCGATAACCACCAGTAACTCCCGCGCGATATTGGCCCGCTCACCACCTTGTGCGCGATCGAAATTATTATTCCTATTATATGCTATTAAGCAACGCTCTGTTTGAGATCTTTGCATATATCTGGACTTTAGTCCTTCAGTTTTATGAGTAGTTTCAGAATGCTAGGAATTGGTGATCCGCCTGGAGGGGAATGGGAATTTTTTGCTTCGAATTCGGTGTTTTCGCTCCATTTGGG
>Ga0209561_1000216_pt1 | contig 15836 bp, 14 predicted proteins | sample WorMettrBAHAMAS2_FD_187393 | JGI IMG/M metagenome (GOLD analysis project Ga0209561, IMG submission 187393) | Marine gutless worms symbiont microbial communities from Max Planck institute for Marine Microbiology, Germany - Inanidrilus... | ecosystem: Host-associated > Annelida > Digestive system... | reverse complement strand
GTCGTAGAAGAACTTGCCCTGGTCGTCCGACAACCGCCCCATCATCGTTCCGCCCTCCACCGAATCACTCGGGAAACGGAATCACGATCTCAGAAACCGATCAACAGGGGTTTATCAACAGTATCCTCCTGTTGCGGACTCCACTGGGCACTGGACGGAGAATTCTACGTAACATGGGGTTCTAGGTCAGCTGATGGTAGAAAAATGGCGTCGACGAGCGGCCACCGAAAAGATTGCAGAATCCCAGGTCAGGACATCGCGCGGGATTGAACAGTCTTCCAGTTATGCCCGTAGGCGACTCGAGTGCAACAACGAATGGTTCGACCGTGTTTGATTCGAAGGAGGCATTGGCGACTGCTCCTATTGAGCATACCGTCCAGTTCTAGGGGCGGCATCACCTAGTTTGACGAGACGCTTCCGTGCGGATCCGCACCCCATCACCAAATAACCTCTAGCGCAACACGTGCACCGAACACGGCGCGTGGCGTACGATACGAGCCGCGGTTGACCCGAGTAAATAGTCCCGCAATTCCGGTTTATTGGATCCGACAATGATGCAGTCGGCACCGATGGTCTCGGCGTATTCGGTGACCGTGGGCCCTGGATAACCAATAAGGACGACGGCCTCGGCATCCTTCCGCTCACCAATCCGTTCGGCGATGGCTTCTTCCGCGGCGTTCCGGATTTCCGGTTCTGGATCGGTCGATACATAGTTTTTGACGAAACCGGGAACCGGCTCGATCACGTGAAGCGCCACGATCTCTCCACCTTCCGCAAGGAGTTTTCTGGCCGTATCGATAGCCTTCACACCGTGACCATGATCCAATCCGAGAGCCACAACGATTTTTTTGTACATATCCATTCCTCGATAGTGAGATTGAATGGGTCGGCCCGGTGAAAGGGGAGAGAACCGGTCCCCAGGCCTACCCATCAAACGTTCGAAACAGCTTGGTAAGCATAAACGCCTCCGCGCTTAGCTATTCGGACGAAGTACGATCTTGGATGCGGCGGTGCGTCCCCCGATCAAATCGGCGAATGCCCGGGCGCCATCTGCCATAGCTCTCTCCTCGTACCAATCCAGGTTGCCCAGGGCACCCGAATGCATGGCCGCGACGGTCGCCCGGAAATCCTGCATGGTATAGGTGTAGGTGCCGATGAAGGTCACCTCTTGGAGGGTGAGCTTGCGGACATCCATCCCGTCGGTTCCATCCTGCAAACCGACGTGGACAATTACGCCGCCCGGGCGGATCGCAGCGATCGAACTCGTTCGCGTCGGCTTTGCCCCGACGCAGTCGATCACCAAGTCGATAGAATTTTCTCCGGCGATGTTATCGTTGAGCGGGTCAAACGGCGTGCACACATCCTCTTTCGCCACGGTCTCGCGGCGCATGGCATTCGTTTCCGCCAACAGGATTTCGCGACACCCTTGCGCGCGAAGGGACAGCGCCGCCGACAGTCCGACGGCACCGCCGCCGAACACCAATGCTCGGCTTTCGGCAAGGGGGCGATGGGCCGCGCTGGCGGCTGCCGTAACCGCGTGCCAAGCGGTGGCAATGGGTTCGGCCAGGGCTGCCCTGGCCATGTCCATTCCGTCCGGGACGGCGATCAAGTTGCGTTCCGGGATCGATATCAGTTCTGCAAAGGCCCCTTGTCGCGGGGCCATGGAGATGATCTCCCGTTCGGCGCAGAGATTGGATCGGCCCGACAGGCATGCCGGACAGGTCCCGCAGGTGACCAGCGGATTGACGACGACGCGCTTGCCGCCCATCGATCCGTTGACGACGACACCCGAGGCTTCGTGCCCGAGGATCAATGGCGCGACGCGCCGTTCGTCATGTCCCAGGTAGGCATGCATGTCGGATCCGCAGATGCCGACCGCGTCGACCTTGACCAGCACGTCATCAAAACTGTGCGCCGGCTCGGGCTCGTCGCGGTATTCGATCTCCTGCGGCCCGGTATAGACAAGTGCCTTCATGGTGTTCCTCATTTCGCCGTGAAACCGCCATCCACGTAGAGGATCTGGCCGGTGATGTAGTCCGAGGCCCGTGAGGCAAAAAACAGTGCCGGCCCGATCAGGTCATCAAGGATGCCATTGCGGCCGATGCAGGTCTGCCTCGCCAGCTTCGCCGTGGCCTCGGCGTCCTGGAACACCGGTCCGGTCAGCGCCGTCGGAAAGAACCCAGGCGCAATGGCGTTGCACATGATGCCGTCCGCCGACCAGGCCTCGGCCATCGCCCGGGTAACCTGGGCGATACCGCCCTTGGAGGCGCCGTAGGCAATACCATTCGGAAAAGCGCGGGCCGATTGCAGCGAGGCGATGTTGAGAACCCGACCCCAGCCCTTCGAGCGCATTGCCGGCACGAAAGCACGGGCCAGGAAAAACGGTGTCGAAAGGTTCAGATCCAGGGTCGCTTGCCATTCCTCCGGCGTCACGTCGTCGGCCGAGCGCCGCGGGTTCACGCCGGCGGCGTTGACCAGGATGTCCGGCGCGCCGAACCGCCTCGATACCTCCTGTGCAACCTCATCGGTATTTATCGGATCGCCCAAGTCCGCCGACAGGGCCTCGACGCTCAAGCCAGCGGCACGCTGTTCGTCGCGCCATTCGTCCAAGACCGTTTGCCGCCGGGCGATCCCGACGACCGATGCGCCGGCCCGCGCCAAGCCGTCGGCGAGGGCACGTCCGATGCCGGAACTGGCTCCCGTCACGCACACCCGCCGTCCAGCAAGGGCGAACAAGTCTTGCATCGATCCGACCGCTATTCCGCCGCTGATAGGTTGAACCGCTCTTCGGGAAACCATTTCTCCAGCCTAACGTCGGCCGTCTTGGCGTGGCCTTCCATCCCCTCGAGACGCGAGATCCTGGCCGTCACCTGGGCGATTTCCCGGTTGGCCTCGCGGGTCATCCGCTGCCAGGTGACCGTCTTCATGAATTTGCCAACGGACAATCCTCCGGTGTAACGGGCCGCCCCCTTGGTGGGCAGAATGTGGTTCGGGCCCGATGTTTTGTCGCCGAAGGCAACCGTGGTCTCCTCTCCCAGGAACAACGACCCGTAATTCGATAGGCTTTGAAGCCACCAGTCCAAGTCCGCGCAATGAACCTCTAGGTGTTCGGAGGCGTAGTCGTCCGAGACCTTGACGGCTTCGAACGGCGCATTGACCAAGATCACTTCACCGTAGTCGCGCCACGCCGCTTCGGCGTTGGTGCGATTGACTTCGGGGAGCTCGGCGATGAACGTTGGCACTAGGTCCATGACCTTGTTGGCCAAGTCGGCGTCGAGTGAGATCAGCCAGGCCGGTGAGTTGTAACCATGCTCGGCTTGCCCTACCAAATCCCAGGCCACGATCTCGGGATCCGCCGTTGCATCGGCAATGACCATGACCTCGGAAGGACCTGCGAACATGTCGATGCCGACACGGCCGTAGAGGATCCGCTTTGCCTCGGCGACGAACTGGTTACCGGGTCCTACGAGGATGTCGGCCGAGCGACACCCAAAGAGACCGAACGCCATCGCCGCCACGCCCTGGATTCCGCCGAGCGCTAGCACCGTATCCGCACCGCAAAGGTCCAGCGTATAAAGGATTGCCGGATTAACGCCTTCGCCCGGCTTCGGCGGCGAACAGGCAACAATCTGATCGACGCCCGCCACCTTGGCTGTGGTTACCGACATGATGGCTGATGCGACATGGGAATAACGGCCGCCCGGGACATAACATCCGGCGGCGTTCATCGGTATGTTGCGGTGTCCGGCGGTCAGACCGGGGAGCAGCTCGATGGATGCGTCCTTAATGGCATCGCGCTGTGCTTCGGCGAATTTGCGGACTTGATCGTGGGCGAACCGGATATCGTCCTTAAGCTGAGCGGAAACCTCCGCCGCCGCTGCTGCGATATCGTCTTTTGAAACCACGATATCTCCCGTCCAATGGTCGTATTTGGCGGCATATTCGCGAGCCTTTTCGTCTCCCCCCTGTTCGATGTCGTCGAGGACGTTCTGCACAATATCGCGGACATCCTGTTCGCCCGTGGAGGCCGTCTTTTCCGCACGTTTCAGGTATTCGATGGACATCGTCCTATTGCCTCCAAGGATCAGTAGATATCGGGAAGGAAGACCATCGACAGGCCGGGAATATAGGCGATCATCAAAACGACGATCAGCATGCCGATGACATAGGGGCCGACACGAGACGCGATCCGAAGGACTGATTCTCCGGTTATGCCGGATATCACAAAGAGGTTGAGACCAAGCGGCGGCGTAATGAAGCCGACACCCAGTGCCGTCACCATCATGATGCAGAACTGCACCTCATTCATGCCGGTTTCCAGCGCCAGCGGCAGAAGAATCGGCGAGAGAATGACGATGTTCGGAGTCGTCTCCATGACGCAACCGGCGGCGATCAGGATACCGATGATCAACAGGATGATCAGGTAGGGATTATCGGTCATGGAGGTCACGGAGTACGCAAAACCTTGCGGCACGCCGAGCGCTGCCAATGTTTGTGCCAGCGGCAGCGACATGGCGATGATCGGCAGGATGACGCCATTCACCTTGGCCGAGCCGAGCAGCATTTTGGGAAAGTCGGCAAGCGTGAGCGTGCGCTGAATCAAGCCGATCGTGATTGTCGTCGCAACGGCGACGGCGGCCGCTTCGGTTGGCGTGAAGATGCCCGAATAGATCCCGCCCAAGATGATGATCGGGACCAGCAAGGCGAAGCGTCCGTCCCAGATCGTTCGCCGCCAATGGCCAAAATCAAATCCGACCTTTTCGCCTTCGAAATTGTAGATCCTGTTCATCACCATATTGGTGATCATGATCGAAAACATGATCATGACGCCCGGTATGGCTGCGGCCAGAAACAGGGTCGATGCCGAGATACCCAGGATCAGACCCATAATGATATAGGCGATCGAGGGCGGTATCAGGATGCCGGTGCAGGCACCCGAGGCGACCAGGGCGCAAGCGTAGGGTCGGGGGTAGCCTTTCTCCACCAGCTTATGGATCGTCATCCGCCCGACCGCCGCGGCGCCGGCGGCATCGGACCCCGAGATGCAGGCGAAAAACCCACAACCCAGAACCGTCGACGTCCCGAGACCGGCACGGAATCCGCCCGTCGTCGCATCGGCCACGTCCAAGAGCTTGTTGGAAAGGCCGGTTCTGACCAGGACGTCACCGGTCAATATGAAGAGCGGCACGGCGATCAGTGCGAAGTGATCGATACCGTCGAACAGCGATTCGCCGAGAAGCGATATCGGCAGAACGTCGGTCGTGACGAGCATGACCACCGAACCGATACCGAGCGCCACCCAAACGGGAACGGCCAGCATGATCAACCCGACGATCAGCATGACCGGGCCGTAGAACTCCCATCCTAGCTCGATGGTTTGCTGCTGCATTTGTTGCCAAAGCATGACCGTTCTCCCTAATCAAACATCTTGGCGCCTTCGAATACGGGACGTCCGCGGCGAAGATCGCCGAAGTCGCGCCATATCGATTGCACCAAACGGTAGGACATCAGAGAGAAACCCAGCGGCACGGCGGCGAGGAACCATGCCAAACTGATCCGCAAACCATGGGTTACCGATCCGAATTTGATGGAGACCTGCAGCGATTCGATGGCCGTATAGAGAGCGAGAATCGCGAGGGCCAGCATGCAGATGTCGCCGAACAGGTAGACCAGCGCCTTACCCCTGTTGGAGAGATAGTGGAGGATGACATCGATACGGATATGGGCGCGATCCTTGACCGCGACCGACGCACCGACCCAGGCCAGATAAATGAACGCGTATCTGGCGATTTCCTCCCCCCAGATCGAGGAATAGGAGAGAACGAACCGTCGCACGACTTCGACGACGATCGTCGCCACGATCATCCCGTAGAAGCCGAGCAACATCCATCGCTCCGCGTTATCGTCCAGCTTTTTCCAAAAGGACGTGGATTCAGTCATGACATTTCCCCCAGCAAAGCGCAGGTCGAGTGTCGGTGCCTCCGTTGAGCCACCGTCACAGGGTTATATGAAGCCTCCCCCGGGACGGCCGAACCGTCCCGAGGACTGCCTCAAACGCGGCGCTTATGCGTCGTGAACATAAAGGCGGCCGGGCGTGTTCGCCGCCGTGTCGAGGCTGTTGAAAGCGTCCATGGAACCGGCCAGCTCCTTCTTGAAGCCGTCCCACTCCGAGCGCTTATAGCCGCCGGCTTTTGCCCATTCGGCGAGCTCGTCCGGGGTCGGAGAATAGAATTGCACGCCGGCCTTGCCCATCTCCGCCATGGCGTAGTTACGTGCCGCCGGCACTTTGGCCAGGTTCTGTTGTGCGGAAATGTCCGAAGCGAATTCGATGCCGGCGCGGACATCGGCCGGGAGGCCATTGAACCACTCAAGGTTACACGAGTAGACCTGACTGTCCGGCACCGCTTGCGAGAACGTCACCCAAGACAGGATGTCCTTGAAGCCGAAGACATGCAGCGCCCCGACGGCCGGATCGAGGGCATCGGCAACGCCCTGCTTGATCGCCGAAGGTGTCTCGCCCCAAGCGACGGGAGTCGGGTTGGCGCCGATCATGCGGTAGTATTGTTGCAGCATCTTCGATCCCGGCACCCGGAACTTGACGCCGGAAAGATCGGCCGGTGTCTTGATCGGGCCCTTGCCGCCTTTACGCATGGCGACGACCCGGGGATCGATGACAACATACCAAAGCGGCTTGAAGCCCTTGGCTTCGACTTGCGGGTTAACGGCGGCCTTCCAGGCGTCGGAATTCACAAGATTGACGAACTTTTGGTTGGCGCCGCAGAAATAGGGCAGATTGATCAGGTCGACGACCGGGGCAAACGGAGCGAAGTTTGACAAAGAATGCTGTGCCGCCTGAATGGTTCCGTTTTGGACCTTTTGAGCGAGCGCGCCGCCGGCTCCCAACTGACCGCCCGGCGCGAGCTTGACGTAAACCTGGCCGCCGGTGGCGTTCTGGATGTTCTCCTTGAAATCCAGCTGCATGATCGGGTAGCTGCGGGACGCGCCCAGAATGTAAGCGGTACCGATCGTCATCACGTGCGCAGCAGCTTTCTGGCGATCTCTCTCTTCCTTAGCCGTCTGCGCGGCGGCTTCGGAACTCATCAACGTGCCGGCGGCACCGGCAACTACGGCGGCCGTAAAGCCGTACTTGGTCGAAATTTCCAGGAAACGGCGTCGCTCGATCGAGGCCGGTCCGTCTTGGTCAAGTTTCTTGGTGGTCATGGTTCACTCCCTGTATCTCAGTGGTATGAAAGTCGTTTCCTATTTGCTCTCTCGTTCGTGCGCCAGACAGGCTGCGATGAACAGCACCACGGCAACAAACAACGTCAGGAATTCCCCGACGTCGCCGAGCCCCGGTGTCGACGTCGCGCCCTGAACAATGGCGACCTTGCCGAACACGATGTTTGCGGCAAAAACAAGAAAGACTGCGATAGACGCATACAAGGGCACGCGTCCTGGTCTCGGTTTCTCGGTTTCTTGGCCTTCGGGCGCATTCGACATGAGCGCATCCCCCTGATTAGTAAGCCCAAAAAATGTAAGCGCTTACATTTATTCTAAATAAATGCCCTGTTCGTGTGAACGTGTCAAGATTAATTTGTGTTTGTACCGAATGCCCTTTATTGATAAAAAACATTGTAATATAAGAGGTTATAGTCGATTTTCGTATTTTTGATAATTTTTTGAGAAACTTGTGCCAGAAAGAAAGCGCTTAAATAAACACCATCGAACCACGCCGACTTTGCAGGATGTGGCCGAACACGCGGGCGTATCGACGGCGACGGTGTCGCGTTATCTCGCCAATTCGGAACTTGTCCGCGAGGAGCGCCGCGCCCGCATCGAAACCTCCATCAAGGAGTTGGGCTACATCCCTCATGGCGCCGCTCAAGCCCTGGCTTCGCAGCGCTCGCGCACCATCGGTGTGATCGTACCGACGTTGGACAACGCGATTTTTGCCAAGGGCGTTCAGGCCTTTCAGCAACGCCTTCAGGACTCCGGATACACCTTGTTGATCGCCAGTTCCGATTACTCACCGGATGAGGAACGCACGCAAGGTGAATCCTTGATCGCGCGCGGTGTGGACGGGATGATGCTGATCGGGCTTGATCACCATGACCGTTTGTTCGAACGGCTCCGGCAAATGAAGTTGCCTTACGTCAACACCTGGTCATACAAGGAGACTTCGGATCATCCCTGTGTCGGCTTCAATAATTTTCAAGCCGCCGTCCGTCAGACGACCTATCTGCTGGACATCGGCCACAGGCGGTTCGGGATCATTTCCGGCCTGACCCGCGACAACGATCGCGCGCGCAACCGTTTGCGCGGTGTCCTGCATACGTTGACCGCGCGCGGCATAAACGTTCCTGACAACCTGTTGTACGAATGTCCCTACGACATCGCGTCCAGTCGCCAAGCCATGAAACGGCTATTGGCCGCAGGCACGCCGCCGACTGCGGTCGTTTGCGGCAACGACGTGCTGGCCTATGGCGCCCTTTTGGAATGCCAGAGTGGCGGAAAGGACGTGCCTGGTGATATCTCCATCGCGGGGTTCGATGATCTTCCCTTGTCGCAACACATCCGACCATCCCTGACCACCATGCATGTCCCCTCCGAAGAGATGGGGCGCAAAGCGGCGGACTATCTATTGGCCTGCCTAAACGATGAAACGGCGCCCGAACAAACGGAACTCGAGGTCAACCTCATTCTGAGAGGTTCGACGGCTCCGCCTCGCATGTGATCGGTTCTCGCGACGACAGCTGTACTCTGTTGTCGTGGGCCACTGGCGTTGTCTACCTATGATCCTAATCTCAGACTCGGTATCCATCATACCCGGATTTCCCGACCAAACCGACAGAACCCCCGGTTAAATCTCAACGCAGTTGATCAGCCAAGTTGACGCTTTTGTCCGTAATTCGGTTGAAGCGGCCATCAAACTGGCGAAATCTCGAAGCGGATTTTATTCGAAAGAGAAATAGTGGGTCGTGGCGAGGCGGGTCTCCTAAGGGGGGGACTTCCGAATAACACGGGTAACGGCCCTTCCGGCTTTGAGGCCTAAGGAGACTCCGCCCTGAGCGCGGCGGCGTGATAACAATGCCACGGAACCAAAGTGCGGCTGTTCCACGATCATCGATTCCCGCAAATCGATGCCGTGGTTCAGGAGTTCTTCTTTTATTCCTTCCAACCTTTTCGTCGTGCGGTCATTGTCTTTGGTGATCCCGGACAGGACGCATATGTTCTTGTGCCCGAATTTGATCTGTTCAGCCTTCCCTATCTGATCCGCGACACCGATCACTTCAAGAAAGTCGTCTCCGGTCCGGTCGGCGCCAAATACGGTGAATTGATCGAAAAGCGCGGCATCAAGATTCTTGCCTGGTTCGACAATGGCTATCGCAACGTCTTCAATAAGAAGCGCCCCATCGTAACGCCTGATGACCTGAAAGGCCTGAAAATCCGTGTCATGGAAAGTCCGCTGATGGTGAATACCGTCAACGCCATGGGTGGTTCCGCCACGCCAATGTCTTACAGCGAACTGTACACGGCCCTGGAACAAGGCGTCTTGGACGGCGGCGAAAACGCCGCCGGCAATGTGCTGAACGACAAGTTTTACGAAGTGACCGGCTATTTTTCGATGACCCAGCATTTCCGCCCGCCGGGAATCGTCGGGATCAGCATGAAGACCTGGAACCAGCTGAACGCCGAGCAACAAAAGGTGCTCATGCAGGAAGCAAAGGCGCTTCAGGACTACGAAATCAAACTCACCGGCGAAGTCGGCGCGGCCGCGGTCGAGGAACTGAAAGCCAAGGGTATGAAAATCAACGACGCCAAGGTTTCCGCGTTCCGCGATCGGATGGGGCCGGTGTACGCTGATTTCACCAAGAAGCACGGTTCTGCTATGCTAGAGCAGGTACAAAACACAAAATAAAATGTATAATCGGATTGGACCGGGCGGAGCAAAAGCTCCGCCCGGTACCTTGGATTTCTTAGTCCGTGTAAGCTTTGAAAGTCTTACGCGCGGCGGCTTTCACGTTAGTTCTTACGGAGCCACCTTTGCCTTTACATCCTGATCGCTTGTTTCCCCTCGAGGCCCATAGCCGTGAGTTGGCTCGTGCCTTTTATGATACGGTCAAAGACCTCCCGATCGTCAGTCCACACGGACATACGGACCCTCGTTGGTTCGCCGAGAACGAGCACTTTCCCGATCCCGCGCATTTGTTCGTAACGCCGGACCACTACGTATTCCGGATGCTTCATTCGCAGGGGATCTCGCTCGAGAGTCTCGGTGTGCCGAGGGTTGACGGTGGAGACGTCGAAACCGACGCCCGGGCAATCTGGCGGCGCTTTGCCGAGAACTATCACCTTTTGCGCGGCACGCCGTCGCGGATTTGGCTCGACCACTCTTTTGAAACCGTGTTCGGCTGGAGCGGCGTGCTGTCGGCTGATACTGCGGACGACGCCTATGATCATATCAGCGGATACCTTTTACAGGATGACTATCGTCCCCGCGCCTTGTTTGAGCGCTTCAATATCGAACTCCTCTCGACGACGGAATCGCCTCTCGATGATTTGCGTTGGCACAAAGAGATTCGCCAGTCCGGTTGGAATGGCCGGGTCGTCACCGCATATCGGCCGGATCCTGTCGTCGATCCGGAATACGAAGGATTTACGGAAAACGTGGGGCGCTTTGGCGAGTTGACCGGTGAAGATACCACGACCTGGCAAGGTTACCTGGCCGCCCATCGCCTGCGCCGTCGTTATTTCATGGAGTTCGGTGCAACATCCACCGATCACGGCCACCCGACCGCCCGCACCGAGAGCTTTCCCCAGGCTGAGGCGTCGGCCCTTTTCGACAAGGCTTTGGCAGGCCGATGCACCGCTGACGAAGCCGACGCATTTCGGGGCCAGATGTTGACCGAGATGGCGCGGATGAGCCAGGACGACGGTTTGGTCATGCAAATCCACCCTGGTTCCGTGCGAAACCACTCGGCGGACGTTTACGCCAGGTTCGGCCGCGACAAGGGGTTCGACATCCCCAGACGAACCGATTTCGTACAGGCTCTGACGCCGCTGCTTAACGCGGTCGGAAACGACCCCAATCTGACGATCATTCTTTTTATGCTGGATGAAACAACCGTGTCGCGGGAACTGGTCCCCCTGGCCGGTGCTTATCCGGCGTTGCGCCTGGGACCACCTTGGTGGTTCTTTGACAGCCCCGAAGGCATGCGCCGTTTTCGCGAAGCGGCGACCGAAACCGCCGGTTTCTACAACACCGTCGGATTTAACGACGACACGCGGGCCTTCTGTTCAATTCCGGCCCGCCACGACATGGCAAGGCGTGTGGATTGTGCCTATCTCGCCACGTTGGTGGCCACCGGGCGGCTGGCCGAGAACGAGGCCTTCGAGGTCGCTCACGACCTGAGCTACCGGCTGGTCAAACAAGCCTATCGGCTTTGATGATCGCACCGAATAACAGGGCGGTTACTAATTGAGGATGTCGAGATTGCGTATCGACCCGAAAGAATTCCGGCCTGACCAGATGCCCCGGCTTGAACGATCTGAAGAGCCACGTCCGGGCATCGGTATCGTTCATCTCGGCCTGGGGGCTTTCTTCCGCGCTCACGGCGCGATCTACATCGAAGAAGCCATGGCCAAATCCGGCGGGGACTGGGGTATCCTCGGCGTTTCGTTGCAATCTCCCACGACCCGCGACGCGCTTTCACCCCAGGGGTGCGCCTATACTGCGGTCGAAAAAAAACCCGGCGGAGACAGCTACCAACGTATCGAAGTCGTGCATGACGCCTTGGTTGCGCCTGAAGATCCGGCGCGGGTTCTCGGTTTGATGGCGGACCCCGCAGTCAAGATCGTCACGCTGACGGTTACCGAGAAAGGGTACTGTCACAATCCGGCTTCCGGTCGTTTGAACTTCGAGCACCCGGACATCCGCCATGATATTGAACAGCCGCTGCCGCGAACCGCGCCGGGGTATTTGGTCCGAGCGTTGGCGCTGCGCTATGCCGCCGGGCACCGGCCATTCACTGTATTAACATGCGACAACCTGCCGCAGAATGGAGCGCTGGTCCGCGATCTCGTACAGGATTTGGCGGCCCGGATCGACCCGGCGTTGGGCGAATGGATCGCCCAAGAGGGGCGCTTCCCCTCAACCATGGTCGATCGGATCGTTCCAGCGACATCGCTTGAAGATATCGAAGCCGTTGCTGAACAAACCGGACTCTTCGACGCCGCGCCCGTGGTTCATGAACCGTTCCGCCAATGGGTCATCGCCGACGACTTCGTCGATGACGCGAAGCCGGACTTGGGCGCCGTCGGGGTGAGCTTGGTCGAAGACGTGATGCCATTTGAGGACATGAAACTTCGGTGTCTCAACGGCACCCATTCGTCATTGGCCTACCTCGGGTATCTGGCCGGGTTCGAGACGATCGCCGACACGGTGGCGGATGGCGCGTTCGGTCAATACGTGAAACAGCTATGGAGCGACGAGATATTGCCGGTGCTGACGCCGCCCTTTGGTGTCGACCTCAACGCCTATGCCGAGGCTTTGTTCGAACGCTACGCCAACCCGGCCATTCGACACCGCACTTGGCAAATCGCCATGGACGGCAGCCAGAAACTGCCGCAACGTTTTTTGGGCACGCTCGAAGACAACCTCGCCGCCAATCGTGAGGCACCGGGCCTCATGCTCGCGGTCGCCGCGTGGATGCGGTACGTCGGTGGCATTGATGAACAAGGAGACCCCATCGACGTGCGCGACCCCTTGGCCGAGAAACTCAGATCGGTTTCCGACTCCGTAGTTGGTGTCGACAAGGCGCGCGCTCTGCTCGGAGTCAGGGAGGTCTTCCCGGAGGACTTGGCAACGGCGTTGGTGCCGGGCGTATCTGCCGCCTATGGACGGCTGCTTTCTCTCGGAGCGCGTGGAGCCGTGGGAGAGCTTACATGAAGGAAAGTTGGCGCTGGTATGGTGACCTGGACGCCATAAGCCTGCCCGAGATTTCACAATCCGGGGCATCGGGGATCGTCACCGCCTTGCATGATATCCCCTACGGTGAAATTTGGCCGCGCGAAGCGATTGCCGGCCGGCGTCGGCAGATCGAGGAAGCCGGTTTCCGTTGGGTCGTGGTGGAAGGTCTACCGGTGCATGAACGCATCAAGCGGAACGATGGTGAGCTTACCGCCTTGTTCGACAATTACCGCAGGTCGATGGCAAACCTAGCTGCCGAGGGCATTCGGGTTATCTGCTACAACTTCATGCCATTACTCGATTGGACGCGCACGGATTTGGCGGCGCCGGTTCCGGGAGGGGGACGTTGCCTTAGGTTTGACGCGCCACGAATGGCGGCATTTGAGTTGCACATGCTCGGGCGGAAGGAAGCCGCTGACGACTACCCGGACGGGGTCGTCAAAGCGGCGGCGGATTGGTTCTCCCGCTCGACGGAAGACGACCGGGCCGAATTGCTGCATTCGATCATGTCCGGCCTACCCGGTGCCTTCGACCGCTACGATATAGGCGGCCTCCGAAATGGCCTCAATCAATACGCCGGGATCGGCCGAACGGAGTTGCGCGCCAATTTCAAGCGGTTCCTCGAAGAGATCATTCCAACGGCCGAGGGTTTGGGAATCCGCATGTGCGTGCATCCCGACGACCCGCCCCGAGACATCCTCGGCCTGCCACGCATCGTTTCGTCGTCGGACGACATTGCCTGGGTTCTCGATGCTGTGCCCTCGCAGGCCAACGGGTTGACGCTTTGTGCCGGCTCGCTGGGCGCCGGGCCGGAAAACGACGTTCCGGCCATTGCTCAACGCTTCGCGCCCCACATCCACTTCGCCCATCTGCGGAACGTGCGCCACGATCCCGACGGGTCCGGCAGCTTCGAGGAAGCGGCGCACCTGGATGGTGGGACCGATATCGTGGCGGTGATCCGCGCCTTGATGATGGAGGAAGACAGGCGCCGGTCGGAAGGGCGAGAGGATTTGGATATTCCTTTCCGCCCCGATCACGGCCACGAATTGCTTGGTGATGTCGAGCGCGGCACCCATCCCGGCTACCCACTCCTCGGTAGGCTGCGTGGACTGGCTGAGTTGCGCGGTGTGATAGCCGCCCTGCGATGGCGAGATAATGAATCCCAGCCGTGTTGACGTTGCAACTGCATCCCGACGATGATGTAGTCGTCGCGCTTTGTGATTTGCCGGAAAGGGCGGAGTTCGGGGCCCCTGAACAGGTGACGCGAGCGGAGATACCAAGCGGCCACAAGATTGCGACCAAGGTAATTGAGGCCGGTCAACCAGTCCGCAAATACGGCCAGATCATCGGTTTGGCGCGCAGTCCCATTGTCGCCGGCGACCACGTCCACAGCCACAATCTCGGGATGACCGATCCAACAATGGATGCCGATAGCCAAGCCGAGGTTCAGCGATTGCCAGCGGTGTCCAAGCCCCGCACCTTTGAAGGCTATCATCGGCCGTCGGGAAAGGTGGGCACCCGCAACTATCTCGGCATCATCACAACAGTCAACTGTTCGGGATCGGTCGCGCGTTTTATCGCGGAAGAATTCTCCCGTGACGGAGGCCTAGCCACCCACCCAAATGTCGATGGTGTCGTGCCAATTGTACATACCACGGGCTGTGGCATGACCAGCCAGGGAGAAGGTTACGATACCCTGATGCGAACCCTTTCCGGCTACGCCCGGCACCCGAACTTCGGCGGCGTGCTGCTGATCGGTTTGGGCTGCGAAGTGATGCAGATCTCGCAAGTCGAGGACGAACTTGGGAATGCATCTAAGGTACGCCGGCTGGTGATCCAGGACGCCGGCGGCACGAAGGCCTGTGTTGCCAGGGGCGTGGAAATCTTGCACGAGCTGGCGACGATAGCCGGCACCGCCAGTCGGGCGCCGGCGCCGGTCTCTGCGCTGACGCTTGGCATGCAGTGCGGCGGCTCCGATGGGTATTCCGGAATCACCGCTAACCCGGCCCTCGGCATGGCGTCCGACCTTATGGTGCGTCACGGCGGCACCTCGATATTGTCGGAAACCCCGGAAATCCATGGCGCCGAACAACTCTTACTCCGTCGAAGCGTCAACGATGAGGTTCGCCGGGCGCTGCGTGACCGTCTCCACTGGTGGCAGGACTACAGCGCCAAACACGGCGCGACGTTGGACAACAATCCATCGCCGGGCAACAAGCTGGGCGGTTTGACCACGATCTTGGAGAAATCCTTGGGTGCGGTGGCCAAGAGCGGCACGGCGCCATTAGAGGGGTTTTTCCTCTATGGAGAACCCATCGACCGTCAAGGATTGGTGTTCATGGACAGCCCCGGGTACGACCCCTGTTCGGTGACCGGTCAAATTGCCTCAGGTGCTAACTTGGTTGCATTCACCACCGGGCGCGGTTCGGTGTCGGGTTTCTTGCCTGTGCCAGGGCTAAAGCTCGCGTCATCTTCCGTACTTTTCGAGAAGATGAGGGATGACATGGACGTCAATTGTGGCGAAGTCCTTGAGGGGCTACCGCTGGAAGACAAAGGGGCCGAAATCTTCAACCACCTTCTTGCCGTTTCATCAGGACGCAAAACCAAAAGCGAGGAACTCGGCTTTGGCAACGTTGAATTCGTGCCGTGGCAGATGGGTGCTGTGGTCTAGATGGCCAATCGCGGATCGAATTTAGAGAAGATACGATGAATGACCTAATTATCCGGCCGGTAACAGATTGCCGCTACGACATTCTATCGCTGGGCGAGATCATGCTGCGGCTCGATCCTGGCGAAGGACGCATCCGCACGGCGCGCCATTTCCGCGCCTGGGAAGGCGGCGGCGAGTACAACGTGGCCCGTGGTT
>Ga0209561_1000215_pt1 | contig 15887 bp, 15 predicted proteins | sample WorMettrBAHAMAS2_FD_187393 | JGI IMG/M metagenome (GOLD analysis project Ga0209561, IMG submission 187393) | Marine gutless worms symbiont microbial communities from Max Planck institute for Marine Microbiology, Germany - Inanidrilus... | ecosystem: Host-associated > Annelida > Digestive system... | reverse complement strand
AAGTCGTAGAAGAACTTGCCCTGGTCGTCCGACAACCGCCCCATCATCGTTCCGCCCTCCACCGAATCACTCGGGAAACGGAATCACGATCTCAGAAACCGATCAACAGGGGTTTATCAACAGTATCCCCCCATAGGAGACTAACAGCAAGTCGCATCAGGTTCCTTCCCTTAGGCCTCGATTGCGTTAATTCGATCTTCAAGCGCTTTTGCCTCATCGATCTTGCCGCGATCTCGCATTAGTGCGGCGTAGTTCTCCAGGGGCTCGATCAAATCCGGATGTTTGGGTCCCAAGAGCGATTGCAGCACGGCGGTTTGTTGTCGAAAAAGCGGTTCCGCTTCGTCGTATTTTCCCAGTTGATGAAGCACCTTCCCGAGGTTGCCCTGGGCAACGGCCGATAACGGGTGATCGGCACCGAAAACGTCCTCGCGGATTTCCAACACCCGTTCGCAGTAAGCCCTCGCTTGAGCGTATTTCCCTTGGGCCTCACAGACCGTCGCCAAGTGGTTCAGGGTTTCGGCCAATCCCGAATGTCCAGGACTCAGGGTCGACTCTTGGATTCCCAGAAGGTGTTGGAACTGCACCTCGGCCTCTGGGTATTCCTCCTCGGCCAGATTGGTCATCGCCAGGTCTTTGAGGCTGTCGGCCACCGCTGGATGCCCGGAACCCAGCGTGTCTTCCCGGAAACGCAGCACCCGTTCGTAATAGTGCCTGGCGGCGCCGAAGTTGTTTCCCTTGCGATGGACCGCCGCTAGGTGGAGGTCGACCTGGTCTTGCGCCCGATACCGAAACAAATGCGATAGGCCAATGACCAACAACCCCCAGCCAAAGAAAGTGAACGTGGTGTACCTCATGAGGCGGACGATTTCATGGTCGGGCGGAACATGGAAAACGTGGACCATCCACAGGTTCCATAACAAACCGAATAGGGAACCGATACCCGCCAGGAACAGGACGAGGATGGCGCCCACAACGACGGACTTCAAAACGAAGCCACGCATCCGGAGCCAACTGAGACGGAAGTGCGCCACCACACCCCCTTCCAGACCCAATGCGGCTGCGGGCAGGATCAACGAGGAGCGGATAATCAGATACAAGAGCGCCGCGATACCGATAGCGGTAATCCACGCCGTCCGGGGATCGAGAGCGGCGTCACTTACGATATCAAGAAACTTGAACGCAGTTCCTACAGGTAGAGCCAACAAAACGTAGTAAAAGGAGAAGCGGATCTCCTTGGAGCCGATCGACCGGATGAAACGGGCCTGTTCCATGGTTGGCGGAACCAGGATCATTCGATGGATCGCCGTCGAGAACCAGGCGGTCATCAAGATGTTGGCCAACAATGAAACGTCGGACCAACCGCTCGCATCACCCTCGTTTACGGCGGTGATAGCCAAAGCCAAGGTGACAACGAACGGATAGAACCCGACGCGCAGCACATCTGACCAATGGCGCCCTAGGAATAGGAACGTGTCCGCCAGCGCTACCAGGACGTCGCGCATGTTCGCTACTATTGATTGGCGGCTGATAGCTGGCATGGGATTACGAGAGGCGGACCTATTGATCTTGGTCGGACAACCCTAACACACTACCCGAAATTGTTCCGCGTGTGATATTGGGAACCAATGGCGAATTACATCGTGACGCATTGGAAGGGCGAGAACTCACTTGCGTGGGCGTTTTGGATCAATCTCTTTTTGATCCCGTACATATTGATTTTCGTCGAACTTTGGATAGCAGAAATGTTAGCAATCCACGCCAGCACATTCGGTTGGATTGTCAGCACGGCATTGCACGTGCTGATTCTTGCGTGGGGCATGACCGGAACCTGGCGATCAGCGACGAAGTCCATTGACCATGCTGAGTTTTCCCATCCGAGAAAAACCACGTTTTGGGCGTACACCGCGAAACTCGTGATCATTGTTCAGGTGACGATCTTGTTTACAGGTTCTTTCGTCCTTCAATAGACGTTGCCGATCCGTTTTCTGGTCCCCTTGAGGTGTCGGTCTCAAATATTTCGTTGCGGTATTTGGTGTGGCCGGGCAACAAACTCTGAATGACTGCAACTGGGATAACTCGGACTATCTGCCGAGCCCAATGCGATGTCCGCCGTGGTGTTTCTCGCTTGTTTGAGAAATTTCTCATAATCGCGAAAACCCCCACTAACCAAAGCGGTCAAAAGCGCCTATAATTGCGATTGATAACCACTATCGAATTAAGGTCTCTGCTTGTTTCGGGCGCCTGAAACGGATAGTTTGGGGCCCGAACAAAGTGCCGGTTGATAGCGGCACTTTTTGCCGTTTTCGCGGCTGGGACCAGGGCAAAAAAAAGGGGCTGACCGTGAACTTGGAATCGAAAGAACGCAGTGCGACGAAACCGGCCGGCCAGTCGCTGATCCCGATGATCGGCAACGAGGCCCTGGCCCGCGGCGCCTGGGAAGCCGGCGTCAAGGTCGGCTCCGCCTATCCGGGCACGCCGTCGACGGAAATCATGGAGCACCTGGCCAAGTTCCCGACGGACGACGTGGAAGCCCAATGGGCGACCAACGAGAAGGTCGCCATGGATGTGGCCATCGGTGCGTCCTTCGCCGGTGTGCGGGCCATGACCTCGATGAAGCACGTCGGCCTCAACGTCGCCTCCGACGCCCTGATGAGCCAGACCTACATCGGCGTCAACGGCGGGCTCGTCTTGATCGTCTGCGACGACCCGGGCATTCACAGCTCGCAGAACGAACAGGATTCCCGGATCTACAGCCGCCTCGCCAACCTGCCGACCCTGGAACCCAGCGACGCCCAGGAAGCGTTGGAGATGACCAAGCTTGCTTTCGATCTCTCCGAACAGTTCGACACGCCGGTCATGGTCCGCGGCACAACGCGGTTGTCCCATACCCGCAGCCTGGTTCAGGTCGGCGAACGCAAGGAGGTCGAACCACGCGGTTTTAACAAGGACCCGCAGAAGAACGTCATGATCCCGACCCATGCCCGCCTCCAGCATCCGAAACTGCTGGAACGCGAGGCCAAGTTCGAGGCCTATCTCGAGGGATCGGACCTGATCCGCTGGGAGGAGGAAGGCACGGAGGTCGGCGTCATCACGCTGGCCACACCCTATACCTACGTCAAGGAGACCCTGCCCGACGCCAGCGTCCTGAAACTGGGCTGCTCCTACCCGCTGCCCAAGGAGACCATCCGCAAGTTCGCCGCCTCGGTCGACCGCCTCTTCATCGTCGAGGAACTGGAGCCGGTCATCGAGACCGAGATCCGGGCCATGGGCATCGAGGTCGAAGGTAAGGCGTTTTTCCCGCGGGTCGGTGAGTTCTCGCCCGAGGTCGTCCGCGATGCGTTCGCCGCCGCCGGCGTCGTCGATGCCAGCCAGGACCCGGCCGAATGGGACGTCTCGGCGACGCCGCGTCCGCCGGTGCTCTGCGCCGGCTGTCCGCACACGACATGCTACATGGCCGTGCAGGCCGTTGATGCCCGCGTCGCCGGCGACATTGGGTGTTATACGCTGGCCGCGGTACAGCCGTTGAAGGCCATTGACACCTGCGTCTCCATGGGGTCTTCCATCGCCAATGCAGTCGGCATGGCCAAGGCCGGCACCGAGGACAAGCCGATCATCGCTACCATCGGCGATTCGACGTTCCTCCATTCCGGCATCCCGCCCCTGATCGACGCCGTCTACAACAAGGTCGACATCACCGTCATCATTCTCGACAACCACATCACCGCCATGACCGGAGGCCAGGACCATGCCGGCACCGGCAAGTCGCTGCGGGGCGAAGAGACCCACCGCATCGATTTCGAGGATATGGTCAAAGCCTGCGGCGTCGAGTGGGTCAAACGCATCGATTCCTACGAGCTCGGCACCATGTACCAGACCTTCCGCGAGGCGACCGAGCACAAGGGCGTCTCCGTGGTCATCTCGGACCGGCCCTGCGTCCTCGACCCGGTCAAGATCAAAAGTCCGCCCATGGAAGTCGTCGAGGAGAAGTGCATGGCCTGTCAGGCCTGCATGAACCTCGGCTGTCCGGCTCTGACCTGGAGCGACGCGCTCTACGACGGACACCACAAGGTGAAGATCGATCAGGAAACCTGCATCGGCTGCACGCTCTGTGCGCAGCTGTGCACGGCCGACAGCATCCAGCCGACGGTGGCCTGACCGGCTTTCGGCGTGAATTCAGGTGGTTTAATGAGCCCGAAAGACGAAGCCTCTTCCGCCCGCAGCAAGGCCAAGGCGACCAACGTGCTGATCGTCGGCGTCGGCAGCCAGGGCGTCATCATGGTCTCCAAGGTGCTGGCCACCATCTGTCAGATGGAGGGCCACAACGTCAAACAGAGCGAAGTTCACGGCATGGCCAAGCGCGGCGGTTCCGTGTTCTCCCATGTCCGTTTCGGCGAGAAGATCTGGTCGCCGACGATCCCGCGCGGCAAGGCCGACGTGCTCTTGGCCATGGAGTGGGCCGAGGGCATGCGCTGGCTCAATTACCTGAACAAGGAATCCGGCACGCTGATCGCCGACACCCAGCACATCGTGCCGCCGTTCGCCTGCCAGAATCGCAGGCGCGGCGCCGAGCGCGTCTATTCCCGCGAAACGCCGGCCGAGATCATCAACATGGTGTCCGCCGGCTACGCCGTCGATGCCACCAAGACGGCGACCGACCTTGGCAATCCCCGGGCCGCCAACACGGTGCTTCTGGGGACGCTTTCGGCGATCCTCGATTTCCCCGAGGAGCTGTGGCGCGAGGTGATCTCGAAATCCGTGCCGCCGAAGACCATCGACGTCAACCTGGAGGCGTTCCAGTGGGGACGCGACTGGGTGGCCCGGGTCCGCGAGAACCCGGAGATCGATGATTTTGTCCCCTCGGGCGAGACACCGGTCCTGCCGACCGCAGTGGACGACGAGTTCGAGCTCCGCATCACGCCCGAGTGGTGCAAGGGCTGCGACATCTGCGTCAAGATGTGCCCGGAACGCTGCCTGGCGCTCAACGCCGACCAGGTCGTCGAACTGATCGACGAAGACGCCTGCACCGGATGCCGGGTCTGTGAAATCCTGTGCCCGGACTTCGCCATTGACGTCCTGCGCGACACCGCCGCCTGAACGATGATTTAGGAGACCCTCCGTTGCCCCGGTCCAGCACCGCAAACTCCGCTGCCAACCCGCCCATCAACCTGCAAGGCAACCATGCCTGTGCGCTCGGCGCCATCGCCGCCGGCTGCCGGTTCTTCGCCGGCTATCCGATCACGCCGTCGTCCGAGGTCGCCGAGAAGATGTCCGAGGAGCTGCCCAAGGTCGGCGGCACCTTCATCCAGATGGAGGACGAGATCGCCTCCATGGGCGCCGTATTGGGTGCCTCCATGGGCGGCGTCAAGGCGATGACGGCGACCAGTGGCCCCGGTTTCTCGCTCAAGCAGGAGAACCTGGGCTATGGCGCCGGCGCCGAGATCCCCTGCGTCATCATCGACGTCATGCGCGGCGGCCCGTCGACCGGCATGCCGACCCGCCCGGCCCAGGGCGACATCATGCAGTCACGCTGGGGCACGCATGGCGATCACGCCGCCATCGTCCTGGCGCCGGCCTCGGTCAAGGAGGCCTACGACGAGACCATCAGGGCGTTTGATCTTTCCGAGCGCCTGCGCGTTCAGGTCGTCGTCCTCATCGACGAAGTCATCGGGCACCTGGTCGAGACCGTCGAACTGCCGGATCCCAAGTCGGTCAAATGCGCCACCCGCAAGTGGGCCACGGAAGGCGACGAGAGCTACAAACCCTACGCCACCGGCAAGGACATGGTGCCGGCCATGTCGAGACCCGGCGACGGGCATCGGGTGCACACCACCGGGCTGACCCATTGGGAGGACGGCTTTCCGACCCAGGAGCCGGCCCGCGTCGATCAGATGTCGAGACGCATCCTCGGCAAGCTCGATCACCATGCGGCGACCATCGAGAGCCTCGAGGCGGTGAAGTGTTCGGATGCCGAGGTCCTGGTCGTCGGTATCGGCGTTTCGGCCCGGGCCGCCAAGAACGCCCTCGAGACGGTAAGGGTCGACGGCATCAAGGCCGGGCTCTTTCGCCCGATCACCCTGTGGCCGTTCCCGGAGACGGCTTTCGCCAAGGCCGCCAGGAAGGCCAAGGCCATCGTCGTGCCCGAGATGAACGCCGGCCAGTTGGTGCTCGAGATCGAACGTCTCGTCGGCGGCCGCATACCGGTCAAAAGCGTGACCCGCATCGACGGCGAACCGATGAACCCCGGCCAAATCGAAACGGCGATCCGGGAGGCAGCAAAATGACAGCGACCCAGACAAAGACCCGGAACACGGCCAAGAAAGCGCCCAAAAAGAAAACCGCCAGGACGGGCAACGGCGCCGATCCGAACTTCGAGACCTTCAACATCCGCGACTACCTTCGCCTGGAACTGTTCCCGCATTTCCTGTGTCCCGGCTGCGGCCACGGCATCGCCACCCGGGCCTTCCTGTGGGCGGTCCACGAGAACGGCATCGAGAAGGACCAGCTGGCCATCGTGTCGGGCATCGGATGCTCGGGGCGCATGGGCGCCTACATCGACGCCAGCACCTTCCACGTGACCCATGGCCGGCCGCTTGCATTTGCGACGGGCCTGGCCCTGGCCCGGCCCGACCTCAAGGTCGTGGTCATCACCGGCGACGGCGACGCGCTGGCCATCGGCGGCAACCACCTGATCCATGCGTGTCGGCACAATCTCGACATGACCTGCCTGTTGCTCAACAACGAGGTCTACGGCATGACCGGCGGCCAGGTGTCGCCGACCACCTCCGAGAGCCGTTTCACGACGACGACGCCCGAGGGCAACATCGAGCCGGTGTTCGATTCCTGCGAGCTGGCCAAGGCGGCCGGCGCCGGTTTCGTCGGCCGCGAAGTGACCCTGCAGGTGCCGGGCCTCAAGAACCTCATCAAGGAGGCGCTGGACCATCCCGGCTTCTCCTTCGTCGAGATCATCTCCGACTGCACGGAGATCTACGGGCGTAAGAACGAATTGGGCGAATCGGCGGAAATGATCCTGTCCCAGAAGATCTCCATGAAACCGGACACCTACGGCAACGTGGTCGACCAGCCGTTCCGGCCGAACGCCTTGGATACCGGTGTCATCGCCAAGACCGACCGCCCCGAATACGGCGCCACCTACCGCAGCCACGCCGCCCAGGTGCAGGCGAAATTCGGGAGCAAAGGGAAATGACGGCGATGGAGACCTTCGAAATGCGTTTCAGCGGCACCGGCGGCCAGGGCCTGCAACTGAGCGCCAAGATCATCTCTGCGGCCCTCAACCAAGAAGGCCGCAAGGTCGCCTTCTCACAGGCCTACGAACCCACATCCAGGGGCGGCATCAGCCGATCGGACATGGTCGTTAGTTCCGGCGAGGTCGGTTATCCCCTGGTCACGGCGCTGGATTACCTGATTGTTTTGGACCAATCAGCCGCCCAACTGTCGCTGCCGCTGATGAAGGCGGACGGCCACGTTATCGTCGACAAGCGCCGCGTTCCGGAACCGCCGGAAGGACACTTCACCGTCCACAACCTGGACCTCAGCCAGACCGCCTTGAGCCTCGGCAACGAGCGGGTGACCAACATCGTGACCTTGGGCGCGCTCATCGGCATCGGCGGCATCTGCAAGCCCGAGACCCTGAAAGAGGCCGTCAGCGCCAATGTGCCGGCCCGCTTCCGCGACCTCAATCTGGATGCCGTCGAGAGAGGCCTCGCCCTCATCAGCGGCGGCAGCCTGGCCGGCGCCGCCTGACGTATTTCCTTATTCTGACGTATTTCCTTATTCTGACGTATTTCCTTATTTAAGTTCTAAGTGACTGTGTCACAGAAAAAACAAGACCGTGCTGTTATTTAAGATGCGGTCGGGGCGGCCACCCCCTGCAAATCTCCTCCCAGATTAGCCGGCTGTCCCGACCAATTCCTCTACAGCCTCCATCAACCGATCCGTATCGATCGGCTTGGCGACGAAGCGGTCGCAGCCGGCGTCGCGGGCTTCGTCGCGGCTTTCCGGCGTATCGTAGGCGGTCAGGGCGATGACCGGTGTCTTGCGGGTATTCGGGTGGGAGCGCAGCACCGGAAGAACCTCCCAGCCGGTCATGCCGGGCAGGCTCATATCGAGAATGATCAGATCGGGTTTGTCGGTCCGCGCCCGCTCGATCCCGGCATCACCGTCACCGGCTTCCGAGATGCCGAAACCACGTGAGGAAAACAGCGCCGTCAGCAACTGCCGAATGGCGGAATCGTCTTCGATGATGAGTACCGTCTTCACAGTCACTCTCCCTCTGGTTACGGGCTCTCTGGTTACGGGCTCTCTGGTTACGGGTTCTCTGGTTACGGGGTCGGCATAAAAAATTCTATCGAACTTTGGTCGATTTCACCACGCTCAACGGAGAGGGGGCCGGCGGGTCACAATGCGATCCTGGAAATGTCGTCGACATATCCGCCTTAAGTCTACGTATACAGGCACCCCTGATTTTCTATACTTAAAAGGGTCAGCCTATGTTTGTTTCTCCCCGCAATTTCAGCAATGCCGAACGGCCGCAGGAAACCGGTATGGAGCGTATGTCCTCGAAGGGTTTTTCATGAACGAAGATATCGGCGAAAAGGAAAATCTGGTCGGGCTCATTCGAGACGCCTTCTGCCGTCCCTGCACCGATCCCCGCCGCCGCGGCAAGACTCTGGACTTTGACCACCCCCTCAATTCCGACTGCTTCTGCGAACGCGTCGAGCCGTTGATCGGCGCCCTCGACAATTACTTCGACGGAACCGAACCCCGGGAATGACGGCGCGCCACAAGTGAACGCGCAATCACAACACGGTCTGTTGCAAACCGCCGATCGCCGTTTCCAGCCAGCCGATGACGGCTCGGATGCGCGCCATGTTGCGGAGTTCCGGATGCACCATCATCCACAGCTCCCGCGACAGCACGATGGAACCGTCGCCGGCGGCGGCATGCCGCCGGGTGCGGGGTGTTCGGCCATCCACCGCCATTGCGGCAGATCGGCCATGCGGTCCTCGTAAGTGATCCAGGGGAGCGCCGCCGCCTCTCCGGCCGAAACCCGGCCGGCGGGTTCGTAAACGGCGTAGTCGAGGCGGCCTATTCTCTTGGCCATCACCGCCATCTCCCGGCGCGGCCGCGCCAGCCGAAGGGCGATGTCCGCTTCGCGTCGGGTCAGGCTGAGATCACGGGGCTCGGCAATCAGCTCCACGCGAAGCGCTGAGTGGCCTTCGAACAACACCGGCAGGGCCGGCACCAGAACGCGGTTGACCAGGATCGGCACGGATGTCAGGCGAACGGTTCCGGCGACAGTGGCGTCGCTGCCGGAAACCTCTTCGTGCACGGCCTGGACCTCCCTTTCGACGCGCTCGGCGGCGGCCAGGACGGTTTCACCGGCGGCGCTCGGCCACAGAGCGCCGCCGGCCCATTCGAACAGACGGGCTCCCAGCTTGCTCTCGGCATCGGCAAGGCGCCGGCCGACCGTGCTTTCGTTGACGCCGAGACGCCGTGCGGCGGCGGCCAGGCTCTGCTCGCGGCCGACGGCTAGCACGAAGCGCAAGTCGTTCCAATTGAGATCCTGCATTTTTGCCTTTTTTGTCCACAAAATATCTACTCAGAACGGTAATTTTGCGATGTTAGCTTGAACAGCGTCAACAACCGAAATGGGAAATATCCACCATGCTCTATGCCGTCTTTTTCGAAGACAACGCCGATCGCGCCCATATGCGCTCCCGGCACATGTCCGATCACCTGGCCTTCCTGGAAACCCATGCCGAGTCCATCCTCTCCGCCGGTCCGCTCAAGGATACGGCCGACGACACGCCCGCCGGCGGGCTTTGGCTGGTCGAAGCCGAGGACCCGAAGGCCGTCCGCGACCTCGTCGAGACCGACCCCTTGTGGCCGACAGGCCTGCGCAAAAGCGTACGGACCCTGCAGTGGACGCAGGTATTTGCTGACGGCCAGAAGCGGATTTGAGTAGCGCGCATATGGGCGGTTGACGCCGGGTCGATTGTCGATCTCAATGACGGAGCGCCAAGGGGCCCGCAACGTCGTCGGGGAGAAAAAAATGGCCAGGGTATCGCGGGCCAGCGCCGCATCCGATGGTTGGACGGAGGACCGCAAGGTTCTGATCGTCGATGACGAAGTGTTCGTCCGCAACCTGATCAAGAGGGTCGTCAACCGGATCGGCATCCTGCTGACGGCGGAAGCCGCCGACACGGCGACGGCGCGTGCCGGTCTCGAGCGATTCCAACCCGACGTCGTAATCCTCGACATCAATATGCCCGGCGAGACCGGCTTGCACCTGCTGCAAGCCGTGCGGTCCGGCGAAACGGTGGCGAAACGCGACCTGCCCGTGATCATCCTGACCAGTCTCGGCGGCGACGAGATCCTGTCGGCGGCGCTCGAGCTGGATGCCAATGCCTTCGTGTCCAAGGGCGAGGGTTTCCAATCGCTCGCCGATCGCCTGCGCCGGGCCGTCCTGGAGCCGATCGAGCTCGCGGGTGCGGAGACCTACGCGGCCGTTGATCTAGCGGCGGCGGTGGTAATGCCGTCAGCCGACGAAACGCCGGCAACCCAGTACTTCGACGACGGTTTGCGGGCGACGGCCGACAAACTGGTGCCCGGCAAGCAGTTGCCCGCCGACCTTTTGACCCAGACCGGCCAACGCCTCCTGACCAAAGGCACGGTCATCACCGATGCCATGTGCAAGCGCATCAGCGACATCGAAGAGACTTTCGGACTGCGTTGGGGAGCCTGAGCGGTGTGGCATCGACTACTGTACGATCATCGGCACGAAACCCAATAGGGTCACGTCGTCGCGGCGTTCCTCGTCATGCTGGTAGTCCTCGAACTCCCGCATCAAATGGACCCCCTGCCTCTTCATCGACATCTTGTGGTAATCCATGAGGATCGACTTCAGGCGACGTTTACCGAAGCTGCGGCGTTTCTTCCCGCCGATCTGGTCGGTGATGCCATCGGTAAACAGGTAGAGCGCCGTATCGTCACCAAGAACGACGGTCCGGTTCGAAAACGCTCGATCGCCCGGGACATGGCGGTATCCAATTCCGGTGCGGTCGCCCTTAACCACGTCCATGGTTCCTTCTTCGATCACCCACAGTTCAAACCGGGCGCCGGCGAATGTCAGCTTTTCCTGCCAGTGATCGATCTGGCAGACGCCGCACTCGAGCCCGTCGTCCGATTCGCCGGTGGAGCCTTCCTGCTGGCCCAAGGTTGCCTTGACCAACTGGTTGGTCCGTTTCAGCAGCTCGGCGGGGTCGCCGCCCGGGTTCTCGACGAGTGCCTGATCGAACGATCCGGTGGCGATCATGGTCATGAAGGCGCCGGGCACACCATGGCCGGTGCAGTCGGCGACGAACAGGAGCGTGCCGTCCAGGCACTTTCTAATCAGGTAGATGTCGCCGCCGACCACGTCCTTCGGTTCCCAGAAGACCAGGTGATCGGCAAAGACCGCCTTCAGTTCCTCCTCGCTCGGCAACACCGAACGCTGGATACGGCTGGCGTATTGGATGCTCTCGTTGATTAGCTTCATGGCGTCGGCGATGATGCGCTCGGCGTTCTTGCGCTCGGTGATGTCCGTGTAGGTGGCGATCAGGCCGCCGTCGGAGAGCGGCGTGCTGTGCACCTCGAGACTGCGCCCGTCGCCAAAGGACAGATCCACCCTGCCACAACTGCTCGATGCGTTCGCGGGACATGGCGTCGATATCTCCCTCTCCGTAGTCACCGCGCTCGGCAAGATGGCGCGTGATGCTCTCGGCCAGGGGTCTATCCTTCAACAGGTCTTCGTCGATGTTGAGGAACTCCGGGAACCGCGGGTTCCAGGCGATGATCTGCCGCTCGTCGTCGCAGAGCACGACGCCCTGCTGGATGTTGCGGAGGATGTTGTCGAGCTGGGCCCGTTGCGCCTAGATCTGGCGCTCCGCCTCCTTGCGTTCTGAAATGTCGTAGAGCCAGATCAGGGCCGATTGGCGGTGGTTGAAGCGGATCGGGCTGATCGACATCAGGGTCCACAGTGTCTCGCCGCCGCGGCGGTTGACCTTGACCTCCATGTCCATCAGGGCCTCGCCTCTATCGAGTCGGTCTTCGTGATCCTCCCGGTCCCTGCCGGGTGGCATGAATTCCTCCGTCCGGGCCTTGCCGATGTCATCCGGATCGAAACCGAGCATTTCGAAAAAGCGGCGGTTGGCGAACTGGATGATGCCGTCCTCGTCCGAGTTGTCGTCGACGGAAATGGCAACGGCGATGGGGCTTTCCTCGAGGACCCGGCGGACCTGTTTCTCGCTCTCCTTCAAAGCGTCTTCCCATTGCCGGCGTTCGGTGATGTCGGTGTAGGTGACGATCAAGCCGCCGTCCGGGGTACGGACGCTGTGGGCATCAAAAACCCGACCGTCGCCGAACGACAGGTCGGTGCGGCTTTCGCCGCCCCAGATTTTCTCGACCCTTTCGCGCGCCAATTGGTCGGGATCACCCTCTCCATAGTCGCCGCGGGTAGCAACGAAATGCGCAATATCGTAAAGCGGCAAGCCCGGTTTGAAGAAATCCCCATCGATGTTGAGGACGTCGCAGTAACGGTCGTTCCAGGCGGCCAGCCGCTGGCCCTTGTCGAAGAGCACGATTCCCTGATGGGTGTTGCGCATGATCTCGTCGAGTTGCGCCCGCTGTGCCTCGATCTGGCGCTCCCAGTTCTTGCGTTCGGTAATGTCCGAATAGGTGACCAGCAGGCCACCGTCCGGCGTACGGGTACCGTGCACGTCGAAGACGTGGAAGCCATCGAAGGTCAGTTCCCCCCGGGTCTCACCGGCCCAGAGCTTGTCGACCCGCTCCCGCGCCAATTCATCGAGATCGCCGTCGCCATAGAAACCGCGTTCGGCCATGTTGCGGGCCAGGTCGAACAACGCCATGCCCGGTGCGAAGAAATCCTCGTCGAGGCCGAGAACATCCGGAAGCCGCGCGTTGAAGGTGATCACGCGCTGGTCCTTGTCGAACATGATGACCGCCTGGTGGATGTTGCGCATGGCATCATCGAGCTGGGCGCGCTGGGCCTCGATTTGGCGCTGGGACTCCTTGAGTTCGGTGATATCCATGGCAACCGATATGACATGGCCGTCGGTGGCCGGCATTCGCGACAACTGGATATAGCCGCCGTCCTGAGCGCGGTCCTCGAAGGTCGACGGCTCACCCGAGCGATAGGAGGCCATTCGCCCTTCGACGATGTCATCGACAACACCGTCGCCTAGTAGCCCCACTTTGGCTTCTTGCATGACGATCTTTTCCATGGGCGTACCCGGCTTCACGATGCCGCCGGAATCACCATAGAATGCCTTGTACTGATCGTTGGCGAAGACCAGGTTGAGGTCCTTGTCGACCACCCACATGGCACCCGGCATGTGTTCCAATGCCAGGCGCAACTGCGCTTCCTTGGCTGCCAACTCGCGTTCCGCCGCTTTGCGCTCTGTGACATCGGTCGCGAAGGTTATGACGTCGCCGCTTGGCGCCTTGCGGCGGCGAAGCTCGATCGAACGTCCGTCGGGCGTGTCGTACGAGATCGGCTGGCCGGTCGGGTTTCGTACCGACTCCATCCGATTTTCGACTTCCTCATCGATGTCCGCGTCCTCCCCGAAATACCCGTTCTCCGCCATGTAACGGAGGATCGCCTCATGGGAAACACCAGGTTTGATCATGTCCTCCGGATAACCCATGAACTCCGCAAAGCCGGTGTTCATGAGCTTTAGATTGAGATCCGTATCGGTGACGCCCATGCCGCCCGGCATGTAGTCCAACGTTAGGCGCAACTGGGCTTCTTTTTGGCTCAGTTCCCGCGTCGCCGCGTCGACGCGCATCATGATCGTCTTGTTCTGCTGCAACAGGAAGGCCAGGAACAGCGACAAGACGGCGCTGCCAATGAGGCCCGAAATCATGGTCAGGTTGGCCAACTCCTGATCGGGTCCGCCGGAATACCGTTCGTCGAAGTCCCAGATGATTTTCAGCTCGGCGCCGGCAGACACCGTTCGTGTCGGCACCGAGAATTGGGGCCGGTCGATGCGGCTTGCAATGATATCGCGTTCCGGACCCGGCCCGCCCTGTTCGGGAAAGCGGCCGGTGACCCGGACCGAGGCGCCTTCCGGCACCAGCAGACCATAGAGACCCTCTATCAGTTCGCGGTAGTCGACAAGACCGACCAGGGCCAGTTCTTCGGTCTTGCTGAAAGTGCCCAGCGCCACCGGTGAGACGGTGGCGCCGGTCGGGTCGCTTTTGATGGGCCTGGCTAGGATGATCTCGCCGAACCGGTCCTTGGCGACACGGATCGCTTCCAGGACCTCCGGATATTCGGCCAGCGGCGTCTCGGTCGACAGGGCGCCCTCGAAATCCGTCGAGTATCGGATTTGCCAATCGCCATCGATTTCGACAGCCGGTTCCGCCAAGGCCGCCGCCTCGAGGAAAAAGGCGGTAGCGCGCGCCTCCAGACTGTCAAAGCCGTTGAGGAACTCGTTCTCGCTGACGTTGTCGGAATTCTCGACCAGGGTGGCGAGACCGGAGACCGGCGCGTAACTCTCCTCGAGCCAGTTGAGCAGTGTACCGGTCAAGGCGCCGGCCGTTTTCGTCGCCTCCAATTGCCAGCTCTGACGCGCCTCGTCCCGCAGGGTCTCGCTGGCCAGGAGGGTGCCGGCGACACCGATGACGGCGACAGCGACAGCGATCAGACCGCGGATTCCGAGCATCGCTCTGCTCACCAGATCTTTTTGACCGAAGGGCGCACTGTCTGTCTACCAATCGTTGACGCTAAAGATGGGCCGGAACCCGCGCGGCGGCAGCGACGTCGACGTATCGAAATCGCGCACGGTCTTGCGGTCGACAATGACGACTTTCGGCGCCACGTGTTTGAGGTAGGTTTTGCCCTCCAGCGCCCGGACCGCGAGATCGACGGAGATGCGCGCCTGCAGGGCCTGCAGGTCGGTCGGCGCAGCGATGATGGTGCCGCGCCGGATGCCGCGGTGAACGCCGGGGCCGTAATAGTAGGCCAGGACTTTGACCTTGCCCTTGAGCCCCTTGCGCCGCATCAATTCGATGGCCGCGTTTGCCGTCACCGTGGTGCCGACGATGTAGTCGAGGTCCGGGTGCTGTTCGAGGGCCGCCTCGACCAGCTTGCCCTGTGTCGCCCGGTCGGTATCGCCGCGGGCCGAAGTGACGATCTCGATGGCGCTGTCCTTGACCGCCGTGCGAAAACCCCTGTCGCCCTGATTGACCCAGGCCGCCCCGTCGGGACCGGGGAACCAGGCAACGCGAACCGGCCCTGCCGCCTTTTCTTCGAGTTTTCGGATGTAGTCACCCGTGAGGAAGCCGGTGTCCCAGAAATCGACGCCGCAGCGCGCCGTGATGGTGGTCGACGACATGCCGTTGATCATGTCGATGACGACCTTGCCGTCCTTGGTGTATTCGGCAACCAGGTCATTGACGCCATCGGCACTGATGGCGCTGACGATGAGGGCGTCAGCACCGCTCGCCATGCACTCGACGATCTGCTTGCGCTGTACTTCGAGATGCCCGTAGCCGCCGGCCTCGAACAATCTGAGCCCGACGCCGAGGCGCTTGGCTTCGTCGATCAGGCCATAGTTCACGGCGGCCCAGTAGGGATCCTTCAGGTGCGGGATCGACGTGCAGATGCGCCAGGGTTTCCCGGCCTTGTCGAGCGGTACATAAGTGTCGGTGCGGCGCTTCAATTCGCCATTGAACGGCGGATATCGTTGATAAACTCGTCCGAAAGAGTGTTTTGGGCGTCCGCTTCTATTAAGAGCGGACGTTTATTCGCCGCCACTGGCAGATGCTGCGGCGGTTTTTGGCTTTGGTTGGCGGTTTCGCTGGTT
>Ga0209561_1000214_pt1 | contig 15925 bp, 19 predicted proteins | sample WorMettrBAHAMAS2_FD_187393 | JGI IMG/M metagenome (GOLD analysis project Ga0209561, IMG submission 187393) | Marine gutless worms symbiont microbial communities from Max Planck institute for Marine Microbiology, Germany - Inanidrilus... | ecosystem: Host-associated > Annelida > Digestive system... | reverse complement strand
TCGAAAATAGCAATGAAATCATACGATCAATCAGTTGATCGGGGCGCGGTTCAACGCCTTCATGGGTCCACAAACCATGGAGAGCGCGATGCCCAAACCCCGCGACAACAGGAAGCCCCTGGACGAGATCGACTGGGGCCACGTCGGAACGCTGGCCCATTACGCCGAGCTCCTGAAGCGCATCACCGACGCCGCCTTCCAGGAAGGTGCGTTCGCCGAATAGACGGCCTCCGGCCCTCTCCGGCCCCGACCGGGTTCCCGGCGGGGCGTTCGGGCGGCTTACGCGGCGCCACCGGCGCCACGGTCCGCCCTCACGGTGGTGGAAGAGGCGCGATCGGCGCGCCTCACTCACCGAGGAGGGTCCCATGACCAAGCTCACCGACACCCAGCTCGTCGTGCTTTCCGCCGCCGCGGCCCGCGACGACGGTTCCATCCACCCGCTGCCCGAAAACCTCAGGGGCGGCGCCGTCACCAAGGTGGTCCACGCGCTCCTCAAGGCCGGCCTGATCGCCGAGGCGGCGCCGAAGGAAGGCGACCCCATCGGGCAAACGCCGTTCGCCATCACCCGCCAGGGCCTCGAAGCGATCAACGCCGATCCCGACGAAGGAGCACAAACTCTGCGCGACGCACTCGGGAAGCTCACCGTCGCCCAGATCGCCACCGCCATCGGCACGATCACGGGCGAAGCCGTCGGCGCCAAATCCTTCAACTACAAGACCAAGGCGCTCAACCGACTGGCCGCGCTGATGAACGAACGCGACCTCAAGGTTCACGACGTGCTCCGGGCGGCCGGTATCGAGGCGCTGACGCCCGATGGCGAGGCGGTTTCTGGTCTCGGCATCGCCGAGCCCTCGCCGCCGCCGAAACCGGCCCGCAAACCGCGTCACACCAAGCAGCAGGTCCTGATCGACATGCTCCAGCGCGACGGCGGCGCGACCATGGAGCAGATGGTCGAGGCCACCGGCTGGCTGGCGCATACCGTGCGAGGCGTCATCAGCGGCGCGCTCCGCAAGAAGCTCGGGCTCACGGTCACTTCCGAGAAGATCGATGGCCGGGGCCGGGTCTACCGGATCGAGCAATGACGGAGGCGACGATGGCCACCTACACCGTGATCATCACCCGCGACGTCACCGAGAGCACGATCATTGAGGTCGAAGCCGGCACCCCGGAAGAGGCCGAAGGCCTGGCCTTCGAGAAGCTCTCGAACAGCACCGATGCCGAATGGCGGCTCGACGACGGTTCCTGGAACCAGGGCGACGCCTACGTCACCGCCGTCGATCGCATCGATGAGCGTTGCCCTCCCAGTCCAGTTCCCAGACGCTGGTCACCGCATGGCTGTTGTCACCGCTGTGCGGCGGCTTGTGGCCCTGCTTCCAGCCCATCAGGCAGGGCTCGTGCCGCCAGGGGTAGTAGCTGTGCGTCGGGATCGCCGCCGGTTTCACCCAGACGATCTGCTGGTGATTGAGAACACCCAACTCCGACCAGATTTGTTCGATCATCGCGGCGCGCTTGTGGGCGTGCCAGCAGTACCAGGCCGCATCGTTCCGGCACACCGCGAGCGCCTGGGCGAACACGGCCCGCAGGAACCCCTCGGCGTCCTCGATGTCGACCTCGCGATAGAGGTCGCTCCAGTCGTGCCCGCCGTTGGGGCGGTCGGCGCCGGTGTAATCGACCAGATACGGCGGATCGGTCGCGAACAGTGCCGCCGTCTCGCCGCCCATCAGCCGGCCGACGTCGTCGGCGTCCGTGCTGTCGCCGCAGAGCAGGCGATGCTCGCCGAGCAGCCACAGGTCGCCCAACCGGGAGACGGGCCTCTCCGGCGGCTCGGGCGCCGCGTCGTCGCCGACGTCGCTTTCCGCTCCACCGGCGCCGGCGCTAAGACCGCCGAGGAGTTCCGCGAGTTCGCGTTCGGCGAAGCCGAGAAGCTCCAGATCGGCACCGTCCTCGTTCAGCTCCTGCAGTTCCGTCCGCAGCAGATCCTCGTCCCATCCGGCGTTCAGCGCCAACTGGTTATCCGCGATACGGAACGCCCGCGCCTGTGCCTCGCTCAGATGGTCGAGCCGGATCACCGGCGCCGTGTCGAGGCCCAGGTTCCTGGCGGCCAGCAACCGCCCATGGCCGGCGATCAGCACGCCGTTCTCGTCGACGAGACACGGCACGTTAAAGCCGAACTCGGCAATGGAGCCAGCGATTTGAGCAACCTGGTCATCCGAATGGGTCCGGGCGTTGGCGGCGTAGGGTTCCAGGCGGTCGGTCGGCCACTGCTCGATCTGCATGGTATCAAAGTGCATTGAAGTTCCCAGCGGATGCCGGAAGGAATTGGGCCTTCCAGCCGGACTAAATGCGGTCTATATTATGGTCAAAGCCAACCAGGAGAGCCGACAATGAAACTGTCAGAACGGGTCAAGCCGATCAGCTATCTCAAGGCCCATGCCCCGGAGGTCATCCGCGCGCTGGCCGACAATAAGGAACCGGTCGTCATCACGCTGCACGGCGAGGCCAAGGCGGTGCTTCAGGACATTGCCAGCTACGAGCAGACCCAAGAGACCCTTGCCCTGCTGAAGATGCTGGCTATAACCAACAAGGCCGTTGAAGAGGGCAAGGTCCGGCCGGTGGGCGAGGCCTTTGCTGGCAGCCGCGGCCGGGTGAGGACTCAGGCCCAATCGTGACCTTCGAAGTTCTGCTGTCCGAGGACGCCGAACGGGACATCGAGGACATTTACCTTTTCGTCGCCCGGCACGACGCGGTCGAGAAAGCGGATCGCCTGATCGCCGCCCTGGAGGACACCTGTTTCGGACTGTCGGAACTTCCCGAACGCGGCAATGTTCCGAAGGAGCTCGAGCCGCTCGGCATAACCGAGTTCAGGGAGGTCCATTACAAGCCGTATCGGGTGATCTACCGGATTATCGGCCAGCAGGTGGCCGTCTATTGCGTGCTCGATGGTCGCCGCGACATGCAGAGCCTGCTGCAACGCCGGCTCACCCGTTGATTTCCTTGCCGCGTTCGGCCGCGACGTCATTGAAGGACCGGCCGTCTTCCAACGTCACCGGTTGATCCGAAAATAGCTGCCGCCATCGCAGAACGGTGACATCCACATACTCGGGCGCGAGCTCGACGGCGCGCACCCGGCGTGCCGTCTTCTGACCCGCGACGATGGTGGCGCCGGAACCGCAGAAGGGCTCGTAGACCACGGCGCCTTCCTCGCTGTAGGTTTCCATGACGAAGGCCGGGAGCTTGACCGGGAACGCCGCCGGGTGCTCCGTCTCCAGCCCGCGCGCCTTGTGCCGGGTAATGTGGATCACGCTGTCGGGAATCCGCATCTCCTGCACCGGCTGTTCCGCATGGGTCCACTTGCCGACCGTTCCGTCCTTCTCGCGAAGCCCGCCCTCGTCCTCGTGCAGGACGTGGCCGGCCCACTTGCAGGGCACGATCTTGTTGGCGCGCCGGGACTCGCGGTTGAAGTGGAAGACGAACTCGAAGGCCGGCGCCAGCCGTCCGTTCCAGTCGCCGGGCAGACCGGGACCCTGGTCCCAGACGTACAGGCCGAACCGCCTCCACCCCCGCTCGCGCATCCACTCGAGCCAGCCTTCCCAATAGGGCTGCCACTCGTTCGCGCGATGGATCAGGCCCAGATTGACCAGGACCTGGCCGTCGTCGGCCATCGGCGGATCGGCGAACACCCCGCGCATGAGCACGTCCCAGTCGCCGACGCCTCCGGTCGTGTAGTCCCGCTGATTGCTGTAGGGCGGCGACGTGAACAGCAGATCGGCGCGCTCGCCGGCCATCACCCGGGCGGCGGCCTCGGCGTCCGTGCTGTCGCCGCAAAGCAGGCGATGGTCGCCCAAGATCCAAAGGTCGCCCGGGCGCGTCACGGGATCCCGCGGCGGCTCGGGCGCTTCGTCTCCGGCGTCATCGTCTTCGCTCGTCTCGTCCGGCCCGGCGTCGTCCAGCGGCGCCATCAGCCGATCGAGACCGGCGTCCTCGAACCCGGTCAGCGTGAGGTCGAAGCCCTCGCCGTTGAGGGCATGGAGTTCGCTTGCCAGAAGCTCGTCGTCCCAGGCGCCGAGGTCCGTCAGCCGATTGTCGGCGATGCGGTAGGCGCGCACCTGCGCCGGGGTCAGATGGTCGAGCCGGATCACCGGCACGCTATCGAGGCCGAGCCTGTGGGCCGCCAGCAACCGCCCGTGCCCGGCAATGACACCGCCGTCGCCGTCAACCAGCACCGGCACGGTCCAGCCGAACTCGACCATGCTGGCGGCGATCCGCGCCACCTGGTCGTCCCCATGCGTCCGCGCGTTGCGCGCGTAAGCGCGCAGCCGGTCGATCGGCCAGCGCTCGACCGCGTCGGGCAGGGTCATGGTCATCGAGGGTGGTAACCTTGGTCGGGTGGTAACCGGGTTGGCGGGTTACCGGGTGGCGGTTACCACCCTTCGAAACGCGAAAGGCGCGGAAGCCTTGGCTTCACGCGCCCGTTGGGGCCGGTAACCGGCCGTGGGTGGTAACTCAGATTTTCGGGCTGTCGCTGGCGAACTTCCGCGCCACGCCCGCCAGCATACGATCGGCGCCAGGAAGGACCCGCGAACTGCTCGGCCACGACGCAATGGATCGCTCCGCGCGCGTCTCTCCCGAGGATAGCGCTGAGCATAGCGATTTCCGCCGGTTTCGTCCGGGAGAAAAGTGTTTCATGTCGGATTGACGCTCAATACTTCCTCTCGGCGTCGGCGCGAACCCGCTCGGCATACCGGCGGACGTGGCTTCCCGTGTGGAGCCGCGGCTTGCCGTTGAGCCGCGCCGCGATGAGCGTAAGGCCCGCCACCCAGTGCCGCCACGCGGTCGAGCGGGCCATGCCGAACCGATAGCAGATCGGCTTCCACCGGGTATTCGCCGCGCGCTCCCAGACGATCTTGGCGTCGACGGGGTCGAGCCAGCGCAGTCACGTCATGGCCTCGTCCATCCGGCTGATCGCCGCCGGCGACGGCCGGGCCGGACGAAGGACGGCGTCATGCCAGCCAAACGCGTCCCGGAAATCACGCACCACCTCTGGCCAGGTCGAGTAATACCCCTGGACCCGCTGTTCCGGCAGACATCGCATGACCTGGGCGGCCTCCGCCATGCGCTCCTCGACCATGCTCGCCGTCCACCGCCCCTCAGTCATGGGGCGCACCCTCGGCTTCCCGCTTGCTATAGAGCTTCTCGCCGATCTGCCGGACCAGCTCCCGCTCCGGCCAGGTCAGCCGATCGTCCTCGACCGACACGGCGAGCACCCCCTGTTCGCGCCAGCCGTCCCGCTTGACGTCATCGACGGACCGCCGCTCGCCGCCGTACCCCTTTGGATGCCATCTCATCGCTGCACCTCCCGGAGGCAGGCCGCGTAGCCGGCAACATCCACGATGCTGTCCAGATGCTTGGGGTCGTGGACAAGGCGCGCCATCTTGAGATCGATCAGGCAGAGCGCCACCTGGGCCGCCGTGACCTTGACGCCCGGCACCAGGGACCAGCGCTTGGCGATGTGATCGAACAGCGCCGTGGCCTCGCCATACTTCCGCCGCCGGTTCTCGACCACGCGAACGGCGTGCCTGAGCATCATTTCCGGGTTCATTGCCGTTCTCCGTGCTTACGCGGCCCCACCGGGGCCACGGTCACTCCGAACCCCGTTGCCGGGTGGCGCTGGCCGAAAAGCGCGATCAGCGCCGCCTCGGCCCGTCCGTTGTCTTTCACCCGCGTCCACAGTCCGGCATGCCCGGGCATCAAGGCGGAAGCCCGCGCCCGGCTGCCGTCCTTGCCGGCCCGCACGCCGAGGCCGGAACGCCATTCGCGCGGCGCCACGTCATCGGTCGGAATGAACCCGGCGGACAGCACGCCCTCGACGATGCCGAGCGACCTGCCGAACTGGAACATGCTGGTCACGCCCTGCCCGGGCATGGCGCCGACCTGCTCGACGAAGGCGTGGGCGACGGGGCCGTGGGCGTCGACGAGGCGCGCCAGCTCGTAGCGGTCGATCTCGCGCTTGGCCTTGCCGCCCCGCTGCAGCCGGTGCACGGGCATGTCGAAGATCTCGAGAGCGCCGTCGGCATGCAGGAACGCCAGCGCGCCGCCCAGTCCCGGATCAATGCCGAGGATTTTCTGATCTTCATGGTTCATGTCGCTGGCCTCCTTCAGCCATGGCGGCACTCTGGGATTCACCCATCGCTCTGCGCCGGTTCGTTCGGGGAGAGATTGATGACCTCGGCGTCGGGGAAGACGCCCTTCGCGGCCTTGAGCAGTTCCATGCCGCCGACCAGCGCCGCCACCTCGTCAGGCGTAATCCAGATGACCTTGCCGCCGTGCAGCTCCCGCACCCGGGCAATGGCGTGCTTCTGCTCGCCGATGGCGACCCTGGTCCCCGTCGTCCCGTGAAAGCCGAGCAGGCAGGCGTCGTCCTCGGTCCCCGCTGCCTCCATGGCCCGGGCGATCGCCGCCCAGCCCCGGCACATGGCGGCCGCCTGTTCCTCGACATCGTGGCCGCTGCCGGTGATGAGAGCTTCGTGGTAGAGGCCCTGCTGCTCGTTGAAGAGCCGGTGCAGGCCGGCATCGACGCGTTCGAGGGCGGCCAGCGTCCAGCGGCTCTCGAAGGCCTCGGCGGCCCCGGCGACCTGGGCCATGACGCGGGGGATCAGCGGCTCGCCGACCCTGCGCGCGGCGCTGCCCGGTGACGCCGCCGCCGGTTTGAGTGGCGGGAACGTTCTCGTGTAACATTTTGGGGTTTCCTTATGCTGGTTGCGGTTACTTGACCTTGATGGTCAGACGTTCGCCGGGATCTCCCGGCGTCTCGAACGGCGAGAGATCGATGCCGGCCGCCTCGACGGCTTTCCTGTCCAGGGACAGGCGTCCCTTGACCGGGAAGTAGGTCACCGACCAGGTGTCGCCTTCGACCTTGCTGGTCCGGTGTTCCCGCAAGAATTCCTTGATCCGTTCCTGGGCCTCGGCATGGCGCCGGGCCGTGGTGTCCTTCCCGGTCCGCGCCGCCTGCTCCTCGTCGACCAGGACCTTGAGCGCCGCGAGCGCATTGCCGCCGAGCGGTTCCCTGTCTTCGGGAATGGCGCCGACGGCGTCGCCGGCGCACTGGCTCCGGTGCGGGCAGTAGCGGCATTCGCCGCCGCCGGCGAGCTTGCCCTCGGGCGGCAAGTCCAGGGATGCGGCCGCCGTCATGACCCGGGTGGCGCGGGTCTTGGCCGCCGCGTAGATCTCCGGATCGAACGCGATCGCGAACTCGGTGACGTCGTCGAGGAAAGAGGCGTCCGTGTAGGAGATCAGCGCGAAGTTGGGCCGGTACGCGGTGCAGTGCCGGATCAGGCCCATCTGGCAGTGGACCTGGAACTCGTGCTCGGCCTTGGCGTCCTTGAGGCTGACGCGGGGATCGATGCTCTTGCACTCGACCACCAGGCTGTCGCCGACGTCGTCGTCGACGCCATGGTGGGAGAGCGCGTCCGGAGAGACACCGACCAGCAGGCCGTCGCTGGTGGCCGAGAGATACCCGTCGACCAGGGTCTTCTGGTCCGCGCCCGCGAACAGGAGTGCGACGCCGTCGGGCAGCTGGGCGCGGATGCCGGGCTCCCAGTGATGGTTCTCGATGAGATCGCCGCGCAGCTTGGCGCCATAGCGGTCGACGTAATCGGGATCGGGATCGACGCCGTTCTTGGCGAACCAGGTCTTGCGCAGGCACTGGCCGACCTCGCTGGCGCCGACGGTGAGGTCCCGGTCGTGCGCCCAGGTCTTTTCGTTGGCGGCGACATGGGCGTCGAGCATGGATTTGATGGAGATGGCGGGCATCAGGTCACCCTCAGCAAGCGTTTGATGATGAAGAAGGCGCTGTCCGGCGCGCCCGGCAGCGGGTCGTCGAGCTCGATGAGACCGGCGGCGAGGCGGATGCGTCCGATGCGCTTGTCGATCAGGCGGAGCGCCAGGCGGCGGAAGTCCTCATCCGCTTCCAGCAGCCAGTCCTGGCCCTCGAGGCGGGCGATCATGACGTCGGCGTCGTCGATGGTAAGCCGGTCGAACTCGGCGAGGAGGGAGGCCAGGCGCTTGCCCAGAGGAGACGCCAGCGCCTCGGCCGTCCTCCGCGCTTCCTCGCGCCGGTAGCGGGCCGCGAGCTTGCCCCGTTCTTCGGAGCGCTTGTCCTTGGCCGATTTCGTGCGGCGGCCTGCCGATTGCTTCCGCCTGGCCTTGACCGGGCGCGGCGTGTAGGTGTCGGCGAAGGCCTCGAAGGGGTTCAGGGCGGCCATCAGCCGGCGCCCCCATCACCACCAGGTAGGCGGTGACGTCCTTGCCGCGGCGCTCCTGGACAAGGTGCAGGCGGCCTTCGAGGGCGAGATCCATGGCGCGGTCGGCGATCCGGCCCAGTTCCCGGCGCATGGCCTCGGGAAGCGAACTCCCCGCCTCGCGGTCGGCGCCGAGATGGCCCCGGTGGTATTCGAGACGGTCACCTGGCCCCGCGTGTTCGATCCACCTCAGGAAGTCGCCTTCCCGGATCATCAGGGAGCGGAGCGGCGGCACAGCCGACACGGGGGAGATCAGCGCGGTCATCGCGGCCATCACCGGGACCCGGCAGCCGCCGAGGTGCTGGCGCGGAGGTTCTCAGCCTCGTAGGCCTCGACGTCCTCCAAGCGGTAGACGACCCGGCCGCCGATTTTTAGGTAGGCGGGGCCCTCGCCCAGCCAGCGCCACCTCTCAAGCGTGCGCTCGGAGATGTTCCACCGGTCGGCAAGGTTGATTTGGTTGAGATGGCGGACCTGCTTGCGGTCCTCGCGCGTGCGCCGTTGGTCATCGTCCGACGGCGGATTCGATCCGGTATTCTGAAACTGTGACATCGTTCTTCACCGCGAAAGTTATGCGCCTTGCCGCTTGGCTTGTTGCGCAACCGTTTGATTTCGCAGTGATTATCGGACTTTCAGGGGGGCGATTATATGGACACCGCCGAAGAAAGATGTGACGCCCCACGCGTGAAAACAGCAGGGATTCCTCCCAGTGGAACGCCGATTTGTGACATCGTCACGTTGAATGTGTGACGTGACCTACTGCTGACCGATCTCGGAAGGCGCCAGCACCCGCACGGACGGATTGATGCGATAGCCGCGTCCGTGGACGTTCTCGATAAAGGCGTCCTGACTGAGAGGCAGGCCGTATTTCCCTTGGTACCCGGTGTGCACCTTTTTCCGGATACGGGAGACCTGGCGGCGAAGCGTCGGTTCCTCGACGCCAAGTTCGTCGGCAAAATTCCACTTGTCCTTACAGCGGTAGTTCTCCGGAGCTCTCTTGTTGCCCTGGTCCTCGAGGTACTGATCAGACAGAATTTTAATGAGCTGAAATTCCTTTGGCCCCGTCAACGGCGCAAGCCCTTCCACGAGGACTTGTCCTTCATCTTCATCGACAGCGATTCTGATTTCCGATGTTCTCGAATAATCGATCGCCTCACGCTCTGCTTCGCCGGCATCCTCCTCGCCACTGCTGGCGGGATTGATCACCTCAGGCTTAACCGTGATCCCGAGACCGCCACTTGGAGAAATGGCCATCATCAGCAGGCTGTTGGTTGGAATCGAATGATTCAGAAGCTCGTCCGCGTGGTTCTCAACGCCACTTTTCATGACCGTAAATACGGTCTCCGCGTGGCGCTTGAAGAGGTCGATGACCTTCTTGGCGTTATCGTCCTGGGACCCAGGAAGGTGTTGAACCACGCGCGATAGTTCGCCGGCGTACTTGCTGAGAAATCCAAGGTCCGTCATCTGCCGCATGTCGGAGGCCGTCTTGACGTAGGCTTCCGCCATGGTGCGGTCCTCATCCTTGTTCCGCCCGCCTTCGAGAAGCCGGACTTCATACATTTCTTCCGGATCGTGCTCCTCCAGGCCCGCGCCGAGAGTTCCAAACCGGCGATCGATGCACTGGGAACAGACGCCGCAGTGGGTCTTGTACTTCGTCATCTGGACGCGGGAGCAGCTCACCGATCCCCGGATCAAATCACTGCAACCATGATGGTCGAGAACTTTGACGACCTCTGCCTTGGTTTTCCAAAGGTAGGGATTCTCGACCGCGATCTCCTCGCCAAACAGGGTCGAGAAAAATCCCGCAAAGCCGGCCAATACCTGAGGATGGGTGGTGCGCGTGGCCCTGGTGCCGACCACCTGTGCCGCGATGGGAAAGTTCAGACTCACGACGCCGTTCTCGAAAAACTTGATCCGGTTATTCCCCAGCATCCGGGCGACGACCGTCGCCAGGGAAGCAAACAAGAAGGATCGGAAGCGCAGCGTGAACTCGTGGCCGAGGGCCTTCTCCTTGACGACCTTCACTGGCAGATGAAGCAGCCTGCCTGAAGCCTTCTTCCGGAGCTCCTCAATGAGTTCCTTTTGTTTCGCATAGACCTTGGTCGCAGAATGGTGACTCACGAGAACCGCGTTTTTTCCGTTGCCGACCGCGTCCTCGACAGCCCCGGCAAGGGAATCCAATCCGCCCGAAAAAAGGATAACCGCGTCGGGCGTGAATCCGCTCACGTCCTGATCACCAAAATCCAGGTAGGAATCGAAACTAGGCGCGCCAGCGTGAGGAACGAACTCGAACCGATAGTCGTCCTCGGTCAGGAACCCGAGCACTCCGGTCAGCGCATCGATTACATCTTGACGGTTCCAGACATCGGGCTCCCTGACCGGGATGACAAAGCGAAACTGGCGTCGCCAATCACGCCCGAGGCCTCTCATGATATCTCCGCCCCGCTTGGTCGCGGCATCCGCACTGTAGACATAGGCCGCAACCTCGAGCAGGTCGGTAAGCAGACCGGGCACCCCGGCGACCATGCGGCGGCTGATGTCCTGAATCCGCAACGTGACATTGTCATCCGCCCCGCTCAGGTCCAGGCGCAGGCAATCACTCGCCTCGCGATCCGGCCTGTCCACGGGGCCACAGAGGACGAGACGCTCAGCCATCGGCGTCCCTCCTCTTGCGAAGCTCGTTCCGGATTTTCTTGAAGGCGACGTGAGCGAACTTGCCCGCCTCCGAGGGCGTCAGCTCGTTCTCGTAGTTCTTCTTGGAATACCAACCACCGGCGAATTCCTTGATGATCCGCGAAGCTTCTTTGCAATGACGTTCGAGCGCGGCATTGAATTCGGTGTGCTCGGCGATCGAGTTGAAACGCCCCTGCGGCCCGACGTGTTTAGAGAGCTCGCGGCTCAGGTAGTAATCCAGGTGGCGTTGGGTCAGGCGGGAAAAGAAGTCTCTGGAGAGGACGCTGAAATTGTTGGGGGACGTCAGCTTGCCGATTGACAGCTTCACATCGTCGGCGGTCGGACCGAAAAGCCCAGGCAGGTCCCGCCCCGCCACCGTGCCGAGCGCTTCGGTTGCCGCCATACGCGCCATCTCACCGAAGTCGGTGCGCAGTCCGGCTCCGGTTTCGCGAGCATGGCGGTCAATGGCGTCGCCGAAGGCGGAAAGCACCTCCATCAGGGATGGAGTGTTGCCAACGTTCAGGCCCAGCTGACGCAGCTCGGCCGCGAAGTTCTCCGTGCGCGCGGCAAGCGGGATTTGCGTCAGCAGCCAGAAGGAATGAAGAAATGCCGGGTCTTTGGCTGCCTGGGCCAGGCTGTTCTCGGCTGCATCGGAGGACGCCGCGGCGATCTCACCGACGTCGGCGTCGCTGCCCAGCAGGTCGATGACCTGCTGCCATTTCCTCGTTCTCGGAAGACTGCCGAGCCGGACGTGCCCCATGGGAAGCCCTATCCGCCCATGGGCTCTATGAGCCCCCGGCTGGCGTTTCCGCTATTTTTGGCCCTTTGCACCTTCCCGAACCTTTCGTTACACTCGTCACAAAGAAAGGAATATGTGATATTCTTTCGTAACGAGAATGCCAAGGAAAGGATCGTTTCACAACATGCCTCTTCAACACGCAGAATCACGCTTGGGTAAGCGTGTCGCGACGACCGTAGGAGGCGAAACGACCGAAGCCTTCGTCCCGCCCCCACTGCCGCCCGATCCACAGGTCCGAATGGATGCGCTCTACGGGCGGCTGGATGCGGCGAACCGGGCTATCGGGCGCCTCGATGGCGTGACATCGATCCTCCCCGACACGCCGCTTTTCCTTTACATGTACGTCCGCAAAGAGGCTCTGCTCTCGTCCCAAATCGAGGGAACTCAGTCCTCCCTTTCGGACCTGTTGATTTTCGAGAGCGAGGAAGCGCCAGGAGCGCCCCTCGACGACGTCCAGGAGGTGTCCAACTACGTCGCGGCCATGGACCATGGCCTCGCCCGGATTCGAGAGGGGTTCCCGATCTCGCTCCGTCTCATGCGGGAGATCCACGAGATCCTGCTGTCCAAGGGTCGGGGCAGCACGAAGCAGCCGGGGGAGTTCCGCAGATCCCAGAACTGGATCGGCGCCACCCGCCCGGGCAACGCTCTGTTCGTTCCCCCTCCGCCTGATCAAGTCCAAGACCTGATGTCGGATTTGGAGAGGTTCATCCACGCGGGAACACCCGAAATCCCGGCACTGATCAAGGCTGGCTTGGTTCATGTCCAATTCGAGACCATCCATCCGTTCTTGGATGGCAATGGCCGTCTCGGGCGGCTCCTGATCACTTGCTTGCTTTGTGCGCAGGGGATTCTGAAAGAGCCGATCCTCTATCTCAGCCTCTATTTCAAAACCCACCCCCGCCAGTACTACGACCTGCTCCAGCAGGTGCGCGAGCGGGGCGACTGGGAGACGTGGCTGGAGTTTTTCCTGGAGGGCGTTGCCGAGACGTCGATGCAGGCGGCCGACGCGGCGCGAGAGATCCTAAACGTGTTCGATGACGACCGCCGTCGAATCGAGGGCCTCGGGCGGCCGGCGGCATCTGCGCTTCGCGTCCATCAGCTGCTTCAGCAGAAGCCCATCATCGCGATTCCCGACGCAGCCCAACGGCTTGGGATTTCCGCGCCGACGGTCAGCAAATCAGTCCAGCACATGGAACGGCTCGGGATTCTTCGCGAGATCACCGGCAAACAGCGCGGCCGCCTGTTTGTTTACGACGAGTATCTTGGAATCCTCAGCCGCGGCACAGAGCCGCTTTAGCATGAGGGGTATACGAGAGGATCATGACCGGCCTAAATAACAGCCTCAACACACCCCTTCATATGGCTGCAATGATCGAAATTCTTTTATTGATCGATGCTGATGCAGGCACCTCGTTGGATAACCAAATCTAGCTAGGACACAGAAGTGAATCTGACGGCGCTTATCAGAGATGACCGCAATTCTTTACGCGCCTTTTCGCTCCCTCTTGAGTCCATGAGGAGTCCATGGCGATTATGTTTATGTTTTGGTGGAATCAAAAAGCCCGCAAGTGTTTGTACTTGCGGGCTTTTTTGGTTGCGGGGGCAGGATTCGAACCTGCGACCTTCAGGTTATGAGACCGTTCATGAAAGGTTCTCGGCGCTTCGAATGATTGCGCAAGACTACGATAAGTCATTGAATTAACTTGATATTTGGCGTTGGCAGCCTTCTGTTGGTTTCGCAGCACCGCGCGGCGACTTTCGCCCTCATGTGTCCATGGTGAGTCCATGGATTATCGGCGGACCGCAGCGGGTTAATCGGAACCAACATCGGACGGAGGCCCCTGCTCCATGCCCAAGATCACCAAACGCCTCGTCGAGGCGGCCGAGGTCCGGGACAAGGACTACATCATTTTCGACAGCGAGATCCCCGGCTTCGGGGCCCGCATCCTGCCGAGCGGCAAGCGCTCCTACCTGGTTCAATACCGGGTCGGACGGAAGTTCCGGCGCATGAGCCTCGGCCTGCACGGCATCCTCACCACCGAGAAGGCCCGGGGAGAAGCGATCAAGGTTCTTGGCCGCGTCAAGGACGGCGAGGACCCGGCCGGCGCCCGCGAGAAGGCTCGGACCGAGTTGACCGTCGACGATCTGGGGCGGCGCGTCATCGACGAGCACGCGGCCCATCACTGCAAGCCGCGCACGGTCGACGGCTATCGCTATTGCCTGAAGGCCTATATCCGCGAACGGATCGGCCACCTGCGAGTCAGCGAGATCGCGAGGTCCGACATCGCCAAGCTTCACCACGACCTCCGCTTCGCCCCTATCCAGGCCAACCGATGCCTCCAGTTCCTGTCGAAGGCGTTCAACCTCGCTGAGGTCTGGGGACTGCGGCCGGACGGTACCAACCCTTGCCGGCACGTCAAGAAGTACCCGGAGAAGAAACGGGAGCGTTACCTCTCGAAGGAGGAACTGGCCCGGCTCGGCGAAACCCTGCGGCAATGCGAGCAGGAAGGCATCGAGAGCCGGTCGGCCATCAACGCCCTGCGGCTGCTGATCTTCACCGGCTGCCGCCTTTCCGAGATCATGACGCTCAAGTGGGACCACGTGGACTTCGCGGGGATGGCGCTTCATCTTCCCGATTCCAAGACCGGCGCCAAGACCGTCCACATCGGTGCCCCGGCGATCGAGGTCCTTTCCAAGATCGAACGACTGAACGAAAATCCTTGGGTCATCACAGGGAAGAACCCCGGCGCGCATCTGACCGACCTGCAGCCGCCCTGGCGGCGCATCCGCAAGCGCGCCGGCATCGAGGACGTCCGTATCCACGACCTGCGCCACACCTTCGCCTCCACGGCGGTTGCCGCCGGTCAGGGCATGCCGATGATCGGCAAGCTCCTCGGCCATTCACAGGTTCAGACCACCGCCCGCTATGCCCACCTCGCGGCCGATCCGGTGAAGGACGCCGCAAACACCGTATCTCGGTCCCTTTCCACGGCACTTGGCTAACGGGCCTATCTCCGATGTTCGCTGGTTTTCGATTGTGTGCGCACAACCTGCGCGCTACTATCCCTGATGCGACAAGAAACTGGTCGAAACCAGTAATGGGTCGCATCATGTCACGCGGAGTGCATGGTGGGCGAAGAGAAAGCAGATCTTCGATGGGGCGTCGAGCGCCGGCTCGAGTTCATCGAGTTTCGGTTGTTCTGGGAGGGACATGTGAATCGGGGCGACCTGATAGACACGTTCGGAATCTCGGTGAACCAAGCGTCCACCGACCTCAACCGTTATCTCGGCATGGCGCCGGACAACATGACCTATGACAAGAGTGCGAAGTCATATGTGCGCAGCCCAGAATTCGAACCACAGTTCCTTCAACCTGACGCGAGCCGCTACCTATCCCAACTGCGCTCCATTTCAGATGGCATCATCGAGCCGTCCGACACCTGGATTGGCCACTTTCCCAGCTTTGATTCAGTGCCCACCCCGGCTCGGTCGGTAAACGCCGTCATCCTTCGATCCGTGGTCGCCGCCATCCGGCGCGCCGAAGCCATCGAGGTCCGATACCAGTCCCTCTCACGCCCTGAACCACGATGGCGCTGGATCACGCCCCATGCCATCGGCTTCGACGGCTTCCGCTGGCGCGCGCGCGCCTATTGCCACACCGACGAAGCGTTCAAGGACTTCCTGCTATCGAGGATGCTTGAAGCACGGGCCACCAAGCCCAACGATATTACGCTCGAGGGTGACCGGGACTGGCATGGTTTCGTGACTCTGGAGATTGGCCCCCACCCCGACCTTTCGCGAACACAGAAAAGGGTCATCGCACTCGACTACGGCATGCGCGGGGGGTGCGTGAAGATCGAGGTCCGGCGAGCTTTTCTTTACTACGCCCTAAGGCGGCTCGGCCTGGACACCAAGCCCGAGGCACGGCGCCCCCAGGACCAGCAGATTGTGTTGCTGAACCGCGATACGGTGATGGCTGAACTGCCGGGTGGAAAGACAGGGGTTTCAGTGTCTGTCCGGCAAGTTAACGGTTTTTTTAGAATAGGTCATGATTGAAGAGGGCATCTTCTGATTTTTGTGGAGGGATGCCCGATGTGGACAGTCGAGAACCGCGCGCTTTACGACCGCAAGGGTGGTCGCTATCCGAGCGACCTGACGG
>Ga0209561_1000213_pt1 | contig 15936 bp, 13 predicted proteins | sample WorMettrBAHAMAS2_FD_187393 | JGI IMG/M metagenome (GOLD analysis project Ga0209561, IMG submission 187393) | Marine gutless worms symbiont microbial communities from Max Planck institute for Marine Microbiology, Germany - Inanidrilus... | ecosystem: Host-associated > Annelida > Digestive system... | reverse complement strand
ATGTTGTGGGGGGCAACCTCGATGAAAGTAACGGCGCGGACGCATAGTGGGCGTTTCACTGATCTTAATCCTGACAAGCTGCGCGGCGGCTATTACACGTCCGCAGCACTCGCTGCGTGGCTATGCGCCTGGGTAATCCGCAAGGCAGACGATTTCGTGCTGGAGCCAAGCTGTGGCGACGGCGCTTTTCTTGAGGCGGCGGCGAACCGGCTGGGGGCGCTTGGTGCGAAAGGCGCTGACCGTGCCAATTACCTTTGCGGCGTCGAAGTCCTGACGGGTGAAGCCGAAAAAGCGCGCGAGCGGCTTGCGCGGGAAGTCGGCTTCCGCTCCGCTGATGTGGTGGAAACCAGTGATTTCTTCTCCTGGTGGAAGCGCCCTAACCGTCCGTTGTTCGATGCCGTGGTCGGGAATCCGCCCTTCATTCGCTACCAGCGTTTCCCGGAACCGCATCGCAGCCGGGCGATGGAGATCATGAAAGAGCAAGGGCTCTCGCCCAACCGGCTCACCAACATTTGGGTGCCGTTCGTCGTCGCCGCAGCGGTCACCCTGCGGTCGGGAGGGCGAATGGCGCTCGTCCTGCCCGCCGAACTGCTGCAAGTCAGCTACGCTGCGCAGGTCCGCTCCTTTTTGACCGACCGATTTGGGCGGATCGACCTGATCGCCTGCAACGAGCTTTTCTTCGACAAAGCCGAGCAGGAGGTCTTGCTACTGCTCGCGGACGAGGCGCGCACGGCCCCGTCAGAGAGCAACCCGTGTTGGGTGACGCTGACAGAATCGGCCTTGGTTGCCGACATCGTAAAGCGTGCACCGGCGACGGTGCTGAAAGGCGCATCGCCCAAGACGATCTGCCACGGCAGCGAGAAGTGGCTCAAATATTTCCTGAGTACAGAAGAGATTGCTTTGATGCGCGAGCTGCGCGTCTCCGGCGCTGCGCTACCGCTGAGCACCTATGCTTCCGTCAATGTCGGCGTCGTGACTGGCAAGAACCAGTTTTTCGTGCTGCGGCAGAGCGAAATTGACGCCAGAGGGCTCCAAGGCCACACGATACCGCTCATATCGCGCTCCGCTCATTTGCCCGGCGCGCGCGTCGGCAAGCGGGACTGGAAGCGGCTCGCGGCAGACGACCGGCTCGTTAACCTGCTGCATCTATCGCCGGTCAACGGCGCAAAGCCGAAAGGCGCGCTTGAAAACTATATTCGGCTCGGCGAAGAACTGAAAGTTCACAAGGGCTACAAATGCTCGATTCGTGAGCCGTGGTACGCCGTTCCCTCCGTGTGGGTTCCCGACGCGTTCGTATTCCGGCAAATTTACGATTTTCCGCGCGTGGTCCTGAATACTGCAGAAGCGACCTCGACGGATACGATACACCGCATGCGCTGCAAGACCGGCAATCCGCGCGCCGTGATCGCCAACACCTACACATCCCTCACTGCCGCGTCAGCCGAGATCGAAGGCCGCAGCTACGGCGGCGGTGTTCTCGAACTCGAACCGACCGAGGCCGAACGGCTGTTGATGCCGGCGAATCTCGGCGCCGCCCTACCGCTCGACGAGTGCGACCGCCTCGTTCGGGTTGACCGGCTCAATGATATTTTTGAACAAAATGACAGGCTGGTCCTGAGAGAAACGATAGGCCTGTCAGCTTCCGAATGCCGCATGCTGCGCAACGTGTGGGAGAAGATGCGCGACCGCAGGCTGGCCCGGCGGCGCAGGGCACGACCGGTCGCCTCATGAGTGATGAAGCGGCAAAGGAAGCAGCCCGTAAACGCGTCGCCGAACTGGTCGAGCACTTCAAGCGCAACGAGGTCGACCATCTGCGGGCGACCTATAATGAGACACAGGCGCGCACTGAATTCATCACGCCTTTGCTCGAAGCGTTCGGCTGGGACGTGCATAACAAGGCGGGGCTGCCGCTCGCCTTCCGGGAAGTCATCGAGGAAGCGACAGTCGAAGTCGGCGAAGAGAAGCTTTCAAAAAAACCGGACTACGAACTGCGGCTTGCGCGCCAGCGCAAGTTGTTCATCGAGGCAAAGAAGCCGAGCGTGCATATCGATCGCGACCGTGCACCGGCCTTCCAAACGCGGCGCTACGGCTACTCGGCGAGTTTGCCAATTTCGATTGTCACCAACTTCCACCAGTTCGCAATCTATGATTGCCGTCCGATACCCGCGGAAACGGATGAAGCGCATGTCGTGCGACTGACGCTGATCGGTTGCGACGATTATGAGGCCCGGTTTGAAGAGCTGTGGGCGCTGCTCTCCCGCGAGGCCGTCTATTCCGGTGCATTCGACCTGCAATTCGAGGTCAATAAAGCGCGCCACGGTGCAGAACAGTTCGATGATTATTTCCTGCGGCAAGTGCGCGACTGGCGTGAACGGCTGGCCGTTGACATTCACGCCAATACACCAGGCCTATCCGCCGAAGAGTTGACCTATGCGGTCCAGCTCTTCCTCTCGCGCATCGTCTTCTTGCGAATCTGCGAAGACCGCGAGATCGAAAAATACGAAACGCTGAAGAACCTTGATGCGGTATCCGCCTTTGACGGCTTGATGGCGATATTGCGCCGCGCCAATGAATTCTACGATTCAGGACTCTTCGAACTGCTTGATGACGAGCGGCTTGGCATTCGGATCAGCGACGCCACGCTCGCCGGCATCATTCAGGAACTCTACTACCCGCAAAGCCCTTACACCTTTGCCGTCGTCGAAACCGAAGTGCTCGGCGAGATCTACGAACAGTTTCTCGGCGAGGTCACTACCGTCGAGGGCGGCAAGGTCGAGATCGTCAACAAGCCGGAGGTCCGTGAAAGTGGCGGCGTGGTGCCGACGCCTTCATTCATCGCAGACCGGATCGTGGAACATACGCTCGGTCCGGCCATTGCCGGGAAAGCGCCCGCAGCGCTGGACGGTTTCACGGTCGCAGATATCTGTTGCGGTTCCGGTATTTTCCTTCTCTCGGCCTATGAATACCTGATCGGTCACTATCTAGGCTGGTACGTTGCCGACGGCCCCGCCAAATATGCCGGGCGGCAAATTTATGAAGCAGGCGCAGGACTCTGGCGCCTGACCTTCGAGGAAAAGCGCCGCATCCTTCTTGCAAATCTGCGCGGGGTCGATATCGACCCGAACGCGGTCGAAGTCGCGCAGTTCAGCCTGCTTCTCAAACTTATCGAAGATGAGAGCGAAGCGGCGCTCGACGAGTATGTGAGGGCGCACAAGCAGCCAGCCCTACCACCGCTCGGCGACACGGTCCGCTGCGGCAATTCGCTGGTCAGCACCGCCGAATGGCAGGCCGTGTGCGGCGCGATGTCCGCACACCTGCGGGAAAAGGTGAACCCCTTCACCTGGGCCGACGATTTCCCCGCCGTGATTGGTGCGGGCGGGTTCAACGTCATCGTCGGCAACCCGCCTTATATCCGAATTCAGAATATGGTGGCCTACTCGCGCGAAGAGATCGCATATTACCAGCGCGACGGCTCGCCGTACACAACGGCGCAGCAGGACAATTTCGATAAATACACGCTGTTCATCGAGCGCTCGTTATCGCTGGTGCGGCCCGACGGGCGGATCGGGGTGATCACTCCGCACAAATTCATGAGCATTCAGGCCGGGCGCGCGCTGCGGGAACTACTGACGGCGGATCACGTCCTCGAAGAGATCATCCATTTCGGGGTCAAGCAGGTTTTCGGGCGCGGCACCTCGAACTACACCTGCATTCTCATCATGAACCGTGCCGGCTCGGATACTGTGAGGCTCGAACGCGCAGGGCCCCTCGAAGCATGGCGCTACGGGCAGGAAGGCTCGGTCACGCTTATACCCGCTGATGAGCTGGGTGCAGACCCGTGGCAGTCTGCCGACGAAGAAGCGCGCGCTTTGTTTGCCCGCATCCGCGGCCAGTTCCCGGCGCGGCTTTCGGGAGTCGCGGATATTGAGGTCGGCGTTCAGACCAGCGCCGACGGCATCTACATTTTTCGCGAAGCCTCATCCGATGCGAATACGGTGACTTGCCATTGGGACGGCCGCGATTGGCCTATCGAGCGCGCCATTCTGCGGTCGTGCTTACACGACGTTACTCTCTATGCCTATGCGCGTCCGGCGGCTAACGCCTGGATGATTTTCCCGTATGAACTGGTTGCGAACGGAAATGGCAAAATCCATGCACGGCTGATCCAACCCGACAAGATGGCCGCAAACTATCCGGGCTGTTGGGAGTATCTGCGCGCGCGCCGTGAAGAGCTCGAAAAGCGAAATATCGGCGGCGGCCCGGCAGCCGAGCGGCAATGGTATCAATATGGCCGGTCGCAAAGCCTAACGAAGTTTGACACTCAGAAAATCATCCTGCCCGTGCTCTCGGTCGAGCCGCGTTACGCCTACGATGAAGCCAACACCTTGTTTACCGGCGGCGGCAACGGCCCTTACTACATGGTGCGCGCCCACGAAGATGCGGACGTTTCGACGCTCTACCTGCTGGCGATCCTGAACCACCCGCTGAGCGAAGCCTTTGTACGCACAAACACCAGCTCGTTTCGGGGCGGCTACTATTCGCACGGAAAGCAGTTCATCAAGACCCTACCGATCCCGGTCCCTGAAGAGACGCAACGCCTCGCGATTGAAGCCAAAGTCACAGACCTGATCGCGGCGATCGACGCGCTTTGGGCCGCACGAACGCCGCGGGCGCGCACACGCAAGGAAAGAGAGGTCAACGAGCTGCGCGCCGACGTGGAGCAAATGGTGTCTGCTCTGTTCGGCTTGTCGGCCGCGGACATGACGACGATCGACGCGGTGCCCGTGCCAAGTTGACGCGTAGGATGAGGCTTATCGCGAGCGACTTGGGGGAATTGAGAACGGCGGTGAGAAAATCCCCCACCTGAGCGCCGCCTGGCTTCGGCGGCAGCGGTGCAAAAATGTACCAAGCATGGCTCTCGGTCGGTTTGTCGGACAGAGGGCCGGGGGATGTACGGAGCGGAGCTTTACGCGCGGCTTCGTCGGGTCTATCACGTTGAGGGCCTGAGCAGCCAGGAGGCAGCGCGCTGCTATGGTCTGGATCAGAGGACGGTGGCCAAGATGCTGCTCCGCTCTGGCATGTCGCGTTGAGACACCCCCTGATGCAGTGTTCGCCTCATACCTCATTCGAGGCGATCCTTTGGCAATTAAACATCAGGGTTCCAGCACCGGAAGCGGCTTCCTATTGCCATGTAGTACAAGAAGCTAGAATCCTGATTTGTTGGGAGGAGACATTTGGGACTCCAGCCAGGGCATTACAAATATCCACTCTATGAAAAGAAAACGTTATGGTTCTTCCATCTGGCGATGTCTATCTGTGTACGTTATTCCTGGATGGGCGTCCAGGTTTTTGGTATACTAAATAGACACTCCCGTGATCGCAGGATAAAGGTCTCTTGCGCTTTTCGAAAGACAAGTTTTTGAGGGCGGAGCGATCCCACGAAATTAGGCTATCACGGCCTTGTGACCAGCCTCTTTCCACTCGGGGGTGAAACAATGTTTTCTGATTTATGTGCTTTATGATGTAAGTCCCAGCGTTGGCTGGATTGAATGAGGTTATCCTCATGTCAAGTGATTATTTCATTGTACCAACATCTCCTGACTATTTTTGCTTGCAAGCTATAGGATCGCTTGAAAAAACAGTTTTGAAATGGCATGAAGAGATCAACCATTTTATCAAAGGTAACGACTTTTCTATGTCAAATTTTCCAATCAAGAATCATCCAAAGTTTTTAGGAGCGATTCAACAGCGTTATCGGCCCAGGTATGAAAAACCGGCTAAGTCCTTTCAACTCTGGATTGATCGCATCAGGGATACGATTAATGGACAGTTCGTTCCATCGCTTGGAAATATCGATTGCTTGGTTAGCAACGAAAAGATGAAGGACATTTTCACAGGTACTGGTTTACAACCTTACGATTTAGCTCACATATCGTGATTTTAATTCCTTGATTGCAATTAGTCAGCAAGTGTCAAAACCGGTGTTTTCCATGACTGATGAGGACATTTCTGGTGTTGGTAAAGTTCTTGGTCATGCCAAAAAAACGATGATCGGTAACCGCGACAGCTTTAAGACAGTTTTCGTGGCGCTAAGTGAACGTGTGGAACGCTTGACAACGTGAGCAGGAACCCACCGAAGCGGCTCATTCCAGCATCAAGCCGGGATGAGCGCTGTAGGAGGTCCTCAAACGCTCGTTGGTAACTTCCTGGCAACGAACTGGTATGAGGTGCCCACCGCTGGAAGCGTGTCACAGGCGCTTAGAGGGCGGATCAGAGCTTGCAGTATGGGCCAGCTCAGGGATGCGTGTGTAGGCAGGATGCCAAAGTGTGGACAGGGATGTACGAATGCTTGGAGTCTTCCGATGCGTAGTGTGTAGTGTGGCTCAAGCCTGTGGGTTTCCGCCGACCCTGAATCGGGCAACTTCGCCGCCCTGAAGACTAATTCCCCGGAGCCGAACAAGCAGCTGCTGAGGCTGGTGTGTGAAGAGATACTGCCTGAGAGGCCCTCAAACGCTCTGTAACCGCTTCCTGGATCGGACTAGTACTTTTCTTCCTGCCACCCTGGAAATGCGCTACAGGCGCTTAGAACGCTTCCAGGGCGTTTCTAGGAAAAGCACTGTGGCGTTGCTCACCGATTGGGCGTCTTCTGGGATCTACAAATGGAAAAAGCTGTTGTTACTCTGTAGGGGCTTCTCGGCAACTGTGGGGTGTCGGGGCAAAGGGTGGAAAAACCGTGGAAATGTGTGGGTACTCGCTTGCGAGTATCCACACGGTCGCGTAGCGATTTCCACGGTTTTTCCACGCGAAGACCTCTACCGTTGGACAAATAGTTCTTCTTACAATCAGTCGGTTTCTGACATGAAGAATAAAACCTTAAACTAGGAAATTACGGGAAGGAACCGTCACTTACATATAGAGCCGCAGGGAGCCCCAAAGCAGGAGACACCTGATACGCCTGAGGATTCCAAGCTTCCGTATGTCCCTATACCCTCCGGTATCCTGCCTGTGCGCGCATCCCTGTGCTTTGCATTGAAAGTCCTTCCAATCCCTGCCTATCCCACGAGCACCTGCCGTAGATATCCAGAGCCATGGCCAAGTGCGCTAATCCTGTGAGCGCTAGCTCGTCGAGCGGTACAGCGTGTTTTGCGGGTTTTGGTTCCGGGTGAGCCCTGGACTGGCACAAGGGAACTTCTAGGAGCTCTTGGGAGGCTCTGAGATTGATTCGTGCGCCTTTCCCTAGCCAACCTATGCCTGATGCTTGTGCGTAGCCTCTGAGGGCCGACTAGGCTTGATCCCGTCGGCTAGGTCCTCTAGGTCCTTAGATAACGCTAGCGGTCAGCGCCCGGCGGTTCTTATGAAGGTTCCTGAACTGTTCTTGGTTATCGGTACCCACTGACCTCTCTTTTTTCCACAGGTGTGTGGGGTTTAATAGCGGTAGATATAGGTACCTATCGGTTTGTGCCACGAAGTACCCGTAGATAACTTGAGTTATTCCGAGGGGTTATGCACAGGGAAGCGTTTTTTCGCGATGGGGGGCGGGCTGTTGTAGAGGGTGATGCCACGCCCGTCGCCCTCGACCTTGGCGCGGGGGTAGAAGGCGAGGACCTGGCCCAGGGCGATACGGAAGTGGTGCTTGAAGTGGTTCATCCGGCCAAGCCCGACTCCAAACTGATCCTTGAGCGCAGCCCAGGCGATGAATTGAGGTTGACCGCGTGGCACCCGGTGCAGACGTGGCGCGAGCCAGGCGTAGATGTCCAGGGCCATGGTTGAGTGGGCAAGGCCACCCAAGGCCATCTCATCAAGCGGAACAGCGTGTTTTTGAAGGCTGTCAAAATATTCATGGCTTAGTCGGATGATAGAGGGCCACAGCACGCGCTGTTTGTCCTCCGTGGGGAACCACAAGTCGAAGGCTGTCACGATCTTTGTGTCAATCTGAAAGCGCCTTTCGTCGGTTGATACGGCCATGCGGATGATTGCCGCTGAAAGGTTGCCAAGTTGATTCTTGAATGCCCGGATTTCCTTTCCGTTGGGTCGGTAACGCTGGATTCGACGGACAAATCCGGTAAGGCTTTTCTCCACTTCGATCTCCGGCGAGTCGATTTTGATTGCCTCAGCGTTCAGATACGCCAGGATCAGCCGGGGCTTGGGGCCGAAGGGGAGGCCAAGCTGAACCCACTCTCCGGTCTCGGGGTTTTCGGCTTCTCCGGCATTGATGCGCAAGGAAATATTCCCTTGTCTTCTATTCCACACATGCACGTCCGCCCCAGGATCTCGATAGGGCAGTGACGTCTGGCACAGCACCGAATGCTGGAAGGCGATTTGCGGCGGGGTTTCCAGCGTGGCCGCCGCCATCTTGGCAGCTCGGCGTTGGATGCGGCTGATCCGGCTGGTGGTTGGCAGGCCCTTAAGGATTTGGTTTACGTTTTTTGGTTGATTGCCGATCGGCATTTTCCTGTTCCTCGTTTTCGTTAATTTTCATTAGTATTTCAACTAGTTGAAGCCTGATTTTTCGGTATACGGCGACTCCTAGACGTCCTCCACCGTAGTTTCCAGCGCGTCAGCTAGTTTTTGCAGCGTCTCGCGGCGGACCTGGATAAACGGATCGTTTTTTCATACCCGTGGACAAAACCCACCAACGCCGCCAACAAAGGCTGCGCATCGAGGCCGGCCCTGACGTCCTGAGTGCGCTCGAAGCTCCCGATGTAATCGAGATCCTGCTGAACCCAGATGGCCGCCTATGGGTGGAATCCATGGGTGAAGGTATGGCGGAGATCGGTCGGATGCCGCCACGCCGAAGCCTTGAGAGGACGTTCGTGGCGGATGTGCTGACACCCGAACAGTGGCGACTCAACATGAGCCGAATCCGGGGCCGGGATACCAAGCCTGAATTGATCCTCCGACGGGGGCTTCATGCCCTGGGTCGGCGCTTCCGGTTGCATCGGAAGGATCTGCCGGGCAAGCCCGATCTGGTGTTTCCGGGATACCGGGCTGTCATCCTCGTGCATGGCTGCTTCTGGCATTGGCATGGCTGCCCGATGTTCAAATGGCCGGCGACCAGAGAAGAATTCTGGCGGGAGAAGATCGACCGCAACCGTGAGCGGGACCATGCTGCCCTAGAGGGGCTGCGTGAAGAGGGCTGGAGGGTTCTAGTAGTGTGGGAATGCGCACTGTGCGGACCAGGGCGGCGGCCGGCCGAAGAGACCCTGGAACGCTGCGAAGGCTTTATCAGAGACAAAGGCGAGGCCTTCGGCGAAATTGCCGGGGAGTGGCCGACGGGTGAGGGCGATTAGCGAGCGCGGCGGTATTCTCCGGCACCGATAGTTGTTGAACGAAGTAGGCGAACTGCGATCATGTGTCGTCTGAAATAGCCGGCGGCGCATATGCCTCCACCTGCCAAGAGCCTTGGTAGTTGGAGATGAGATCATCCGTAGGCGCATCCATCCCCGCAATGGTCGCAGTCTGGCCAAGGCATCGGCTCAGATAGCGAAGTAGGACGGCGACCAGAGCGCCTTGCCCAGGAGAACTCGTCATGGCTTTGGATCAAGTTGAAGCAGAACACAAGTTTCAAATTGCTGAGGACGCGGTCGACATGGCGTTCTATTCGTTCAAATATCCCGAGGCGACGGCTCGCTTTGTTCTGCTGGGTGTAAGACCTCGACGCTCTGTTCATTGAAATGGACCCGAACCTGCTTTTGGCAGTAACTCAAAAAGGGTGGGAACCGCGTGAACCTTTCCCCGATATTCCTACGGCGGTTACAAGATCACCACCAGCGTCTTCCTCTCCACAGGCTGACACCGCCAACTTCTTCAGACAGCCCCCTCCTGGGGACAGATAGCCCCGTTCCTGCGCTTGTTGCATCGTCGGAAGTAAGGGAAGGGCAGGCCGCGACGAGCGCGACACGCTCAATTCTGGCGTCCGTGAGCCGGTAGCAGCCGGGCTGGCATCGAGCCGGAAAGATTGATCCGGAGGCCTCCGCCGAGAGTGATTCCCATGCTCACCACGAGGAGCAGAAACCAGATGGCCAACACACCACCTGGCGTGTTCCGGGCCGCCGGTTAAGTTACGTGGGCATCCACAGACTGCCCAAGTCGAGCGGCACGGCGTCAAAGGGCGGGATGGCGGCTTGGGTCGTACCGGTGTAACAACCAACCGTCACCCATTCACCGTCCTGAAGCCGGTAGGCTTCCACGACATGCTCGATGGGCTCGACCAACCATGCATACGACACGCCATACCGCGCATACAGCGGCAGCTTGATTTCCCGATCAATGCTCCGGGTGGACGGCGACAGGATCTCGCAGACCCAATCCGGCACCAGCTCAATTTTGTGGCCCATCGGAAACTTCAGTTTGCGCTCCCGCCGCCATCCGGCCAGGTCTGGCACGGCCACATCGATATCCAGTTTGAAGTGGATTTCCGGCTCACTGATGATCACCCATCCACCAGGACCGCCAATACCATTATGAAACGGGTTGAATAACGTGCCGCCCACTGCGGAATAAACATAGCTATGTGGAAAAGCAGGACGCGACTGCGCGTGAAGCTGCCCATTGAAAAGCTCGCCGATGGCGCGCGCGGGTAAGTTTTCCAAATCTCGGTAAGCGGCGGTACTCATCGCTGGTTCTCCACGAGGCCGTCTCTGGTTTCCCGGGTCGCCCAGATCGGTACGAGTAGTGTCGTTGAAAATCGTCCGCCTGGCGAGCTCTCCTGCAAGCTCCTTGAACTGTTCGGCTTTCTGTGGCTGGCAGAGACCCGAGGAATCTCCGCATCCTGGCTTAAGTAAGTCCGATAGAATGGGCCCATACCTCATCTCCATGAATTTAAAGGGAATAATTACCTGAGAGGCCCAAAAATCCTGAATCCGGGCCCGGGACTCCACAGGTCAGCTCCTCCGATCCGCTACCGAGGTCACATCGCGGATACCGCCTGAGAGGCCCAGAAACGACCGATAGCGGCGTTCCGGTGCCGGATTGGCACTCAGGATTACTTTGGCGTTGGAAACGCGCTACGGGCGCTTCTCGTCTGCAGGCAGTAGGCATTCAACATCAATGACACCTGTCAGGTCGCCGGCATCAGGATAAGGTAGCGATTTCTTCCAGCCTGGGCTCCGAATTGAGCGCGGCCTCCCGGCAGGTACCGATACAACGTTGGCACTGACACGTTCAAGTGCGCGGCAACATCCGCAACCGTACTGTCCTGGTTCCGTAACAGGACCCGAGCGACGGCCAGGTCTTCCTCGGAAAGCGCGCGCGGTCGACCATTAAGGCGACCACGTTCACGCGCAGCTTTTACACCAGCTCGCACACGTTCCCGGATCACCGCTCGCTCAAATTCAGCGAGCGCCCCGAAGATACGGATCCATTTCCAAAATAGGGGGATTTAAAATTTACTGCTGTGAAGTGAGCAGTGAAGTTCTGCCGCCAGAAGCAGGAACCCACCGAAGCGATTCATTCTGGCTTAATACAGGGATGAGCGCCGTAGGAATCACCAGACTTTAAGGGATTGCAGGTCATGACGAAGTCGTTCCTGTTCCCTGTCAACGGTAGTTTCTATCGTCCGCGTGGTTTGAACTGCAAAGCGATCCAGCAATTGTTCAAATTGCGCCAGCCGGTCCGCATCGATGCGATTGAACCGACAGGCTGTGTGAGCTGTAGTTCGCAGGATCGAGGCGGACAGCACTCACCCATTGAAAAGCTCGCCGATGGCGCGCGCAGGTAAGTTTTCCAAATCTCGGTAAGCGGCGGTACTCATCGCTGGTTCTCCACGAGGCCGTCTCTGGTTTCTCGGGTCGCCCAGATCGGGGCGAGTAGTGTCGTTGAAAATCGGCTGCCTGGCGACCGCGTCCGCATACCCCTCCATCAAATCTTCCACTACCACCGACAGGTCGGCCAGCTCGGTACGAGCAGATAGGCACCCGGTTGAGTTACGTGGGCATCCACAAACGGCCCAGGTCGAGCAGTACGGCATCGAAGGGTGGTATAGCGGCTTGAGCCGTTCCAACGTAACGGCCAACCGCCACCCATTCACCGTCCTGAAGCCGGTAGGCTTCCACGACATGCTCGATGGGCTCGACCAACCACACAGACGATACGCCATACCGCGCATAGAGCGGCATCTTGATTTCCCGGTCGATGCTCCGGGTGGACGGAGACAGGATCTCGCAGATCCAATCCGGCACGATCTCGAATTTATGGCTTGTCGGAAACTTCCGCATCCGTTCATGCCGCCAACCTGCCAAATCCGGAACCGTCACGTCCTTGTCCAGTGACAAATGAACCTCGGGTTCATCAATGATCCACCAACCGCCAGGACCGCCAATACCGTCGTGAAACGGGTTGAACAGTTTGCTGCCAATTGCAGAGTGCGTATACCCATGCGGTGCTGCAGGACGCGGCTGTGCATAAAGCCGACCATCGAACAGTTCACCGAGGGAATGTTTCGGCAAGGCTTCCAGGTGTTGGTACTCTGTGATGCTCATCTCTCGGTAACCGGGTGGAACATGGGAGGGAATTTCGTTTAGGAAGACGGCGCGGTGGCCGACAAAGACCCGAGGAATCTCCGCATCCTGGCTTAAGTAAGTCCGATAGAACGAGCCTATACCTCATCCTGAAAGGCCCAAAAATCCTGAATCCTGGCCTGGGACGCCACAAGCCAGCTCATCCGATCCGCTACCGAGCTCACCTCGCGGATACCGCCTGAGAGGCCAAAAAACGACCGATAGCGGCGTTCCGGTGCCGGATGGGTTCAGGATTACTTTGGCGTTGGGAACGCGCTACGGGCGCTTCTCGTCTGAAGTAGGCATTCAACATCAATGACACCTGGCAGGTCGCCGGCATTTAGGAAAGGTAGCGACTTCTTCCAGCCTAAGCTCCGAATTGAGCGCGGCCTCCCGGCAGCTGTCAATGTGTCCAGCTGAAGCTGTGGATTCTGATCGTGAGGTGATCACCACGCAAGGCCGCACTTTTCAGATAAACAACCAGATCGTCTCGGCCTTCGATCTCCTCATTAAGGACGAGCACCAGCGCGTCTTGTGGTCTTCGGTGCTCCACCTGAGCCAGGACTACTTCGCCAGCCTCCAAAAAACGCCGTGCCGCTCGACGAGCTAGCCCTGGGTGGCCTGGCCCACTCAACCATGGCCCTGGACATCTACACCTAGCTCGCGCAACGGCTGCACCGGGTGCCACGCGGCCAACCCCAATTCGTCGCCTGGGCCGCGCTCAAGGACCAGTTCGGAGCAGGGCTTGGCCGGATGATCGACTTCAAGCGCAAATTCCACATAGCCCTGGGCCAAGTTCTAGCCTTTTACCCGCGCGCCAAGGTCACAGGCGATGATCGTGGACTCACGCTCCGCACCAGTCCGCCACCCATCGCGAAAAAATGCTTTGTGCATAACCCCCAGGAATAACTCGAGTTATCCACGGTCACTTGGTCACACAAACCGATAAGTACCGCTATTACCGTTATTGAAACCGGCGCGCCTGTGGATAACCGGGACGCGGCGATGCCGATGGCCAGGAGCGGTTCAAGGTTCTTCGTGTGGAAAACCGGGGAAATCGCTCCGCGAGCGTGTGGATACTTGCCTGCGGCAAGTCCCCACACTTTCCCCCTGGTTTCCCACACTGCGACCCGCAAGTCCCAGTAGTTGACAGAGTAACCACAAGTTTTTTTCGATTTGGCCTGAAATGGCTGCGGTTTGCCGCTGCCCAAAGCTCCGAGCCGGGCTGGTCCTGTTGGCATCGGCCTCCCGACCGGAACTCGTGGATGGCCTAGTCTCTCAAAAGGAGAAGTTTTCGAGAGGTTGCGCGAAGGCTCCGAACCGGGGCCTTTTTTCATGCCACGATTTATTAAATTTAATCTTGAAATATATCTTAATCGAAAGGCATACTGATTGTGGTTTTTGAGAGTACCCAACCAAAGCAAAGAAGGAACTTTTCAGGCGGTATCCGCGAGGTGAGCTCGGCAGCGGATCGGAGGAGCTGGCCTGTGGAGTCCCAGGCCCGGATTCAGGATTTTTGGGCCTCTCAGGTAATTATTCCCTGTAGTGGGAGGACGTGGGGGATCTCTAGGGTTGATCTTAAGGAAGCCCTCTGATGGCTCTCTCTCAGAGCCCCCTGGTTGGACTCGGCTTGGCTATTTGCCGTAGCTTGTCATCGAAGGCTTTTTCGTAACCATCGCATTCAAGCTTTCGGGCCATCTTCTTGAACTCGGAAAGCTGTTTGCGGTCAGTCTTCTAGCTGTTTATGGTCCTTATCCATAAAATCTCTCTGGGCGTATTCGGCTGGAAGATCCAAATCCCACAAACCAGCAAGGGCGCACCACCGCCGAGAGAACAGACAAACGACAATCTGAGCAAGCTGCTAAAGCAAAGATCGAGTTTTCTGTGCCTAAACATATGCTGGACGAGTTCGCGCAGGAAGCGGGGAAACGGTTCGGCTTCAAGAAAAGTTCAAAGTCAGATTTGTTCATCGCCATAACAGGATATCCAGCTATCTAATCTGGTCGATTGCCGACCTAGTCTGACGGTACTACCGTCCGGGTGGTCGAGGCCAGTGTCGAGAAGACGAAACTCAAGGCATCCAAGCTCGCCATGGCGGTGTATGCGCTCCTGCGTCAGGAGGCCCCGGAGGTGCTTGATCCGGCGGCGACGGCGGACATGGACCGGTATCGGCATACTCGACCGCCAACGGCGGGGCGCCAGGAATCCACCCCGGCGTATCTGGGACATCGCCGTGAGATACGAATACAGCGTGTGTCTGATCCGTCACGTTAGACCAGTTTCTGATTTCCAGAAAAATGCTAACGCTCTGATCCGGATCTGACGCTTTTCTCAAGGTTTAATATAATCCCTCAGTTCCGTCCACAATTGTGGACAACGCGCTTCCATATCCTGCTTGGTAACTAGGGCCATGTCCGCATAGTCAAATCCGGGTGAAACGGCTTCACTAATTATACTAAATTCACCTGTTTCCAAAATAGCTGCTTTCCAAAAACCACCCTTGATCAATAACTGCAATCTTTCCCCGGCGAGTGGGTTATTACTGATTCGCACCCGTTCCAATAAGTCAGCGGTGAACCAATATGGAAATAATGCATAATATCGGAACGATTCAAAATAAAATAACTAATTGGGTTCTCATTAGTTAACATATAAAAAATAGAAGTCATTAGATAACGCGATCCTGTTGTGTGAGGAATGGATTCGTGCATATAATCGGATTGATAAGTACGTCGAAAATAGCCGCCTTCCACATGCGGCTCTAATTGTAGTTGCGTTATCCATTGATTTTTATTCATAAGAGACATCGAGTTTAAATGAGAGTAGTCGTCACTATTATTTAGCTTCTGCGCTTCCGCGCCGCAACTCCGGCTTGAAATACTTTGTCAGGGTGGGAATGCTGATCCCTTCCCGCACCAAGGCAGCAATGTCGTTGTAACGAAGCCCGTTTGCTGCTAGCGACTTGACCAACTTTCGCTCAGCTTCCGTGGTGGCGAACGGCTTTTTACCTACCTTCGAGGAGCAAAGCTCAGGTTTGAATCGTCGCTGTAACGTGTTTTTGGAAATCCCACCCCTTATCTGAGCGGCAATCTGCACATGCGGCACTCCACGCTTGCACAACGCCGCAACCAGCTGGCGTTCCTCGTCCGTAGGCGCAAGTGGTACCCGGCCTGGAACGCCATTTTGGGTTTGTATCTTTGGGTTCCCTTCTCTTATAGGCAGCAACTTTTAAACCCACAATCTACATAAATATGAGATGCCGATTATATCTCCCTCTTAGGGCTTGCCGCCCGGGCAGGGGCACGGTGGACTTACCGCCGTGCATGCGACAGCGGCCATTCTTCATTTTACGAACCGTTGGGCTTATTGAGCGTGGCTATCTGGCCCCAGGCTTGGGCTGTTCCCAAGCCTGGGGCCAGATAGCCACGCTCAATAAGCC
>Ga0209561_1000211_pt1 | contig 15947 bp, 19 predicted proteins | sample WorMettrBAHAMAS2_FD_187393 | JGI IMG/M metagenome (GOLD analysis project Ga0209561, IMG submission 187393) | Marine gutless worms symbiont microbial communities from Max Planck institute for Marine Microbiology, Germany - Inanidrilus... | ecosystem: Host-associated > Annelida > Digestive system... | reverse complement strand
AACCACGGGCCACGTTGTACTCGCCGCCGCCTTCCCAGGCGCGGAAATGGCGCGCCGTGCGGATGCGTCCTTCGCCAGGATCGAGCCGCAGCATGATCTCGCCCAGCGATAGAATGTCGTAGCGGCAGTTTTCTGCGGATTTGGTTTCTAGTGATCCCATCGGCTTCTCTCTTCTCGGCTTAAGGACACGGCACGTCGATGCAACCCGTCAACTGAAGAGCAGGCCACCGTTGATGTCGACACAGGTGCCGGTCATGTAAGATGACTCATCGGATGCCAGGAACGCCGCCAGGTTGGCCGCTTCCTCCGGGCGGCCTTCCCGTTTGGTCGGGCAGATCTGTGCGACATGGGCACGGGCCGCATCGGCGGTGAACGTGTCGTGGAACGTCGTATCGAACATGCCGGCACAGATCGAATTGACCCTGATTTTCGGCCCCAGTTCCTTGGCCAAGCCGCGCGTGAGTGTCATCACGGCACCCTTGGATGTGGCATAGGCAACGGCCCCGGGACCACCGCCGTCACGTCCGGCTTGCGAGGCGAAGGTGACGATACTGCCGCCGTCGGACATGTGGGGAACGACGGCTTTCACGGTCAGGAAAAGCGAGGTCAGGTTCAGGACCTTGGTGAAAAAATCGAGGTCCATTTCGGCGACGGTCTTTCGGGCGACCAGTCCTCCGGTGACGAATACCAGGACATCGATCTGCGGCCCGAACTCCGCCTGGGTCCGCTCGACCAGTTGGGCGGCGTCCTCTTCACGCGTCAGGTCGGCCTTGACGGCGATCCCCGAGCCCCCCGCCGCCTGGATTTCCTCGACCGTATCGGCGGCAGCGGCGTCGCTTCCACAATAGCCGACAACCACCTTCGCCCCCTCGGCGGCCAGGCGAAGACTGCAGGCCCGGCCCAAATCCCGTGCGCCGCCGGCGACGATGGCGACTTTGTCATTCAGATTCATCTGTACCTCCGTAAGCCAATTGTGGGGCACCCGGCCTCAATGGCATCAATTCACAGGTCCCAAAAGCGATAATCACGCACTCGTCGTCGTTGGCGCCTATCGAGCCAACCACCCGCCATCGACCGGCACCACGGTACCATGAACGTAGTCGGACGCGGACGAGGCCAGGAATACGGCGGCCCCGCCGAGGTCGGCGGGATCGCCCCAGCGGCCGGCCGGAATGCGGCCGAGGATCTCGGCATTGCGCACCTCGTCGGCCCGCAACGCCGCCGTATTGTCGGTCGCCATATACCCGGGAGCAATGGCATTGACGTTGATCGATTTCGGCGCCCATTCGTTGGCCAGCAATCGCGTCAAGCCCAACAACCCGCTTTTGCTGGCCGTGTAACCGGCGACCCGGATGCCGCCCTGGAAGGACAGCATGGAGCAGATGTTGATGATCTTGCCCGGCTTGCCCTCGGTAACCCAATGGCGGGCCGCCGCCTGGCACAGCCACAAGGGCGCCGACATATTGACCTTCACCACATCGTCCCAATCGGCGGTTTCCAGGTCGATGGTATCGACGCGGCGGATGATGCCGGCGTTGTTGACCAGGATATCGAGGCGCCCCAGGGCATCGAGTGTTTCCTGAACGATGCGACCCGGCGCCTCTCGTTCACTGACATCGGCCTGAATGCCGACGAACTTGCGCCCGCAACCCTCGACACCGGCCTTGGTCCCTTCCTTCGGGGTGCGCTGGACCGCGGCGATGTCGGCACCGGCTTCGGCCAGCGCGATCGCCATGGCCTGGCCGAGGCCCCGGCAGGCCCCGGTAACGATCGCCGTTTTCCCGGTCAGGTCAAATGGGTTTATGCTCATGGTTATCTTCCCTTGCGGTCATTCATCGATCCATTGTCGGCCCAACCGCTCCGGCCGTTCACCGCATTTCGCCGGGCTGGACGAAATCCATGTCCGTGTAGTCCACATTGTCCCCGGCCATGGCCCAAACGAATGTGTAATTCGAGGTGCCTGCCGCCGAATGAATAGACCACGGCGGTGAGATCGCGGCCTGCTCATTGGCGAGAACCATATGACGGGTTTGGGTCGGCTCACCCATGAGGTGGAAGATCCGCGCATCCGGGTCCAGGTTGAAGTAGAGATAGGCTTCCATGCGCCGGTCGTGGGTATGGGCCGGCATGGTGTTCCACACGGATCCGACGTCGAGCGAGGTATAACCGAGCACCAATTGACAGCTTTCCATGACCAGCGGATGGATGAACTGGTTGATCGTCCGTTGGTTGGAGGATTCAGCGCTGCCGAGCGACAACTTCTCGGCCTCGTCGATGGTGATCAGACGGTTCGGGAAGTTCCTGTGGGCGGGAGTGGAGGCGAGGTAGAACCGTCCGCCGCCCTCGAAGGTCACGGGTCCGGACCCGCAGCCCAGATAAAGCACATCGCCGCGGTTCAGCGTCCAGGTATCGTCGCCCGCGGAAACGGTGCCGACATCACCGATGTTGACCACGCCCATCTCCCGGCGGTCGAGGAAACTCGGGGTGCCGGCCTGGGCCACGTGGTCCAGGGTCAACACACTCGAGCCCGGCACCGCACCACCCAGTACCATTCGGTCGTAATGGGTATAGACGAGGTTGACCTCGCCTTCGACAAACAGGTTCTCAGCCAGGAAGTTCTCGCGCAAAGCGTCCGTATCCATTCCTTTCGCGTGCTCCGCGTGAATGGCAAATCGTGTATCGACGTTCAACATTTCGGGACCTCTCAAAGGAAATCGTCTCGGCGGGGGGTAGAGGTATCGATCAGGGTGCCGGCCTCGAGACACCGGCAACCGTGTTCGGCATTGGACGGAACGCTGAGGCTGTCGCCCGGGACCAATTTCGTTTCGACGCCGTCGACCGTAAACAAGAACTCTCCGGCCCTAACGTAGGTCGATTGAACGTGGGGGTGGCGGTGCAAGGCCCCTTCGGCGCCTTTCTCGAAGGTGAACGCCACGACCATAAGCTCGGGCCGCTCACTCAGCACTTGTCGCGTAACGCCAGGATCGGCTGGTACGGCGGGATAGGTTTCACTCATCGTTTGTCCTCAGAAGACTTCATCGGAATTCCGTCCGACGGACGATTGCGGAATAGACGAACCCCAACTACGGCCACCGTATTCAGGCGACCGCATCGAACACCGTTCAATATCGCTGAATAGACGTGGATTCAGGTCATCCAACTTCACTGCATATGTTATCATATGACAGGTAATCATACAATTCCGCATCAACCTCTCAAGCCTCATTCAATCGAAAGTCGGGACCAGAGACGCGTTTTGGGCGGCCGGTCCCCCGTTCCATCGATGGTGACGGAACGGAGGAGGCAGGCGCGTCGGTACAGGGAGGAAACCGACGGGCCTAAAGCGAATCTCGGTTTTTCGTCGGCAAGCCATGCTGACGCATCAGGTCCAAATAGTCTTCGCGCGGTGGCAGGAATACGTCTATTCCGCGGAAACCGGTCGTCGTCTTGCCACCGTGGATGACGTTCGACGGATGAATGCAGACGTCTCCGGCTTTCATCAAGAACCGCTCGTCACCGCAAATGTGTTCTTCCGTCCCCTCGAGGATGATCAGGATTTGTTCGGCCTCGTGGGAATGCAACGGAAAGGTTGCGCCCGGCGGGTTGGTGATGAAGCTGAACAGCCCCCGGTCACTGGCCACGAAGCGTGTCGACGAGACCTCGGTCAACGGAACCAGCGGAATGTCTTCGACGGTGTAGACGAACCTTGATCTCTCGACCGGTTTGAAATCGTCCAGATTAAAATCCGCTTCCTTGTAGGCGGGTGTCGTGGTCATGATGGTCTCCTTTCAAGTCAATCCAATATGAGCGAATCGGTTCATGCGGCTCCCTTTTCGTCCCCGCGAGTCGCGGGACCATCGTCGAGCGCCTTGAAAGCGGCGACGGTCGGTCTTCCGCGTACGAAGGTGCGACGCCCCATCTGGATGCCGTAGGCGAACGAATAGGCGACCATGATGGCGCCGCTGATCGGCATCACCGCGTACCAAAGGGGCCGCGGCAGGGACAGGATCGGCGACACGTCACCCGCCGCGATCGTCAGGTCGTAGCTGAAAAAGGTGAACAGCAGGATGAATACGGCCGAAAGGGCCTCGACGACGACGCCGAGGATCCACCCGTACTTCAGCCTTTCAACGACCCGCAGGATGGCCTCGATGCGGAAATGGGCGTTCTCCCGCCACAAGGCGGCGGCGCCGATGAAGACGATCCAAGCCATCAGCAATTCGATAACCTCGTCCGACCAGCTCAACTTGGCGATCGGCCAGAAGCGGATCGTGACGACACCGCTCAGGACACCCATAAGCGCGATAAAACTCAGGATGCAGAACCAACGCATGCCGGATCCGACGATGTGATCGAGATGATGAAGGGGGCTTTTCATGGCGTTCGCTCCCTTCTTCTCAATCGGGCAACAGCAGGTTGGGCAGCCACAGCGAGATCTCCGGGACGAAGCTGATCAGCAACAGGACCATGAAGATGCCGAGCAGGTAGGGCGACAGTTCGACGCTGAGCCGGCCCACCGGCACGTCGCTGATGCTGGAAACAGCGTAGAGGCTCATGCCGACCGGCGGCGTCAGCAGCCCCAGCATGGAGCACAACGTCATGATGACGCCGAACCGGACGGGATCGATCCCGTACTGGGCGATCAGCGGCATGAACACGGGGATGGTGATGACCAGAACCGCGATACCCTCGAGAAAGCAGCCGAGAACGATGAGGACGGCGATGACGACGAGGAGCAGGGTGACGCGGGACGAGGTGAATTCGGTCAACCCGGTGATGACCTGTTCCGGGATGCTCTGATGGACCATCATCCAGCCGAAGAAGCCGGCCGCCGAAATGATGAACAGCACCTTGACGCTCTGTTCGATACTGGTCCACAGGATCGACGGCAGGTCGGCGAGGGTGATCTCCCGGTAGACGAAACCGCCGATGATCAGCGCGTAGATCGAGGCGACGACGGCGGCTTCGGTCGGCGTGAACAGGCCGCCCAGGATACCGCCGATGATGATGACCGGCATGAACAGTGCGAGCACGGCCTCCTTGAAGGTCAGCAGCAGGAACCGGATCGAGGCCCGCTCACGCATCGGGAAATTGCGCCGTTTGGATACGAAATAGACGCCGACCATCATCGCCAGGCCCATCAGGGCACCGGGGACGAAGCCGGCGAGAAAGAGCTTGCCGATGGAAACGCCGGTGATGCTGCCGTAGATCACGAACGGGATGCTCGGCGGCACGACCGGACCGATGGTGGAAGACGCGGCCGTGATCGCGGCGCTGAAATCCTTGGGGTAACCGTTCTTGGTCATCGCCTCCATCTCGACCAGGCCCAGACCGGCGGCATCGGCGACCGCGGCCCTGGACATGCCTGAGAAGATCATCGAGGAGACGACGTTGACGTGCCCCAGCCCGCCGCGCAGGTGACCGACCAGGGCCAAGGCGAAGGCGAACACGCGGCGCGTGATGCCGCCGGTGTTCATGAGGTTGCCGGCGAGGATGAAGAACGGGATGGCGAGGAGCGTGAATCCGGTGGTCGCCGAGTACATGCGCTGCGCCATGATCGGCAGGACGAATGATTCGCCCAAGAGCACGAAGGTGATGAGCGCCGTCAGGCCCATGGCCACCGCGATCGGCACACCGATCAAGACAAGGCCAATCAACCCGACGAAAACAGCGATGGTCAGCACGATCCGGCCCCCGTTCCCCGATCCTCAACCTAGCAACCTGCGCTTACTTGCCGCGCTCGGCGTCGACCATCTTCAAGAAAGTGGCCATGTTTTCCTTACCGGCGTATTCACCGATCCGCTCGTAGGCCGGCTGCATCAGCGCACGAAACTTGGCGCGATCCGGGAAGGTCACCTTCATGCCCTTGCCTTTGAGTTTTTCGACTAGGCCCTCTTCCTCCTTGACCATGTTGTCGCGGAACCATTGGCCGGCCTTTTTGCTTTCTTCACGGACGACCGCTTTCTTCACGGACGACCGCTTTCTGCGCGTCGGTCAGCTTGTCCCATGCCCGTTTGCTCATCACGTGGACCATGGAATTGTAGACGTGGCGCGTGATCGCGAGATGGGGCTGAACCTCGTAGAGCTTGTAGTGGTAGATGACGGAAAGCGGATTTTCCTGACCGTCGACGACCCCCTGTTTCAGGGACAACGGCAGCTCCTTGAAGGAGATCTTGGTGACCACCGCGCCGGCTGCTTCCATCGCCGCCTGCAACTGCAGTTCGGGCGGTGTGCGCATTTTCAGGCCGGACATATCGGCCGGGCTATTGACCGGGCGCTTGCCGTTGGTCACGTTGCGGAAACCCCACTCCCAGTTGGACAGGAAGACGAGCCCCTGCTTCTCCAGGCGCGGGCCGACCCAGTCGAGGAACGGACCGTCAAGAACGCGCCATGCGTGTTGATAGTCGTCATAGGCGAAGGGCGTCATCACGGCCGCGAAGGCCTTATCGTATTTGTCGAGCGCGCCCTGGGTCGGCAGACTCATATCGAGCGTGCCCTGGATATTCTGCTCGAGCATTTCCGGCGGGCTGCCCAGTTTTTGCGCCGGGTAGACCTTTACCGTGACCGCGCCGTTGGTGCGGGCCTTCACGGCGTCGGCAAACATTACCGTTGCCTTGTGGCCGGGGTGCGTTTCAGGCGCGTAGTGGCCGAGCTTCAACTCGAGCGCCTGGACGCTGGCGGCCGACATGGCCGCTAAAACGACCGCGCCCGACAGAACGGCGGTTGCGGTCCGTATGCGTTTCCAGTTCCAGAACATTTTCACTCCCCTAAAGAATGATAGGTTGCGGGTTGGCTTAAGAAAAAGTATATTATCACATATTATGTTGTCATATAAGTTGGCCTCCAGCAACATCGTTTTTACCGCTGCTGCCTGACATCATATAACCTGAGACGGCGGACGGGATGGCGGGTGTTAAGCAGGCCTAGCTTGTGCTAGCGTCCGGTCCGGCTCGACGAGCGCTTTTCGAATCGAAGGGATTGGCCAGGAATACGATGACGACGAAACTGCAGCGCAGGCAAAGCCTTTCGACGCAATTGGTCTCTGAACTCAGGGAACTGATTGCCAAAAAGACTTTTGCGCCGGGCGACAAACTGCCGTCGGAGAACGAGCTCATCGAACGCTACGCCGTCAGCCGCACCGTCGTCCGCGAAGCCATTTCCGGGCTCAAGGCGGACGGCATCGTGGAAACGCGCCAGGGTGTCGGCGCCTTCGTCACCGGCCATTCCGGCAACCGTCTCAAACCCTTCGATCCGAAGGACCTGGAAGACGTCCTTCACATTCTCGCTCTGCGCCTCGCCCTGGAACCGGAAGTGGCGGCCCTGGCGGCGACCAACCGGACCGACGACGACCTCGCCGACCTCAGAGAGAAATTCGAGGACCTATCGGCCAACGCGCTCGACGCCGACGCATTCGTTCAGCCGGATTTCAAGTTCCACCTGGCGATCGCCCACGCCTCGCACAACCCCTATTTCATCCAGCTGGAAGAGCATTTGGGCGCACAGATCATCCCGCACTCCAAACTCCACGTCCTGGCGCCGGACATCCCCCATGACCTGACCATCCTCAAGCGGGTCCATTCCGAACACGAGATTATCTATGGGGCGATCGTCGACGGCGACAGCAAGCGCGCCCGCGCCGCCATGAAGTCGCATCTCACGCGCAGCAAGAAGCTCTACACCGAATATCACGAAAGCCGGCAGTCGAACGGGTAGAGAATCGAACCGGGCCCGCAGCCCTTCTCACCCCTCGATCACTTCCTTCACCTTGCCGGCCAAATCCTTCAACGTGAACGGCTTGCCGAGGAAGTGGATGGTGTCGTCGCGTTCGATCTGGTCGCGGAAGACGTCCTCCGCGTAACCCGACATGAGTATCACTTTGACGTCCGGCACCTCGTGGCGGACCAGGTTGACCAGGGTGTGGCCGTCCATGCCCGGCATGACGACGTCCGACACGATGAGGTCTATACGCCCTTCGGACTCGTTGATGACATCGAGTGCGCCCTCCCCGTCCTCCGCCTCGAGGACCGTGTAGCCCTTGTTGCGCAAGGCCCGCGCGCCGAACATGCGGACCGCGTCCTCGTCCTCGACCAAAAGGACGGTGCCGTTGCCCGTCAGGTCGGCATCGACGGCCGCCTTATGGACGGCCGCCGCTTCCGTCTCGGCGGACCGTTCGGCGGCACGGCCGGCTTCATCGACGCGTTCCGGCAGGTAGATGGAGAACGTGGTCCCTTCCCCCGGCGCACTATCGACGAAAACGAAGCCGTCCGACTGATGGACGATGCCGTAGACGGTCGACAGCCCGAGGCCGGTGCCGGACCCCACCTCCTTGGTCGAGAAGAACGGCTCGAAGATGCGCTCCAGGTTCTCTTTGGGGATGCCGACCCCGGTATCAATGACCTCGACCAGAGCATAGGTGCCGGCCGGCATCAGGTCGTGGCCGCGCTGTACGGAGGCGTCGACGGAGGCCCTCGACGTGCGGATGGTAACCGCCCCGCCGCCGGGCATAGCGTCGCGGGCATTGACCGTCAGGTTGATGATCACCTGGTCGAACTGGCCGCGGTCGGCGGTGATCAACGGCACGTCGTCGGCCTGCTCGATGGTCAGTTCGACGGTCTCGCCGATCAGGCGGCGGAGCAAGTTGGCGAGGTCGTTCATCGCCTCGACGACATCGAACTCCACCGGCTGCAGGGTCTGCTTGCGCGAAAAGGCGAGCAACTGGCGGACCAGATTGGTGGCCCGGTTGGCGTTCTGGCGGATCTGCTGGATGTCGTTGAAGGACGGGTCGTCGGGTCCGTGCCGCGCCAGCAGGAGATCACAGAAACCGATCATGGCGGTCAGCAGATTGTTGAAGTCGTGGGCGACGCCACCGGCCAGCTGGCCGACTGCTTCCATCTTCTGGGACTGCGAAAATTGTACCTCCAGGTTCTTCTGCTCGGTGGCGTCGATCAGGTGAATGACCAACCCCGTCGCCTCGCCCTCGGGACCGGCGATGCGGCTGGCGTATAACGCGCAGACCATCTCACGGCCGCCGGGCCCGGGCAGGCGAATTTCCATCTGCGTGCCGCGCGCGATGCCCATGACGATCTTCGACAGCGCCGAAGACAGGTCGCCCCGGTCCTCGCGGGCCAGGCATTCGGCGAAGGGACGGCCGACGATCATCTCCTTGGCCGCACCGGTCAACGCCAGAAAGGCTTGGTTGCAATCGGTGACGCCGCCGTCGAGGTCGAGCAGGACGATACCGACCGGCGCATCGGCGAAGAGCCAGTGCAGGGGCTCCGCCGATCGGGGCAGGGCCGTCGATGCCGGAGGCGCCGCCGCCTGCACAGCTTCCGCCTCGCCGTGGTCCTCGGCCATCTTGGCCGGCAGTTCGGACCACACGATGTCGCGTAGAACCACGGAACGGGTATAGGCGATGTCGCCGTCGGTATCGTCGCGCTGGGACTGCTCGAGGGCGACGGCAAAGGTTCGTCCCTCGGCATCCTTGAGGACGAGGTCCTCGCCGTCGCCGACATCGGCGACGAAATCGGCAAAAGGACGGCCGACCAGACGGTCAGGCGCAATGCCGAGCCAACGGGCCAGCGCCTGGTTGGCGTATTGGATGACCCCCTCCCCGTCGGCTGAGAAGAAGCCGACCGGCAGCAAGTCGAGCATGTCGGAAAGCCGCGCTTCTTCGTCGTGGCGGACGCTTTCAAGTTCCCGTTGAACGGTGACGTCTTCGACCCGCCAAAGGGTACCGGAAAACGCACGTTTACCGGTAGCCAGAGGAACCGCGGTCAGGCGACGCCATTCGGTACTGCCGTCGGGACGGCCGACGGAAAACTCGACGTGGCCGCCGGCGCCGTTCCGCGTGCCGGCGACGAGGCGTTCGAAAGCGTCCCTGTCGACATCGCCCAATTCCTCCGAAACGGCCGTGAGCGAGACGACGCGACGGTCGGCGCGGCCGCCCGCCGCAAAGGAAAGGAGGCGGTGAAAGGACGGGTTCGAGTAATCGAAAACACCCTCGCTGTCGGTCACGGCACTGCCGTCGATGCCATTGAGCAGGGCGCTCGGCGTTTTCGAGCCGCCTCCCTGGCGTCCGGCCAGCCAAGCGGCGAGCAACAAACTGGTGACCGAAAGCACGGCGAAACCGGCGGCGATCATCCCGGCCATCGGGTGTTCCCATCGGACCGTGAAGATCGAACCGGCGAAGACGATGGCAATGATCATCCAGAACCCGGCCCGCGCCGGAAGGATCGGTTTTTCGGAATCGCTCGCTTCACTCATCGGTCGCCAAATCCCGCCAATCGTCCTGTTATCCGCCAGGAAACGTCGAGGCAACGCGCCTATTGGGGTAAATCGCCCCTCAAACGCATAACATATCCGATAACTTCGGCAACCGCTTTGAAATGCTCGGGCGGAATCTCTTCGTCGATCTCGACCAGGGCGTAAAGGGCGCGGGCCAAGGGCGGGTTCTCGACCAGCGGCACGTCATTGGCTTCGGCGATTTCCCGGATGCGGAAGGCCAGATGATCGACGCCCTTGGCGACCACCTTCGGTGCCGGCATCTCTTCCATCTTGTAGGCAAGGGCGACCGAATAGTGGGTCGGGTTGGTGACGACGACATCGGCTTCGGAAACCGCCGCCATCATGCGCTGGCGCGCCCGTTCGCCCCGGATCTTGCGGATCGCCCTCGGATTGCTTCTGTTCATCGCGGACCTCCTGGCGGGTCATCCGCATGTCCTTGGTGAATTTGTACTTTTGGAAGACGAAGTCGATGGCGGCGATGATGGTCATGACGCCGACCGTGCCGGCGGCAATCAGGATGGCCAATTCGTGGATGCGGTCGAGGGAGTGGATGAAGTCGATGCGGGGAATGATCGCGAGGTCATCGAGTACCGGGATCACCATTGCCAGCGAAATCGTCGACACCGCCAAAAGCTTGAGGATTCCCTTTATGAACTCCATGGTCGAGCGGATGGAGAACATGCGCCCAAGGCCCTTGATCACCGATATCTTGGTCGGATCGGGCTTGACCTTCTCGCCGCTCAGGATCAACCCGAACTGGCCGACGTTGGCGGCGATCGCCAGGACGAACAACAGCAGAAAGATCGGCGCCATGATCCAGCCGACATCGGTCGCCATGTCGGCGAACACCCGGTGAAGGTTGGTGAAATCCATGTCGATCGCATGCGGCTGCTCCATGAAGGGAAACAGCAGTTTGCGCAGACTGTTGGCCATGAACGGCGCCAGGAAGATCAAGGCGCCGGTGCCGCCCAGCAATACGACCCAGTTCTTTACTTCCTGGGATTGAGCGACCTGTCCTTTGCGCCGGGCATCCGAGAGTTTTTTTGCAGAAGGGTCTTCTGTTTTTGAGGCATCATCTTCTTCGGCCATGAGACGTTCCTATCGCCGCTATCCTGTTAGGGAAGGAAGCTCATGTAGGTGTCCCGGAAGTAGCCGAGAAACACCATCAGTATTCCCGATACCGTCACCGTCATCACCCAAATCTGCATCGACAACTGCAACGGCAACCCGAAGAAAAAGACGGGCAGCGCCGGCATCAGGCGCCCGAGGAGGCCGAGGCCGATGTAGAAGCTGATGCCGAGGATGACGAAGGGCGACGCCAATTACAGCCCCATGGCGAAACTCCGCATGACCAGCTGTCCGGCGTGGTCCGAAAAGTCGCCGACCGGCAGCGGTGCTCCGGGAACGAAAACCGTGTAACTCATTGCGATGGATTGCAACATCAGGTGATGCATGTCGGTGACGAAGATCAGGACCATGCCCATGGTCAGCAGAAAACCGGAAACCGTCGAGCTCTGCTGCTCGGCGACGGGGTCCTGGATCAGCGCATTGGCCATGGAGGACGCATAGGCGATGATCGTTCCCGCGGTTTGCAGCGTCCCGATCAAGGTACGCCCGATCATGCCGAGGAACCCGCCGACAATGACCTCCCCGATGATGAGCAGCGCCAAAGCAATGGTGCTCGACGGCATAACCGGGAGGCTGGCCGCGAGAGGCGGCGTCATCACGAAGCTGATCGCCAACGCCAGTCCCAGACGCAAACGCTGCGGCACATAGGCGGCGCTGAACCCCGGCACCAAAGACAATGCCGTACCGACCCGTGCGAAGATCATAAAGAACGCGAACAGGTTGAGATTGATGAGTTCGCCCAGCATATCCTAACCGAGCGCAATCATCCGATCGAACAGCGAGTTCGCAAACTCGATGATCGAGGCGATCATGAACGGCAGGAAGACGATCACGGCAAAGAAGATCACCAGGATCTTGGGAACGAAGGTCAGAGTCATTTCCTGAATCGTGGTCAGGGCCTGGAACAACGCAACGGCCAGACCGACCAGGAGGCCCGACATCATGATAGGGCCGGCCATCTTGAGGACGGTCCACATGGCCTCGCGGCCGACTTCGATGACTGCGGTTTCGTTCATGGGGGCTTCCGGGGACTCTCAAATGGCTTTTCGTGCGAATCACCGGATTATACCCCAACCCTACATGGGCATACGGAGAATTTGCTTGTAGGACTCGATGACCTTGTCGCGGATGGAAACCACCGTTTGCAGGGTGACCTCCGCCTCGGCGACGGCGGTCACCACCTGATTGATATCAGCGCGGTCGTTGATGCCGGCGATCGAAAGCTGCTCGCTTCTCTCGCCGATGCGCACGGCTTCCTTGACGGCACTCCGGACCAGGCCTGCGAAGTCGTCCTGTTGCAACGGGTCGGCCGGTTTCGTGTCGCCCATGGGCTTGCCGCGGGCCGCGTCGTTGTAGGCGCCGATGGCTTGTACGTAGTTCTGAACCGCTGTCGGCATCTCTATCTCCTGTTTCCCGTTCCAGGTCCGCTGTCGGGACCCAGGGCTTTCGCCCGATTTTGATATAAGGGCTTTCGCCCGTTTTGTTTGCTCGGGCTAAGGCCCGGATGCGCGTCAGCGCAGAAGTTCGATGGTGTTGGTAAGCATGGATTTGGAGGTCTTGATGACTTCCAGGTTGGCGTCGTAGGACCGCTGCGCCTCGCGCATGTCGGCCATTTCCACCAGCGCGTTGACGTTCGGCGTCAGGACGTAGCCGTCGTCGTCCGCCGCCGGATGGTTGGGGTCGAAGCGTTTGCCGAAATCGGAGCGGTCCGGTCGGATCTTGTCGACCCGCACGGTTTCGAGGCCGAGCGCGTCGTCGAGCTCGTTCTTGAAGGTGATGATCTTGCGCTGATAGGGCGTGCCGTTGGGATCCTGCGGCAAGGAATTGGCGTTGGCGATGTTCTCCGAGATGACGCGCAGGCGCGCGCCCTGGGTCTGCGTGCCGGAGGCCGAAAGTCGCATCGTCTTGATGATATCGTCCATGTCCTAGCTTCCCTATTCGATCCCGATTCCTAACGCGGCCGGCCGATGGCCATGCGGATCATCGCCAGGTGCTTCTTGTAGAGATTGGTCGTCAGCTTGTGGTTGATCTGCGATTCGTTAAGTTTCGAGAGCTGTTCCTCGAGGACGACCGAGTTGCCGTCCGGCGCCGTCTCGAACGGATGGCGCTCCGTTTGCTCCGAGAAATCACGAATCCGCTTGCGTTGGCCAGGCATGTGCCCGGCCTCGCTGGAGACCATGTTGAGCTGCATGTTCTCGCGGCGGATCAGTTCCTGGAACTCGTAGGGCTTGAGGTCTTTGGCCCGGTATTTCGGCGTATCCGAGTTGGCGATGTTCTGGGCCAGGACCTCCTGGCGTTGCGACAGCCAGTTGAGCCGTTTCTTGACGGCGGCAAACAGCGTGACGTCATTGAGATCCATGCCTGCGGCGCCTCTCGCCCCTGTTGAGCCGTGGCCGGACACCCGAGATGAGCCCGATTGCCCGGCGATTTCCTCTAGGCATTATCTGCCGGGTTCGTTAACGGCGGGTTAAGGAGAGGTTGGATTTTAACGAGAACGGTGCGGGAAATGCGGCGGTGGGCCTAGGTCCTCATCGTTTCGAGCAGGGTATTGCCGGCGGCTGTTATATGTTTCGCCAACGCCCCAACTGCCGCCTCAATGTCACCTTTGCGGCAGAACCCGACCAGCCGCTCATGACCACCGAGCCATCGTGGCGTCTCCTCGAGCAGGGTGCGATAGGCGGCGACATGCGTCCGGCATCGATTACGGAGATTTCGGATCAATTCGATCTGATGATTCCGGCCTGCCGGCGCGTAGAGCGTTTCGTGAAAAAACCAGTCTCCTTCCGCCCAGGCGTCGGTCAACGCATCGAGGTTCGACTTGGCCAGGGCGTGTTCGATCCGTTGTAGATCATCATCCGTCATCCGGTCCATGGCATGTCGCAGGCAGTCGCACTCGAGGAGTGCCCGCAGATCGTAAATCTCCCGCACGTCGTCGAGGGTCAGCTGGACGACCCGGGCACCACGGTTTGGCGAAATGGTCACCAAGCCTAAGGCAGCGAGCCGCCGCAATGCATCGCGAACCGGAATCCGGCTCACGGCGAACCGGTTCGCCAGGTCGACCTGAACCAGTTCTGTCCCCGGTCGGATTTCGCCGACCAGGATCTCCTGCTCAAGTGTGGCGGTGATGATTTCTTCAGTCATCTCGCGAAAGTCCGGTTTGCCTTTTTCGGATTGCACATTCTTTGCGATTGTATACATGTATACAATTAGCACAAGTTGGGGGTAGCGGCATGACCAAAGAACACGAATACACGGCCGAGATCATTTGGACCGGCGATCGCGGTGCCGGCACCGAGGCCTATGACGCCTACGACCGCACCTGGTCCATCGAGACTGCGGGTAAACCCGTGATCCATTGCTCGAACGATCCGCTTTTGGGCGGTGACCCGATGCTCCCCAACCCGGAGGACCTGCTGCTGTCCGCGCTGGCCGCCTGTCACATGCTCTGGTATCTGCACCTGGCGAGCCGTGCCGGCATCGTCGTCAGGGCCTACTCGGATGCGCCCGTCGGTGTCGGTGAGACGGCGCCGAACGGCGCCGGGCGGTTTCTCCGTGCCACCCTGCGCCCGCGGATCGAGGTTGCCGCCGGGACCGATCTGGAGCGCGCCGACGCCATTCACCACGACATCCACCAATACTGCTTCATCGCACGATCGGTGAATTTCCCCGTCTCCTACGAGGCGACCTACGCGGAATGGCGAGACAACAGCGATGCTTCTTGATCAGCGAGACACCTCGTCGCCCACCAGCCAGTAGCGGCGGGCGACGGCGTTGGTGATGACCACATAACAAATGATCGCCGCGGGCGCCGAGGCGGTTTTAAAGGCGACCCATGTATCCGTTTCCAGGGTCCGCCAGACGACCTCGTTGAGGGCGGCCATGAATAGCGCCGCACCGATCCAAAATGCGGTCAGCACCCGCCAACCGTCGGCGGACAGGGCCAATTGATTGCCCAGGGCACGGACGAGAAAACTTGGCCGAAACATAAGCCCAATGGCGAGGGCCGTCGCAAAAAGGCCGTTGCCGACGGTCGGCTTGATCTTGATGAAGACCTCGTCCCGAAAGAACAGATTGGCGCCGCCGAGGGTCAGAACGATGACCAGGGTGACAATCGCGATCGTCGGCACCCGCCTGTCCACGACCAGCCCGATAACGACGACAACGGATGTGGCAATCATCACGGCAGCCGTGGCCGCCATCAATCCCCAGCCGAAGTTGACGGTGAAAAAAACGAGGGTCGGCGAGAGCTCGAGAACCACGTGGCGATTGACGTAGCGTTCGATCATCGGCGATCTCACTGGGCGCCGGTAGATTTCCATTGACGCATCGCTGTCTTCCTCCATCGAACAGGGACAGGCCCTTCAATCATAAACGGCCTCAATTGGCAAATGGGTTGGTGCGAACCCCCGATATCGTTGATAAACTCGTCCGAAAGAGTGTTTTGGGCGTCCGCTTCTATTAAGAGCGGACGTTTATTCGCCGCCACTGGCAGATGCTGCGGCGGTTTTTGGCTTTGGTTGGCGGTTTCGCTGGTT
>Ga0209561_1000209_pt1 | contig 16134 bp, 17 predicted proteins | sample WorMettrBAHAMAS2_FD_187393 | JGI IMG/M metagenome (GOLD analysis project Ga0209561, IMG submission 187393) | Marine gutless worms symbiont microbial communities from Max Planck institute for Marine Microbiology, Germany - Inanidrilus... | ecosystem: Host-associated > Annelida > Digestive system... | reverse complement strand
AGCCACGCCTCGTTCTTCTTGGAGCAGTAGGCCGTATCGGCCCACACGTCCGAGGCGGTGTTGTCCGTCGTGACCAATTCGCGCAACATCTTGCCATCATGGGCCGCCGCATCGGTGACCTGGAAGTCGCGGATGAAGCCATGCGCCCGGTCGATGTCGATATGGTTCTTATACCCGAACACCGGGATCGCCAGTTGCGGCACGCGGCGCGGCGCGCCCTTGTTGCGCGGGCGACCGATCTTCATTGTCCATCGAGCGTCCGTGTCCTTTTGCGCGGCCTTGTGGGGATCGTCAGGCCAGATCTCGGCCGCCTCCCGCGCCTGACGTTCGACGAGGCCTGCCGGATTTTATGAGCGGTTCAAGGCCGCTCCCGTTGGAGAAAACCGATGACGACACCCAAGGCCAAAACAGTTGTCACCATGAAGCTGGAATGCAGCTGCCCGACCCATGCGCGGACCGATGTCCTGGTCCGCGATGCGGAGCTGACCATCGACGAGCCGGTCGAACGCGGCGGCACCAACCTGGGGCCGGCGCCGACGGAAACGCTGATGGCGTCCCTGGCCGGCTGCACCAACGTCATCGCCCACAAGGTGGCCCGCATGCACGGCGTCGAGTTCAGTGAATTCCAAATCGACGTCGTCGCCCAGTTCGACCGGCGCGGCGTCACCCTGCAGGAAGAGATCGACAAGCCTTTCGACGACATCCAGGTGCTGATCGAAGCGACGACCGACGCCGACGACGCGTCGATCGAAAAGGTCAAGACCGACCTGCCGCGTTTTTGTCCGGTCTCCAAGGTATTGCGCCAGGCCGGCTCCAAGGTCACCGACGTCTGGACCATCAACCGGCCCTGAGGCTGGGCCCTAATCCGCTAAAAGGTCGGACTCCGAATTCAGGATGATGTCGGCCGTGCGCTGGTAGTGCGCATGCAGGCGCTTGACCGCCTCGTCGGCGTCACCGTCGATGGCGGCCTCGAAGATGCCCTGGTGCTCGTCCAACTCGTTGCGCTTCGGATAACTGGCCGCCACCGCGAACTGGCGGTAACGGTCGGCTTGGTCGTTGAGCTGGCTGCAGAAGCCTTCCAGCCAGCGCGACCCGGAGGCGGCGATCAAGGCCATATGGAAGGCGCGGTGCAGGGTTTCCCATTCCGGGTTGGCCGAAAAGGTGCGTTGATCCGACGACCGGGGAACACGGCTTAGCCTGTGGAAAGCCAGAACCAGGTTTTCCTCCCATTCGGTGCCGCCGCCGGCGATCGACTGGCGCAATCCGATTTCCTCCAGCCAGCATCGTGTGCGCACCAGTTCCGCCAATTCCGAGCGGCTGACCGTGGCCACGTGGAAGCCCTTCTGGTCCTCGCGCACCACCAGGCCGTCCGACGACAGCCGGTTCAAGGCCTCCCGGATCGGGCTGTTGCCGACGCTGTAGCGGTCGCGCAGGGTCTCGGCCCGCAGTTTTTCCCCCGGCGGCAAATCGCCGCGCAGGATGTCGAGACGCAAGCGTCCGTAGACGTCGCTGGCCAGCGTGCCCCCATTGGCCTCCTGGCGGTCACCGATGCTCATGGACGTGGTCCCCCATGTGTTTGCGTATCCTTATCAAATCCGAACCGATCGGTCAGTTTTTATCCTTCGAGGCCGTTATCACCATCAATTCTAAAATTTACCGAATATCGAAAAAATATCGAAAATAATTTGACGACGTCCATATTGTTGATATTTTTATACCAACAAGACTAACGACCGCAACCGTCATGCGCGTTTCGCGCCGGGTTCAAGGATCAGGGGGCTGAAATCATGTCACTCATCAGGAAATCGATACTGCGTCCCATCGTCGCCGGAGCGGCGGTCATCGCGGTAAGCGTTATGGTGCCGCAAGCCAAGGCGACCGAAACCATCAACCTGACCGCCGTCGACGGCTATCCGCCGAAGACGCTCTGGGTGAAGGAGTTCATCAACTTCTTCATCCCCGAGATCGACAACCGGCTGGCCAAGACCGGCAACTACAAGATCAAGTGGAACCAGGCCTGGTCGGGCCAGATCACGAAAAAGAAGAAGGTCCTGCAGGGCCTGCAGAGCGGCCTCGGCGACATCGGCGTGGTGACCACCGTGTTCCATGCCGACAAGGTGCCACTGCAGATGGTCGCCTACGCCACGCCCTTCGTGACCAGCGACCCCGGCTTGATCGCGCGCACCGTCGACACGCTCGTCGACAAACACCCGGAATTCAAGGCCGCCTGGAAGAAGTACAACCAGGTCTACCTGACCAACCTCGCCGTCTTCGACAACTACCAGATCTTCTCCAAGGAACCGATCACGTCGTTCGGCGACTTCAAGGGCAAGAAGATCAACGGCGCCGGCCTCAACCTCCGCTACCTGCAAGGCTTCGGCGCGGCCGGCGTCGGCGGCAGCTCCGTAAAGTACTACAACAACCTGAAAACCGGCGTCGTCGACGGCGCCATGCTGTGGGCGGAGGGTGCCGTCACCTTCAAGCTGCCGGAAGTGGCACCGCATATGCTGCGGGCCGACATTGACAGCGCCAATTCGAAGGCGATCACCATGAACGCGGACCGCTGGAAAAAGCTGCCGAAGGAAGTGCAGGATGCCATTAAGGGCGCCGCCATCGCCTATCGCGATCACGTTTCCAAGCCAGCGGCCGAGAAGTCGGCCAAGGCCTACAAAGACTTCGTCAAGATGGGCGGCACCATCAATACGATGAGCGCCGACGACCGGATGAAATGGGCCAACACCATACCCAACGTCGCCAAGGACTGGGCCGCCGACCTGGAGAAGAAGGGGCTCCCCGGCAAGGCCATCCTGACGTCTTACATGGACACCATGCGCGCCGCTGGCCAGCCCATCGTGCGCCAGTGGGATAAAGAGTAAGGCGAATGCCGGGGCCCGATCCTCTCTCACGGAACCCCGCGACGGGAACGCCGCCCAAGGGCGGCGTTCTCATTTCCGCCTTCAACTGGCTGGTGTCGGGCATGAACGCGCTCGGCACCGCCTGGATCTGCATCCTCATGGTCCTGATCAACGCCGACGCCTTCGGGCGCACTTTGTTCGCCGCACCCATCGACGGCGTCATCGAGATGGTGGAACTGTCACTGGTCGGCATCGTTTTTTTGCAACTGGCCGACGCCACCCGGCGTGGGCGCCTGACCCGATCCGACGGCTTCTTCAATCTGGTCGCCATGCGCAGGCCCCGCGTCGGCCGCTACATGGGCGCGGCCTTCGATCTCCTGGGCGCCGTCTTCATGGCCATCATCGTCTACGGCAGCATCCCGTTGCTGATGGATTCGATCCGCCACGACTATTACGTCGGTAACGAAGGCGTGTTCACGGCGCCCTTATGGCCGGTGAAGACGATCATCGTCATCGGCTGCATCGTCACCCTGCTGCAGTTCCTGGTCTTCGTCTGGCGGTATCTCGCCGGCGGCCGGTCGGTGTCGGAGGCAAGGTAACCGGCCATGGGCGGCATCGAAGTCGGCGTTCTCTCCATCATCGTCATCGTCTCGCTGATCTACGCCGGCGTCTACATCCCGGTGGCCTTGGGCCTAGTCTCCTTCGTCGGCGTCTGGATCATCCGCGAAGACATCAACATGCCCGTCAGCCTGCTCGCACAGGCGACGGCGGATGCCGTCTCCGATCAGGTCTTCGCCACCATCCCGTTGTTCGCCCTGATGGGGCTGCTGGTCGGCCAGGCCGGGCTCGGCAAGGACGTCTACGACGTCGCCAACGTGATCTTTCGCAAGATCCGGGGCGGATTGGGTATCGCCACGGTGGCCGCCAATGCCGTCTTCGCCGCCATCACCGGCTCCTCGATCGCATCCGCTTCCGTATTCACCCGCATCTCGGTGCCGGAAATGCGGCGCTACGCCTACACCGCACGCTTCGCCGTCGGCGTTGTCGCCGGCTCGTCGGTGCTCGGCATGCTGATCCCGCCGTCGGCCATGCTCATCGTCTACGCCATCGTCACCAAGCAGTCGGTCGGCCACATGTTCATCGCCGGCATCATCCCCGGCATCATCCTGGCCGTCGCCTATATCGTGCTGATCATGATCATGGCCCGCGCCACGCCCGGCTTCGTCGGCGGCGGCGACACGGCCGCCGCCGGGTCCGAGGACGACGACGAGCGGGGCCTGGGCTGGATCGTCTTTAAGCTGACACCGGTGGTCGCCCTGGTCCTGGTCGTGCTGGGCGGCATCTACGGCGGCGTCGTCACGGCAGTCGAGGCCGGCGCGGCGGGATCGGCCGTCGCCATCATCATCGCTCTGCTCAAGCGCTCGCTCACCTGGCGCAGCTTCTGGCAGGTCCTCACCGAGACCGGCCACATCACGGCGGCCATCCTGTTCCTGATCATCACCGCCTCCATGTACAGCCGCATGCTCGGCGTCGCGGCGCTGCCGACCATGTTCGGCGAATGGATGCAGGGCCTCGACATGGGTTTCGTCGCGGTCATGGCGCTTTACGTGGTGATGCTGATCTTCCTCGGCACCATCCTCGACACCGCCTCGATCATCCTGATCGTGGTGCCGCTGTTCCTGCCGATCGTCGAGGAGCTTGGCCTGGACCTGGTGTGGTTCGGGATCGTCACCGTGGTCGGCGCCGAGATCGGACTTTTGACGCCGCCGCTTGGCATCTCGTGCTTCGCCATCAAGAGCACCATCAATGACCCGACCATATCGCTCGCCGATATCTTCATCGGCGCGTTCCCGTTCGCTCTCACCATGCTGCTCGTACTGATCCCATTGATCATGTTCCCGCAACTGAGCTTGATGCTCCTCTAGGAGAGGGAGGGAAGGAGCCGTCCCATGCGCAACATCACCTACGACACCATCACCGACGCCGTCATCGCGTCCATCGACGGCACGGACGACCCGCGCCTCAAGGAGATCCTCGGCGCCTTCATCCAGAAGACCCACGAATGGGTCAAGGAGGTCGACCTCAGCCACGAGGAATGGGAGGCGGCCATGAACTTCCTGTTGCGCGCCGGTGGCATCTCGGACGAAAAGCGCAACGAGTTCGTTCTCTTGTCCGATCTGATCGGCGTCTCGTCGCTGGTCGACATGATCGCCAGCAACGCCGAGCCCGGCGCCTCGGAGCGCAGCGTATTGGGCCCCTTCTATGTGGCCGACGCGCCGTTCCTGGAGATCGGCGGCGATCTGGTCGGCGACAATGAGGGCGACCGGGTCGTCTTCCAGGGCACCGTGCGCTCGACCGGCGGCGCGCCCATCGCCGGCGCCGTGCTCGACGTCTGGCAGAACGCGGCGAACGGTCTCTATTCGAACGTCGACCCGGGCCAGGACGACAACAACCTGCGCTGCCGCATGCGGACGGACGACAGCGGGTTCTATTGTTTCTCCTCGATCCGGCCGATCGCCTACGAGGTGCCCGACGACGGCCCCGACGGCGAGTTCATGCGGGCCACCGGGCGCCATTGCTGGCGGCCGGCGCACCTGTACGTGCGCGTCGGCGCCGAGGGCCATAGCGAACTGGTGACCGAGGTCTTCAACACGCTCAACAAGTACATCGACGAGGACGCCACCTTCGGGGTGCGCGAAAGCTTGGCCATCCCCTTCGACCGCGAACCGAGCGAAGCGGAACTGGCGCGCCACGCGAACCTGGAGCGCCCCTTCAAGATGGTCGACTTCGACTTCACGCTGAGGCCCGTCGGATGACCCGTCGATCCACCAGAGGAGTTCCGTGATGGTGCCCATCGAATGGCAAGACAGTTTCCGTGTCGGCGAACCGGTCATCGATGAGCAGCACCGGGGTTTGGTCGACCTGATCAACGCCCTCGATGACGATGCGGAGGTCGGATTCGTTCTCGACCAGTTGACCCTCTATGTGGCCGAGCATTTCCGGTTCGAAGAAGACCTCATGGCGCAAAAGGGATCCGCCGGCCTGGATGCGCACAAGCACCAGCACCGGGAGTTCGAGGAATGGCTCACCGCCTCCAAGCAGGCCTACCGCACCGGCGGCACCGGCGGCATCACGCTGCGCGACAACATCCGGACCTACCTGAACGGCTGGCTGATCGGGCACATCAAGGGCACCGACCAGGTCACCTTCGGCGAGCCTTCGGAAACGTGAGCACGGCGGTGTCGAACGGGTCCGGGCGTCCGGCCACTTAGGCGTCGTGGACGACCCTCTCCGGAGGAAAGTTGACGACCGCATTCGTCCCGCTTCCCAGTTCACTATAGAGGTTGAACCTGCCACCAAAATTCTCGACGAGCGACCGCGTGATGGGTAACCCCAAGCCGGTGCCTTCCTCGGAGTGGTTGGCCGCCGTTCTCGACTGACCGAACGGCGCCATCACGAATTCGATGTCCTTGGGTGGAATGCCAACGCCCGAATCGACGATGGCGATACGGTGCCCCCCTTCCTCTTCAAGAGTAATGTCGATCTCGACCAAACCGCCTCCTTCCGTGAACTTTATGGAATTGGACAGGAGGTTCAGGAGTATCTGGCGAACCGCCGTCCGGTCTGCTTGGAGTTTCGGCAGGGAGGGGTTGATTCGCGTCACGAGCTGAATTTGTTTACGGGTCGCCTGGTCCTCAACGGATTTCACGGCTTCGAAACAAAGGTTGGAAAGGTCGATCACCTCGTCTTCGAAATCCGTTTTTCCGGCCTCGATCTTCGAAAGGTCGAGGATACTGTTGATCAGCCTCAGCAAGTGCCGACCGCTCGATTCGATATCCTCGACATACTCCTCGTAACGCGGCGAGCCGAGTTTCCCGTACATTTGCGAGCGGATGGCGCCTGAAAACCCGATGATCGCGTTGAGCGGGGTCCGCAACTCGTGGCTCATGTTGGCCAAAAAGGCCGACTTCATGCGGTTGGCATTGTCGGCCTCGTCCTTGGCCTTGCGGGCATCGGCTTGGGCATCGACGAGAGCATCGATCTTGTTTACCAATTCGTCGACCATGACGTTGACGGAACCGGCAATTTGATCGAATTCATCATGGGCATCGCTGGAAATTCGCGTCCGGTAGTTCCCGTTGGCGATTTCTTGCGTACTTTCGACCAAACGGGTGATCCGCCGCGACAAAACGGCGTGCAGAACCAATGCGGCGAAGGCGGCGGTAAAAACGGCGACGAATATAAAGACCAGGAACCAGACCTGCCGGCGATCGCCTTCGGCGATTTGGTCGCGCTGCAAAAACAGGATCTGGTATTCGACCGCAATCTGCAATCTGTTCAAGGTCGAGACGGCAGAGTTCCGCGCGCTGTCCGCAGTCTCGAAAATCTCCCGGAGATTGGCGCCCGTCACCAGAAGCGAAATCTCGTCGTCGAAAAGGACCGTCGCCCCTTTCAGCTGGCTCAGGGACGACTGGAGTGCGGCGAGCTCGTCCTCGACCGGGAGGAACGGATTTTCCATAATCTCCGCACGCATCAGGTTGACGAGCCTCAGAGCACGATTGAGGGGGGAAACAATGTCTTCAAGGGTGACATCCGGCTGCTCGCTATATTCCTGGAACAACGTCTCCACTTCATCGAGCACGGTCAGGATGGCGTCGATCCTGGGCAAATGACCAGATGCTCCACGGTCCCGGGTCAATGCAGTCCGAATGCGCGACAATCGGTTGTCGAGATTGGAACGCGCTCTTTCCCACTCGGCCGTTTGCGACGGGGCCTCGGCTTTTCGCGCGATTACGGTCTCGACATCATCCCGGATTCCATCCGCAAGGTCGCCCAATATCCGGGCATGCCGACGGAGATGGTCATCAAACAATCCGAATACATTTCTCAGTTCCGCGGGATGGACGAATTCGGCACTGGTGAACTGCCGAAGCCGCGAGTCCGCCCGCGTGACCAAAAAGTAGAGCTCATCCAACCGTCGGCGGGTCGGCTCCAGCGTCGCCGACATTCTCTTCAACGACGAGATCGTTTCGCCGAAACTGAAATAGGCGACGCCGGCAACGGTCACGGTTACTGCGAACAGCGCTGCAAAACCGACCGCGATGAGAATGGAAAATCGCATCGACCGGCGCCAAGAACGGCGTTATTTCCAGATCAACGTCAACCGTTCGCCGATCTCGCCACTTTCATAAAGGGGTTGTTCGAGTTTGGGATTGACCGGTTTACCGGCGATCTCGTGTCGCGAGACACCGAACGCATAGTTCTGATTGAGATCGAATTGTACGTCGTCCGAATGCCCGGTTACGAGCTTGCGGGCAAATTCGATGGTCCAACCGTTTTCCCATCGCCCCTTGGTCCTGATATCACCGCGGCTGCCTTCGGGTTGGCGGTTCTTGTAACGCGGCATTTCCTGTTCGACGAACTTCTCGTAGGTTTGTGACGAATAGGCGGACCGCCCGTTATCGCTCAATCGGGTCAGATAAAAGGGGTTGCCGTCGCGGTTGACCACCATCTGGGATTTCTTCAGCGTACTGATGCCGTAGAGGTGGTGTTTGTCATCCGCGAATCCGACCGGATCGGTGCGGTTGGCCTTCCAATACCAGATGTCCGCCTTGTACGGCTCATCACCTGAAATCGTCAAGTCGACGGGGCGGGCCTCCATGCTAAATTTGAAAACGAAACTGTCTTCCCGACTCGGCCCCGAACGATAGGACTGCAATGTCTCGTTCCACACCAGATACTTGTGCCGACGGCTCTCCGTCGGGTCGGGATAATGGACCAGGAAATACACGGTATTGCCGTCGTGGACAGACCGTAACTCGATATCGATTTTGGCAATCCGGTCCCGGGTCACCGTCACCGGCGCGTTTTTCCAACTCTCGTCAATTTGACCGTCGATTTGCGGGAGCGTATCGACGCGCTTCGACGTAACGTCCTGGTCGGCAAGGGCGAGACCGGGGACCAGGCACAGAAGGATCGGCAGTGAGATTAATTTCTTCATGTTCAGACCGTTTGATTAAGTCTCCGGAGGTTTCGTAAGAACCAAGCCGCGCGCTTCCCGACGTCGAGTGCGTGACCACCGAGAACCGCTTTTAAACTCGCTAAAGGCTAGCGGTAAATTGTTTCACCCGAATAAGGCATCTGTGAATATCCGTAACCAGCCGAGACAGGACTCCTGCCTCAGAATGGTTCCACGGACAAACTAAATGCCCCGTCTAAAGTCCGGTCAAGAGAGCCGTGGAGAACGATGCCGTGCCCGGTAACTTGTCACACGGTCCAGGGTGTCCGCATCGGGGGCCAATTCGGTACAAACCCGCCTACCGGCGCCGAACCCGTCAGACGAACGCCTGCATGGAGAAGTATTTGCTGTCGTCGTCGGCTTCGGCGAAGCTGAATTGGAAGCCGTGGGTGGCGCGGCGCGCGATCTCGATGAAGCCGACGCCGGCGCCCTTGCTGCCTTCCGGCGTCTCGCCGCGGAGCGTCTCCTTGTAGAGCGTCTTCAGGCCATCGGGATCGAGGGTGCGGATATGTTCGAGCGACTTTTCGAGCCTGGCCACGTCCTCGTTGCGGATCAGGTTGCCGCAGGCGACGAAATGATGGCCCTCCTGCTCGCCGACCGTGAGCACGCCGTAACGCAGTTCGGCCGGTCCGTCGTCCAGTTCGCCCTCCTCGTAGTGGGCGGAATAGCGGATTACATTCTGTACGGCCTCGACGAAGATCGAGAACACCCGTTTGACCTTTTGGCGTTCCACGTCCTCGATGGCGAGTTTGGTCTTGATGGCGTTGCCGACGCCGACCAGGACTTCTTCCGTCATATAGCCGCTGTAACAGAAAATGATCCCGTGGTCGCGCAGGTAGGAATTGAAGGTCTTCATTTCGGAGGCATGCATGGCGCCTCTCCCCGCCGTGGCAACGTCGTCGATATCAGTTAATCAAAGCCTGGGGATTCATAGCAAGAGAATTGGCGAATTTTTTCCGCAGTAAATCTACCGTCCGGCCTGTGATCGACATGAATAACCGGGGTTAACTGCCGCCTTTTTCGTCCAGATAGGCCTCGATCAATCGGTAGATTTGTTCCGCATCGCTTTCATCGGTGAACGCCAAATTGCTCTTCTCACCATAGATATTGAGCACATAGCCGCGCGCCTCGCAGACGGTCTCGAGGGCCGCGATGAACGGCACGATGACATTGTCGTTGAGCGATTCGGCGTCTTTCTGGCGTTCCATTTCGTCCGCCAGGTAACGCATCAGCTGTTCGGGAGCTCTTGGCCCGGCACCGCCTTTTGACTTTTTTCGGGACATGTCTGGGTCAGTTTGCGCGTTAGGCGTGCCCGGCCTCGTCGGAAAGCATGCGCGGGTCGATGCCGATCTTCTGCATGGCCTTTTCCCACTTGCCGTCGAGGTCCGTTCCAAAGACGAGGTCGCTGTCCGCCGATACGCTGAGCCAGCCGTTGCTCAGGATCTCCGAATCCAATTGGCCCGGCCCCCAGCCCGCATAACCCAAGGCCAGCAGGCAGCGGCTCGGACCCTCGCCGTCGGCGATGGCCTTGAGGATGTCGATGGTCGCGGTGAGCGCCACGTCCTGGTCGACCTCCATGGTCGCATCCTGGAAGTAGTCGTGAGTGTGTAATACGAAACCTCGAGCCGACTCGACGGGGCCGCCGAACAGAACCTTGATCTGTTGGTCTGGATGCGGCGGATCGATCTCCAGTTGTTCGAGAAGGTCCGGAAAGGTCAGCGATTCGAGAGAGCGGTTGACGACAAGGCCCATGGCACCGTCAGCATTATGGGCACACATGTAGATCACCGTCTTGGCGAACCGCGGGTCCGGCATGCCAGGCATGGCGACGAGCAGCTGTCCGGCTAGATATTCGGATTTTTCTGTCATATATATATTATTACACAGCTTGCAGACCCGCGGAAGTTCAACCCGGTTTCCATAGGTTTCAAGACGTTTCACATGATCTCAACTGTGCGTGAGGCGCGGAATCCGGCGTGAAATTACCGTATTTGCGGTCTATATTCCGGGGCGAGACGGTCAGCGGAACCCCGATAGGTCCCCCGGGGGGACCCCAAGGGAGATTTAGCCGGCTCCGCGACCGACGACTTGGCAGGTTCAAAGCCTTTAAACAACCATGACTACGTTTCGTCCGCTCCTGACCGTATTCGTTGCCACGCTCCTCTTGATGGCAACCGCAACAGGTGACGCCCATGCGGCGGCGGAACCGGCGGCATCGAATTGGGACGGCATCGAACAGACCTCGGTGCGCCTCGTCGCCGCGTCGGAAACGCTTGGCGAGGACGGCAAGCTGCACCTCGGCCTGCAGTTCAAGATGAAACCGGGCTGGAAGATCTACTGGCGTTCACCCGGCGACGCCGGCTTCCCGCCAAGCGCCGACTGGGACGGCTCACGCAACCTGATGAGCGCCGACATCGTGTGGCCGGCGCCGGGGCGGTTTTCCGTGCTCGGTTTCGAAACGCTGGGCTACAAGGAAGAGGTGGTGTTGCCGATCCACGCGCGCACCATCGCACCGGGCCAGGCCGCCGACCTCAAGGCGGCCGTCAAGTTCCTGACCTGCGACGACATCTGCATCCCCTACGAGGCGAAATTGGCGATGACCGTGCCGGCGGGTCCTGAAAAACCCAGTTCCTTCGCCCATGCCATCGCCCGCTACCAGTCCCAGGTGCCGGGTTCGGGCGACGAGAGCGGCGTCTTCGTCGAACGGGTGGCGGCGCCGGTGGCGACGCCGGGAACCCTGATCCGGGTCACCGCGACGGCGAGCGAAGCGTTCAGCGACCCGGACGTCTATTTCGAGGGCGAGCGCGAACTGGCCTTCGCCAAGCCGGCGGTCAGCCTCAGTCCGGACGGCAAAAAAGCCGTGTTCGACGTCACCGTCAGCGGTCTCGAACATATCGGTGACGGCACGCAGAAGACGCTGGCCGGCAAAGACCTGATGGTGACCCTGGTCGATGGCAACCGCAGTTCGGAGACACGCCTCGTGGTCGAGGCCGGAACGGCTGCGGCGGCGCCTCCCCCCTCGGATGCGGAAACCGGATCGCTCGCCATCATTCTCGCCCTGGCGCTGGTGGGCGGCCTCATCCTCAACCTGATGCCCTGCGTGCTGCCGGTGCTGTCGATCAAGCTCCTGGGCGTCGTCGGCCACGGCGGCGGCGAGGCGCGGTTGGTGCGCATGAGCTTCCTGGCTTCGTCGGCCGGTATCCTGGCCGCCTTTTTGGTACTGGCCGTGGCGCTGGCGGCGCTGAAGGCGGGCGGGGCGCTGGTTGGCTGGGGCATCCAGTTCCAGCAGCCCTGGTTCCTCATCGCCATGACCCTGATCGTCGTTGTCTTCGCCTGCAACCTGTGGGGTTGGTTCGAGGTACGCCTACCGATCGCCGTTTCCGATCTCGGTGAACACGCAACCCATGTTCACGGGCTCGGCGGACATTTCCTGCAGGGCGTCTTCGCGACCCTGTTGGCGACGCCCTGTTCGGCCCCGTTCCTGGGCACTGCGGTCGGCTTTGCCCTGTCGCGCGGAACCTTCGAGATCTTCGCCGTCTTCACGGCGCTCGCCGTCGGCCTCGCCCTGCCCTATCTCGCCGTCGCGCTCTACCCGGCCCTGGCGACACGGCTGCCGAGACCGGGTCAGTGGATGGTCCGCCTGCGCCAGGTCCTCGGCTTCGCGTTGGCTGCGACGGCGCTGTGGCTTTTGTCGGTGCTGGCCGTGCCCTTGGGTGTCACTGGAGCCGGGTTGATCGGCACCTTGATGGTGGCCGTCACTGGGGTCCTCTATTGGGCCCATCGCGGCGACCGGCAGCCGGGTCGCGCCGCCGCCGCTGCGGTCCTGTCGCTGGCCATCGTTTCCTTCCTGGTCCCCGCCCTTCCCGCGCCCTTGGGCGCTGTCACCGCCGACAATTCGGCACCCGCCGAGGGCCGGCTCGACGGTGTCTGGCAACCCTTCGACGAAGCCGCCATCGGGCGCATGGTCGCCGCCGGACAGACGGTGCTGGTCGACGTGACGGCCGACTGGTGCATCACCTGTCAGGTCAACAAGAAGGTGGTGCTCGCCCGCGACCCCGTGTTGAGCGCGCTGAACACCGGCGAGGCGGTCGCCATGCAGGCCGACTGGACCCTGCCCAGCGACGCCATCGCGCGCTATCTGGCCGGATTCGGACGTTACGGCATCCCGTTCAACGCCGTCTATGGACCCGAGGCGCCCGAGGGAATCCCGCTGCCCGAACTGCTGACGACGGAGGTCGTCATGAACGCCATCGGCAAGGCTTCCGGCGACTAGCAATTGTTCGCGAAAAAGCCGTATACCGGGGTGGACACGCCACCGGGAATGACTATCTTTCATTGAGAATTTCAACTTTGGGCCGCACCGCCGGCCCGCGCCATCAAACGATCTCATCGAAAAGGGGGGACCCACCATGACCATTCAAGCTGGAGACACCATTCCGTCCATCGACCTCGCCACCATGGGTGCCGAAGGCCCGGAAGGCATTTCGAGCGACGACATTTTCAAGGGCAAGACCGTCGCCATGTTCGGCGTGCCGGGCGCCTTCACACCGACCTGTTCGGCCCGCCACCTGCCCGGCTTCGTCGACAACGCCGAGGCGCTCAAGGCCAAAGGCGTCGACACCATCGTCTGCATCGCCGTCAACGACCCCTTCGTCATGGGTGCCTGGGGCAAGGAACACAGCGCCGGCGACAAGGTCATGATGGTGGCCGACGGCAGCGCCGTCTTCGCCAAGGCCACCGGCCTCGAACTCGACCTCACGGAGCGCGGTTTCGGCATGCGCTGCCAGCGCTTCGCGCTCGTCGCCGAGGACGGCGTCGTCAAATCTGTCGCCATTGACCCGGCCGGCGAGTTCGGTGCCACCAGCGCCGAGACAATGCTGGGTCAGCTCTGACGTAAAGAGCCAACCGGAATTGAAGAGGGCCGCCCGCGAGGCGGCCCTTTTTTCGTTCGAATGGCCGGCAACGCGTGAGCGGGTTACTTGGCCAGCGTAGCGGCCCGGCTTCGCCACCGGCTCGTCGCATCGGATCGGGTTTTCCGACACTGGCGGTTCGCCAACTCCCGGGAGACCGTTCGTTCCGAAGAGCAGACAGCAACGGTCTTCGAGTGGTACCGCCGCATTCGCCCCGAGGTCGTCATTTCATCTCCTGGAGGATGACGACTGCTTTTCGATCGGATTTCTGACACTTCCCTGATCACTGCGGGCTTACTTTGAACGCGGGAATTAGCCCTTGCCGCGCCACGGGATCGTCTTCTCGATCACCCACCGCATAATGAGATCAAACATCAGGCCGAGTACGCCCATGATAAGGATCGTCACCCAAATGAGCTCGTAGTCGGAGACGGTCCGGGCGATGTTCTCGATGAACCCGACGCCGGTCGTACCGGCCAGGATTTCAGCCGCTACCAAGGTCCCCCAGCAGACGCCGATGGCAATGCGGACCCCGGTGAGGATTTCCGGCAGCGCATTGGGAAGAATGACGTTCCACATGATCTGCTGGTCCGAGGCCCCCAGCGAATGTGAGGCGCGGATCTTCGACAGCTGGGTTCCGGAGGCGCCGGTGCGCGCCGAGATGACCATTATGGCGAAGGCGACCATGAACAGGAGAAAGATCTTTCCGTCGTCGGTAATGCCGAAGATCGTGAGGATGAGCGGTGCCCAGGCCAACGGCGGGACGGGTCGGTAGAGTTCGATCAGCGGATCGAAAAACGACTTGAAGAACCTCGATACGCCCATGAACAAGCCCAAAGGCACGCCGAGGAAGATCCCGAGCCCGAGGGCGACGAGAACCCGGAACACCGAATCCCACAAATGGCCGTCGAGCACGGGAATGGCGCCCAGGTCCACCTTGCCGCGGGCGAAGTCGAGCAGCTTGTCCTTGAAGTTGGGTGTAATCGTTCCGTCCGGGCCGTGCTGGGCGTAGTCCCCCGGCCAGATATCGGCAATCCAATCCGGCACCAGGAAATCCGCGAGGTCGGCCACCGGCAGCCACTTCCACCATAAAAGCGGAATCCCCTTGTAGCCGCCGCCGCCTTCGATGTCGGGGTTCGACAGCTTGAGAAACGTTGCGATGACATCCGTTGGCTTGGGAAGCCATCGCGCCGATCCCTGTTCGGAACACTGGGTCCGCGATTTCACGACGCCTTGCCCAGGAAACAGGACCGACTGTATCACCTTCAAGTCGCCCCGGGCGTAGTCCCTGGCCGCATCCAACCCGACAATGGCCGAATTTACGCCGTCCAGGGAATTGGCCGGGAAGATGGTACCGTCATCCAGACGTCTGAAAATGCGCTCCACCGATTTGACGTAGCCGGCGCGCCTTGCCTTGGTTCGCTCATCGAAGCCGCCGTTATCATTGATGGCCTTGAACTCGGCGATGCGGGACTTCACGTCGGCGATGATCGCGGCGGCGGCCGGTCACCTTCTCGACGCCATCGATCAGGGGCGCGCGGGCGCCGACCATCTTGGCCGGCTGCACGGTCGTCAGGTCGGTGCGGGGGTCGCTCATGCCGCCGCTCCTTCAGCCTTTCCCGCCGAGATCTCGGCCGCGGCGTATTGCACCGCCTCGATGATCTTCACATAGCCGGTGCAGCGGCAGATGTTGCCGCCCAAGGCCTCTTCGATCTCTGCGACGCTGGGGTCCGAGGTCTTCAACAAGAGCCCCCGGGCCGCCATGATCATGCCGGGCGTGCAGTAGCCGCATTGCGATCCCAACTTCTCGTGAAAACCGCGCTGCAGGGCCGACAGTGCGCCGCCGCGCTGGCCGCCCTCGACGGTCTCGATGGCGCTGCCTTCACAGGACGCGGCCAAGGAGATGCAGGACAGCCGCGGCTTGCCGTCGACCAGCACCGTGCAGGCGCCGCACTCGCCGCCGTCGCAGCCCATCTTGGTCCCGGTCAGGCCGGCCACCTCGCGCAGGTAGTCGATCAACAGCATGTTGCCGGCGACCGCGTCCTCGCGCGGTTTCCCGTTGACGGTGGTATTCAAAAGCGTCTTGGCCATCGGCACCTCGTGGACGGGCGGACCCTGATTTTAACGTGAACGAAAATTGTTCGTATACCGAACAATATGGAGAGTTTAACGCGATGCCCCCAATAGGACAATGGAAATTTATCAACCGCGGGTAGAGCGATCGGACACCCCCATCTACCCGACGTTTTTCAGGATTGGGGTGCGGAAAGCGGCTTTGGGGGCGATTTGGGCTTGCAATGACCGTTTCGAGCGGTCGTTTTGCCGGTTTTCGGGGTGTTTTCCGGCCTCC
>Ga0209561_1000208_pt1 | contig 16198 bp, 20 predicted proteins | sample WorMettrBAHAMAS2_FD_187393 | JGI IMG/M metagenome (GOLD analysis project Ga0209561, IMG submission 187393) | Marine gutless worms symbiont microbial communities from Max Planck institute for Marine Microbiology, Germany - Inanidrilus... | ecosystem: Host-associated > Annelida > Digestive system... | reverse complement strand
CGGCAGCGGGCGGCGGCCCCAACTCGTCGGCGGCCAGCGGGTCGGCCTCGGCGCCGGCGCCGACCAGCGCCGGGTCGGTGCGGGTTTCCTGCATTTGCGTCGGCGCCCGCTGGACGACGAGCTGCTCCTCTTCCTCGGTGTCGGCGCGCAGCTCGACGTGCGAGAGGATCATCGTCACCCGGTCGCGCAGTTCGGCGAGCATGCCCTCGAACAGGTTGAAGGCTTCGAGCTTGTATTCGTTGAGCGGATCGCGCTGACCATAGGCGCGGAGCCCGATGCCCTGGCGCAGGTGGTCGAGGGCCAGCAGGTGCTCCTTCCAGATCTGGTCGAAGATCTGCAACAGCAGGCTCTTTTCGACCATGCGCCAGATCTCGGTGCTGTAGCGGACGGCCTTCTCGGCCATGTGCCGGTCGGCGGCGTCGTTGATACGCTCGCGGATCTCGGCATCCGCAATGCCCTCCTCGGCGGCCCACTCGGCGACCGGCATGTCGAGGCCGAACAGCCTGAGCGTGTCGGCGTGCAGCCCGGTGACGTTCCACTGCTCGGCGTAGGCGTTCTCGGGGATGTGCCGGGCGACCGCGTCGGTGATGGCCTCGTGGCGCATGGCGGAGACGTCGTCGGCGACCTCCTCGGCATCCATCAGGTCGCGGCGCTGGGCGTAGACCTCCTTGCGCTGCTCGTTCATCACGTCGTCGAACTTGAGCAGGTTCTTGCGGATCTCGAAGTTGCGCGCCTCGACCTTGGACTGGGCCTTCTCCAGGGCCTTGTTGACCCACGGATGGACGATGGCCTCGCCTTCTTCGAGTCCCAGCTTCTGCAGCATGCCGTCGATGCGATCGGAGCCGAAGATGCGTATCAGGTCGTCTTCCAGAGACAGGAAGAACTTGGACGTGCCAGGGTCGCCCTGGCGGCCCGAGCGGCCGCGGAGCTGGTTGTCGATGCGGCGGCTCTCGTGGCGTTCGGTGCCGATGATGTAGACGCCGCCGGCCTCCAGCACCTTGTCGCGGTCGGCGGCGACCTCGGTGCGGATGCGCTCCTTGGCGCCCTCGTCGTCGGGGTCGTTGACCTCGGTCTTGATGCGCATGTCGATGTTGCCGCCGAGCTGGATGTCGGTGCCGCGCCCGGCCATGTTGGTGGCGATGGTGACCTGGCCGGAATGGCCGGCCTGGGCGACGATCTGCGCCTCCTGCTCGTGGTAGCGAGCGTTGAGCACGTGGTGGGGGATTTTCTTTTTCTTCAAGAGCGCCGCCAGGTGCTCGGACTTCTCGATGGAAACGGTGCCGACAAGGCACGGCTGGCCGCGCTCGCGACAATCCTCGATCAGGGCGACGATGGCGGCGTCCTTCTCGGCGGCGGTGCGGTAGACCTCGTCGTCGAAATCGTCGCGGATGCACGGAAGGTTGGTCGGAATCTCGGCGACCTCGAGGCTGTAGATCTCGGAGAACTCGCCGGCCTCGGTCATCGCCGTGCCGGTCATGCCGGCGAGCTTGGGATAGAGCCGGAAGTAGTTCTGGAAGGTGATCGAGGCGAGGGTCTGGTTCTCCTGCTGGATGGTCACGTGCTCCTTGGCCTCCAGCGCCTGATGCAGGCCCTCGGAATAGCGCCGGCCTTCCATCATCCGGCCGGTGAACTCGTCGACGATGACGACCTTGCCGTCCTTGACGATGTAGTCGGTGTCGCGCTGGAACAACACGTGGGCGCGCAACGCCTGGTTGGCGTGATGAACGAGCGAGACGTTGGCGACGTCGTAGAGGCTGTCGCCGGTCAGGAGTCCGGCCTCGCGTAGCAGTGCTTCCATGCGCTCGGTGCCGGCCTCGGTGAAGGTGACGGCGCGGGCCTTCTCGTCCTTCTCGTAGTCGTCCTCGTCCAGCGACGGGATCAGTTCGTTGATGCGCGCATACAGCTCTGACGAGTCCTCGGCCAGACCGGAGATGATCAGCGGCGTGCGGGCCTCGTCGATGAGGATGGAATCGACCTCGTCGACGATGGCGAAATTGAACGGCCGTTGCACCATCTCGACGAGGCGGAACTTCATGTTGTCCCGCAGGTAGTCGAATCCGAACTCGTTATTGGTGCCGTAAGTGACGTCGCAGGCGTAGGCCGCCTGGCGCTCGGCGTCGCTGAGTCCGTGGACGATGCAGCCGACGGTCAACCCGAGGAAGGTGTAGATCTGGCCCATCCACTCGGCGTCGCGCTTGGCCAGGTAGTCGTTGACGGTGACCACGTGGACGCCCTCGCCGCGGAGCGCATTGAGATAGACCGCCAGCGTCGCCACCAGGGTCTTGCCCTCGCCGGTCTTCATCTCGGCGATTATGCCGCGGTGGAGGATGATGCCGCCGAGGAGCTGGACATCGAAATGGCGCTGGCCGAGGGTCCGCTTGGCCGCCTCGCGGACCGTGGCGAAGGCGTCGACTAGCAGGTCTTCGAGCGCCTCGCCGTCGACGGCGCGGCCGCGCAGCCAGTCGGTGCGGGCGCGCAGCGCGTCGTCGTCCAGCGCCTCGAGCTCGGGCTCGAGGGCGTTGATGGCGTCGACGTCCTTGTGGAGCGTCTTCAGGAAGCGGTCGTTGGCGGAGCCGAACAGCCGCTTGGCAATCGCCGCGAACATCCAGAGGGCCTATCGGAAAAAAGGGTCACAGCGCCGTTCGCCAAGAGATAGAGGGGGGCCACGCCCCTGTCAACGCGGGCGGTCAGCGTCGCGCCGCAGGCCGGGTCGATGCGGGGTCCCGACAGCCGTCCTTTGCACCCGTCGGGCCAATGTGACACAATGTAATGCGCCGTATCGCGCCGTCTGACACGCCGTTCGAGGCATGGGACATGGTCAGGGAAACCATTACGTTCCGGATCGACCAGGGCAAACGCGCCGAACTAGACCGTCTGGCAAAGTCGATCGATCGCGACCGCAGCTACGTCCTGAATGAAGCGGTGGATGCCTATCTCGACGTCCACGCCTGGCAGGCGGCCCACATCGAAGAAGGCCTGAAACAGGCCGAAGCCGGGGACTTCGCCGACGACGCCGAGGTTGCCGCAGCCTACGAGCGACTCCTTCGATAGCGAACTGCCGAAGTCCGAGCCTGGATGATTGACCCCGTGCTTCGAGACGCTTCGCTCCTCAGCATGAGGTCAATCATGTCAGCAGCTTGCCTCATCCTGAGCAGGCCCGAGGGGCCGTGTCGAAGGACGAGGCAGGCCCCTGGCACAGCGTTTTCGACAGCCATCCAAACGCAGACCTGAGCGCATCGGGTGCGCATCCGCTACACCAAACTGGCGTTGGCCGATCTGGAGGAAGCGGCAGCCTTCATCGGCGCCGACGATCCGACCGCCGCTCGCGAGGTTATCGTCCGACTGCGCACGGCCATCGACCGCCTCGCCGCGTTTCCGGACATGGGGAGGACGGGCCGCGTATCGGGAACCCGCGAGCTGATCGTTGCCGGGACGCCCTTCGTCGTCGCCTACCGGATTGCCGAGCGGACCATCGACGTCTTGGCCGTCATCCACGCCGCGCGTCGCTGGCCATCCAGCTTCTCGCCGTGACAATCGGCCCGTTGACCGCCCGGCAATCACGCCCTATTGGCGGTCTGAAGGTCCTCGCGCCCGGCGAAGGCATAGACGGGGAGGGTCGCCGCACGGCCGCGCATGTCGGCCTCGTGACGCGTCAAACGGGCCACGTCGACACCCGCGGCCTCGGCGACGATCTCCGAGACCACTGCGACACAGCCGAACTCCTTGGTCATGGCTTCGAGCCGCGCCGCCACGTTGACGTTGTCGCCGATGGCGCTGACGATCGGGGTGTCGGGCGGCCCCATGCTGCCGACGATCGCCTCGCCGCCATGGATGCCGATGCCGACGCGCAGGGGTTCATCCAGCTCGGCCTTCATGTCGGCGTTGAGCGCGTCCACGCGCCGCAGCATCTCGGACGCACCCTCGATGGCCTGGCGGCAGCCCTGCTCGAAACCCTGTTCGAGACCGTAAAGCGCCATCAGCCCGTCGCCGTTGAGCTGGGCATAGTGGCCGTTGTTGACCGCCAGGGCCTCGGCCATCTCGGCGAAGAGCCGGTTGAGCACGAAGACCACGTCGTAGGGCAGCCGCCTCTCGCCCAGGCGGGTGGAGCCACGGAGATCGATGAACAGGATGGCGACCCGCTGCTCGTGCCCTTCGAGGCCGCCACGGCGGCGGGCATCCCTGGCGCTGACGTCGGGCGGCAACAGAAGCTGGACGGTGACGTCACGCCGGGGCCGCACCTGACAGGCGAGCCTTACGTCCGCGCCGGCGTTTACCCCGGCGAGGACCATCGCTTCCTCGGGGGCAGCGGGTTCGAGGTCGTCGATCCCCTCCTTGACCCGGACTCGGCAGGTCGAACAGCGGCCCCGCCCGCCGCACAGCGAGGCGTGCGGGACTCCGTTCAGACGGCTGGCCCCAAGAATCGTCGCACCGACCGGTGCGGTTACGGCGCGGCCGCCGGCGTAGGCGATCCGGACGCGGCCATGGCGGGTGCGGTACCAGCGCCGGACTTCGCGGGCTGCGAGTACGGTTGCGAGAAGTCCGAGCAGGCCGCCGACGATGGTTGGCGGCAGTTCCGCGAGGGTCGCCACGCGATCGGTGTCGGCGTTGGCGAAGGCCCGCTCCTTGGCGGCGTCGAACCAGCCTGTCTGGACGGCGAGGGCGTTGACGGTGGCCACCGAACGGGCGAACCCGGCGAGGGCGAGCATCGGCAGCACCACCGCCGTCGACAGCAGGTAGGGCGCCCAGGCGGCGAACTACGGCCGGTGGCGCAGCCACGCGTAGACGCCGATGCCGAGGTGGCCCCAGACGAGGACCAGCAGGACACCCTGGAGGACGGCGCTGGTCGGGTCGATCAGCCACATGCTGCCGATGATGAACGGATAGTCGGCGTCGACGCCGGCCGTGCGCGGGACCACGCCCGAAAGCATGACATGGCGCACCAGGATGAAGGGGATGGCGAAGGCCAGCGCCAGGCGCACCCACTCCAGGGCCGGCAGCCGCAGATGGCTGCGTCGAAAGACGGCGTAGAACGCGTAGCCGAGGTGATAGGTCAAGGCCGCCGTGAGGACCACGGTGCCGGGGGCGACCGCCACACCGCACCGAAAGCGCGGCGCGCGCCCTCGGCGGCCTCCAGCGACCATAGCCCGAGGGCGTGGTTGATGGTGTGGGTGAGCACGAACGAGGCGACGACCAGCGCGGCGGCGAGGTTGAGCCTGGCGGGTTTCATCGGGGCGGCGTTCGGCGCCAGAGCGCTCTAGAACCGGACCGACAGGCTGACGGCGCCGAAGCGATCGGGTTCGGACTGGCCGTCGAATTCCCGGGTGCGGTAGACGTGGCTGAAGGTCAGCCGCGCCGGCCCGTAGGCGATGGCGACACCGACCGGAAAATCGCCGACGAAGACCTTGCGGTCGACACTGTGGCTGGACGAGAAGGCGTTGCCGTCGAGGAAGATGTTGCACCCGACGACGCGTCCGCCGGCGCCGGCGAAGGCGTACCACACCAGCTTGCCGCCGGGATCGAAGCCGCCGAGACCGGAGAGGTTGGGGCGGATGTGCGGCGGGCCGAAATCGGCCTTAAGCCCCTGGCCGAGACGCACCATGACCCCGCCGGTCAATTCCGTCGAGACGTTGCCGAGACTGACACGGGCGTGGGGCAGCGCGTCGAGGGCGAGGTCGCCGAGGGCAATGTCGCCCACCGTCAGCTCTGGCGTCCGCCACTTGCGCTCCAACACCAGCACCACGCCCGGCTCGTCGTCGAGCTGGTTGTCCCAGCCGTTGGGCCGGGGTGCGCCGACATTCCGGTGGACCAGCTTCTGGGTTTCCTCGGCATACGAATGCGGGCCGACGATGCCGAGGTCGAGCTCCATGGTGTCGAGCACGTCGAACCGTTGGCCGAACAGGTTTTGCGCCGCCTCAACATGCAAGGACAGGCCGGCATAGAGCCAGCCCGCATAGGGCCGGTCGTCGGCGATCAGGCCCGTCGCCGAGATGTTCGCCGGCGTGAACATGCTCTGGCCGAGCGCAATGCCGACCCGGGCATCGGCGTATGTGTCGAACGGATAGAGGAACTCCAGCACATCGGCCGCCCACGGGATGTGCCGGCGCAGCCCCGGCGACACCCAGGCGACGCGGGTACCGTGGGTGTAATGGCGGTCGGTGTCGGCGATGCGGTCGTTCTCGAACTGGACGGTGAAGGTGCCGATTTCCTCCTCCGCCGCAGGCGTGCCCGGCGCGAGGACAATGGCGAGGCCGAGGACGGCTAGAACACGCTTCGCGGGAATGCCGATCATGGAGCCGCAAGCTACCGCGAGATCACGGCGTTTTGAAGGCCTTCTCGGCCGTGGGCGGCGGCCTGGGCAGGTGTCGCGCCGCCGTTGTCCTTGTGCCGCCGTAATCGATGTGCCATATGCCCGGGTAAGAGATAACACGCCCGAATCCGTGCCGCCGCGCGGCGCGCCTTCCTGGAAGGAACCGTCCCATGATCCGCTTCGCCGCCGCAGCCGCCGGCCTTGCCCTCATTTGCGCCGCCGTTGCGCCCGCCGCCGCCCAGGACGATCCGGTGATCGCCAAAGTGGACGGCGCGGAGGTGCGCCGTTCCGACGCGCTCCTCGTCCGCGGCCGGCTGCCGCAGCAGTACCAGCAGCTTCCCGCGGAAATGCTGATGCCGATGCTGACCAACATCGTCATCGATACCAAGCTGCTGGCCAACGCCGCCCGCAAGCAGGGTCTCGCCGACAACGCCGATGTGAAGGATCAGATGCGCCGGCTGGAGGAACTGGTTTTGGAGCAGGCGGTCCTGACCCGATACATCGAGGCGCGGCTGACCGACGAGGCGATACAGAAGCGCTACGAGGAATTCGTCGCCGAATCGGCCAAGAATGAGGAGGTGCACGCCCGCCACATCCTGCTCGAGCACGAGAGCGAGGCCAAGGAGGTGATCGCCGAGCTCAAGGGCGGCGCTGATTTTGCCGAACTGGCCAAGGCACGGTCGACCGGTCCGTCGGCGCCGCAAGGCGGAGACCTCGGCTTCTTCGGCCGCGGCGAAATGGTGCCGGAGTTTGCCAACGCCGCCTTCGCCCTGGAGGCCGGTGCGGTCTCCGAAGAGCCGGTGAAGACCGATTTCGGCTGGCACGTCATCAAGGTCGAGGAACGGCGGAGCGCCGCGCCGCCGCCGATCGAGGCCGTCGCCGACAGCCTGCGGGGCGACCTCGCCCAGCGGATCCGCGCGGCCTATGTGGAGGAACTCCGCAACGCCGCCACCATCGAACGTTTCGAGCCGGAACCGCCGGCGGCGAGCGGGGGCGGCGCCGCATCCGAAGGCGACGACAAGCCGAAGGAGTAGGGACCCGGGCGAGCCTTCGTTCCGATCTTCAGACGGGTAACGCCCCGCCGTCCTCCGTTGCGTGGATCGGCGATTGCCGTTACACACCGGCCCATGGCCGCGACCAAGGTTTCGCCGCTGGCGCCCGAGCGCTTTCCCGAGATGCCCGTCGTCTACGGCGTGCGGCTGGCGACGCGCGCCTGCGGGCTGCGCTACGTCGGCCGCGACGATGTGCTGTTCGTCGAAATGGACGAAGGCACCACCGTCGCCGGCGTGTTCACCCGCTCGACCACCGCCGCGCCGCCGGTGGACTGGTGCCGCAACGCGCTGGCCGGCGGGCAGGGCCGGGCACTGGTGGTCAATGCCGGCAATGCCAACGCCTTCACCGGCGAAGAGGGCCTGCGCACGGTCGAGCGCAGCGTCCGTGCCGCCGCCGAACTCCTGGACTGCCGGCCGAGCCGGGTGTTCGTCGCCTCCACCGGTGTGATCGGCGAACGCTTGGACGACACCAAGATCACCGGTGCCCTGTCGGCGATGAAGAATGATCTTGCCCCCGGCAACTGGGAGGCGGCGGCCCGCGCCATCGGCACCACCGACACCTTCCCCAAGGGCGCGACGCGGTCGGTCACCCTCGGCGGCGTCGAGGTAACCGTCGCCGGCATCGCCAAGGGCTCTGGGATGATCGCTCCGAACATGGCGACCATGCTGGCTTTCGTGTTCACCGACGCGGCGGTGCCGGCGCCGATCCTTCAGGCGGTCCTGGAGGACGCAAACGAGCGCTCGTTCAACCGCACCACCGTGGACGGCGACACCTCGACCTCGGACACTCTTCTGCTGTTTGCCACCGGCCGCGCCGGCAACATCCCGCTGATCGGCCCCGACGATCCGGACTTCGACGTGTTCCGCGCTGCCGTCCGCGAGGTCTGCCTGGATCTGGCCCATCAGGTGGTGCGCGACGGCGAGGGCGCCAGCAAGTTCGTCACGATCACCGTCACCGGCGCCGAGGACAGCGGCGCGGCCAAGCGTATCGGGCTTGCGGTGGCCGACTCGCCGCTGGTCAAGACCGCCATCGCCGGCGAAGACGCCAACTGGGGCCGCATCGTCATGGCCGTCGGCAAGTCGGGCGAGGAAGCGAGCCGCGAGGACATGGCAATCCGCATCGGCGGCCATGCCGTCGCCGAGCAGGGCTCGGCCGTTCCCGGCTACGACGAGGGCCCCATCGCCGCCCACATGCGCGGCGCCGAGATCGACATCGCCATCGATGTCGGCGTCGGCGACGGCGAGGCGACGGTGTGGACCTGCGACCTCACCCACGGCTACATCGACATCAATGCCGACTACCGGACCTGAGCGCGGCGAATCGACGACCTTGTTCGGCGGTTCGCCGGCCAAGCCCGCGCGGCGCCTGAGCGAAACCGCCGTCGCATGGATCGGCCGCGAGGCCGATCCATTGGCGGGGCGGTAGGGTCGGCCGTTCTCCGATGGCGGTCACGGGGCCCGACACCACCTGCCTGCAGTTCGAGACGCGGAAGCCCGAGCGGCCGCTGCCGATGATGCTGGTCGCCGCGGTGGCGATGGTCGACGTCGACGGGCGGGTGCTGGTCGGCCAGCGCCCCGACGGGAAGGCGATGGAAGGCCTGTGGGAGTTCCCCGGCGGCAAGGTCGCCGACGGCGAAACGCCGGAGGCGGCGGTGGTGCGCGAGCTGGCCGAGGAACTGGGCGTCGACATCACCGAGAGCTGCCTCGCGCCGATCGCCTTCGCCTCCCACGCCTACGACGACTTTCACCTGTTGATGCCGCTCTATGCCTGCCGGGTGTGGAAGGGGACGCCGACCGCGCACGAGCACGCGGCACTCAAATGGGTGCGGCCGGTGGACCTCGCCCGCCTGCCCATGCCGCCCGCCGACGCGCCGCTGGTGGCGATGCTCCGGGATCTGCTGTAGCGGGAGTTCGCAGGGAGGCCCGGCCATGAGGACGATCGCGACAGTGCTGCTCGCCGCCGTCGTGCTGGCTGCCGGCATCGCAGACGGTTTCGCCCAGGGCCGCGGCGGCAAGGGCAAGCGCCGCGAGGCCCGTGCGCCCTATGCCTACTTCGAGGCCAAGGGCCTGTTCCCGACGAGCCTCGTCGCGGCGTTCCCGGCTGGCGTGACGTGCCCGGGCGTCGCTTCGCCTTACGGCTCGAAGACCCGCTACGACGGCAGCCCGCGCAACAACCCCCACCACGGATACCACAACGGCCTCGACATCTCGCTGCCTGTGGGCACGCCGCTGCTCGCCATCGCCGGTGGCACCGTTGTCCACAAAGGGACCGCGGGGCAATTGGTCGGAAGCTTCGTCTGGCTGCACGTGGCGCCCGCCGACAGCGGCCTGCCGGTGCACGTGTTCGCCCGCTACCAGCACCTGGACCGGCCGTCGCCTCTCGCCGTCGGCGTCCAGGTGGCGGCCGGCCAGGAGATCGGGGTTTCCGGCAAAACCGGCACCACCGGCGGCCACTTCGGCGCCCAGGGCTATCCGCACCTGCACATCGCGCTCTACGTAGGCGACGGTCCCGAGTTCACGATCAAGGGACCGATGCTCGGCCCGAAGAGCTTGAACTACCTGGACCCGCTGGGCTTCTACCTGCCGCGTCCGGTCGACGCCATCGACAACCACACCCTGCGGGACCTGCCCGACATAAAGAAGACCATCCTTGTGCCAGCGCGGACCACCGACGGTACCACCGTGCCGGTCGGCAGCAAGATCGTTTGGCCCGTCGCCTGCGCCGCCGAATAGGGCGCGTCGATCAGTCCAGCGCGCCCAACCCGCCGAAGGCGATAAAATCCTCCAACCAGTGGGCGGCGATGAGCGGCCACAGGCTCTTGAGGCGCAGGTAGGCCGCCATGTAGATCAGGCCGACGGCGAAGGTGTAGAGCAGGCGGGGCACGCCGCTCGCCCAGTGCATGAGCGAAAACGCCAGCGCTGAGATCACCACGATTTGCAGCGGCGAGCGGCCGGCGTCTTCCAGCCAGCGGAGAGCGAGCTTGCGGAACACGAGCTCCTCGCTCAGCGCCACTGCAAACACGCCCAGCGTCAGGTCGAGCCACATCAGCGTCGGATCGTCAATCGCCGGAAACGCGAACAGCCCGCCCAATCCGGTCGCGGCAACGAACGGCACCTCGATCAGGTAGTAGGAAAGCCGTCCAAGTGCGAGAAGCACGGCAATCGCTATGAGAGCGAACCAGGGGGACGCGGGCACGTCCGGGCGCGCGAGGACGATGCCCCGCGGAAGCGCCCACAGGAAACAGAGCGCCAGCACCAGCGCCCGGGTTCCGTAGTCGACCAGATAAACGCCATATCCGCCATCGGCGGCGATGAAGCCGAAGTCGTTGACGAAAAACGGCGCCGCCAACACCATGAAGGCGGCCGCAGAGTTTCGGCTGTCGGTCATCAGGGGTGGCTCCGCGGGACTGGCTCTCGGCGCATACCCGGTCAGCTTATGCGAAAGCCGTCCGCCCTGCCCAGGGCCGCGACGGCGCGGAACCGGGGCGGGTCATCCCCCGTTCACTTGCCCGCCCCCGGCACCACCGTTACAGTCGCCGCGCCGCCATCAAAAGGACACCTGTCATGTCGACCATCGAACGCGTCGAGGACCTGGAAGCCCTCTACGGGGTTCCGGGGGAGGCCTCGACGGTCAAGGAAATCGACCGCATCATCCCCGAATACCGGGCGTTCATCGATGTCTCGCCCTTCGTCGCCATGGCGACGGTGGGGCCGGAGGCTCTGGACTGCTCGCCCCGCGGCGACCTCGCCGGGTTCGTCCGCGTCCACGACGAGCAGACGCTGATGATGCCCGACCGCAAGGGCAACAACCGAGTCGACTCCTTGCGCAACATCGTCCGCGATCCGCGGGTGGCGCTGCTGTTCCTGGTGCCGGGCTCGGGGACGACGCTCCGCATCAACGGTCGCGCCCGGGTCGACACGGACGCCGACCTCTGTGCCTCGTTCGTCGTCGACGGCAAGGCGCCGCGCTCGGTCGTCGTGATGACCGTCGAGGCGATCTATTTCCAGTGCGCTCGGGCGATCATCCGCTCGGGCATCTGGAACCCGGAGAGCCAAGTCGAACCGGGCAGCCTGCCGACCCCTGGGACATCCTCGCTGCGGTTTCCGACGGCCGCGTCGGCGGCAAGGCCTACGACGACGAATGGCCGGAGCGCGCCGCCAAGTCCATGTGGTGACGCGGTGCGGGCGGGGGCTTGCACCGGCAAGTCACAGTCCCATGTTTGGGCGTAAGCCAATCAACGGAGACCGGGAATGCAATACCTGCACACCATGGTGCGGATCGGCGACGTCGATGCGTCGCTGGACTTCTACTGCAACAAGCTGGGCCTGAAGGAGGTCCGCCGCCACGAGTCCGAGGGCGGGCGGTACACGCTGATCTTCCTCGCCGCGCCCGAGGACGTGGATCGCGCGAAACAGGACGCGGCGCCGCTCCTCGAGCTCACTTACAACTGGGACCCGGAGGAGTACACCGGCGGACGCAACTTCGGGCACTTGGCGTTCCGGGTCGACGACATCTACGCCACCTGCCAGCGGCTGATGGACGGCGGCGTCACCATCAACCGTCCGCCCCGCGACGGCCGCATGGCCTTCGTCCGCTCCCCCGACGCCATCTCCATCGAGCTGTTGCAGAAGGGCGACGCCCTGCCGCCGGCCGAGCCCTGGGCGTCGATGCCCAACACCGGATCGTGGTGAGGGGACGCGCCGGCAGCCCGAAGAGGTAGTTTCGAGGCCATCCCGTGAAGCACCTGATTCTTTCGTCTCTGGCCCTGATCGTGTCAGGCGCGGCCGTCGCCCAGCACAGCCACACGCCGCCATCGCCCTACGCTGGCGAAGACGCACGCGCGATCAAGAGCCTCTCGGACGACGACATCGCCGAACTCCGACGCGGTGGGGGTTGGAGACTGGCCAAGGCGGCGGAACTCAATGGGCTGCCGGGACCCGCGCATCTCCTGGAGCTGAAAGACGAAATCCCGCTTTCCGCCGAGCAGGTTTCCGCCATCGAGCGGATATTCGAGCGCATGCGGGCCGACGCCATCGCCGAGGGGGAACGCCTGATCGCGAGGGAGTGGGTGCTGGAGGAGGGCTTCCGTGCGCGGTCCGTGACGGAGGACGGCCTGCGCGCGTTGTTGCGGGATATCGGGGAAAGCCGATCGGCGCTCCGCTACATCCACCTCACCGCCCACCTCAGCGCATCTGCCGTGTTGTCGGTCCAGCAAGTCGCTCGTTACAACGCGCTACGCGGTTATCGCTCTGATCCCTGGGCGACAGTGCCCGAAGGGCACGATGCGGCGCTGTGGCGAAAGCACCAAGGCTGCGAGTGACGGTTGCCGGCACTGGCCTCAGCCATCGCTCCCTTCGTCGGCGAGGCGCTTCAGCGCCTTGGCGCTGATCTCGAAGATACGGGCCTGGACGTCGCGGGCGCCCAGGCGTTCGTAGAAGGCGATCGCGCTCGTATTGGAGTCCAGCACGCCCCAGGTCATCGAGACGGCGCCGCGTGTCTTCGCCGTTCGCGCCAGGGCGGCCAACAGCGCCTGCCCGGTGCCCCGGCCCCGCGCCGCGTCGTCCACATAGAGGTCGAGCAGCAGCACACCCGGCCCGGCGCGGTCGGAATCGTAGAAATCCTGGAAGTAGGCGTAGCCGACCGGCAGGCCATCGGCCTCGGCGATCAGTGCCTCGAACAGCGGCGCCGACCCGAAGGCGTCGCGGCGCACGGTGTCCGCCGAATGCACCCCGCCCGGCAGCCCTGTCGCCACGTTCAGGCGGTTGACCATGGCGGCGAGGGCCTCGGCGTCGGCTTCGCGGGCGGGCCGGACGATCACGTGACCGGCCATCTAGGTCGGTTCCGGATGTGAGTCCAAAACGCTCCGGACCCTCGGTGCGATCACTTTCGTAATCCCAGGCCGTGACGCTTCGCAATCTCAGCGATCACGGGCCCGAATCGGATGTCGGACAATTTCTCGAACAGCGCGAGCATGGATTGGACTCGCCTTCCTTGGCAGCCACCGATCTTTTCGATATCCGACTCCAGTTTCGATCGTACTCTTTTCTTAAATGAAACCACTCTTTCGAGGGCATCATCCTCGCTTGTGCCCGGCGATTTATTCATAATGTGTTCGACGAGCAGGCCCGCAGTAACGGACTCGTGATGCATAAATACCTTTTTTTATCAGAGATGTTATGAGGATCACTGTCCAAGCAAACGTTATATGTTTCCCCAACTATTGCAAACAACGAGAACAACTCTTGAGGAGGGAGTTCGGAAACATTCTTCCCGCTTTGTGCTGAAGCGACTGATGCCACAGCGCAAAAAAAAGCAGCCACAATCGACATACCAATTGATCTTTGGCGCCAGCGCATCACCGTCCTCCTAAAACCCATTTACACCTTCGCCGTCATCAGCAGCGCCTCGCCGGCGTACTGGATCAGCGGATGGGGGATCACAGGGCGGCTGTCGACGACGGTGAAGCCCTCGCGCTTGTAAAGGCGCAGCGCACCGGTGTTCTGGGCGAAGACGATCAGGCTCAAGGTGTCGAAGCCGCGTTCGCGGGCCTGCTGGCGGGCGACGTCGAGGAACGTGGAGCCGAGACTTCGGCCCTGGTGTTCCGGCTCCACGGCGACGCCGCAGATGTACCAGCTTCCCGGTACTTCCAGCGCCGCGTAAGGGGCGAGGGGGTCGTTGGAGTCGGCGTCCGCATCCTCGCCAGCAGGGGTTTCGTCCGTCTCCTGGGGAATCGCAAACGTCACCAGCATGCCGATGATCGCGCCGCCTTCTTCGGCGATGACGCAGTTCTGGTAGCTGAAATCGGTGTTCTCGCGGGCATAGCGCTGCTCGCCGATCTCGATGGGGCTGAGCCCGGGATAGTCGTTGGCCTTCGTCGTCCACACCAGAACGGACACTCCCGCCGAGGCCAAAGCGAACAGCTCGGCGATGCGCCGGCAGTCGGCGGGCGCCGCCGGCCGGAACGGCGGGACGAGGTCGATCACTCCTTGGCCCCGAGGCGGACGATATAGGCGATGAGGTTCTCGATCTCCTGGCGGCCGAGGCCGAGGGGCGGCATGCCGCCATGGGGCTCGACGAGGAAGGCACGCAGGCGCTCGGGCGAGCCCGCAGCGCGGGCCATGGCGGCGAAGGGCAGTGCCTTGTCGTCGGCACGGTTCCTCCCATCGACCAAATGGCAGGACGAGCACCAGGTTACCGCCAGGTCTTTGCCGGCAATGGAATCGCCGGCCGCCCCGGCGTCCGAAACCGCCGCGAAAACCAACACTGCCGCCAGCCAGGTGATGCGCGCCATGGGGTCCTCCCGTGATCGACTCCGGCACACAGAAGCGCCTCCGTCCCGGCGGGGTCGAGGGGTCCGTCGCCGCGTTTCGCCGCCGCCGCGGGTCTGGTAGGTTGCCGGGCCGCGACAACCGGGAGGCACGCATGTCCGAGGCCGACGCCGTCACCGCCGCCGTCATCATCATCGGCAACGAGGTGCTGTCGGGGCGCACCCGCGACGCCAACCTCGCCTACCTCGGCAAGGCCCTGGACGCCGCCGGCGTGCGGCTGCGCGAGGCCCGCGTCATCCCCGACGACGCCGAGGTGATCGTCGAGACGGTCAACGAATGCCGCGAGCGGTTCGGCTACGTGTTCACCACCGGCGGCATCGGCCCCACCCACGACGACATCACCTCGGCCTGCGTCGCCCGGGCGTTCGGCGCGACCCTGCACCGCAATGCCGAGGCCGAGGCGCTGCTGCGCCGGCACTACCGGCCAGAGGATGTCAACGAGGCACGCCTCAAGATGGCCGACGTCCCCGAGGGCGCGACGCTGATCGCCAACCCGGTGAGCGCGGCGCCGGGGTTCCAGCTTGGCAATGTGTTCGTGCTGCCCGGCGTGCCGCGGATCATGCAGGCGATGTTCGAAGGCCTGCGCCACCGGCTTGCCGGTGGCGCGCCGATGGTCTCGACGACTGTCGCCGCGTTCGTCACCGAGGGCGCCGTCGCCGCCGGCCTCGCCGAGGCGCAAGCCGAACACCCGACGGTCGAGATCGGCAGCTATCCGTTCGTCCGCGACGGCCGGCTGGGAACGAGCCTGGTGGTGCGGGCGCCCGACGCCGCTGCCGTCGAAGCGGCGGCGGTTGCCGTCGAAGCTGCGGTCCGCGCCGCCGCCGGCGAACCCATGCGCGAGGACGGCTGAGCATCCTCACTCCTGCACGTCCCTTGCCGTCTGTCCTCTGCGGTACTACATTTTAGGGACCGGGCCAAGGCAACCGCCCGGTCAGCCGATTGTCCGGCCAAACGTTGCCCCGTGTCTTCGGACGAAGGGGTGTACCATGGACGGAAATCGGTTTTTCTTCGGCATCAACGGATCGGACGGCGAGGTTCGCGCGGCCGCGCGGATCGGCGGCGGGCAGTGGCCAGCGGTCATTACGGCGGCGCGCGACGTTCTCCGCCGATGGTCCGCGCGGACTCGCCAGCGCCGCGCGCTCGCGCTCCTCGACGGGCGCCTGCTCGCCGACATCGGCGTGGGCCCCGGCGAGGCGAGGCGGGAGGCCGGCAAGCCGTTCTGGCGGCGCTGAGTGTGGTCGCCGACCTGCTTCGACACGGCGCTCACGCGCCTGCTCAGCATGAGAAATTGGGGTGAAGGCGCCTACTCCCCTCATCCTGAGCAGCGGCGAAGCCGCATGTCGAAGGATGTTCCGACCCGTTGCAGACAGCACAGGTTGGCTAGTTGCCCGTGAACAATCTCCAAACCCCTGGCGCTGAATTGCTTTTCCGTCTGACGGAGTAACCGAAACCGCAGGCTGTCGAGGTTTTTGCCGCGAAACCTTGCGATTTCGGATTCCGTTTTCGGTCG
>Ga0209561_1000207_pt1 | contig 16220 bp, 16 predicted proteins | sample WorMettrBAHAMAS2_FD_187393 | JGI IMG/M metagenome (GOLD analysis project Ga0209561, IMG submission 187393) | Marine gutless worms symbiont microbial communities from Max Planck institute for Marine Microbiology, Germany - Inanidrilus... | ecosystem: Host-associated > Annelida > Digestive system... | reverse complement strand
AACCAGCGAAACCGCCAACCAAAGCCAAAAACCGCCGCAGCATCTGCCAGTGGCGGCGAATAAACGTCCGCTCTTAATAGAAGCGGACGCCCAAAACACTCTTTCGGACGAGTTTATCAACGATATCAATAGCCACCTGTTCAGTTTCGATCCAATAATCCAACGTGGACAAGACCAACGCGAAGAAGACTTCGAAAACAAGGAACAAGAATGAGTCCGGGAAACCGGCGGTTCTGATCGCTGCCGACATGATGTTCGGTGTGTGCGGCGGCGGACAGATCGGCAGCGATTCTCGACTCCCGTCGTCTTCTGTCAACGATCGACAAGTCGAAGAATTTCAATCATCGGGATAAACCCGGAGCCGTTGCGGACGCGGAGGAGGGGGCCCAAGACCGACGTGCCCGAAGCGCTAACCGGCCAACCTGGACACCCTCCAATGAACCGACACCAATCTGTGATGGCCGGAGACGGCCGATAAGTTGGACGAACTGACCGAGGATACCCAACGACCCGGCCCAAAAAGAGCCGCCGCCCTGATCAATCCCCGTTGACGTTCGGGGCAATGATGAAGCGGCACCTGCGTTCTAAGAGTGCATGCACCATGTTGTCAGCTGGGTTCAATTCCTTTAGGCTTTTTCGCGTCGCATTTTGGAGGAAACGCGATGCGTATTGCCTTGAAACTGGTTGCCGTTTCGGCCCTGACCCTGGCCTTGATGGGGCTGGAGGGGCGGCCGGCTGGCGCCGACGTGAAAATTCTCGATTCCGGGAAGGTCAAGAGCGTGAAAACGCCCACGAAAAAGGGCAAGAGGTCACTACGGAACAAAAACCTGTTTCATAAAGATCCGGATCATCCGGCCAACAAGTTCGAACCCGGCGAGGTTTTGGTCCTCAATCCGCCGAAGGACTTCCCGGAGGTTGTCGGCGGTCTCGGCTACCGGATAACCGAAAGCGTCAATCTGGATGGCCTCGGTCTCGCCGTCTACCGGCTTCGCGTGCCTTCCGGCGTCACCGTTCCCGACGCCGTGCGGCAACTGGCGGGCCGATTTCCCGGCGCCACGATCGACGCCAATCATGCCTTCGAGGCACAGGCACGACAGATTAATGCCCGCGCCGCCATGGGTTGGAAAGCGGCGGCCGCCACCTGCGGCGCCAACGTGCGCCTCGGCATGATCGATTCCGGTGTCGATACCAAACATCCGGCGCTCAGGGGGCAGAACGTGCGCTTCCGCTCTTTCCATCGCAAGGGCCGCAAACCCGGACCGCGGGTGCACGGAACGGCCGTGGCAACGATGCTGGTCGGCAAGCCGAAATGGGGCGGCTTGTTGCCCGGTGCCGAACTCCTGGCGGCGAGCATGTTCGAGAGAAAGAAGGACGGCAGCAAGGTCGGCACCGCCGTCGGGCTGCTCAAGTCATTGAGCTGGCTGGCCAAGTCGAGGGTCCACGCCATCAACCTCAGCGTCGCCGGTACCGACAACAAGACCCTTCGCATGGCCTTCGACAAGGCCAAGAAGAAGAGCCTGATCCTGGTGGCGGCGGCCGGGAACTGGGGACGCGCCGATCGTCCGGCCTACCCGGCCGCCTACAAGGACGTTGTCGCCGTCACCGCGGTGAGCGCCCAGCGGCGCATCTACAGCCACGCCAACCGGGGGAAATACATCGATTTCGCTGCGCCGGGCGTGCGCATCTTCACCGCCGTCCCCGGCGGTGCCAAGTCGATGACCGGGACGAGTTTCGCGACGCCCTATATCACGGCCCTGCTGGGTTCGCAGATCGCAAGCGGCAAGCGGGCCCGTGTAACGACGCTGCGCAACACCCTGGCCAAAGCAACCGTCGACCTTGGAAAACCGGGCCGCGACCACGTGTTCGGTTACGGTTTCGTCAAGATGAAGCCAAAGTGCCGTTGACCTTCGATTAGGTAATCTCGAAGACGGCGTCGACTTCGGTAGCGACACCGAGCGGCAGCACCGGCGCGCCCACGGCGAACCGGGCGTGGGATCCGATTTCCGGACCGAAGACCCCGACCATCAAATCCGAGGCCCCGTTGATCACGCCAGGCTGGCCGGTGAAGTCCGGCGTGCAATTGACGAACCCGCCCAGTTTGACGACGCGCCGGACGCGATCCAGGTCGCCGTCGCAGGCCGCCTTGACCTGGGCGATCAGGTTGAGGCCGCAGAGGCGTGCCGCCTGGTAACCCTGATCGGCATCGAGGTCTTCGCCGACACGGCCGATGAATCGTTTTTCGCCGTTGAACACGGTCACCTGGCCGGAGACGAAAACGAGGTTGCCGGTAACGACGTAGGGTACGTAATTGGCGGCTGGCGCCGAGGGATTGGGCAGTTCGATACCGAGTTCGGCAATCCGGGATTCGACGGTTCCGGCCATGGTCTATCCTCCTGGGGTTGAGCTTTTGGGCCCGAAAACCGGTCGGCTCGGGGTAATGCGGGACTCAGATTTTGAAATGCTGACCCTCACGGGGGGTGACGACTTCCGTCGACGAGTTCCGCTTGGCCAGCAGGTTGACGGCGGTTGAGTGTTTTTCATCAATCGCCGCGTCCGACTGGTCAGGGTCATGGTGGAACAGGAACAGCTTTTTCACCTGGGCCGCATCGGCCAGTTCGACGACCTTGCTGATGCAGGAATGGCCCCAACCGACCTTGGTTTCGTATTCCTCGTCGGTATAGGTCGTGTCCGTGATCAGGACGTCCGCATCGCGGCAGAATTCGGCCAGGCGGGTTTCGTAGTAGGGCGAGTGGAATTCGCTCTCCTCCAGGAACATCTCGTTGTCGGTGATGTAGCAGATCGAGCGGCCGTTGTAGTTGACCCGGTAGCCGAGGCATTTCCCAGGATGGCTCAGGAGCTTGCTTTGCACCTCAATGCCTTCGACCTCCGAGGTTTCCTCTTCGAGGTCGCGGAAATAAACGCGTGCGGCGAACTCGACGAAGGTGATGGGGAAATAGACGCCGTCCATTTGCGCCGAGATCAACTCGCGCATGGTGGTGTCGCCCTGGTTGGGGCCGAGGATCTCGAATTCGTTGCCCTGCTGGTAGAGCGGCACGAAGAAGGGGAAGGCGTTGATGTGATCCCAATGGGGGTGCGAGATGAAGATCTTGGCGCGTATACGCTTGCGGCTCTGCGACAGCAACCAATCGCCGAGTGCCTTGATGCCGCTGCCGGCGTCGAACACGAACAACTGCTGGCGCGGAAACTCAATCGAGACGCAGGACGTGTTGCCGCCATACTTGAGGCTGGAGTCCCCGGACACCGGAAGTGTGCCGCGTACCCCCCAGAACCGCATGTCGATATGGTCATCGAGGATGCGGTTGACTTTGTCGGGGAAGGTATCCGTATTCAATGGCTTTCGGATGTATCCGTCGGCCCCGAAATCAAAGGACCGTTTCTGGTCGAACTCGTAAGCCTTGGCGGACACCATGATGAACTTGGAATTCTCCAGTTCCGGTGTCGACCGAACCCGCTTGCAAAGGTGAAGCCCGTCCACTTCCGGCATCATCAAATCGCAAATGATGCATTCCGGTTTTTCTTCGAGAATCTTGTCGAAGGCGTTAACGCTGTCCGTCGTCGCGCTCACACGATGGCCGGCGCCCTCGAGGATGGCGGTCATGACTTTCACCGCCAGCGGGTCGTCGTCGACGATGAATATGGTGCTGCCGTTCGAAGCCATTTACCGAGCTCTCAGACCAAAGCCGTTTACTTCCATTGACCAACCATTCACCAGTTCGACGGGATCAGTCAACGAGAATGGCACCTTTTCCAAAGATATGAACAGCTTATTAGCAGTATTGACGGCTGTCGATACAGTTTTCTTTCGGCTTCGTGTCTTCTGGAAATCGGCCGCCGAGAGTGCTTTTTCAATGGAAAAAAAAGTGGGGCGCGTACCGAGGAGGGCCCTCGGCATGCGCCCCGAGTTTCCCAGGGAGGATCCTAGAGAATTCGATTCCGGTCACGGCCTGCACCTCACGAACATCCGCTGGTGCCGCCGCAGGTGTTGCACTTGAGACAGGTCCCGTTGCGAACCAGGGTGAAGTTCCCGCATTCGCCGCAGGGATCGCCCTCGTAGCCCTTCATCCGCGCTTCGCGGACCTGGTCGAGGTGATCGTCGACCCGTTCGATGACGTCATCCGCGACTTCCGTGAGGGGTGTCGCGATCTCCTCACGAACGATTTCTTGCGGTGTGACTTGGGCGCCGACCGGCTTCGGCGTCGGCTCGTCGGTGCCGGTTGCGGCGAGTTCCTGCGGCTTGCTGTCGTTGTTGATAACGAGGAGCTTGCGCATATACCCGCGGCTCGCCACCTTCTGGACGACGTGCATGGCGCCGTTTTCGGAAACATGCGGCAGGTCGCCTTCGTCGGAGCCGTCGCCTAGGGTATCCGGGCACAGGTCCTTGGGTTCGACGTGCGCCAGGTCGTTGCGGCTGAGATACGAGACCGCCAGTTCACGGAAGATGTAGTCGAGGATCGACGTCGCCATCTTGATGGTGTCGTTGCCGGTCACCATGCCGGACGGCTCGAAGCGCGTAAACGTATAGGCCTCGACGTATTCCTCCAGCGGCACGCCATATTGCAGGCCAATGGAAATGGCGATGGCGAAATTGTTCATCAAGGAGCGGAAGGCGGCTCCTTCCTTGTGCATGTCGATGAAGATCTCCGCCAGGCGGCCATCCTCGTACTCGCCGGTCCGGAGATAGACCTTATGACCACCGACAGAGGCTTTCTGCGTATAGCCCTTGCGCCGGTGCGGCGGGCGGACACGCTCGGCAACGAAGCGCTCGACGATGCGTTCGGCGACGATCTCGGCCCGCATCTGGGCCGGTTGATCGGCGACCTCGGTGGCCAGATCTGTGGCCTCCTCGTCGTCGTCGACGTCGTCGATCAGGGCCGCCTGCAACGGTTGCGAGAGTTTCGAACCGTCGCGGTAGAGCGCATTGGCTTTGAGGCCCAAGCGCCAGGACAACATGTAGGCTTCCTTGCAGTCCTCGATGGTCGCCGCGTTCGGCATGTTGATGGTCTTCGAGATGGCACCCGAGATGAACGGCTGGGAGGCGGCCATCATGCGGATGTGGCTCTCCACGGAGAGATAGCGCTTGCCGATCCGTCCGCAGGGGTTGGCGCAATCGAAGATCGGCAGATGCTCTTCCTTCAGATGCGGCGCCCCTTCCAGGGTCATCGTGCCGCAAACGAACCCGTTGGCGGCTTCCACGTCTTTTTTGGAGAAGCCCAGCGCCGCCAGCATGTCATAGGACATGTCGTCGAGGTTGGTCGGCGAGATGCCGAGGGTCTCGGTGCAGAACTCTTCGCCGAGCGTCCATTTGCTGAAGACGAACTTGATGTCGAAGGCTTCGCCGAGGGCGCCCTCGACCCGGTCCAGGACCTCATCGTCGAAACCGACGGCCCGCAATTTGGCGTGGTTGATTCCGGGCGCATCCTTCAGGGTGGCGCGGCCGACCGCGTAATCGACGATGTCATCGATCTGTTCTTGCGAATAGCCGAGGTTCTCGAGGGCGACAGGAACCATGCGGTTGATAATCTTGAAGTAGCCGCCGCCGGCCAGTTTCTTGAACTTGACCAGGGCGAAGTCTGGCTCGATCCCGGTGGTGTCGCAATCCATGACGAGGCCGATCGTGCCCGTCGGCGCGATAACGGATACCTGGGCGTTGCGATATCCGTGGATCTCGCCCAGTTCGAGGGCCAGATCCCAGCTGTCGCGGGCGGCCCGGGCGAGTTCGGTGTCGCGGCACTCGGTGGCAACGAGCGGCACCGGCGAAATCGAAAGGTCGCCGTATCCGCTTTCCGCGCCATGCGCCGCCAGGCGGTGGTTGCGGATGACGCGCAGCATGTGGTCGCGGTTTTCGTCATAGCGTGGGAAAGCGCCCAGTTCTTCGGCCATTTCTGCCGAGGTCGCATAGGCGACGCCGGTCATGATCGCCGAGATGGCACCGCAGATAGCCCGACCTTCGGTCGAATCATAAGAGAGTCCGGCCGCCATCAAGTAACCACCGATGTTGGCGAAGCCAAGGCCGAGGGTGCGGAATTCGTAGGAAAGTTCGGCGATCCGCTCCGACGGGAACTGAGCCATCAGGACGGAAATCTCGAGCGTTACCGTCCATAGACGCACTGCGTGTTCGAACGCCGGAACGTCGAACAGGCCGTCTTCCTTGCGGAACATCATCAGGTTGAGTGATGCCAGGTTGCAGGCCGTATCGTCGAGGAACATGTACTCGGAACACGGGTTCGAGGCGTTGATGCGGCCGCTTTCCGGGCAGGTGTGCCATTCGTTGATGGTGGTATCGAACTGCAGGCCCGGATCGGCGCTGGCCCAGGCCGAATGGCCGATTTCGTCCCACAGGTCCTTGGCCTTGACCGTTTCGGCGACCTTGCCATCGGTGCGGCGGATCAGCTTCCAATCGCCGTCGGCGAGCACTTGGTCAAGGAAGGCATTGGTGACACGGACGGAATTGTTGGAGTTCTGCCCGGCGACCGTGACGTAGGCCTCAGAATCCCAATCCGTGTTATAGGTCGGGAACTCGACTTCAGTGTAACCCTGACGGGCGAACTGGAGAACCCGCTGAACATAGCTCTCCGGGATCATTGCCTTACGGGTCGCGACGATCGCCTTTTTGAGTGCCGCGTTCTTCTTGGTGTCGTAGCGGTCCTCTTCGGAGAGTTCGTTGTCATTGCACGCCGCCATCACCTCGTTGAGGTGCTTGTTGGCGAGTTTCGAGCCGGCGACGAGGGCCGCGACCTTCTGTTCCTCGATGGCTTTCCAACGGATGAATTGGCCGATGTCGGGATGGTCGATGTCGACGACCACCATCTTGGCGGCGCGGCGCGTGGTGCCGCCCGATTTGATGGCGCCGGCGGCACGGTCGCCGATTTTCAGGAAACTCATCAAACCCGACGAGCGCCCACCGCCAGACAGCGATTCGCCGTCGGCGCGCAGTTGAGAGAAGTTGGAACCGGTGCCGGACCCGTATTTGAATAGACGCGCTTCGCGGACCCAAAGGTCCATGATGCCGCCGTCGTTGACGAGGTCGTCCGCGACGGACTGAATGAAACACGCGTGTGGTTGCGGATGCTCATAGGCGCTGGCCGATTTGACCAGCTGGCCGGTCTCGAAATCGACGTAGTGGTGACCTTGTGCCGGGCCGTCAACACCGTAGGCCCAGTGCAGGCCGGTGTTGAACCATTGCGGAGAGTTCGGGGCACCCATCTGGGCGCAAAGGATGTAGCGCATCTCGTCGTAGTAGGCGCGGGCGTCCGATTCAGAATCGAAATATCCGCCCTTCCAGCCCCAATAGGTCCAGGTGCCGGCGAGACGGTCGAAGACCTGCTTGGCGCTAGTTTCACCGGAGCTCCGTTCGTCTTCCGGCAATTCTTCTAGGGCGTCTTCGTCAGCAACGCGGCGCCACAACCATGACGGGATATCGTTTTCCTCGACCTTCCTCAGGCGAGCCGGAACGCCGGCCTTCCGGAAGTACTTCTGCGCCAGAACGTCCGTCGCCACCTGCGACCAGCGATCCGGAACTTCGAAATCCGCCAGCTGGAACACGACGGACCCGTCGGGATTGCGAATCTCGCTCGACGTGCGGCGAAACTCGAAATTGGCATAAGGAGACTCGTTGACTTTAGTAAAATAGCGCGAAATCCGCATTGTTCCCCCACGAAGTTAGGTCTCGGGTTATTGCCTCGTATGGACCTTGGCGGTCCCCAGGTTGCCCCTTTCGGAACGGGTTGACCCCGCTTCTGCACGCCTACTAGATATCGTGTCTGCCCAGGTGCAACAGCTGCGAAATGTAGCCCATTAAATTTCGAGCCGCAACAAGAAATCCCATATCTCGTAGGTTATCTTAGTCGGGAATACTTTATATAGTGTAAACGGTGTTCGTTGCCGGAATCGGCACAAACCGCAGAAATCCGCCATGGAATCGACATCATTGACGATTAGATCACGGTTCCGGCGGGACCCTATATATAGGTCCAGGGCTGGGGCTGGACGGGCCCGACCCCAAATGCGATATTTGCGAGGCGCTTGCGCCTTTGGTGAGCGGCCGGCTGCAGAACCAGGAACGCGGAAACGAAAATGACGATCGGGACACTGATCTACACTTGGCTCAACGGCGACATGGTAGGAACCGACGAGTTCGGCAACCGCTACTATCGCTCGAAGGGACGCAAGCTGCACGGCCGTGAACGCCGGTGGGTGGTTTTCAAGGGAAAATCGGAAGCCTCGAAGGTGCCGGCGGAGTGGCACGCCTGGCTCCACCATACGTCGAAAGAACCCCTGACCGACCTGTCAGCTCCCGTCGCCGATTGGCGCAAGGAGCACGAACAGAATATGACCGGTACGGCGGCGGCCTATCGCCCCAAGGGCCATGCCTACCAGGGCGGGAATCGGGCTGCGGCAACGGGAGACTACGAAGCGTGGTCACCGGAGTGATTTTGCCCGGCCGGTGTCTGATGGATACGGTCCGAACAGGCGCGACCGATGCATAGCGAAACCAAGGAAATCTGGATTGGCGCTGTCACCGTAACGGCACTTGTCGCCGTTCTTGTTTTGATGAACCAGGGGCGCGACGCAATATCCAAAGCGGCATCGGGAGCGACCGACGTGATTGCGCGGTTCAACAAGGTTGACGGCCTCGTCGAGGGCAGTGAGGTGCGGATGGGCGGTGTGCGCATCGGTACCGTTTCGGCCATGAGCATCGATGGCCATTATCGGGCCGTCGTCAATCTCGAACTCGATCCGTCGATCGACTATCCCTCGGACACGTCGGCAGCCATCCACACCGACGGGCTGTTCGGCGGCAAGTTTGTCGTCTTGGAGCCGGGCGCCGAAGAAGAGACGCTGAAATCCGGTGACGAGATTACGTTGACCCAGGACGCGGTGGTCGTTAGCGATCTCCTTGAACTGATCATAGCCGAGGGTAAATCGGCGCAGGCCCGCCGGCAAAACGAGTCGGCGCCGGCGAACTGAAGGCGGGGGTGATGTTTCATGGGTAGGCATGCGGTCGAGACGGTGCTCGGTGCCGTGGTCTTGCTGGTCGCCGGAATGTTCCTGTTCTTTGCCTATTCGACGGCGCAGGTGCAGGCCGTACAAGGCTACGAACTGACGGCGAAGTTCTTCAAGATCGGCGGACTGACCGGCGGCAGTGACGTTCGGATTAACGGGATCAAGGTCGGGACGGTCCGTTCGAGCCGTCTCGACAAGGAAACGTTCGATGCCGTCGTTACCATGACGATCTCTCCCGACATAAAACTGCCGACCGATACGGTCGCGATGATCGGCAGTGAGGGGATCGTCGGTGGCAAATACGTGCGTCTCGAGCCAGGGGTCGAAAAGGACTACTTGGTCGCCGGTGGTGAGATCGCCAACACCAGGGATTTCCGGTCGCTCGAGGATCAGGTCGGCGAGATCATCTTTCTCGCCACCGGTGGATCCGGAGACGGCGGGCAATAGCCATTCTCGGTCTTAGATTCACGCGTGCCCGAGCGGTGATCAAGGTGAAACGCTCGTTCGTCGCCGTCTTATTGCTTGCCGTCGGCTTGGCGTTGCCGTCCGGGCTCGCCGCCGCGCCTCAGAACACGGTCATCCTACAGGGCCTCGACAAGGTCACGGCGCGCGTCTACACGATCCGCGCACCCATCGGTGATCTCATTCGTTTCGGTACGTTGGAAATCATCGCCCGGCACTGCGACAAGCGACCGCCCGAGGAAACGCCCGAAAGCACGGCATTTCTCGACATTTGGGAGGTCAGGCCCGGCGAGCCGACGGCAAGCGTGTTCAGGGGCTGGATGTTCGCCTCGAGCCCGGCCTTGTCGGCTCTCGAACATCCCGTCTACGACGTCTGGGTCTTGGATTGTGAGGGGGTGATGGGCGACGTCGAAGATCCTGCGACGCCGCGTTCGGGTCCGGCGTCGGGTCAATAGGGCCGAGGCGCTTCGTCGGGCGCGATCGTGCCGAGCGCGAGATACTGGCTTGCCGTCTCACCGTTGTCCGAAAGAACGAACTCCACCATGTCGACCCGCATGAATGCCCGGCCGTCCACGTAGGACGTCGTCATTCTGCGACCGATGAGGCCCTCCGTATGAAGGGCTTTGTGATAGGGTTCCATGTCTGCGCGCATGGCTTCCGGGATGACCTCCGAATAGCGCTTTCCGGTCAGTTCCATATTCGATATCCGGACCCAATCACCCCCGAAATAACGGTAGACACCATCGACGACGTCTTCAGCGGTCAGGTCGGCGAGAACCAGTTTCTTCATCCAGGGCATAAGTTCTTCGAAGGAAAAGTCCTACCAAGCTGGAAGCCGCCTGCCGGCCCGTTTCGCCTGCCACAGGCGGACGAACGGCGCATAGTGATCAAAGAAGTCCGCCGGCGTGTCCGGCGCAAAAAGGTAAAAAGTGTCCCCGCGGACATCGAACGTGTGGACAGGTTCGACCATCTCGCCCCTCGACTTTGGTCGTCAGGCTATTACAGCCATTCACAAGAGTTAAGGTGTATTAATCGCGACGTCGCGTCAACTGACGGTGGTCTGCCGACCCGTCAGCGGGTATCGGACGCGATCACGTCGTCGATGGCCGAGGCGATTTCCGTATCGGTCGCAGAGGCGGGGAACATGCCCTGATACTTAAGGGCGTCCTCCAAGAGCTTGTGGTAATCGGTAGCCGGTTTCTCGATAGCACCGAACTGTTTCAGATGATCGGTTACGAACTGCGTGTCGAGCAGCCGGTAGCCGCCGAGGCGCAGCCGCGCGACGAGATGGACCAATGCCACCTTTGAGGCGTCCGTGGCACGCGAGAACATGCTTTCGCCGAAAAAAGCTGCGCCCAAGGAAACGCCATAGAGGCCGCCGACCAGTTGACCGTCCTGCCAGGCCTCGACTGAATGGGCGAGACCCATTTCATGGAGCTGGATGACCGCATCGAGGATCGGCTTGTTGATCCAGGTATCTTCCCGGTTTGCGGCCGCTTCACCACAGCATTCGATGACCTCGGGAAAGGCACTGTCACAACGGATGTCGAATACCTGGCGCCGCACCTTTTTCTTGAGTTTGCCCGGAATGTGGAAGGTGTCGAGGGGGAGAATGCCGCGCATCCGAGGATCGACCCAATAGACCTCGCTGGTGTCACGGCTCTCGGCCATGGGAAATATGCCGGCGGCGTAGGCCCGGATCAGGAGGTCCGGTGAAAGGGCGTTTGATCCTTCCCGGCGGCTCATGGTTCTCCGTGACCGGCGACGAACTTCTCGAGCCAGTGAATATCGTAATCGCCGTTGACGAAGTCGGAATCGGTCATCAGGCGTTGGTGCAGCGGGATCGAGGTTTGCAGGCCGTCGATGACGTATTCGCCGAGCGCCCGGCGCAAGCGCATCAAACATTCGTTCCGCGTCTTGCCGTGTACGATCAGCTTGGCGATCATGCTGTCGTAGTGGGGCGGCACGCTGTATCCCGAATAGAGGCCCGAGTCGACCCGAACGCCCAAGCCGCCGGGGGCGTGATAGTCACCGACCTTGCCCGGACAGGGCATGAAGGTCTCCGGATTTTCCGCATTGATCCGGCACTCGATGGCATGTCCCGAGAACCCGACGTCGGCCTGTGTGAATCCCAATGGCGCGCCGCCGGCCAGACGAACCATTTCGCGCACCAGGTCGATGCCGCAGATCATTTCCGTCACCGGGTGCTCGACTTGAAGGCGGGTATTCATTTCGATGAAATAGAAATCACCATCCTCGTACAGGAACTCGATGGTGCCGACGCTACGATACCCGAGCTTGCGAATCGCTTCCGAGACGACTTCGCCGATTTCACTTCTCTGGGCCGCGTTGAGGGCGGGCGAGGGGGCTTCCTCGACCAGTTTCTGGTGGCGACGTTGCAAGGAGCAGTCGCGTTCGCCCAGGTGCACGGCATTGCCGTGGTTGTCGGCGAGCACCTGCACTTCGATGTGGCGCGGGCGTTTCAGGAACTTTTCCATATAGACCTCGCCGTTGCCGAACGCCGCGATGGCTTCGGCCCGGGCCAGATCGAAGGCTTCAGCGAGCCCATATTCGTCTTCGGCGACTTTCATGCCGCGTCCACCGCCGCCGCCGGACGCCTTGATGAGCAACGGAAAACCGATCTCGCGGCCGACAGACAAGGCTTCCGCCGCGTCCTTAACGGCACCGTCGGATCCGGGAACCACGGGGATGCCGGCCTCCATCACGGCCTGCTTGGCGGCGATCTTGTCGCCCATCAGCCGGATGTGTTCCGGCGACGGTCCGATGAAGGTAAAACCGTGTTCCTCGACCATTGACGCGAAATCGGCGTTCTCGGAGAGAAACCCGTAACCTGGATGAATGGCATCCGCATTCGAAATCGTCGCCGCCGAAAGGATGGCAGAGGCATTGAGATAGCTCTCCCTGGCGGTGGGTGGGCCGATACAGACGCTTTCATCGGCGAGCCGGACGTGCATGGCGTCGGTGTCGGCCGTCGAATGAACGGCGACGGTCTGGACGCCCATCTCGCGACAGGCGCGAAGGATTCTAAGCGCGATCTCGCCCCGATTGGCGATGAGAACCTTGTCGATCATCGGACCTGCCGGCGCCTATTCCAGAATGAGCAGAGGTTCACCGAATTCCACGGGAGTCTCGTTGTCGACGAGAATAGAGGCGACGCGCCCCGCCTTCGGCGCCGTGATCGGGTTGAACACCTTCATGGCTTCGATGAGCAGCAGAGTCTGCCCCTGGGATACCTCTTCGCCGACCTGGACGAACGGCGGTGAATTCGGGTCCGGAGACGTATAGGCCATACCGACCATCGGCGACGTGATGGCGCCAGGATGATTGGATAGGTCGGCCGCCTCCGCCGCCTCGCTAGGCTCGGCCTGTGCCGCCCCCGGCGCGACGGGGGCCGGCGCATGAACGACGGCTGGACCGGCGCCGTCGTTCTTGGCCACCCGCACGTTGAGGCCGTCGCGTCCGTACTCGATTTCCGTCAGGCCTGTTTCGTCGAGGAGCGCGGCGAGCTTGCGAACCAGGTCCTCGTCGATTTCCGTTTTCGGGGTCTTCGCCATTAGGGGGTCAATCCTCCGTGATCGATCCGAGAGAGTCCGCCAACGCCTCCAGGGCCAGTTCGTAGCCCTTGGCGCCGAAACCACATATCACGCCGCGGGCCGCCTTCGATATGTAGGAGTGATGGCGGAATTCGTCACGCTGAAAAATGTTGGAAAGGTGGACCTCGACGACCGGCAGACCGGTTGCCAAGAGCGCATCCAGGATGGCGACCGAGGTGTGAGTATAGCCGCCAGCGTTGATGGCGATGCCATCGAAATCGCGACCGGCCTCTTGAATCCAGCCGACCAATTCTCCCTCCGCGTTCGATTGGCGGAAATCGACGGCGATGCCAAGGTCATCAGCGCGCGCCCGAACCAGGGCCTCGATGTCGTCGAGTGTCGTTCTGCCGTAGATGGCAGGTTCGCGAATGCCAAGTAGGTTCAAGTTGGGCCCGTTGAGGACCATGACGGATTTGGACATCGGGTTCCCGAGGATCTTTAGAACAGAGACGACGCTTGCACCATCATGGCGTCCAGCGCCGGAACTTTCCAGCCCCGCGGCACCGGCATGCATTTGCAGGTTGAACGGGGGAACACCCTTGACCATAATCGGAGGTCCGGTTTTCGTTTGAAATCCGCGGTTTCCAAGATTTTTCGAGGTGTTATTCATGCGCGTCACCATCAATGGCGAAGAACGGGAATTCGACACTCCGCTGACGGTGGAGGAACTGCTCGGCCGAATCGGTCTCGATGCGAGAAAGGTCGCCGTCGAACGCAATCTCGAGATCGTGCCCAAGTCGAACTATGCCGGCGTCGGGGTTGGCGAAGGTGATCGTCTCGAGATCGTGCATTTCATCGGCGGCGGTGCACCGGACGGTTCAGCCGGCGACGCCGCCACCGAGGCGCCGGCCGACGAAGACCTGCTCGAGATCGCCGGCCGCAAATTCCACTCGCGCCTGATCATTGGCACCGGCAAGTACAAGGATTACGAGACCAATCGCCTGGCCTGCGAAGCGACCGGCGTCGAGATGGTTACCGTTGCCGTGCGGCGAGTCAATTTGACCGATCGGGACCAGCCGATGCTGGTCGATTACATCGACCCCAAGGTCTACACCTACCTTCCCAATACGGCCGGCTGCTTCACCACTGAGGATGCCGTGCGGACGCTGCGACTGGCCCGCGAGGCCGGCGGCTGGGACCTGGTCAAGCTCGAGATCCTGGGCGAGGAGAAGACCCTCTATCCGCAAATGGTCGAGACCCTGGAAGCGACCGAAGCCCTGACCAAGGAAGGGTTCCAGGTGATGGTCTATTGCTCGGACGATCCCATCATCTGCAAGCGCTTGGAGAACGCCGGCGCCGTCGCCGTCATGCCCTTGGGTGCGCCCATCGGGTCGGGCCTCGGCATCCAGAACCCGGTAAACATCCGGCTCATCGTCGAACAGGCGAGCGTGCCGATCATCGTCGATGCCGGCGTCGGCACCGCATCCGACGCGGCTGTGGCCATGGAACTCGGATGCGACGGCGTGCTCATGAACACGGCGATCGCCGAGGCCAAGAACCCGGTCCTCATGGCCGAGGCCATGAAGGCGGCGGTGGAGGCCGGGCGCAAGGCCTATCTGGCCGGCCGCATGCCGAAGAAGATGTATGCCGATCCCTCGTCGCCGCTGGCCGGACTCATCTAGATCCTTCCTGGCGCAGGCGACCCGGTGACGCCGGGCCACTTAACAGTTGCGAAAAATCGTAAGTTTTCCGATCATGCCGGACGGAACCTGAATTCTGTTCGAGAGGAGCGCTTTGATGAAGCTGCGTGGATTGGTGAAAACGGCGATGGCGGCGGCCGTCGCGGCGGTGCTGGCGAGCCCGAGCGGGGCGGCCGATATGGTCGTACCGGAGCTCGGGGACGACGGCATGTATCACCACAGTTGGTTCCTTGACTCGTTTCTCGATCTCAAGGAGGACCTGTCGGAAAGCATCGACCAGAACAAGAGGCTGGTCATCTTCGTCGAGCAGAAGGGCTGCATTTATTGTGAGAAGGTGCAAAAGGAGGTCCTCGCCGACAAGAAGATCAACGACTATGTGCGCGAAAACTTCAACGTGATCCAGCTGAACCTCTGGGGCGACCGCGAGGTCACCGACTTCGATGGGGAGGTGATGGCCGAGAAGAAACTGGCCCGGCGCTGGGGCGTTATTTTCACGCCAACGATCATCTTCCTGCCCGACAACCTGGCAGCGGTCGAAGGCAAGACCGGCAAAGAGGCTGAAGTCGTGCGCATGCCCGGCGCCTTTGGCAAGATCACGTTCCGGGCCTTGTTCGAATGGGTCAAAGGCAAGCGGTACGAAACCGGCGAGCACTTCCAGAAATACATCATCGAAATGATGAGCAAAAAGGACTCGTAAACCGAATATCCGGATTCAAGTTAATTATAGCATCAACTTAAAACGTGTTATTTTTATCTAAGCTAAAACGGGTCGTTCATGTGAAGTGGCGCCGCCGGACCAATGGCGCTCCGCCCGTTGAATGTACGTGGCGACAGGGAGGGTGCGGAGGGCGCGTTGGACATCCCCGCAATCGGAGCGATATGTTTCTGGACTGTTTAGTCCGGAATGGTTATTCTCCCCGCATTCTCCGGACGGAACGATCGCCATGGCGCGGCCGCGCGAATTCGACCGAAACCTAGTCCTCGAAAAGGCCATGCAGGTTTTTTGGTCGCAGGGCTACGAGGCGACGTCGCTCACCGACCTGACCCGGTCCATGGGGCTTTCCAAAAGCAGCCTCTATGACACTTTCGGCAGCAAGCACGACCTTTTTCTGGAGTCGATCGACTATTACTGGGAAAACGTTTCATCGCAGATCCGTTCGATCATCGGGATCGATGCGCCGGCCCGCCAGGTGATCGCCAACGTGCTCGGCCGTGCCGTCGACCGCATCCTCGACCCGGTCGGCAAACGCGGTTGCCTTCTCAACAACACGGCTGTCGAGCTGGGGCCGAACGATGAGGAAGCGGCGGCCCGGTGTTCGGCCGGACTGGCGGTCGTCGAGGAAACGTTCCATCGATACTGTTGATAAACCCCTGTTGATCGGTTTCTGAGATCGTGATTCCGTTTCCCGAGTGATTCGGTGGAGGGCGGAACGATGATGGGGCGGTTGTCGGACGACCAGGGCAAGTTCTTCTACGACTT
>Ga0209561_1000204_pt1 | contig 16520 bp, 19 predicted proteins | sample WorMettrBAHAMAS2_FD_187393 | JGI IMG/M metagenome (GOLD analysis project Ga0209561, IMG submission 187393) | Marine gutless worms symbiont microbial communities from Max Planck institute for Marine Microbiology, Germany - Inanidrilus... | ecosystem: Host-associated > Annelida > Digestive system... | reverse complement strand
GCCCGGCACTACGGCAAGAGGCAGGGACAGTTTACCCTGTTCCTCAAACCCCCCAAGGACTGACCTGTAGGGCCTGCGTCTTTCGCACGCCAGATCTGTAGAGGCTAGCTAGGTATATAGGTCCCAACATTCTAACGAATTCACTAATATTAAACATGTCTAACTTGTTAGTGAATCGTTCCTAAACTTATTCCTTAATAGTTCTGGTCAACCATTGAGGGAATGCAGATATCTTAAGTTATCAGACTGATGGACTACTAGGGGGCGTTCTCAATTAAGCCGGGTCATCGCAGAAACCAAGAACGTAGCACAGGCATCTCGCCTGCACTCGCGGGTGAAACACCCGCGTTCCGGCAGGCGGGACGCCTGCGCTACGGGGACCGGCAATGCTTAACTTACACCTGATTAGCAATGAGTTTCAGCCACCGAGTCCACCACCCCGAGCGTGGGCCTCGATCCGCCATTTTTTGAGAAATCCAAATGGGTAATCGGCGCGCAATCGCGCGGCCCGGTTGAGTGTCGTCCGGTCGATGTGCGCAAGGGTGAGACCGGGATAGCGGTCGAGATAGATCCGGGGTAGTGGTGATTTTTAAAGTGATAGAGTAGATAAATTCATTGGTAATCATTCCGATTGCCACCGTTTTTCCCGTTACCTGATTCTAGATTTTAGCCCTCTCTTCCGGAAGAATACGCTTGGTCTGAACGATTGCGTTCACTGATAAAACGAACCGAAGAGTTTTCAATTATGATTATCGGGACTAAAGTATACAGCTGTCGCAAATGTCAGAGCGAAGATCTCGTTAAAAATGGCACAAATGCGTCCGGTAGCTCGCAATATCACTGTAAAGCCTGTAGTGCCTATGGCGTACTTAAGCGCAAAGAACGCGCGACGGAAGAAAAGAAAGAACTCATTATAAAAGTTTATCAGGAAAGATCCAGTATGCGCGGGATTGAACGGACGTTTGGGGTCTCACGCTGAACATTGAGTGCCTGGTTAAAAGAACAGGTGAATGACCTCCCACCCCTTGAAGAGACGCTACAACCTGTTGAGTGCAAAAAATTCCTGTGCACGGCTCATATTGAGCGTTGGAATAATACCTTACAGAAACAGTTGGCACGCTTCGTACGTAAGACGTTGTCTTTTTCCAAATGTATTAAAATGCATGAGATTTGTTTAAAACTCTTCACACGCCGATATAATACCGAATTATTGCTGATTGTTGGCTAGATATCACTTCAAAAATCACCACTCCCAGATCCGGTATTCCGCCGCGATCCGATCCTGACCGCGGCGCAAGGGGCCGCCGGCAATCTCCAGCAGGGTGAGCTCTGAACCGGGCAGACGGACGCCCCGGTCCCGGCATTCGGTCAACAGCGCCTCGATGGCATTGGCATATTTCGGGTGGTCTTTGAGGTAGTAGATCCAGACGCAGCTATCGATCAGGATGGCGCGATGACCGGCCAGTAAATTAGTCGTCATTCCAAGCGTCTTTTTCCCGACGCAGATATTCGTCCGTGTCGATGCCCTCCCAGACCTCCTTGTGCGGACCACGCAGGGCCTTCAGGTAATCTTCCGGCTCCGGGATCATGACGATCATGTCACCTTCGACCTGCACCAGCAAGCGTTTGCCGGAGTCGGGCGATGACCCGCCTGCTCGGCACCATCCAGATGGCGCACCCCATGGCTGAAGAAATAAAGTACTACCTCGCCCCGTTCGTCGGGTTCCACCTCCGGATAGACGCAGAGGCAGTCAGTGGCGCGCCGTCCGCCGGAACGGGCCAGTAGCTCCATCTCGCTGGGCGTTTTGCCATTGAGGCCCATCCAGGCGAGATAATCCGGATATTCCGGCCGGGATTTGTTGAGCAGCCGGTTGGCGAAGGTGGGGAAGAGTTCGGTCGAGTAGTAGATTCGAGAAGTGTCCTTCATTCTTCCCAAATATCCGAAGTCGGGAAATTTCATCGCACCTTTGGTGTAGCCGAACAGGTAGTGTCCGTTTTCCTGAGTCAGGCGTCCAATAGTGTGCCAGCGGCGGGTATCCGGGTCCTGTCCGGCAAGGTAAAGGGCTTTCATGGCTTTAGTTTTCCAACAAACGTTTTTCGTTGAGCGTCAACAAGTTCAGGGCAAACTGCCTCGCCAGTGGCGTTATTTCATCAGGGGGGTATTGCTCGAAAAGATTCTGGCGGGCATTTCCCGGGATTTGCTGCAGTCGATCCAGCCAGACCTGGACCGCTTGGGGCGACTTGGCCGCCGCTTTTTTGAACAGTTCCACAGTCGGCAAGGATTTTTTGTCGGTTTTGTTTTGGTAGATGGCCGAACGCGCTTTTTCCACAAGGTGCTAATATGCCGTCCTCGGTCGTTGGTGTGCAACCGTTCCTCTCGGGTGGCGTCGGTCTCGTTTTGTCCTAGGGAAGCGGCATGGTCGAAGGTCGGGGCAAGATAACGTTGGCGATTGTGCTGGATGATACCCCAATTCTCATGATGACGATCCTGGTTGGCAATCCACGCGTCCAGCAGCAGATACCCCAGAAAGAGATCGTAAGCGGTAGCAATTGCTTTGCCGAGCGGTTGCCGGTTCGGCGGAAGCCTGACCGCTGGGTCAATCAATAGAGCATGGATTCGTCCCAGAGTATGAGCCCTCGCCTGTCTGATTTCGTCTTTTGGATAATCGGCATGAATGTCGGACAAGGATTCATTACCCAGTATCAGTTTTCCACCTTCCGGTACGATACGAGGCGACAACACGCCTTTTTGTCCCCGACAGACGGCAAGGTCGTAATGGGCATGGGGTAACCCCAGCAGCTCGGCGAGTTCCGCGGCAATCTTCTCGGCCCAGTTTCCTCCCGTGCCGGGGCGGCCCACCTTGAACAGATGCAGCTCATCACCGATGGGCAGCCAGTATTTTTCCTTGGTGCCCAGTGGCTCGGAAGATTCGGGCGTGTCGACGCCAAGGGTGGTTATCGGAAACGTCCTCCTTACACCGCAAACATCCTTCTCTTGGCCTCGGCCAATAGTTCCCTGGGCTTGCCCCCGACTATCAGGGCATTGAGTCCGCCTGCCGCCTGCACCTCGGGGGCCTTGAAGATCTGCTGGTTTTCCAGCCCGTCGGTGCCGCCCTGCTCGAACTGGCCGACGATGGCACGGATGATCTCGGCGGTCTTGAAGCGCAGGGTGTGGTCCACTCGGCCACGGGAACGGCGGCGGGCCTTGCCGCCGATGATCTCGATGCTACCCGCCGTCTTCATGCCGAGGAACTGGCCGATAGTCAGCTTCCTAACAGGTTGCGAGATCACTGCAACCGGACGATCAACAGAGAGGAACCCTTGTCGCAAAGGTGGACTGAAAGGTGGGCTATACAAGATGTTGCGATGAAAACATCCTTTGTAAATCAATCGCTTAAAAATACAATTGGCGGAGTGGACGGGACTCGAACCCGCGACCCTCGGCGTGACAGGCCGATATTCTAACCAACTGAACTACCACTCCGTGTTCGCCTGGTGGGTGCTGCAGGACTCGAACCTGCGACCCTCGCCTTGTAAGGGCGATGCTCTCCCGCCTGAGCTAAGCACCCTGAAGACGAACTTTCATTTTACCGCGTCCTTCAGCGCCTTTCCAGCCTTGAACGTCGGTGTCTTCGAGGCAGCGATCTCGATCACCTCACCCGTTCGCGGGTTGCGTCCTGACCTCGCGGCCCGTTCCTTTATCAAGAAAGTGCCGAAGCCGATCACCGTTACGGTGTCTCTCTTTTTCAAGGCATCGGCTACGGCATCTGTCATGCCATCCAAGGCCCGACCTGCCGCCGACTTGGAGATGTCTGCCGCCTCTGCCATTGCCACAATAAGTTCCGACTTGTTCATTATCCCCCTTCCCCCGCTGCTTTTGGAGGGCCTTTCCAATCTTTCATTGGATCTGACCCCGAATATCACCTCATGCCGATCGGTTTATAGCGACCGGACCTATAGCTGTCAAACGCTTTTCGTTCAGTGATGGGTCCGCATCCTGCTGCCTTTCTCCTCGGTGACCTCCGGTACCGGCGCCTGCACCTCGGTCTGGTCCGATTCTGCTTCTTCCGGATCGACGGCTTTGATAGTGGGAAGCTCGCTCAAGGCGAGATCGAGCACTTCGTCTATCCACCGCACCGGTCGGATGCAGAGATTCTGCTTGATATTCCTCGGAATCTCGATCAGGTCACGTGCGTTCTCTTGCGGGATGATCACCGTATCTATCCCGCCGCGGTGGGCAGCCAGCAACTTCTCTTTCAGTCCCCCGATCGGTAATACCTCGCCCCTCAAGGTGATCTCCCCGGTCATAGCGACATTCGATCGCACTGGTACCTTGATCAGGGCGGAGACCAGGGCCGTGCACATGGCCACGCCCGCGCTGGGCCCGTCCTTCGGGGTCGCCCCCTCGGGAACGTGGATGTGTGCATCGAGCTTCTGGTGGAACTCCAGATCGATCCCTAAGGCCTGGGCACGGCTGCGAACTACGGTCATGGCAGCTTGGATCGACTCCTGCATCACGTCCCCGAGCTGCCCGGTGTAGGTGAACTTGCCCTTGCCCAGCACCAGGGCGGATTCGATCCGTAGCAACTCGCCCCCGACCTCCGTCCAGGCCAAGCCCGTGACCTGACCCACCTGATCGAACTCGTCTGCGCGCCCAAAACGGTACTTCTGTACCCCTAGGTATTTTTCAAGTGCCTTCGGGGTTACGACCACCGAGGAAATGCGCTTTTTGAGCAATACGTCCTTGACCACCTTCCGGCAGATCTTCGAGAGCTCCCGCTCCAGGTTGCGGACGCCGGCCTCGCGCGTGTAGTGGCGGATGATGTCCCGAACCGTGCTCTCGCGGATGACGATCTCTTCTTTCTCGAGACCATTGTTGTTCATCTGCTTCGGGATGAGATAGCGCTCGGCGATAGCGACTTTCTCGTCTTCCGTGTAACCGGAAAGACGGATCACCTCCATGCGGTCCAGGAGGGCCGGTGGGATATTGAGGGTATTCGCGGTCGCCACGAACATCACCTCCGAGAGATCGAAGTCCACTTCCAGATAGTGATCGTTGAAGGTATGGTTCTGCTCCGGATCCAACACCTCGAGCAGTGCGGACGCCGGATCGCCCCGGAAGTCCATGGCCATCTTGTCGATCTCGTCCAAGAGAAAGAACGCATTGCGCGACCCCGCCTTGGATAGATTATGGATAATCTTTCCTGGCAACGCCCCGATATAGGTGCGCCGGTGGCCGCGAATCTCCGCTTCGTCGCGCATACCGCCCAGGGACATCCGCACGAACTTGCGGTTGGTGGCCCGCGCGATCGAGTGTCCCAGCGAGGTCTTGCCGACCCCGGGGGGACCGACCAGGCACAGGATCGGCCCCTTGAGCTTGCGCACCCGCTGCTGCACGGCTAGGTACTCGAGGATCCGTTCCTTGACCTTCTCCAACCCGTAGTGATCGGCCTCCAACACCCTCTCGGCAGCCTTGATGTCGTTACGGATGCGCGTGCGCTTCTTCCAGGGCAGGTTGACCAAGGTGTCCACATAGTTGCGAACGACCGTGGCCTCTGCGGACATGGGTGACATAAGCTTAAGCTTGTTGAGCTCCGACTGTGCCTTGGCCTTCACGTCCTTGGGCATACCCGCCGCTTCGATGCGCTTGCCCAGGTCGTCGATATCGTTGGGGGCTTCCTCCATCTCGCCCAGCTCCTTCTGGATGGCCTTCATTTGCTCGTTGAGGTAGTACTCCCGCTGATTTTTCTCCATCTGTCGCTTCACCCGGCTCCGGATCCGCTTTTCCATCTGGAGCAGGTCGTTCTCCGCTTCCATGAGACCCATCAAATGCTCGAGCCTGGACTGGACGTCGATCACCTCCAGGACGCGCTGTTTCTCGTCCAGCTTCAGGGACATGTGGGCGGCCATGGTGTCGGCCAGTCGGCCGGCTGCATCGATGCTCGACAGCGAGGTCAACACTTCGGGCGGCACCTTCTTGTTGAGCTTGACGTATTGGTCGAACAGGCCGATGGCCGAGCGCATCAGGACCTCCTGCTCTCGCTCATCCGCCTCCATGAGATCGACCAAGGGCAGGATATTGGCTCTGAAGGCATCCTCCGTGGTGATGAAGGTATCGATCTGGGCCCGTTGGCTTCCCTCCACCAGCACCTTAACGGTACCGTCCGGAAGCTTGAGCAGCTGCAGAATGTTGGCCAAAGTCCCTACCGCGTATAGATCCTTGACCGCCGGGTCATCCACATCGGCCCTCTTCTGGGCGATCAGGAGGATCTGCTTATCGTTCGCCATCGCGCTGTCGAGCGCCCGGATGGATTTTTCGCGGCCGACAAACAAAGGAATGACCATGTGGGGGTAGACCACCACATCGCGTAGCGGCAATACGGGCACGTCAGCACCGGGGGTATTGTTCTGGGCCATGGAAACTTTGTGCTCAGCTGGTGTCCTGCTCTTCCGGTGCCACCCTTAAAGCTGGGACTCGGTCCCCGACGGCACGGCAAGAACAGACAGAATAGATAAAGATACTGCGTTTATTTCGGAACTAATGTTTGGGCGTTCGGAACCCTACTTCAACGCCGTTTTGGCCTGTATCGTAGGGGGGCGCCGGAACCGGCACCGCTGATGCGAATACGCTGACCCGGTCACGGTCACTCCGACGCGGCACGCTGGTGGTCGACCCCATCGTAGATGATGAGGGGATTGCTCTCACCCGAAATGGCCGAGCCGTCGAGGACCACCTTGCTCACGTTCTCCATCGAGGGTAAGTCGTACATGATATCGAGCAGGACTTGCTCCATGATAGTGCGCAGGCCGCGGGCCCCGGTCTTGCGTTCCATTGCCTTGCGGGCAATTGCTGTCAGGGCATCGTCGCGCAGATCCAGGCTGCACCCCTCCATCTTGAAGAGACGGGCGTACTGTTTAGTCAGCGCATTTTTGGGTTCGGTAAGGATGCGCAGCAAGGCCTCCTCGTCCAGCTCCTCGAGCGTGGAAATGATCGGAAGGCGGCCGACGAATTCGGGAATGAGGCCGTAGCGGATCAGATCTTCCGGCTCGATTTCACGCAGGAGCTCGCCGACCTTCTTCTCGTCATCCTTACCGTGCACCTCCGCCGCGAAGCCGATCCCCCCCTTCTTCGAGCGGTTGCGGATCACCTTCTCGAGACCGGCGAACGCGCCGCCGACGATGAACAGGATGTTGACGGTATCTACCTGTAGAAATTCCTGCTGCGGGTGCTTACGCCCACCTTGGGGCGGTATTGCGGCGACGGTTCCCTCGACGAGCTTCAGAAGGGCCTGCTGTACCCCCTCCCCGGACACGTCACGGGTAATGGAAGGGTTGTCCGACTTACGCGAGATCTTATCGATTTCGTCGATATAGACGATCCCCGTCTGGGCCTTCTCCACATCGTAGTCGCACTTCTGCAACAGCTTCTGAATGATGTTCTCGACGTCCTCACCTACATAGCCCGCCTCCGTCAAGGTGGTGGCATCCGCGATCGTGAACGGGACGTTCAGCAACCGAGCCAAGGTCTCGGCGAGCAGCGTCTTGCCGGAACCCGTAGGGCCAATGAGCAGGATGTTGCTTTTGGCAATCTCGATGTCTTCCCTGACCTTGACATCGTCGGCTTCGAGCCGCTTGTAGTGATTGTAGACGGCGACCGAGAGCACCTTCTTCGCCTGCTCCTGGCCGATGACATATTGATCGAGGATCCCCTTGATCTCGCGGGGCTTGGGCAGCTTGCTGGCCGCCTCGTCGATACTTTCTTGGATCTCCTCGCGGATGATGTCGTTGCACAGATCGACGCACTCATCGCAGATAAAAACCGACGGGCCTGCGATCAGCTTCCGCACCTCGTGCTGGCTCTTGCCGCAGAACGAGCAGTAAAGCAGCTTGGCATCGTTGCCCTTGCCGTGGTTGTGACCACTCATGTGCGACACCCTCCGGAAAGTTCAGTACACCGGCGCTCAAAGCATTTCGAAGGAGTGGTCAAACGCGCGGTCGAAGCTATCGGTTAAAGAATAGATCAATCCGGTCCCCCTCCACCCTGGGCTTGAACCGTAAGATCACCATACCATCCTTGAATGCTCCCTCGGGGATCTGCCGAAGCGATGTCTACTCGGTTCATGTTCCTCTCATCACTGCGAAAATCGCGGAAGGGAAAATCCCGGTGTCCTTTGATCTGTTCCAGCTTCATGGCGGTGGCTCACTCTCTGAAATTCGGGGACGGGCCGAAGGAATCCAGATCGATACGGTTGCCTCCTTCCGGGAACGACCAGCTGCCGAGAAAACCGCATGGCGAGAGTAAGCTGACTACCGATCGCTCGACGACATGATCGAATAAAATGGGATATTCTTGCCCCTGAGAAAGGCGACGGTAATCATAACCCTTTCCAAGGAGATGGCAAGGCAAAGGGAAAGGCGATACGCACTTGTCTCGGGGGCTATTCCGGTGCTGCGGAAACCGTCTCCCGTTTAGCGAGCACCTGATCGACAAGACCGTACTCCATGGCCTCCTCGCCGCCCATGAAGCGATCCCGCTCTGTATCCTCTGCAATCTTCTCCATCGGCTGCCCGGTGTGCCGGGAGAGGATCCGATTGAGTCGGTCCCGGAGGTGCAGGATCTCGCGGGCGTGAATGTCCACGTCCGTCGCCTGGCCCTGAAAGCCGCCCAGCGGCTGGTGGATCATCATCCGCGAGTGCGGCAGACAGAAGCGCTTGCCGGCAGCACCCCCGGCCAACAGCAGGGCACCCATGCTCGCCGCCTGACCGATGCACATGGTGCTCACGTCTGGCTGGATGAAACGCATGGTGTCATAAACGGCCAACCCGGCGGTCACTGACCCACCGGGAGAGTTGATGTAGAGGTAGATATCCTTGTCGGGGTTTTCCGACTCCAGGAACAGAAGCTGGGCGACCACCAAGTTCGACGTATAGTCTTCGACCGGCCCGATCAGGAAGACAACGCGCTCCTTGAGCAGGCGCGAGTAAATATCGAAAGAGCGCTCCCCGCGTGCCGTCTGCTCGATAACGATGGGGACCAGTCCGAGGTCTTTCGGGTCCCACCCACTAGGATCGGAAATCGTACTCATAAGCTGTTTGTCGTATTGCTTGTCTGAAACCTAAGCAGTGACCGCAGGGGCATTCAGCTCCTCGAAAGTAGCCGGCTCGTCCACGACCGTTATCCGCTCCAGCACCCAGTCGACCACCTGATTCTCCAGGGTCAGGGCCTCCATCGAGGCTACCCGATCCCGGTCAGTATAGAAGTAGTCGACAATCTGCTGCGGATCTTCGTAGGTCGAGGCTAAAGCTTTCACCGCCTCCCGTACCCGCTCCGGATCGACCTCGATGCCGTTGACCTTGATGATCTCGCCGATAATCAGACCGAGTGCGACCCGCCGCTCGGCCCGGTCCCGAAACAGGTCATCGGGGAGCTCGAAGCTGTCGTTCCCCACATCCCGGCGGACCCGTTGCTTGAATGTCACGATCTCCTGCAGGATGAGACTCTCCGGAAGTTCGATCCGGTTGGTTTCCAGCAACAGGTCCATGACCTGCTCTTTGACCCTGGCATGGATCCGCTCCTTGAGCTCGCGTTCCATGTTCCGGCGCAGGTCCGAACGGAGCTCATCCAAGTCTCCGTCCGGGAAACCGAAACCTCTCACGAAGTCCACATCCAGCTCGGGAAGCACCGGCTCGGCAACCTCACTGACTCGCACCGAGAAGACGACCGGCTTCCCTTGCAGATCTTCGGACGGATACTGGTCCGGAAAGCGCAGGTCCAGCTGTCGTTCGTCCCCTGTCCGCACCCCCACCAGGCCCTCTTCGAAGCCGGGAAGCATACGCCCGATACCGAGCTCGACTTGGATATCTTCTGCGGAGCCACCCTCGAACGGCTCGCCGTCCAGCGTCCCGGTATAGGAGATCATGAGCCGGTCGTCCAACCGGGCCGGGCGTTCCACGGCCACCCACGTCCTCTGCTGCTTGCGCAGCAGGGTGAGCATGGCCTCCACATCCACCTCCGTCACCTCGGCCACCGGCCGCTTGAGAGTCTTGCTGTCTAGGGAACCCAGCTCAAACTGCGGCAGTACCTCGAACATGGCCGTATAGGCATAGCGCCGGGCGGATTCATCCATGTCGGGTTCGACCTGCGGGGTCCCGGTGGGCTGCAGCTCTTTTTCGACCACAGCCTCGGAAAAGCTGGTTCCTATCAGCTCGCCGAAGACCTCTCGATGCACCTGCCCCCCGTAACGCTGACGCAAGATCTTCATCGGCACCTTACCGGGACGGAAGCCCGGCACCCTAGCGGAACGGCTGAATTCACGCAGGCGCTTCTCCACCTCTGTCTCGATCCGTTCCGGCTCCAGATCGACGGTCATCCGCCGCTCCAGCCCTTCTCCGTTTTCCACTGATACTTGCATCGTCATCTCGGTCTCTCAGGGACACACCTGCCCGTAGCTGGTCCCTTCATTGTCGTCCAGATCCGCGTAGATGTCGATAAAGTCGATCCTGAACCAATTCGAACACGCCCTTGCGGCTCGATCAGTTGCTGCCCATAGCCGCAATCCGGGCCAAGTCTTGGGCCTCGAAATCGATGCCGAAGTCCTGACCGGGGTTGAGCGTGATACCGTAACCGATCCCCAGCTTTTCCAGGATCCAGGTGAACTCGACGACCAGGCCGCCGTCATAGCCGGGGTAATCCTTGACGAAGGCCTTGGCGCGGTCGGGACTCGTGAACAACACCAATACATCTTCGCCGTCCTCGGTCCGGATCTTGAGCGGCCGGGCCTTGGTATCGGTTGCGAAGCCGTCGATTTGGTGCTTCTCGTAAACAGGCATGAAGACATCGGAGCCGAGCAGGGTGCGGAGAAAGGATTCCGGCGGAATCCGATTCTCCTGCGCGGCCACAAGCTGGTGTTCCAGGTCGTTATGGGGTTGAAAGTCGGTAGTCATGTGGCTGTTCCTCGGGCAACCGGCATTGGCCGGGGAAACTGGGGTTGAACCGGCGGACTTCAAGGTTCAGGGTGCTCCTGACCCAATGCCATCAAGTTGAGCGTTACCGGTTGCACTCGACCATAACCGTAGGGGCACCCCCCGTGGGTGCTCTCATCAGGGCAGGTACAGGACCTGAGGGCAGGCACAGGGGCCTGCCCCTACAATTCGCCCAGGGTGCCTCACCCCGCCAGCTGCTCCATCCGAATCCGCACCACCTCGCCCGTTACCGACTCCAGGGCCTCGATACGGGCGATAGCCCGGTTCATGCGACCCTCCCGGACCCGATGACTGAGCATGATCAGGGGCACATGGGTGTCGCCCACCTCCGGCTCTTTCTGCTGGATGGCCTCGATGCTGATGCCTTCCTCCCCTAAGATGCCAGCGATGCGGGCCATGACGCCTGGTTGATCCAGGGCGATGACGCGCAGGTAGGAGGCAGTCTCGACCTGCTCCATAGACAACACGGGCATATCCGAGAGCTCGTCGGGCTGGAAGGCCAGATGCGGGACCCGGTTGTTGGGATCGGCGGTGAGCGCGCGGGTCACATCGACCACATCCGCCACCACCGCGGAGGCCGTGGGCATGGCACCGGCGCCCGCTCCGTAGTAGAGGGTAGGTCCGACCGCATCGCCCTTGACGAGAACGGCATTCATGACCCCGTTCACGCTGGCGATCAAACGCCGCCGGAGCACGAGCGTGGGGTGGACCCGCATCTCAACGCCCTGATCGGTCTTGCGCGCAACCCCCAGGTGCTTGATGGAGTAGCCCAGCTCCGCGGCGTGGACGACGTCCTGGGTCGCGAGCCCGGAGATGCCCTCGGTATAGATCCGGTCGAATTGCAGCGGGATCCCGAAGGCCAATGACCCTAGGATGGTGAGCTTGTGGGCGGCATCGATGCCCTCTACATCGAACGTGGGATCCGCCTCCGCATACCCCAGGGCCTGGGCCTCGGCGAGCACATCGCCGAAGCCCCGACCCCGGTCCCGCATCTCGGTAAGAATATAGTTGCCGGTGCCGTTGATGATACCGACGATCCACTCGATGTGATTGGCCGCCAGCCCCTCGCGCAGGGCCTTGATGATGGGAATACCACCGGCCACGGCGGCCTCGAAGGCCACCATCACACCCCGTTCGCTCGCGGCGGCGAAAATCTCGTTGCCGTGCAGGGCGATCAGGGCTTTGTTGGCAGTGACCACATGCTTGCCGTTCTCGATGGCCCTGAGCACCAGTTCCTTCGCCGGCGAGTAGCCCCCGATGAGCTCGATGACGATATCGATAGCGGGGTCTTCCACCACGGCAAAGGCGTCTTCCGAGATACGCCCGATCTGATCCAGACCGCTGATGCGCCGGGAATCGTACCGATGGGCCGCGGCATGGGTGATGCGGATCCCCCGTCCGGCCCGGCGGGCGATCTCCCCCGCATTGCCCGTAAGCACGCTCACCGTGCCACCGCCGACGGTACCCATTCCCAATAAACCGATGTTCACCGGCTCCATGCGTCTCTCCCCCTATTTTCGGATGGTGCCAAGCATCACGCGCGTTAGTGATTGCGGGCATCGCGTCGCAGCATGCCGCGGATGCCGCGGACAGCCTGGCGGGTCCGCTGCTCGTTCTCGATCAGGCCGAAGCGTACATGGTCATCCCCATACTTACCGAAGCCGATGCCGGGCGAGACTGCGACCTTGGCCTCCCGCAGCAGCTTCTTGGAGAACTCCAGCGAGCCCAGCACCCGGTAAGGCTCGGGGATCGGTGCCCATACGAACATGGTGGCCTTGGGCTTTTCGATTCGCCACCCCGCCGCTGCGAGCCCGTCACACAACACATCCCGCCGGCGCCGGTAGCGATCGCGGATCTCGGCCACACAGTCCTGGGGGCCTTCCAAGGCAGTGATGGCCGCCACCTGAATCGGCGTGAAGGTCCCGTAGTCTAGGTAGGACTTGATCCGCGCCAGGGCGGCGATCAGCTCCCGGTTGCCGCACATGAAGCCGATTCGCCAACCGGGCATGTTGTAACTCTTCGACAGCGAGAAGGACTCCACCGCCACTTCCGCAGCGCCCGGTACCTGGAGGATCGAGGGGGCCCGATAGCCGTCGAAGACGATGTCCGCATAGGCCAAGTCATGGATCACCCAGATGCCGTGCTCGCGGGCGATGGTGACAACTTCCTCGAAATAGTCAAGGTCCACGCAACGGGTGGTAGGATTGCCCGGAAAATTGAGGACCAGCAGCTTCGGCTTGGGCCAAGAGTCCTGGATTGCCTTGCGCAGCTCATCGAAGAAATCCACCCCCGGCACCATGGGAACGTGCCGTACATCCGCCCCGGCGATGATGAAGCCATAGGGGTGAATAGGATAGGCAGGATTGGGCACCAGCACCGTGTCGCCGACCTCCATGGTTGCCAGGGCTAGGTGCGCCAAGCCCTCCTTAGAGCCGATGGTCACGATCGCCTCCGTTTCCATATCCAGCTGCACCCCGTACCGCTCGCGATACCAGTTGCAAATGGCGCGGCGCAGGCGCGGGATGCCGCGCGAGACCGAGTAGCGGTGCGTATTCTTACGCTGGGAGACCTCTATCAGCTTGTCCACGATATGCGGCGGGGTAGGCTGATCCGGATTGCCCATGCCGAAATCGATGATGTCCTCCCTCCGAGAGCGTGCCTCCGCCTTCAGCTGATTGACGATGCTGAAGACGTAGGGCGGCAGACGCTTGATACAACGGAACTCGTGATGGAGCACGACGACGGATTCCTCGCGGGAGACGGCACAATTCGGTGAAGATAAGGAAGTGTACCGCTACGGGTGCAGGTTTCAACCGGTCACCGGTCACCGGTCACCGGTCACCGGACCCGAATTTGAATCGCAAAGGCGCGCAGGGTGAAGAGTCGATCAGGTGTCTCCTGCGGGAGATCGGGTAGGTCTATCCGATTTATCCGCTCAATGGCTTGGGGGCATCGTTTTTCCGGTTGCCCCAGCCGTGTGCTGATGCGCCCGAATCACCGAGCTATCCATGAAAACCTCTTTCCAATCAGAATCCTTTGCCAACTCCTCGAACACCACGGACCACACCCCTCGTTTCTGCCAGCGGGCGAATCGTTGGTACACGCTGTTCCAGTTTCCAAACTCCGGGAGAAGATCGCGCCACGGGGTACCCGAGCGCGCCAGCCACAAGATCGCCTCTACAAACATCCGGTTGTCACGGCCGCTGCGTCCGCGGTCGGACGTCTTGCCCGGCAGCAGGTGCTCGATCCGTTCCCATTGGTCATCACGCAAATTCGGTCGAATCATTTCTACGCCTCATGTAGGTCAGTTAGGCGTAGTCTATCAGGTTAAATGTCAACACTCACTAGTGTCCGGGATATTAATTGAATAAATTCAGATGGTTATTTGTTTCGAGATTGCTTAGATCGTAGTCCGCATCGATAACCATCCGATTCAGCAATATTTTTCTCACATAGTCGGGCTCAAAATCTGTAGGATTGTATAGAGACCTGCGTCAATTGGGGCGCTTTTGGAGGTATCTCCATGATTCCTGGAGTGGGATCTTTTCAAAACCTACAAATCGGTTCAGTGGTCAACACTACTAGATCTTGACGAGCCGCAACGCCGTCAGCGCGGAAAAGGGCCGCAATCGGACCTAAGAATGATGAATGTCAACCGATCCTAAGCCGCCCATCGCCGGCTACCGGTCTCCAGCCGTCGGCCTCCGGCAGTGTAGGGCAATGCCATTAAGTTAATCGTTACCGGTCGGCAAACAAGAGGAAAAACTACGAATCACGCGAATCCTCGCGGACCTGCCTGTCGGCAGACAGGTCGAATTGCACCGATTGCGCGATTTATAGGCTGGGCAAAACCCGTAGGATGTTGGTATGGACCCATCCCCCTTCACTAACGGCGTCGAAAGCGTCACGATGGTATGACAACCACAACCATCGGACCGAAGCGGGAGGGTCCGACATGAATGGTAGCAAGAGTATGGTGCGTTTGGGGATCGACCTCGGCAAGAATTGCTTCCACCTGTTGGGAGTCAACGAGCAGGACGAAAGGGTGCTGAAGAATAAAGGTGCGTCGGAGCGCCTTGTTGCGGGAGGTGTCGAATCTACCGGTCTGTTTGATCGGGATGGAGGCGTGCGGCGGTGCCCACCATTGGGCACGTGAGTTCAGCCGGCACGGGCACGAGGTACGGCTGATGGTGCCGCAGTTCGTCAAGGGTTACGTCAAGAGCAACCAGAACGACGACCAGGATGCGGAGGAGGCCATCGGCGACGCGGTGGGGCGTGCCAACATGCGTTTCGTAGCGGTCAAGACGGTTGAGCAGCAAGACCTACAGGCGATGCACCGGATTCGGCCGGCGGCGGTGAAGAGCCGCACGGCATTGCTCAACCAGATGCGCGGGTTGTTGGGGGAGTATGGTGTGGTGGTGCCCACGGGTGTGGGGCAGATGCGGCAGGCGGTTCCGGAGCTTCTCGAAGCGGGTGAGAACCGGCTGTCGGCGCTGATGCGTTCGCTGTTGGCGCAGCTCTACGAGCACCTGCAGGAGCCGGATCCCGCATCCGGGGCTACAAGGCGGCGTGCCAGCGCCTGGTGGCGATCGAAGGCATTGGTCCGCTAACGGCGACGGCGGTGCTCGACACCTTCGGGGATGGGCGCCAGTTCCCCAACGGGCGGCAATTCGCGGCGGCCCTGGGGCGGGTGCCGCGCCAGCACGGGAGCGGCGGCAAGCTGCGCCTGCTGGGGATCAGCAAACGCGGCGATCGGTATGCGCGCGCCTTGTTAGTCCACGGCGCGCGTTCAGTGGTTGGAGCGGTGTTGCGCAAAGACAAGCAAGACGCGCGTAGCTGCTGGATCCGGCGCATTGTCCAGGAGCACGGCTTCAACCGGGCAGCGGTCGCGGTGGCGAACAAGAATGCGCGCATCATTTGGGCACTGCTGACGCGGCAGGAAACGTACCGGTTCGCCAGCTGCACGTCATCGCCCACGGGGGGAACGGGTTTCCCACCCGGACATGGCGTTGGCAACTGCATAACGAGTTTTGCAGGTGTTCGACAACGATTGCGGACAGGTAGCACACACACGATGGCAAGACCGGTCAGACCGGCACCTTTCAAACCTGCTCGCCCGCAGAGGTCTGCGAGGCCGATAGGGATGTTCCAGGCACGATGCGCGAATTTTCCATCGAAGCTGTGGGCATTCGAACGTCCTACCAGAGGCCGGATAGATGACGGCAACCTTTCCCTTCGCCAAATCTTGTGTGTTTTACCTTGCAAACGGAATGGGTCCATATATGCGGTGAGCGTGGCAGGTCTTACAGGATGGCATCACGAGGAGAGGCGAACCGCATCTTTGGGCGGTAGTGCGCTGATATCGGTCTATGGAAACTACGAGTCACGGGAATCTGCACGAAAAAGATCCGGTAGTGGTGATTTTCGAAGTGATATCTAGCCAACAATCGGAAATAATTCGGTATTATAGGGGTGTATGAAGAGTTTTAAACAAATCTCATGCATTTTAACACATTTGGAAAAAGACAACGTCTTAC
>Ga0209561_1000202_pt1 | contig 16653 bp, 18 predicted proteins | sample WorMettrBAHAMAS2_FD_187393 | JGI IMG/M metagenome (GOLD analysis project Ga0209561, IMG submission 187393) | Marine gutless worms symbiont microbial communities from Max Planck institute for Marine Microbiology, Germany - Inanidrilus... | ecosystem: Host-associated > Annelida > Digestive system... | reverse complement strand
CAGGGCCATGGCCATCGCCTTCACCCTGATCGAAACCGCCAAGCTGAACGGCGTCGATCCTCAGGCTTGGCTCGCCTGGGTCCTGGACCGCATCGCCGACCACAAGATCAACCGCATCGACGAGCTCCTGCCATGGGCCTACGCTGAACAAGCATCATAAGAAAGGGCGCGTTCGCCGGACGGTTACGGCAAACCAACGTTATTGACCCCGCCCCGCACACGGCCTCGGAAGTCCGGAAGGTTGCGTCGTCGTCGTGTCACCGGCACCGTAGGTTTCACCGATCACCGCGAAAAGGGCCGCGTATGTGGTGCGCGACACGGCCGAGCCGTCGCATAGGAGATATCCGGCTGGAGCGGTCGAGCCGCCGTACATCTTGATGACTCCTGCGACTTCGCCGATACCTAAATTGTTCGGTTTCGCTTTTTTGACGACGGTTCCGGAGGCATCCAGGATCGGCACGAAGTCGCTGGACGCATCCGTTTGCCCGGCCGTTGCTTCCGGCAGGTTGTCGAAATCGGCCAACGCCAAGTTTATCAAAGTCGGCATGGATCAAACTCCCGTCGCGATGATGAAGTTGAGAAAGATGGTCGGTTGCATGTTGTTGTGAGAGTTGCCGTTGCCGGCGCTGCCTGTCGTCTGGCTTGATGACCCCGCACCTCCACCCTCGGCCGTTGAGTAGCCGCTTCCGCTGCTAGCGTCCCACTGTCTGGTGTAGGAATGGCTGTGCGACGGCATTTCTGAGACTGTGAGTTGATGTGTTTCCGCACCCGTCGTGCCCGCTTCATTGCGCGTCGAAAAGGAACCGTTTTCGCCATTCGGCAAACCGACGTCGTTGGCGCCGCCGACGACACGGCCGCGCATGTCTGGAAGGTTGAACGTCGTTGAGCCGTCGCCGACTCCAAAGGTTGTTCCGATCACGACGAACAGATCCGCATAGGTCGTTCGCGAGATCTCTGAACCGTCGCAAATCAGAAAACCGCTCGGCGCCGTCGCTGTCGGCCACATGCGGACTTCGCCGATGACGATCGCGGTCACGTCCTGCATCAGGTTCGTAACCGAGATCTTGCGTTTCGCGTTGACGCTGGCGTCGTGCATCATCACGAAGTCGTTGTCGCCGTCGATCGCCGTTTCCGTGGTCAGGTCGTCGATGACCGTATCCGAGAGTTTGGCGCCGGTGACGGCGCCGGCGTTGATCTTGGCCGTTGTTACCGAGTTGTCGGCCGGAACGGCGATCGGCTGCGTATAGCCGCCGGTAACCTGGACCTCGGCCGTGCCCAGCGGGATCGCGGCCGTAAAGGTCAGCGTCGTGTCGACGAGGCTATAGGTGTTCCGGTGTTGGCCATGTCCGTCAAAAAGCACATCGATGTTGTCCTCGGCGCCGTAATCGTTGGCGAGGGTCAACAGCGTGGTTGTGCCGCTGGTATAGTCGGTGCTGTCGACGAAGATCTCCGTGGTGCGGTTGCCGGCCGACACGCCGCCGCCGAAGGCCACCCAATTATCCGTCGCGCCCCTCTCGTCGGCGACGAAGTTCGCCATCTCGCGGGCATTGGCGATGACGTAGGTCGCCGAACCGTTGAGCGTGTCAGTGCCGTCACCGTTGACAGTGATGGTGTTGGACCCGCCGTCATCCTTGAGGACGCCGCAGCGGAACGCCTCGCCGACCGTATCGATGTCGGGCAGGTTGACGACGACGGCGCCGCCCGTGGTGTCGACGACGAACAGCGTCCCGTTGTCACTGGCGCCAACAGCAATTGGACTATCGGCGAAGGTCTTGTTCTCGACGGTCGAATACATGTTGGACGCCGCCGCGTTCGCCGCCTGCGTCGCCGAGGTGGCCGCCTGGCCCGCCGAGGAGGCTGCGTTCGCCGCTTCCGTCGCCGCCGTGCCGGCCGAGTTGCCGGCGTTGGTTTCGTGTGTTGCCGCCATCGATGCCGAGTTGGCTGCGTCCGTTGCCGAACTCGCCGCCGCCGTGAAGGTTACCGTACCGCCCGCCGAGTCACCGACGCCTTGAACCGTATAGTCGCTCGACAGCACCTTGATGACGGCATCCTCGTAGACCTCGAGATCGCCATCCTCGAATATGGGAAAGGGATAGGTGAATACGGATTGTGCCCCGTCTCCGGCATACTGTATGCGAGGGCTAACGTCGCCTATCTGGATGTGCTCTGCCATTTCCGGCTCCTTGTTCTCATTCGATCCCGGCGTAAAACTGATGACGGCCAATTTCCGCCGAATACATGCGCCCGCGCGCCCAAGGCGGGAACACGCCTTTCGCGTGGTAGTGGGTGGCACCGCCGGTTCGGTCGGTAAGGGCGCCGCGGACTGCCCGCCTGGCTATGCGGATGCAGGATTGATAATTCCGGTCCTTGGCTTCGACTGTCAGGAGTTTAGGGCGATTGGGATCGTCTACGTTCCAGCAACTGAACTGCCAGGGTTTGGTGCAGACAGTAATGACGTCGTTGCCCCACCAGTAACCGGAGGATTTTTCTTGCGACCGCCGCACCCGGTTCATGACGACGCTTGCGACGGCCTCCTTGCCGGCAACAGGTTCGCCCCGTGCCTCGCCATAGAGCGTTCGTGCCAGCACCTCGATTTCGTTCATCTGCGCCAGATCGACAGGCTCGGCGATTACATTTTGATCGCTCGTGTCGCAACGGCGTGATCTTGTGTGCAAGCCGCTCATTTCGACCCGCCCCGCCGCGTTGCGCCATCAAGCTTGTCCTCGATGCGGATCAGGTGATCCGTCAAGCGCCTCTCGACTTCTTTCAGGTAGGGGATCGATACGTATGATTTTGCGACTTCCAGCTTGAAAGCGGAGATCTTCTCGCGGAGAAACGAGACGCCCGATTCCCATTCGTGGCGGGCGTCATCCAAGGCCGTTTCGCCGTCGCGCCGTGTCTGCCAACCGAACCAAAGCAGGCCGGCGAGGGCCGGGAGTTCGACGGCTGTAATCCACCAGACCGGATCCAGCATCCAGGTGTCGTTCATTTTATTCTCCTTGTTTCAGTAAAAAGGCGCCCGGCGGGCGCCTCACACATTCGAATCAGGCGGCCGCGCAAGCGATCGCCGGAGGATTGTTGGAACGAGGTTGTCGAAACGGTCGAAACCGGTCAGATATCGAAGCCCGTATCGGCGCGGAAGGTGCTTCCCGTGCCCTGCCAACTGGGCCGGGCACGCAGGTCCGTCGTTGGCGATGGCACCCTCGGCAACCGGACCGGTTCGTTAAGCAGGCATCCGGACACCGCGTCCAATCCGTCATCGCGGCCGCCCGCGTGGGGTCGCCATTCGCGCATTTCCATCGGGAACGGGGTATCCCAAATACGGCGGTGAACATGAAGGCGGCCAGCCGACAAGAGGGCGTCAAAGGCATTCAGGATGCGCTTCGATTTGGTGTGGCGGGAGACTTCTTCGATGACTGAGCAACTCAGGCCTTCGTTCACGATCTCGCGCCGCAGAAGGCCGGGCAGAAACCGCCCCAGACCATTGGTCTCCAAGCGGACGGCGGGAAGATGGTGTCTTCGAAGGAACATCACGACTTTACGGCATTGCTGCGTCGCTTCGTCGACTTTCTCCACAAGGTCTGGATCGTGGTCCAGGTATTCAATGCCGTGCAGCCAATACGTGCCCTGTTCGTCGGTGTAGACGACCGCTATGACGCTCGCATCTCCCGAACCGGGCGCGCCATAAGCCGGATCCCACCAACAGGAAGCCGATACCAATCTACGGCCCCCTAGGGTCAAGCGAGCTTCGCGGTTGCTCTCCGTATAGACGAGGTCTTCGTCATAAGTCCGCAAGAGGTCTGGGTCGAGGCGCCCCTCGACCACGTTGACGGCCTTCAGTATCATTTGGCTGTTGAAACTGTTCGGACCCGATTTCAGCCTGAGAGCGTCTATCACCTCTGGGGAAAACCGTTCCGGCCACTGGCTCTTACCAGCTTCGTCTAGCAATGGGATTTCCAACCGCTCGAAACCGGCGAGGAAAGGCGCGGACTCTTCGACTTCCGTCCTCACGGTGTCGGCATAGATCGAGAAATAAGTGTGAGGTGTGCCGATGAACAATTGAGTGCCTGCCGGTTCCAGTACGAAGTCGATGTCAGATAGGCGCTGACGAAGGTCTTCTCTTTTCCCGGCGGTATCGCAGGTGTTCGGAACTTCAACGTCGTCACAGATGACGATGTCGGCGCGAGATCCCGTGATGTTTGCGCCGATGCCCTTGGCGAGTACGGAAGGGTCTCGCAACTCCCGATCCCGCCTCACCGTAAATCGGTCTGAAGCCCATTGGTCTGGCTGCGACGGTTTGAGCGCCTGGGTCATGGGATGGTGTTCGATGATCCGTTTGACGTTGCGGACCATCCTCGCCGCCAGGGCGTGATCGGCGGAGAGAACGATGATCCGTAGTGCCGGGTCACAATGGAGAAGCCACGCAACGAATATACCGGCCAACGTCGACTTTCCCGAGTTCCGGAACGCCATCAGAAGAAGTTTTCGTTCTCCCAAACGGAATTTCTTTTCGATCCACTCGACGATGCGAAAATAGTGTTTCGGCATCTCCAGGTTTTGGGTGTCGTTCCAAGTCCCGAGAAAAACCCGAAAGGGGCAGTTGGTCATGATACCGAACGTGGCAACGCAATTCGCGCGGGCTCGAGCGGGGGCACCTCAAGTCCTCCTCGTAACGTCATTTGTCGTACCGGGGGCAAGGCGACCAAACCGATTTCGGGCAATAGTAAGATTGTCATCTGTTCGCCTTACTTGAGCAAAGGGGGGCGTTCGAGGAGTCTGGAAAACTGCTGAAAAGCCCACCGTTTTATGGGCCTCGACGCCTCCAGCAGATTTCGCCTCGTTGACAGTTGCAGATCGCGATTGATGTGGTTGATCCTGTCTTCGGCTTCGGCCCGGGTGTTGGCGATATCTCGATCCGCTTCGGTTGCCAATCCACCCAGAACGGCGGACCGAGATCCGCCGCCACTGATCCCGGCAGCTCCGAAGCGTGCCCGTTGTTGGGCCAGAACACGGCGAAGTTTCTTGCGCCGTTCGTCGCTTGCGATCTTTTGCTGCCTCCTGATCCTCTCGGTTTCCGCGGCCGCTTGGGCAGTGGCGGCCCGATTGGCAGCTTTGGCCTGCTGGCGGCTCTGAACGAAATCCGCGCCCATTGACAGAGCAGCGATCGCCTCGGCCGGTCCAAATGTGCCCATGGGATAGGTCTCCTTTCGTTGTGGATCGTCAGGGGGCTTCGGGACGGTGGTAATGTCAGCTGTTCACGCCGATCTCTGTAGAAACCGACAGAAGGGTGAAGGGAAACGGCGTATCCTGTTCGATGCGCCAAAGCGACACGGTGCCGTCCCGTTTCCATCCGAGAGCCCGGATGGTGCGGTCGCCAGAAAACGGTTTCGGTGGAGAGTCCAAAACACCGGCGCCAAATCCCTTGAACGGGATGTCGACCACGCCCCGGCCCGTATCCAAGCGAAGAGCGCGGGTGTTTTCGAGGCGGAAGGTGATGGCGACCGGCCGCAACCGACCACCCTGATTGCCGCCGGTTGATGTTTGCACGACCGGAGGCAAAGGTTCGACGATATGCGAGAAAGGTAGCCCGACCTCGATGGTCTTCGCCGGTTGATCAAGCGTGACCTGTCCGGAAGCGACGACTTTCTCCGCAACCGGTGCGCCGTCAGCAACAATCTGTACGGATCGTCCATCGAGATGCGCGAGACCCGACCATACGGTCTTCTCTTGCGGGTCCGACCCGGTTAAGCCTGCGTCCACATTCAAGGTTTCGTCGAACCGTTCGATAAAAACCGCGCCGGACCGTTCGCTGAGCACATAAGTTTCATCGCCGGCAATGGCGACCGCCTGGAACGCTCCATCGGTTTCCTGTCGCGTCCATGCGGTCACCTGCTCCGTTCGGAACATGGTAACGGTGGCTAGATTCCCGTCTTCCATTACGACATGAAAGAGGCGGTTCGGTGTGTCGTAGTCCTGATCCACGGGAACGGCCAGGATGTGTCCGGCAAGTGTCGCCAGTTCTGTCGCCTGGTACGCCTGCTCGACATCCGCGAACAGGAACTCTCGAAGTTCCTTGCCGTTTCTGGCGACAAAGACGGTGGCGCCGTCTACGTCGCGCGGCGGCAGCCACCGGGAAACCGGCGAGCCGATGCGGGTTTGACGGTTGAGCTGTATATTGACCGGTGTCAACGGGTCGCCCGTGGCCATCCACTCGGCGCCCGAGGTGAAGATTTGCAGGTGCCGGCCCGAGAAGACGGCACGAATGGCATTAACCTGGTCCGACAGGATGGCGAATTCGATCGCCTCGTCGTCGAGCCCCTCGCCCAGATCGAAGTTGAAGAGGTCCGCCGATTTCGACAACCATAACCGGTTGGGAAGATCTCGCGAGCCTCCGATGACCAATCGGTCTTGGTGAAAACAGGCGGATGCCGGCCATCCTCGGACTGCAGAAAAGGCTTGTTCCTCCCAATCCTTGGTGGCGGTGACGGACGACAAGGTTTCCTTCACGGTCGCTGTCGCTTGCGTCGACGAGGTCACGGCCGTGATGTTCAATTCCTTGTTCTGAATCCGATACCGCGTTCCGACGTGGGCCGGCACGAAATGATCGTCCGACGTTGTAAGGGTCACCGACCCTGTCGTGCCGCTCGCCGAAAGCGTTACTGCGTCATCGGCAAACTTGTGATGGGGTTGTTGGACGCGGTCGCGGGCCGGGGTGCTTCCTTCGGCGGGCTTCTGTTCGTCGAGGAAGGTCCAATTCGCGACCTGCCAATCGGTCTCTCCCTGGCGAACGATCTTCTTCGGCGGCACATCGGCATGGGTGACGAGAAGCGTATCGGCGCTTTGCACCCAGGAAATCAGCGGTATCTGAGTCTCTGACCAAGGTGCTGCGAAGTCCGCGACCTTGACGCCGTCCCGGTATACGTCGACCCAGGAGTCGGTGAAGACCAGAAGGTAGACCTGTTCCGTGTTGAATTCGAATGGAACCAGGCGCCCTGCCCCGCGCGCCGTATCGATGTAGCGCAGCCCCGGGCGACGCGATAAACCGCCCGTCGGGTGGACGAAGACATTGCGAAGTCTCGCGGCGCCGTTTTGGTAGGCGCGCAAATCACCGCGGCCGAGCAGGCGTGGGGATATCTCGCCGGCCGTGAAACTGGTTTTCTGTATGTTCAAACGGGCCATCAGTTCCGCGCCTCGATCAAGGAAAAGTCCTGCAGGCGACCGGGGTAATCCTGTTGTGAGTCGATGAGTTTGGCGCGCCGGAATTCGTTCTCGGCCAGCCTCAGCAACGTTTCGGCGCGGCTGGTGCTCTCCGTAAGCGGAATGCAGAACTCGGCCGACAGTCGAGCGATCAGGACTTGATCGAAAAAAGGCGGGAACGCCTTTTCGTCGGGCCTGAAGATGTAAGTCAGGATCAAGTCGTCGACGTTGGCGAACAGGTGCCGCTCGGCAATTCGGTATTCGGTTCCCTCTCCCCTTTGCTGTGTGCCGGCCGACAGGGCACGGAGAAAATCGGACGGCAATTGGAAGGCGGAATCGAAATCGGCAACCAGTTCCGCCGTTAACTTCGCGAGGCGTTGTTGCCCTGTGGCGAAACTCCACGGATGGGAGGAAAGAAGCGCGTCGCGAACGGTCGGATAGAGGTTTGCCGCGACTTCCGCTTCCGCCGTCCCCTCATCGAAGGATGCGATCGTCTCCGCGCCCAGTTTCAATAGGGCGCGCGAGCATAGGGCAATGCCGCTGAGAGCCATCACGAATTTCCTTTCAGGTGATCTGGTTTGACGATTCTATTGACGCGTTTGCGGTTTCATCGCCGAGCGGCCGATGGTGTCCGAGGTCGGGGCGCATGTGGCGGCGGTTAAACCGATCCCGCACCGTCATAAAGGCGAGATCCGCCTCGAATTCGAACAGTCCGTCGATCCCGCCTGCTTATCGGCGACCACGTAGCCGCGGGAGTTGTGCCTTTTGGAGCCCCGGGCTTGCGGCGCCCGGGTGTTGGGTGTGGTTACGGGGTCAGGTTGACGATGAACCGGGCCGGAACGTCAGAGGTCAGCCAGACTCCATTCTCCGAGACGTGAAACACATGGCCATTCGCATGCATGCCGGCGGCGTCGATTTTCAGGACGACAGGATCGCCGCGACGGGCACCGACCTTGCGGGCGGTCTCATCGTCCGGGCTCAGATGAACGTGATGGCGTTTGCCCCGCCGCAAACCTTGGGCCCGAATCCCATCCAGGAACTTCTCCACGGTTCCGTGAAAGAGGAGGGCAGGGAGCTCGGCAGGCGGATAATCCAAGTTCAGGGGCAGGCTATGTCCTTGGGCGGCGCGGATGCGTTTGCGGTCGGCGCTGAGGACGAAGCGCCGCTTGTCATTCCCGGCGATCAATCGGCGCAACTCTCCAAATGTCAAAGCGTGGCCGTGACGGTTGAGCGCATCCAATAGATCATTTACGGCAACCCAGCCGGCATCGTCGAGCCTGATGCCGATATTGTCCGGTCGGTGGCGGAGAACCAGGCTCAGGAAGCGGCTCGTGCGATGGAGGCTGTTTCGCGTCATCGAGTTAGCTGTGGGCGAATGCTGCGGTCAGAATGGTACCCATCCATTCCCAATCGGGTTGATCGGGAAGCTCCCTTCCGGAATTCATGCACCAACCTTCCAGTCCATCCAAGACGCCTGCCGCTCCATCGAGGTAATCCGCAACGGACTGTTCTTCGAATTCCCCCGTGCGGTATCCCCGTGCCAAATACTCGAGGTAATCGGCTAGATCTTCGCGGGTTTTGATCCCGTCGGCGATCTCTTCCATTTTGATTTCATATTCGTTTGGCTCGTAGGTCATTTCGACTACCTCTCTTTGATCACAATTTCCATGCCTCGATTTTTTGTCGTGTATTTATTCTTCCGGCCTGTTGCTGCCGATAATTCCCTCCTTGTAGCCTTTCGGAATTTTATCGGTGCATCTGCCAACCGATGGGCGACCAGCCGTCGATGATCGATCGTAAAGACATTTCCGTCGATTACGGCGACGCGAACGGGCTCTACATCTTCAGGTTTTAATTTACCTGATTTTATCTCGTTTACCATCTGCTCGATGGACCGGCCATCGCGGAAATCGGCTTTGATGTTGTCCTGCATCGTGCGGATGCGGTGCGGATTGACAAACCCTTCCTCCGGCATGTTATCGAAGCCTTTTTGTGTTATCGGGTCCCGCGTTTTAGAGATCCCGGGAAGATTGGCTTCGTCAGCTGACTTTTTGACACCGTCGATGGCGCCCTTTGCGGCCTTCTTGAAACCGCTAAACGACCCGGGAACGGCCATCCCCGCGAGGCCGCCCACCATCTTGGTACCACCCGCCATGGCTTCCACGAAGTCACCTTTGGCGACTCCTTCAGTGGTCTCCCGGCTGCCGTCGACCATGTCCCTGACGTCGGCCCCGGGGGAAAGTGTCTCGAAGGCCTTGGCCAGGGCCTCGACTTGCCGGTAGGCGGGCCCCAGGATGCCCTTTGCCACCTTCCCGGCATCGTTGGTCCGGGCCGGTGGCGGTTTGCGGGAACCTCTAGCGTTTCCGGGATAGGTGCCGCCGTTCGCCCACGGGGCCTCCGGCCTGAAGACCGGCCGGCGGTTCCCTGTATCTGGGATATGTTCTTCCGCGTCCCGCCCAAGCCGGCTCCGGACCTCTTTCTCCAGGCTTCGAGCCCGAGCCGGGTCGTTCTTTTCGATCTGTCTGAGGAGATCGGCGAACTCGCCGACCGCCTTGTCGCCATTCGTTCGGATCGCGTCGGCGGCATAGACGGGAATATCGCCGTTGGTACCGACGGTTCTTAGATGATCGGCCGTGCGCCTGTTGGCCGAAACCGTATCGTCTTTCACCCGGCCCAATTCCGGCGTCCGCCACCAGGGAAGGGATATGTCCCAGGAAGACATCCGGGTCTGAGCAACCGATCGCTTTGCCAGGTCGCGCACCGCCGTTTGTGTTGGCCCCCGGGGATTTATGCGCCCATCGACCTTCAGGGGCGGACCCGCGCCGTCGAAGTCGGAAATCCTGTTCAGCTGTCGTTGCGCCGTCTTGACGGCATCCTCGGTCCGGGGCCCGAACAGGCCGTCCACCCTGACCGGTATGGCGGCGGCGTTAAGCGCGCGTTGCACCGTTTCGACACCGTCGGTGCGGTTGGCGAGCCCCCTTCCAACAGGGCCGCCGAGGGCGATCTTGCCGGAGCCCAGAGCGTGGAGGAGATGAAAACACTCGTCCGGCCGAGGCGCGCGCCTCCCCTGGGCACAGGAACGGTGGTGAAGATATGCGGCGGCAAAGGCGCTCTCGGCCGTCTCGCCACCAAGCGGCGTGCGCTCTCGGCACCACCACGGTTCGGCGCCGGCGTACCTTGGGTGGAACCCATGGCTGGCTAATCCTTTCTGGTTCGATCTTCTTTTTTGGAAATGGGCCGCCGCGGGGTTTCTCCCGCGGCGGCATTTTCGGGACTGCACGGAGAGGATCGGGGGAGGGGATCAATCCGTGTCCGTGGCCCCGACGGCGGTCATGTCGGCGACGTCGACCGACCCCGCCGTGTTGGCGTTGATGAGAAAGATGCCCGACGCCGGCGTTCCGTCCGTGTCGACATTGGCCAGGATCATATCGCCGACCCGGACCATGTGAGCGGCCGGGTTGAAGTATCCGGCCGTATCGACGTCGGTTCCCGTGTCGGTCGTGGTGTAGTGCCAGAGCGTGAAGCCGTTGGCATAGGCCAGTACGCTCAGATCTTTCGATTGGTAGGCCATCGGTTCCTCCTAGGTTTCGAGGCAGCGCATGGAGACGACTCCGGAAGCATCGATCAACGCGGCGCCCTGGCTCATCATGTGATTGACGAAATGCGCAGCCCGGTCACCGTGCCAGGTGATATCCGACTTGACGTCCTTTCCGATGGCATGGCCGACGGCGGTCTTGTGCCAATAACAGAAGCGCACGTTGGAGCCGTCCTTGGTCAGGCCCGAGTGCGGCATCCAAAGGGTGCCGAGCCAACGCTTCGCCTGGGTGCCGCGCCAGGGCAATTCACCGTCGCCCACGTAATCGGCGTTGGCGAACTCCTGGATGTTCAGCAAGTCGGACCACTGTTTCCAACCGATGACCGCATATCGCTCGCCATCGTCGGGAACGTCGGCCTCGCCCAACAATTCGAAGGCGGTCAGGACCTTGGTTTTGGTCAGACCGTCGGTGCCGGCGCCGGCGTAATTGGTGGACGAATCGAGCTGCGTAATGATCAGTTCGTCGGTCTTGCGGCCCAAAGCGTAAGCGCCGGCTCGGGAAACGACGGTTCTTTCGTTGATGTTGGTTTTGATCTCATCCAGGCTGTCCACCCAGTCGCCGGCGTAATAGTCGGCGAGCGAGCACTCCACCGGGGTGTGATCGACGTTCATCACGGGGACCTTGCCATGGCGGGCCTTGGTGCTTGCCGTGCCCTTGCCGACCTTCTGGAAGGTGGTCGAGGAGCCGACGATGTTGTCCTTGCTTCTCACCGTGTTGCGAAGCTTGGAGCCCATCTGCTGGTATTGCAGATGCACGTCCGCCTGGAAGTGCTTGATGAACGACTGGTCGATGTCTGTCGACATGTGCCAATCTCCTTTGCGTGTTGAAAAGCGTTGAGACGCTGTTGGATTGCGCGTTCGACGGTTATGGCCCTGTGGGCGCAATTGCACCAGGTCGCCGGCGGTTGGCGCCGGTTGAACCGGGCCGCTTCCGGGCCCAAAAGGCGAGATGCCTTGCGGGTTGATCCGAGCGGTTATCCGAAAAATCGATTAAGGGCGTACGCCCAATGAACAGTTGCACCAGACGGTGAAAACCCGTAACCACAGTCTGGGTTGACTGGGATCGTTTTGCGGCCAAACATGGGGGCGCGAGAAAAAATTGGGGCGCCCGAGGAAAAATACTCCATGAAGACCCACGTACTGTTTTCGAGGGGTGATCACCGTTGGTTGGTGCTTGGTCGTGATCCCGAACGGCCGGCCAACGTTGCCGATACCAACCAAGTCGTGATCGTTTTGGGCGATTCGGCGGCCCTCGTGGACCCCGGCGGCATCGAGGTTTTCCCTTCTTTCCTCGCCGCATTGACCGAGTCGGTGTCTGTCGAGAAAGTCGACAACATTCTCGTCACCAGCCCTGATCCGGATGCCGTATCGTCGCTGCCCTTGTGGCGGCAGGTCTGCAAGTCGGCGGTCAAGGTGCAGGCGCCGGCGCTTTGGTCGGATCTCGTCGCCCATCTCGATGCGGATTGCGAGATTTCAACGATCGGTGACGACGGCAACTTCGTTGAATTGGCGTCGGGACTCAGGCTCGATGTCGTACCGTCGCCCTACCTGCACGCACCCGGCGCATTTGGGGTGTATGATCCTGAGGCCAAGGTGTTGTATTCGGGCAGTATCGCGTCGGCACCGAACACGGCTAACGCCACCGGGGAGTTCGTTGTCAACGACTTCGACTCTCATGTCGCCTTTCTAGAGACATATCACGCGCGCTGGTTCGCTTCCGAGCGGGCGCGGGACGCCTGGATCGATAAGGTCTCGGGCATGGATATCGATATTTTGGTCCCGCATCGTGGGCCGGCGATGCAAGGCGATGATGTCGAGAGATTCATCGACTGGTTCTCTTCATTGCCGATCGGCGATGTGCTGCCGGCCGCCTCGGTGGTTCAACCCAGCGCGCCGCCGCAGCCGGAGCCGGATCGCGTATCGGAACCCGCACCTTCAGACGACGGGTTGCTCTCGGAATCGGCGGAAGACGCCTTGGCGGAACTGATGGGGATCGACACGTCGGTGGCGCCGACGGGAAAACCGGAGCCCGGCGGTGAGTTCCGCTTGGTGACCCGTAGCGATTTCGATGGCCTCGTCTGCGCAGTTCTCTTCGAGGAACTGGAAATGATCGACGATATCCTGTTCGTCCACCCCAACGACATGCAGGAAGGTCGCGTTCCCATAACGGACCAGGACATTACGACGAACTTGCCTTACGTGCCGGGATGTCACTTGGCCTTCGATCACCATCTCAGCGAGGTGGCGCGGGTCGGTAAGAAACACGACAACCACATCATCAATCCGGATGCGCCCTCAGCGGCCCGTGTGGTCTATGAGTACTACGGCGCCCGTGTCGGTTTCCCCGATATCTCCGAGGAGATGATGGCGGCCGTCGACCAAGGCGACTCCGCCCAGTATACGATGGATGACGTCCTCGAACCGAAACGCTGGGCGCTTCTCAACTTCATTATGGATTCGCGAACCGGGCTCGGCCGGTTCCGTGGTTTTAGGATCCCGAACTACGAACTGATGATGTCGTTGATCGAGTATTGCCGTGAGTACACGATCGACGAGATTTTGGAACTGCCGGACGTCAAGGAGCGCGTCGATCTCTATCTAGAACAACAGTCGCTGTTCAAGGACCAGATCGAGCGGTGCACGTCCGTTCACGACAACCTCGTCGTTCTCAACCTTCTCGAAGAGGAAACGGTGTACGTCGGTAACCGGTTCATGATTTACGCGCTGTTTCCTCAATGCAATATTTCCATGCATGTCATGTGGGGCCGCGACAAGCAGAACGTCGTCTTTGCCGTTGGGAAATCGATCTTCGATCGCGGTTCCAATACGAAAGTCGGCGACCTTATGCTTCAGTACGGCGGCGGCGGCCATAACGCCGCGGGCACCTGCCAATCCGATCCACTGCTCGCCGACACCGTCAAACAGGCGGTGATCCAGAAAATCGTCGAAGATGGATAACGTCACCCGGGAAACAACGCCTCGTAACCGCGCTGAACTTTTCTGACGATAGACGGGTCCTGGTCCCGCCAATACCGCGGATCGCGCATAAGCTCTTTTAGCGTTTCTTCGGTAACGCCGGGGGTTCCGGGAGCGTTTCCTATGAGGTCGGGCTCCTCTTTCTCCATCAACCGATGCATGGCGACAACGCCGTCATAGGTCGACGCCAGCGCTTCGAACACTTCGGATGGGAAATTCGAACGGCCCCATTCGGACAGTTGCGCCGCGATCTCCTGCCATTGATCATTGCCACCGAATGTCTGCGCGAGCCTGTCGACCTGGTTTTGCGCATCGAGTTCGGATGCCAATTCACCGGCCAGCGGAAACAGATACTCGCCGGCGAGGTCATAGACCATCTGCGCCTGGGTCTGTGTGAAACCGGCGTCGTGTAGTTTTTCGTTCAATCCTGGATCGACAGATACGTAAGATCCCTCCGTTGAGATCTCATATTCCTCCGCTGAAGCGGGTGCCCTTTCGACGTCCGGTTTACCGAACCGCTTTTCCAACTGCAGGTAAGACTTTAACAGCGAGTCCGTACGGACCGAACCGGTGCTGACATCCCAGAATTTCTCGGGCAGCCCATCGGGTCGGTTGGCGTCGCGTTCTTCCAACGCCATTTCGGAACGAACGTAGTCGGCCGAAGTTGACTCCATCAATTCACTTTCCTGGTCGAATTCTTCCGTCATTGCTGTGCTCCTGATCGGTATGCTGACGAGGCCATTTGTCTAATTCGGGCGCAACCCACGCTGGACCAGCGTTTCCAGGTAGGTGACAAGAAAGCGCTGGCCTTCAAGGTGGCGGAGAACACGGTTCGAACAGTCAGCAGAGAGGTGTCTTTCGCGAGTCATCTGCTTGAGATGGGTCATCACGCGCGTGCCCTCGGGTCCGGATAAACAGCGCGCCGCGGCAACCGCCAACTCTCTTTGCTCCGTGATATTCGCGTCGCCTTTCGGTGCGGCTCCCGCGACGTCATCGAACCAATGCCAACCAGCCGGTTTATCCCGCATTTTCCCAAACTCCCGGCACCACGCCCGCCAGCCGATCGCCGGCCGGTTGATCGGTGGACAGTTGGTCCATCCTTGAAGACCGCATCAAGTCGGTCGGCACGCCAAAGGCGCGGCCCAGATGGTGCGCGACGGCCCTCGGGTCGATGGTGCCGAGTGCGTCGCCGCCCAAGGCCTTGATGCTATCGAGCCAGCGGACGATGTTCTGCGCCTCATCGTGAGATTGATTGCGGGCGAGCGGTGATCGGTATTCGAGATCGATGACGCGTCCTTCCGCTTGAAGGTCGGGTATTTCGCCGCACCGTGTGAGGATCGACAAGCCGCGCCTGACCAGGGGCGTTAACAGCTCCGATTGTAGCCTGCCGTAGGTGGCGCCCAACAGACGTGCCATCTCGGCGGCCCGCTCCAAAACTTCCGTCGCCGTCATCGCCGGCGTGTCCGGCTGCCCCAGGCGGTCCGCCAGGAGGGCCCGACGGATCCCCCGCCTAAGGTCCTCCAGGATCAGTTGAGACAAATCGAACCGCCCAGGGGCGTCGAGAGGTGTCAATCCTGCCGACCCGACGGCTTTCGGGATAATGGTGCCGGGGCGAAGCGATATGTTCGCCGGGTTTAAAACGCCGTCGTCATCCGCCTGCCAAATGCCGGTGACGGCGATGGAGGCGTTTTTAAGGACAAGTTCAACGACCTTGTTGGCCGTCTTTATGTCTGGTAACGCTTTCATGACAGGGGAACGCCCGTAGACTTCGCCCGGCGCTTTAAGCCAGCGGAAATTGATGAACGGCGAGTGGCGGAACCTCCCTCTGGCAAGAAACGTCGGTTCCAGAGCGCCAATCCCGTGGCGTTCGAGGAGTGCGATATATTCGAACTTTCCGGAAGACGGGTAGACCGCTTCAATAACGGAGTACGTTTTTTCGGTGTGGTTGACGACCGTATCGACTCGGAGAAGGTCCTTTGAGGCTTTGGGGAATCGATGCCGGAGATGTACCGCGGTCAATTCCGACCGACGGAATGTCGTGTCCAGGTCACCGTTGGCGCTTTCCTCGAAGGCCAATTGAAACAACGGAACGGCCGTAAACCGAAACGCCGATCTCGACCCGGCAGCGGCCTCTTCGAAGAGAAGCGTCGCTGTACCGGCAGTGATGAGGTCCAGGTAGCATTGGTGCATTTCGACCGCGAAGTTCGACCGGTCGAAGTTGGATTGAAGAGTGCGCGAGGATCGCTCCAGACTGTCACCGAGTATCGACCTTTCGCCGTCTGAAATGTCCGGACCTTCGGCGATCCCGAACCACCGCGCCCAGGGTGGTGTCAACTGCGACAGCAGGCTCGCGGCCAGTTGTTCGACGGCATCCGGCGCCGTTCCATCGAACAGGCTGTTAACCTTTCCGGATCCGTGGTTCGGTCCGGACACGACAGCTTCTCTTTGCGGAAAGGCAAACTCGAAGCACTCTCGCCAGTGAGATTCCCAGCATTGACGCTTGTCCATGGCGCGCCTGTATCGCGCAACAATCTCGTTTGGCGTCGGTCCCGACATTGTCACTCTCCGAGCAAGGATTTACGTGTCACGAGAAACGGGTTCTCCTGCAAGAGACCGCGTGGCGACGTGGCGATTAGGCCGAGGCGGCCGCGTCGTTTCCGGGCGATCGATTCGAGGCGGCGTTTGCGCTCATCGTCTTCGGCCGTTGTCTCCGGCGCCGGCGGAGGCGGCGGAGGCGGCGGCGGTTTCGGTGCGGAAAAGATCCCACCCATATTTCCATTGGGGCTGACCCAGATAACTCGGAATTGGGGTTATCATGGGGACTATGCGCAAGAGCCGATTGAGTGAGTACAAGCAAGACCGCCTGATGGAGCATTTCGTATCTG
>Ga0209561_1000201_pt1 | contig 16713 bp, 22 predicted proteins | sample WorMettrBAHAMAS2_FD_187393 | JGI IMG/M metagenome (GOLD analysis project Ga0209561, IMG submission 187393) | Marine gutless worms symbiont microbial communities from Max Planck institute for Marine Microbiology, Germany - Inanidrilus... | ecosystem: Host-associated > Annelida > Digestive system... | reverse complement strand
GGAGGCCGGAAAACACCCCGAAAACCGGCAAAACGACCGCTCGAAACGGTCATTGCAAGCCCAAATCGCCCCCAAAGCCGCTTTCCGCACCCCAATCCTGAAAAACGTCGGGTAGATGGGGGTGTCCGATCGCACCGAGGCCGTTCCCCGCCGATTGGTCCAGGCGCGCCATCACGGCGTCGCGCGCGGCCCGGTCGCGGCGGTGAACGGCATTCATCAACACCAGTCTGTCGACCCTGTCCGCATAGATCTCGGTGAACGCGGCGGCGACCATGGCGCCCATGGAAAACCCGACGAGGCCCATGGGATCCGCCGACAGGTCCGGCAATTGTCGCACCAGGTCATGCGCGTAATCGTCGATGTCATCAGGCGGCATCGCCGCCCGCCCGCCGTGCCCGGGCAGGGTCACGGCGAGACAGGCGAAATCGTCTCCGAGTTCGGCGACAACGCTCTCCCACATGGAGGCGTCCAACCCGACGCCATGCAGGAACACCAGGCGCGGTTTCCCCCGTGCCGTCAAACCACCCGCTCCAGCGCCGGCGCAGCGGCAAATGCGGGGACGACCTCGTCGATGAAGCGGCGAAGGGAAGCCTTTTTCCGCTCATGGCTCATGCCGCTGTCGATCCAATAACTGTATTGGTCGTAGCCCATGGCCTCGTAGTGCTTGAGGCGCCGGATCACCTGGTCCGGGGTGCCGATGACGTTGTTGGCCCGCATGTTGGCCGGCGAGAACATCTCCATCTTGGACATCTCATCGTCGCTCAAGCGCTGGATGATGCCCTGCGAGACCGGCCGCTCGTTCTTGAACCAGGCGCCGAAGTGACAGTAGAACCGGCTGATTTCGGCGGCCCCCACATCGGCGTCACGCTCGCTGTCGGCGACGTACATGTGGCGCAGCAGCATGATTTTCGGACGCGGCAGGTCGGGGTGATTGAGGCAGGCGGCATTGAAGCGTTTCATGAGCTCATCGACCTCGCCGTCGTCCTGCCAAAGCGGCGTCACCTGGACGTTGCAGCCGTTGGCGACGGCGAACTCATGGCTGTTGGGGTCGCGCGCCGCGACCCAGATCGGCGGGTGCGGCGTTTGCCGCGGCTTCGGTGCCGAGGTGGTCATCGGGAACTGCCAGCGATCGCCTGCGTGGGCGTAGTCGCCCTGCCACAGTCCTTTCAGGGCCGGTACCATTTCGCGCAGCGCCTGGCCCGCCGACCACGCGTCGAGATCGGGATCGAAGCGTTCGTATTCATAGCTGTAGGCACCGCGGGCGATTCCTAAGTCCAGACGGCCGCCGGTCAGGACGTCGGCCATCGCCGCTTCGCCGGCCAATTTGATCGGATGCCAGAACGGCGCGACGACGGTGCCGGTGCCGAGCCGCACGTTCCGGGTGCGCCGGGCCAGATCGACCAAGCAGAGGAACGGGTTCGGCGAGATGGTGAAATCCATGCCATGGTGCTCGCCGGTCCAAATCGTCTCGAAACCGGCATCGTCCGCCATCGCACATAATTCCAGGAATTGATCGTAGAGACGGGTCTGATCCTCGTCTTCGGTCAGGCGTTCCATATGAACGAAAAGTGAGAACTTCATGATTGGACTCCTGCGGTCTGAGGCAGCGAACCAGGCGCTTCGAGGAACGAGTAGCGGCCCCGATGGTAGCAAAGCGGCACCGCATCGCGTGCCTGGAAGTCGACGACCCGGCCGATCAATATCCCATGGTCGCCGGCATCCGCCCACTGATGGGGAACGCAATCGAAATAGGCGGCGACATCCGACAGGACCGGCGCCCCCGTTGCGCCGCTTCGCCAGGCGACGGATGCGAACTTTTCCGCTCCACGGGAAGCGAAGGTGTTGGAAACCTCTCTCTGGTGATCGGCGAGAACGTTGACGCAGAACCGGCTGGCGGTCCGAAACGCCTGGTAACCGAGGGCGCTCTCGGCGATGCAGACGAGCACCAGGGCCGGGTCCAGCGACACGGAGGTGAAGGAATTCGCCGTGAAGCCGACGGGCTCGCCGGCGTCGGTCAGCGTCGTGGTAACGGTAATGCCGCATCGGGTCCGACATGGGTAAAGAGAGTCGAGTTCTTGCTGTGGTGGTGCATGGTGCCTCCGCCCTATCTGTAAAAACAAACGGACGGCACACACCTATTAACCTCACTGCGTGCCCACTTGAGCACCGAAGCGAAAAGCGCTTCGGCAAAGTCTTCAATACATCCGTTTCATCTTTCGCGTCAATATGAAGTGACGACGACCGCAGGGCCTGATCGCGGTGAACCGGTAGGGACACCATCGATTTCGGCGCAACGGTTCAAATTCCTACGTGGCGCTGCGGCGGGTTTCGCCTGTCGGATAAGCCTGCTTTAGATGCGTTTCGCCAGCGCCTTGACCTCATCTCGAAACCAGATATGGGCGGGGTCGTTCTGCCGGCGTGGATGCCAGAGCATATCCACCCTGAACGTCGGGGATGGGAAGGGAGGGTCGAAGGCATCGACGGCATCGGCATGGAGGTCGGCGATCCGGCGCGGCAAAAGGTACAACGCGTCGGACCTGGCGACGAGGGCCGGTGCCAACAGGAAACTCGGAAGGGAGACCGTGACGGTGCGGCTGCGGCCCATGGCGGCAAGGACCTTGTCGGCGGCGCCGACGAACCCGCCGCCTTCGGGGGACACCAGGATATGCGGCGCGGCGCAGAAGGCACTCAGGGTCATTTTCCTTTTGCCGCGCGGATGGCCTTTGCGCTGAATGACGCGGAAGTCCTCTTCGATCGCCGATTGCGCCTTGGCATCCGGAAGCGCCATGCCCGTCACCAGGGCAATGTCCGTCTTATCGTCTTCCAGGGCCGGCCATAGGGTCTTCGGATCGAACGACAACAGAGCCAGGCGGGCGTTGGGCGCCCGTGACCTGAACCGGGCCTCCAGCTTGGCGGCCAAAACGGCATGAACATAGTCGGTGCCGGTGACGCGGAATGTCTTTCGCGTCGTCGACGGGTCGAAGGCGTTGTTTTCGCGGACCAGGGCGTCCAGGTCCTGCAGATGCCGCTTGAGATCGTCCTGAAGTGAAAGCGCCCGCGATGTCGCCACCAACCGGCGGCCGGACGGTGTCAGCAAGGGATCGTTGAACAGATGGCGCAGCCTTTTCAGCTGCGCCGACATGGCCGGCTGGCTGATGCCGAGGCGATTGGCGGCCAATGACACGCTTTCCTCGTCCAATAACGCGTCGAGCGCCAAAAGCAGCCCGAGATCGCCTTGTTTAATATCCATTTTCCTTATATCTCATATACGAAAGAGAAATTCATTTATAGATAATAAAGGCCTATCTTCGAACCATCAAATTCAAGCCAAATTCAACGAGGTGGTTATGAAGATCGGAATCATCGGCTCCGGCGGCATGTCGAAAGCCCTGGCCGGGAAATGGAGCGCCAAACACCAGGTCATGCTGTCCGGGCGCGATCTCGAAAAAGCGGCCGGCGTTGCCGCGGCGGTCGATGCGGAGGCGGGCACGGCCGCGGAAGCCACCGCGTTCGGTGACGTTGTCGTGCTGGCGACCCGTTCGGAGGACGTCTTCGACGGCATCGCCAACGCCGGCGGCGCCCAGGCCTTCGCCGGCAAGGTGGTCATCGATATCAACAACCCGATCAGCCTCGAGACCTTCCGGACGACCCGGGACGACGGCCGCTCGCTGACCGAGGCGATTGCCGAGGCCGTGCCCGGGGCGCATATCGGCAAGGCGTTCAACATGGCGCAAGTCGCCGTCTGGGAAGACCCCGACATGACCTACGACGGTCGCCAAATGGTGACCCTGTACACGGCAGACGAGGCCGCGGACGGCATCATCTCGGAGCTTATCGCGGACGTCGGAGCGGCGCCCTTGCGGCTCGGTGACAACGCGCACGCCTACCAACTCGAAGCGGCGGCCGCGATGGTCATCAAATTCCTGTTCGCCGGCCGCGACCCGCACACGATTTTCAACTTCATCCAACCGGAAGCGAAGCCCATTCGCTGAGCGGATCACGCTGAGGTGGATCGACATGTTTAATCTCGACGGCAAAACCGTCGCCATCGTCGGCGGCGGATCCGGGATCGGCAAGGCCATCGCCGAGACCGTGGCCGAGCGCGGTGCCAGTGTCGTCATCTCAAGCCGCGACACCGAGAAGCTGGAGATAGCGGCGCAGACCATTCCGCGATGTGACGTGATCGGCCTCGACATGACCGACAGGATCGCGATCGACGCCTGGGCGTCACACCTCCCGGACATCGATCATCTCGTCATCAGCGCATCGAGCGCCGTTCACGGGCCGTTTTCCGAGTTGGGAGAAGGCGCCCTTCGGGCCATGTTCGACGCCAAGTTCTTCGGCCCCTACCTGACGGTGAAGGCGGCGCTCCCGAAGGTGCGGGACGGCGGCTCGATCACCTTTTTCAGCGGCGTCCTGGCGAGACGGCCGGGCCTCAATTGCAGCGGTTTGGGTGCGGTCAATGGTGCCGTCGAGAGCCTGTGTTATGCCCTTGCCTTGGAACTGGGGCCCCGCCTCCGCGTCAATTGCCTGTCGCCCGGCATGACCCGCTCGGACGCCTATTCGCATATGGACGACAGCGCCCGGGAGGGAATGTACGCCTCCACGGGCGAATCGCTGCCACTCGGCCGTGTCGGAACCGTCGATGAAGCCGCAGAAGCCGCACTGTTCCTGATGACGAACACCTATACGACGGGCGTGGTTCTGGATGTGGATGGCGGACACATGATCCGCCAATACGCCAAGCGATAGCGGGCGGTTTGGCGCCGGAGGCGGCGACCGCCTCGTAGAGCGCATCGATGAAAGGCTGTCACGTTCGTAGCGGTGATCGGATTAGGGATCGCCATGGGGAATACCCGTTAATTCAGCGGATCGAGTCACTCCTCCGGATTGATCGTCACGGTCGTCCAGCAGGGCTCCTGAGCGGTTCCCGCAGCGCCACCGCCACCTGATCCAGCACACTCCCCCAATCGGCTGGTCTTTCCTGCCGGAAAAGACGCATCGACGGATACCAAAGCGCGTCCGTCCGTTCCTGGAACCAACGCCAGTCCGCAGCAAAGGGGATGATGTTCCACACCGTTGTCCCCAAGGCGCCGGCCAAATGGGCTGAGGCGTTGCTCATCTGGATGACGATGTCGAGATTTGCGACCAATGCTGCAACCTCGTCAATGTCACGACGCAAATCAAGGTCTGGCCAGTGATGTAACGACGAACCGCAGACCTCTTCGAACTCCAAAATTTCGGACGGCGTGGTGTCGTACTGCAGGTTGACCCAATGAATGCCTTCGACGGCCAACAGATCGCACCAATCGGAAAGGCTTGTGAACCTTCGTCTGCGCTTGCTGACACGTCCACCACCACGCCAAGCTATTCCGACCTTCAGGCCATTGCCGAGAGTCGAGAGTCGCTGAGACCAGTCCTCTACTTTGCCGATATTCGGCAACAGGCGTATCGGGTTGTCCGGAAAATCCGAGAAACTTCGTCGATACCGTTCGACCAGCCCTCCCATGGACACGTGAACATCAAACGGCAGCGTGACCAATTCGTCTTGGGTGTGTTCCTGACGCTCAACCGGGAAGAACTCGATTGAGGGATAAGTCCTTTCGAACAACGGCACCAAGCGAGGATCGCACGCCACGAGGCACCGCTCAGGTTTCCCCTCGTCGAGTAGATTCTGAAGGCAGGTCGCGAACATGATCTCATCGCCCAAACCCTGTTCCGGCCACACCAGAATGGTCCGCCCCGTCAAAGACGAACCGTCCCAACCAGACCTGTTGATCAGACTTCGTTCGATAGGGGACACCTCGGTCCGGAACCGCCAGGCATACTCCGCCCAACCAGCGCCGAACGACCCCAACGACAAAAGCAAGTACCCCCGGTTGAGATGGGCCGCCGCATATTCCGGGTCGATCGACAAGGCCGCTTCGAAGTTCTCGCGGGCTGCCTGGAAACGTCCTTGTTCCGCGCAAACGGTACCCATGTTGTTGTACGTGGTCGGGTCCAAAGGGTTGAGTGCGTTGGCGCGAATAAGGTGCTCGATGGCTCGATCGAGTTCGCCGGACGCACGGAGGGCAGCACCCAGATTGGTCAAGATTTTGGCGTTCTCGGGCTTTAGGCGGTGCGCGGTTTCCAGCTTCTCAACGCCTTCCCGGGGGCGATACATGTCGATGAGCAAGTTGCCGAAATTGGACAGCACGTCGGCCGAGTCAGGAAATAGGGCATTCGCCTTTTCATAACATCGGTACGCCTCGTCGAGCTTCCCGAGCGCACGTAACGTAGCGCCCAGATTCACCCAAGCCCCGGTGAATTTCGGATCGATCCGGATGGCACGGCGGAAACAACGGGAAGCCTTTTCCCAGTCTTTCTGTTGGGAGTAGTGACGCCCAAGTTCATTAAGCGCCCGAGGGTCATCGGTTTCGGACGCCAACGACTGGAAAAGGGCGGTATCGTCAGTGTCGCTATCGGTGTTCACAACGAGGGCCGTTTCCGTTCTTCGATCGGCAAATTACCAGGGCACCTAAACTATCCCGCGTTTTGTCTTTGCACGATCGGAGTGTTTTGTCCAGAAAATCGAAGGGTTTCGATAGGTCGATGGGCAACAGGTTGGCGCCGCCCACGGCGTTCAGCAGAACCTCCTCAATTCCCCAAAACCGGGCTGCGCAGCCCGGTCCGGATGACGACGACGCGCAGCACGAAGACCAGGGCGAGGGTGAGGGCGATCGAGCCGACGATATAGAGGAAGCTGTGCCCGACGATGTTGGCGAGCCACAGGAGTCCGACCAGGACCAGGTCGCCGAAGGCGGCGACCTCCTCGTAGAGCTCGCCCTTGAGGACGTCGGATTCCTTGGCCAGAACGATGTCGCTAAGGATACCGCCGCCGGCGCAAGTCATGGCGGCCAGGATCGGCGCCCAGAACCAGTCCAACTGGGCGACCAGGGCGACCTTGACGCCGATGACCGTAAAGGCGGCCAAACCGACCGTGTCGAAGAGGTCCAAAAGGAGTTGCAGCAGCTTCTTCTTGCGCCCGGAGGCCAACACGGTTTTCGACAGAACGGACCCGACGATGACGACACCGAAGACGATGTAGAGGTAGGTCGGATCGTTGAAGATGAAGGGCGGGTGGCGGTCGCCGCCGACGAGAAGGTCGCGGAGCGTACCGCCGCCGACCGCCGGAAGCGCGGTGAGGACCAGGGCGCCGAAGTAGTCGTACTTGTGCTGGTGGGCCTTGAGGAAACCGGCGACGGCGAAGGCGAAGGTGCCGATCAGGTCCAGGTAGTAGAACCACCGCATGTCCACGGCCTCTTCGAGGCTCGTGAGAACGGCCGGGGTGAGAAAGAAACCGTCCGCCGCCATAGCCTGCTGTCCCCGTCGTCCCCGCCATCTTCGGCTTTTTGCAATACGCGGGGCGGGTTACCGAACCGAAGGGCGATCCCCGGTTCCGGTTCCGGTCCCCACCCGGCATCGATAGTAGCCAAACGGCGCGGTCTTTGGAACCGACGGCGGCGCCCCGTGCTCCCGACAACGCCATTGCGATAGGTCCCGGGACCAGTGTATTCCGATAGTCATGGTTGCGGAAACCGACAGCCTTCTACCGGAGACCTTTCCGCTGTTCGCCGATCTCGACGCGGGCGAACGGGGCGAACTGGCGCCGGGGATGAAACCGTTCGCAGCCGCGAAGGGTGACACCATCATCAGCCAGGGCGCCACGCCCGACGGTGTCTATTTCCTCCATTCCGGAGACGTCACCATCTCGACCCGCATGCCGGGCGGCGGCGAGACCTTCATCGCGGCGCTCGGCGCCGGCACTATGCTGGGCGAACTGGGGCTGATCGATCCGTCTCCCCGGTCGGCCACGGTGACGGCGGCTTCCGACGCTTCCGGCCTGTTCCTGGAGCGCGCCTTCTTCAACGGGGCGCTGGACCAGCGCGCCCCCTTCGCCATCAAGATCATGCGCCAGATGCTGCGCCTCATGTGCGAACGTCAGCGGGCCCTGAACGCCCGGGTCGTCGGCAACCCGAACCGGGAAATCCTGACCACGGCGGCGGACGGTGAGGAAGCGACGGCCGGCAATACCAGCTCGGCGTCCTCGGGCCCGGGCGCATGGTCGGGCCCAACGCCATGATCGACGGCGGGCGCTCCGGCGCCACGGCGACGGTCCGCTCCGCGGGCGTCTTTCTCGAATTGGACAAGGCCGGTTTCGACCAACTTTGGTCCGGCTCCTCGCGAACGTCGGTCTCTTTCCTCAAGGCGGTCGGCGCCAATCTGGTGCAGAACGTGGTCAGGACCAACAGCGACCTGGCCCGCATCACCGGCTACCGACAGATCCTCGAGAACCTGGCGGCCGATTGAGGCGGCCGGCAGACGATGGGCCTGGCTGCTCCGGCGCCTAGAGGTTCAAGTAATGGATATTGCTCTCCAGGCGACCGTCGACGGTGTCCACATGGAGCATGGAGTACTCGGGAACCTCCAGCCAGGACGTGGTGTCGCGGGTCAGCGGCTCCGAGGCAACGATGACGGAATCGGCCGAATCGCTGCCGCCGATCATCTTCCATTCGTCCTCGTGGAAGCCGAATTCGCGGCCCGATGTGTACCAAAGGCTGAGATAGGTCAGGTTGGCCTCATGCACGCCGCCCGGGCCCTTGGCGATCGGGAAGCGGCCGAAATCGAAACAAAAGCGGACGGCGGCGAGCGTATTGCCGTCGGCGATGAACAGATTGGCCGACGATGAGACGTCGATGCCGTGCTTGCGGCGCAAGCGCTGCAGGATCTTGAGCACCGCCTCGACCGCTTCACGGATCGCCTGCGCGTCCTGATCGGCGGCGGGATCGTCGAACTGCGACATCAGGAGCGCATAGATCCACTCGCTGTCGGTGGTGCCGCTGATGTGCCGGCCGATGGCCGGGTCGATGAATTCCAAGAGGTCGGGCTTCATCTCGTCGATGCGGTTGAGGTCGCCGTTGTGGGCCATGGCCAGCCGGCAGCCGGGGAAACAGAACGGGTGCGTGTTCTGGTTCGATATGGTCGCCTTGGTCGAGTACTGCACGCCGCGCACATGGGCGAGCAGGCAGTGGGCCTCGATCTTCTCGGCCATGGCCTTCAGGTTGCGGTCGAACACCGGCAGTTCGGGCGACGAATAGGAAAAGGGTTTCGTCGGATCGAAGGAGCGGTCGTCCCAGGCCATCATGCCGAATCCGGCCAGGTTCAGCATGGCCAGCTTTTGCGGCATGAAGGACTGTTTGACGAGCGAACTGTCCGGCTTGAACAGCAGGTCGTCGACGAGAACGGGTTGACCCAGGTAGACCAGGGCTCGGCACATGACGGTCGTCTCCCGGCTCAAACCTGCATCCTGGACGATCGGCCGTCAATGGCGTTCAGCCGTGCCCCACAGCCACCCCCTCGAGCCCCAGCAAAAATCGCTTCACCTCGATGCCGCCGCCGAACCCGGTCAGGGATCCGTCGGAGCCGATGACCCGGTGGCAGGGCACGACAATGGGCAGCGGGTTGGCGCCGTTGGCGGCTCCGACGGCGCGGAAGGCCCGGGGCCGGCCGATGCGGTTGGCCAGCGCCGCGTAGGAGATCGTCTCGCCGTAAGGGATTGTTTGCAGCTCGCTCCACACCCGTCTGCGAAAATCCGTACCGGTGATATGGAGCGGCAGGTCGAAGCGCGTCAGGTCACCGGCGAAATAGGCCGTGAGCTGGCGGGCCGCTTTTGCGAAAGCGCCGTCGTCGCGGCGCCAGTGGCTTTGCGGGCGAGAACGTTCGCCTTCCGTGGGGAAGCGGATGGCGTGCAGGCCGTCTTCATTACCGACAAGCAGCAGGCGGCCGATGGGGGTGTCGATATGGCGATAGGCGATGGCGTTCATGGACGCCTTGTTCGCCCGCGGCGGTATTGCGAAGGGGCCATGGCGAAGACGGCGCTGAAGGCGGCGTTGAACCGGCGCCGGCTCTTGAACCCGGCTTCCAAGGCGATCTCGGAAATGGAGAGATCCGTGCCGTCGAGCAGGCGCTTGGCGCGCTGCAGGCGGCAGGTCTGCGCCGTCTGCAGGGGGCTGGCGCCGACGTGGCGCCGGAACAGTCGGGAGAGATGCCTGGCGCCGATGCCGAGGCGCCCGGCGAGATGGTCGACGCCGGCACTGTCCAGCGCGCCCGCCTCGATCAACTTGAGGGCCCGGCGCACGGTCGCGGCGGTGCCGTTCCAGGCCGGGCTGAAGGGCGCCGTCTCCGGACGGCATCTGAGACAGGGGCGATAGCCGGCACGCTCAGCGGCGGCGGCACTCGGATAGAAGGTGACGTTCTTGTCGAGAGGCTGCCTCACCGGACAGACCGGCCGGCAGTAGATGCCGGTGGTCCGGACGGCGGTGAAGAAAACGCCGTCGTAGGCCGGGTCGCGGCGGCGCCTAGCCGCGTTGCAGGTCTCGAAATCCAACATGGGATTATTGTAGGCGCCCCCGGCGCCACGGGCGAGCGCGGAGCGGCAACGGCGTCCGAAAACGGCCAAAGCTCCGGCAAGCCCCTCACCCGTCATCCCCGCGGACGAGCCTGTGAGGGAATCACAGGGGTGGTGGCAATGACGGAAGAGGTGGGAATGACCGTCCATGTAGCGTTTCCGCTGGTAACTGCGGATAACGGTGCGGGAGACGCCGCTCACGAGTTGATTGGATAACGCCTCGCGTGCGAACCTTGATGTGCAATTGCCGCCATAGACACCGGCATCAAAGTCGTGGGTAAGGGGCATGATACGGCGTCCGGCCGCCTCAAAGGTCGCGTATCCTTGTTGAGCGGAGTTCGGCTGAAGCCCCAGCGCAGTTCGAACCACAGTCGTCGAGGACCATGGCATGAAATACGATATGAGATTTCTCGTCGCCTTATTATCCCTCTTCATGCTGGTTCCGCCTGTCGCGACCGAAGCCCAGGTGCCGCCGTCATCAGCCGAGATCACCTCCTACACGGGCCTCCACGCCGCCGCCGCGATAGGCGATGCCGATGGGGTGCGGCGTCTCGTCGCCGAGGGAGCCGACCCGGAGGTGCGGGACCGGGCCGGGCGGACCCCTTTGCACGTTGCCGCGTTCGCCTCCCACGACGCCGTCGTCCGGGCCCTTGCTGAGAGCGGCGCCGACGTCAACGCGCTCGAAAACGACGCCTACGACATCATCACCATCGCCGCCGTCGCCGACGATCCCGGGATGGTCCGCCTGGCGCTCTCCCTGGGCGCCGATCCGGGCAACATCACCAGCCGCTACGACGGCACGGCATTGATCGCCGCCGCCCACCTTGGTCACGCCGAGGTCGTCCGAACTTTGATCGCGGCCGGGGCGCCGCTCGATCATGTCAACAACCTGGGCTGGACGGCATTGATCGAGGCGGTGATCCTGGGCGACGGCGGTCCCGCCCATGTGGCGACGGCAGGCGCCCTGATCGCGGCCGGCGCCGACGTCTCGATCACCGATCGGGACGGCCTGACGGCTCGGATGCACGCCGAACGCATGGGTTACAACGCCATCGCCGTCCTGTTTCAGCAGCCTTGATCTGAAAGACCGGTCGTCGACGCCGGCCCTAGCGGTACGCGCCGTTCACACAACTTAACAGGGTTTTCGTCCGCCAGACATCGATCGCATACATGGTTCGGTTACCGTGGTAACTGGTTGCTCCCACCGGATAAGGAGGTCGAGCTCATATCACCGCCGAACCACGACGATCTTATCGCCCAGGCGTTCTGCATCGCCGCCGGTGCCGAAGAGACGCCGCTCGACGAGGCCGACGCCATGCTCGATCTCTTGATCGACCGGTTTCCGAGGCAGGCCCAGGCTTATCTGCACGAGTTCCGTTCATCACGGCCGGCGCCGCACCTCAGGGTCATGCGCTAGACGTTGACCTCGGTGACGAACTTGGTGCGCAGGAAGGCATCCAAACCCTCGATGCCGCCTTCCGAGCCGTAGCCCGACTCGTTGACGCCGCCGAAAGGCGTCTCCGGGGTCGCCACCATGGGATGGTTGACGCCGACCAGCCCGGTCTCCAGGGCCCGTTCGATCTTGGCCGCTTGGCCGCCGTTGGAGGTGAAGACATAGGACGCGAGACCAAACGGCAGGGAATTGGCCCGCTCGACGACTTCATCGAAGGTGTTGAAGGGCGTCATCGGCGCTACCGGACCGAAGGGCTCCTCGCTCATGATGCGGGCCGCGTCGGGCACGTCGGCGAGTACGGTGGGGGCGTAGAAGAAGCCCTGGTTGCCGACCCTCTCGCCACCGGTGGTGACGGTGGCGCCGTGGTCGCGGGCATCCGACACGAAGTCTTCCATCACCGGCAGGCGTCGGGCGTCGATCAAGGGGCCCATGGTGACGCCATCGTCCAGGCCGTTGCCGACGGTGATGCCCTTGGTCCGTTCCGTGAAGCCCTCGACGAAGGACTTGTAGACCTTGTCCTGGACGAAAAACCGGGTCGGCGAGATGCAGACCTGTCCGGCGTTGCGGAACTTGAAGCCGAAGGTGACGTCGAGGGCCTTGTCGATATCGGCGTCGTCGAAGACGATCACCGGCGAATGGCCGCCGAGCTCCATGGTGCAGCGTTTGAGGGTGTCGGCGGCGAGCTTTTGGAGGTGCTTGCCGACCGGGATCGAGCCGGTGAACGACATCTTCTTGGGGATCGGCGAGCCGAGGACCTGGCGCGAGACCTCGTCGGGGACGCCGAAGACCACGTTGAGCGCGCCGGGCTCCCAGGAAAGCGCCGCCTCCATGAAATCGAGCCCGACCGCGGCGCACCACATCTCGACCATGCGATGCGGGTCCTCCAAAAGGTCGTCGCTGTCGATGACCGGCGGCGGCGCGCCGGTGATATCGGCGATGCGGTCGAAGAGTGCCCGCTGCTCGGGAAAACCGACCTCGTCCTCGTGGAAGTCGGGCCATTTGTCGTAAATGGACGTGATCGTTTTGGCCGGGTCGCGGATCAGGAAGGAGTGGACGAACATCCCGGTCATCTCGGCGTCCCACATGTGATCCACATAATGCGGGAAGTCCTTGATGAAGACGGGCCCGCGGCCGGCCCGGTGCTGGAGGTCGGCATGCACGCTCTCCAGCGTCAGTCCCGGGGTGCGCAGGCTGTCCTGGGTGACCCTGGGCCACAGGGGCTCCTCGCCCTGATACCAGGCCTCGCCGTAGGGCTCGTGCAGGCAGTCGAGGTCGCCGCGCTGGCGGACCATCCACTCGAAGGCCGTCGAGGTCGAGCGCGGCACCGCCCACAGTGCAATGATCTTGTGCATGGCCTTACCCCGCCTTCGCCAGGGACGACAGCAGCCGGCCCTGCTTGGTCACCGGCGCCAGGCCGAGGGTCTTGAAGAGGCGCCAGTAGAGCGCGTTGTCGTGGGTGACCAGCGGTTTGCCGAGTAGGGTCTCGAGACCGACCTCGAGGGACACCGGGCGCTGGGCGAGGCCGTCGCTTGGCCGGCGGAAGTTGCACATGCCGAGCGACAATACGGCATCGGCCGCTGGCGCTTGCTCAGCCACGTCGCGGAAGGATTTCTCGGCCAAGTCCCCGTCGAAGCACCAGATGCAGGCATCGACCTCCTCTTGCGTCTCGAACCAGCCCTGGTCGACGAAGTTGCCGGCCCACAGCACGGCGAACCCGGCCTCCTTCAGGAAACCGACGGCGCCCCGCCACCAGTCGGGCCGGTGGTAGACGGCGTTGACCGCCACGGCCTCGACGTTCATCTCCCTGAGGGCCTCGATCAGGGTGTAACCGGCCATGTGGAAGGGGGTCTCGTAGCGCTCGCTCAGCATGGCGCAGTGGCGGCGGATGCCCTCGACCCCGAGGCCGCTGGCATGGATCCAGTTGGAGCCGACCTGGCCGCAGACATCGGCGCCGTTGTCGGCCATGCAGTGGACGAATTCCTCAAGGAGGTCGAAGTTGGCCTTGCGTTGGTCCAATTGGTGGCGGTAGCCGGGCACGTGCAGCATGCGGCCGTGGACACCGACGGTGTCCGGTGCGATCCGCAGGAAATCACTGGGCGCGGCGTCGAAATCCTGCGGCGGGCAGGTGAAGCCGACCTGATGCGGAAACAGCTTGTTCCGGGGGTCGGCCCAATGGGCCGGTTTCCTGTAGTCGGACATGTCCATCCCCCGACGCGGCGGCAATGCTCACCACCACAGTGCCAGCAGGATAAGACCGACCGGCAGCAAAGCGAAAGGGTTGAACAGCGCCTTGACCACACGGATCCAAGGCGTGCGATTGTCGGGTTCCAGGAAATCGCCGAGGCCGCTTCGTTCCCTAGTTTCCCCGAGCATCGTCTCTGCATCCACGCGACGCTGTTCTTTCGCGAGGTGGGCGAGGTATTCCTCCTTCGTCCACTCGGCGCCTTTCCGTTCTTCAGCAGGATTGGCCACGGCCCTCACCAGAACCGGGTCAGCACGAAAACCAATACCGCCACGAAGCCGATGAAATAGGGGTTGAGGATCAGCGGCTTGACCAGGTCCTTCCAGTCGGCCGGCGCCTCGTCCTCGAAGGCCTCCTCGACCGGATCGGTGCGGGCGATGGCGGTTTCGGACGGCTCACCGGGCGGATCAACCGACGGGTTCAGGGGGTCGCGTTCCTCCATGGCGGCGGCCTAGCGGAACAGCGCCATCAGGTAATCCTGGAACAGGATCAGCAGGATCAGGACGATCGGCACCAGCGAGCCGATCAGCACGTTCCTGTTCAGGCCCTTGCCGTCCATGGCGGCGCGGTGTGCCTTCTCGACGCGTTTCCGGTCCCCTCTGTTCGGCGTCGCGGCGCTTGCGTTCCTGGGCCAGATGGACGACGCCGTCGTCCTCGGGGCGGTTGTTCGGTCTTTCCATGGTCCTCGGTCCGCCGTCGCGGTTAATCCGTCCCCCTCTGGCGGATAGCCTAGCATTCCCGGCCGTGCGCGGGAAGCGCGGGCTGGCCTCGTCCGGCTCGTTCCAAAACCTGCGTCCTTTTGCCGTCCTTCGCGTCAAAGAAGACGAAAACACCCGCAGAGCACCGGAAAAGGAGGACACCATGCGCCTGCAACTGGCCCTTAACGTCGACGACCTGGAGACGGCCGTCGACCATTACACCAAGATGTTCGATACCGAACCCCACAAGGTCCGCGACGGTTATGCCAATTTCGCCATCGCCGAACCGCCCCTGAAACTGGTCCTGTTCGAGAACCCCGACGCGGTCCAGCATCTCAACCACATCGGCGTCGAGATGTTCGGGTCCGAGACCATCGAAAAAACCAGCCGCCGGTTCGAGAAAGCCGGTATCCTGAAAGAGGTGCAGTTGGACACCGTCTGCTGTCACGCCGGCCAGGACAAGGTCTGGACCGCGGAAGACAGCGACCTCAGTTGGGAATGGTATGTCATCAACGACGACGCGCCCGAGGTGGCGGCCGACGACAAGGCGGCCGAATGCTGCGGCGGCGAGGAGGCCGTGTGCTGCTGAACGAGCCGGACGGACCCGGCGACCCGGGCGACGGTTACGGCGGCGGATATGGCTGAACCCCTGACCGACGGCGCCTGGGCCACCTTCGAGAACAAACTCCGGACCTACGTCGGGCGCCGGGTCGACGGCCCGGCGGCCGACGACGTCCTCGGCGACATCCTCGAGAAACTGGTCCGCTCGAAAGACAAGGTCGCGGCCGCCGAAACGCCGATGGCCTGGGTCTACCGGGTCGCCGCCAACGCCGTAACCGATCATTATCGCCGCCGCGCGGCGGAGCGGCGGTTGCTCGATGCGGCCCAGGCGGAAACCGGATTGCTGGCGCCGGACGCTGCGACCGGCGACGAGGCGGCGGCGGAACGACTGGGCCTCAGCCCCTCCGGCATGAAGTCGCGCGTCCAACGGGGGCGCCGCAAACTGAAGGAATCGCTGTTGCGCTGCTGTCGCGTCAGCCTCAACCGGCGCGGCGACGTGCTCGACGTCGAACCGCGCGAGGACGGTTGCGGCGGTTGTCGCGGCGACGAACCCTAACCTGCCTGACGGTCGGCAAGGCGTAACCTGCGGTCCGACGGTTGTCCCGCCATTCCGGAATCTGGGTGATCGTGATGGCGAGATCAAAATGCGGTAGTTCTGTATACCGCTGTTGCCTTGAAACGGACTCGGCAGGTGTAGTGTTCTTGGGGCTAATCGTTACCGAAACACCAGTCGGGATATCCCTTCTGCGGTTTGAAGGTCTCAAGATGGATATCATTTCGAATGTGGTGATCGACGCGGCGGTTTAACCGGATTTGCCCGAACAGAGTCATGCTGTTCTTTCTCGCAACATCCAACCCGAGAGAAGGATCATGCATTTCTTTACGAAAGCGCAGAACCAAAACGTTAAGAGAGCACATAGCGAATACGTGCCGTTGAACAAGGGAAAGATCATCGGGCAAAAGCCACCCCTGCAGGCGAGACAGGTCTGGGCCATCCGCACGCGGTTGCAACTGGCCAAAAAGGTCCGCGACCTGGCCATGTCTAATCTGGCCATCGACAGCAAGCTTCGCGCCTGCGACGCCGTCGCCCTGAAGGTCGAGGACGTGGCACCGAACGGCTATGCGGTCGAACGAGCGACGATCCGCCAAATGAAGACCAGCCGGCCGGTGACGTTCGAAATCACTGGGACACCCCCATCTACCCGACGTTTTTCAGGATTGGGGTGCGGAAAGCGGCTTTGGGGGCGATTTGGGCTTGCAATGACCGTTTCGAGCGGTCGTTTTGCCGGTTTTCGGGGTGTTTTCCGGCCTC
>Ga0209561_1000199_pt1 | contig 16746 bp, 13 predicted proteins | sample WorMettrBAHAMAS2_FD_187393 | JGI IMG/M metagenome (GOLD analysis project Ga0209561, IMG submission 187393) | Marine gutless worms symbiont microbial communities from Max Planck institute for Marine Microbiology, Germany - Inanidrilus... | ecosystem: Host-associated > Annelida > Digestive system... | reverse complement strand
CCCAAACACGCTTCTTGGCTCAACCAGATCGAAATCTGGTTCTCCATCCTGGTGCGTAAGCTCATCCGTCGCGGCAACTTCCAATCCAAGAGCGACCTGGCCGGAAAGATCGGCGATTTCATCAACTACTTCAACGAAACCATGGCCAAACCATTCCGTTGGATATATCAAGCCAACCCCCTCACCGTTTGATCACGAGCGGTATCACTATCTCTGCTCAGCAGTACTAGGATGCAGCTCGTGAGGCACCGTCAAACGAAAGGGGTAGATATGATCAAACGCGATAGCGACAGACCCTGCCTCTTCGTCCTCGATACCAACGTGCTGATGCACGATCCCACCGCCCTGTTCCATTTCCACGAGCACGATATTTATCTGCCCATGGCGGTGATCGAGGAACTCGACAAGGGCAAAAAAGGGATGTCGGAAGTGGCGCGGAATGTGCCCCAAGTCAGCCGTTTTCTCGATAGACTCATGAGCGGTGCCGACCAGCAGGAAATCGACGCTGGATTGCCCATCGTGCCCTTTACCGAGAGAGGCGAATCCCAGGTGATCGAGGCCGAGGGGCGCCTGTTCTTCCAGACCACACCCCTGGACCTCGATCTCCCGGAATCGCTGCCGGGCAGCAACCTCGACAACCATATCTTGGGCACCGCCCAAGCCCTGCAGAAGATCCGTCGGGACCGCACCGTCATCATCGTTTCCAAGGACATCAACCTGAGAATCAAGGCGGCGGTCCTGGGGATTCCGGCGGAAGATTACTCCAACAACCAGGTCCTGGACGACATCTCGCTGCTCTATACGGGTCAGGCGGAGCTGCCCGATGGCTTCTGGACCCGCCACGACAAAGCCGTGGAGTCCTGGCAGGAAGCCGGCCGAACCTTCTACAAAATCATGGGGCCGGATATTGCCGACTGGTATCCGAGTCAATGTCTTTCTCTTGAAGGGGACAACAGCTTCGAGGCCCTGGTGCGGAAAAATCCTTCCCCCACCGAGGCGATCATCGAGCTGGCTTCGGATTTCCGCTCGCCCCGACACCACGTATGGGGCATCACCGCACGCAACCGGGAGCAGAATTTTGCCCTCAACATGCTCATGGACCCGGAGCTGGATTTCGTCACCCTGCTCGGGGCCGCCGGCACCGGAAAGACCCTGCTGGCCCTGGCCGCCGACCTGTCCCAAGTGCTGGACCGTAACCTATACCGGGAGATCATCATGACCCGGGTAACGGTACCGGTCGGTGAGGACATCGGTTTCCTGCCCGGAACCGAGGAGGAGAAAATGACCCCCTGGATGGGGGTCCTCATGGACAACCTGGAGGTGCTCACCCGGCCCGAGGGTGGTGAGTGGGGCCGGGCGGCGACCAATGATCTGTTACGCAATCGGATTCGCATCTGCTCCCTCAACTTCATGCGGGGACGTACCTTCCTGCGCAAATACATCATCTTGGACGAGGCCCAGAACCTCACGGCCAAGCAGATGAAGACGCTCATCACCCGCGCCGGGTCCGGCACCAAGACCGTCTGCCTGGGCAACATCTCCCAGATCGATACCCCCTACCTTACGGAAATCACCTCTGGACTCACCTACGTGGTGGATCGCTTCAAGGACTGGATACACGGCGGACACATCACCCTGATCCGCGGCGAACGCTCGCGCCTGGCGGATTTCGCATCCGAGCGGCTGTAGCCTTTGATCTCCCTATTTGAATTCCAACAAAGTTAAAACTCTACCCAGCTTTCCTTCCCCAGCCCGCTGGTAAACTTCGCAACCCACACAGTGCCAGGTTTCGTACATCAACCCGGCCTACACCTACGGTCTTTATTTTAGACAGCCTCTGAATTTCAATGCCACCTGACGCCGTCGGATGTGCAAAATGGACGTAGAGCTTATTGAAATCCGCGACTTTCTCGCCGACCATCACCCCTTCGATCTACTGCCCGACGAGGTGCTCGGGCAGCTGCCCCGCCGACTCTCGGTGCGTCATTTCCGCCGCGGCACCCCTTTTCCGCCGGATGACGCGGACCGGCCCTATCTGTACGTCGTGCGCCGCGGTGTCCTCGATCTGCGTGACGAGCGCGGCGAGCTGGTCGGTAAGCTCGCCGAGGGCGACCTGTTCCCCTGGTGCTGCCGCTCGCAGGACCACCCCGAGGCCCTCTTTTCCTGCCATACCGCCGAAGATACCCTAGCCTGTCTGCTCTCCTGCGCGGATCTGGATCGTCTGCGCGAGCGGCACCCGGCCTTTTCCGACTACTTCGAGCATAGGATCACCGAACGCCTCCGCAATGCCTTGCACCGGATCAAAGGAGGATCGGCTACCGGGGTAGGACTGATAACCGTTCGGGTCTCGGATCTGCTCAGTCATCCCCTAGTCTCCGCCACACCGGACACCAGCATCCGCGAGGCCGCGCGGATCATGACCGAGCATCGCACCTCATCGCTGATCCTCATGGAAGAGGGACATCTCGCCGGCATGATTACGGACCGCGACCTGCGCAGTCGGTGCCTCGCCGCCGGCCTGCCCGCTGCGACCCCGGTGCGCGAGATCATGACCCGGAACCTCCATACCACCGACGCAGACACCCTGGGCTTTCAGGCCCTGCTCGCCATGACCCGGCTCAACGTGCACCATCTGCCCGTGCTGGACGAAGGTCGGGTAGTCGGCATCGTATCCGGTTCCGACCTGGTGCGCTTCCAAAGCGCCAATGCGGTCTACCTGGTGGGAGATATTTATAAGGCAAAGGACCTCGCCACTCTGGTCCGGATCAGCGCCAAGGTCCCGGAGCTGCAAGCCAACCTCGTCACCGGGGGTGCCACCGCGGATCAGGTAGGCCAGGCGGTCAGCACCATGACCGATGCCTTTACTGCCCGCCTGCTGGAGCTGGCGGAGGCGGAGCTCGGCCCACCCCCGGTGCCCTATGTCTGGATGGTGGGGGGCTCCCAGGCACGTCGCGAACAGTCGGCCCACTCCGATCAGGACAACGCCCTGCTGCTCGCCGATCACGCCGGACCCGCGGACGACGCATACTTCACCGCCCTGGCCGACCGCGTGAACGAGGGGCTTGCCACCTGCGGCTATGAGGTTTGTCCAGGCGAGGTGATGGCCCGCAATCCGAAATGGCGTCGACCGCTGCATGTCTGGCGCAGGTATTTCACGGATAGGATCGAGCGCCCCGAGCCCATGGCGCTCATGCTGGCCAACGTCTTCTTCGACCTGCGTCCCCTACAGGACCCGGAAGGTCTGTTCCGGGAGCTGCACGCCCAGGTGCTGAAACACTCCTGCGCCAACCGCATCTTCATCGCCTATATGGCTGCCAACGCCCTCAAGCACCGGCCGCCGCTCGGCTTCTTCCGCAACTTCGTACTCATCAGCGGCGGCGATCACGATCACACCCTCGATCTCAAGTACCGCGGAACGGTGCCGGTAGTGGATCTCGCGCGGGTATACGCACTCTCCGCCGGGATCCCGCAGATCAACACCATCGAGCGCCTGCAGGCGGGGGTACAGGCCCAGGCCCTGAGTCGCGACGGTGCCGCAAATCTGATCGACGCCCTGGAGCTCATCGGGACCCTGCGCATGCGGCACCAGGCACGCCAAATCCGAGCCGGCAACCAAGCGGACAATTACCTGTCTCCGGATGAGCTCTCGTCCCCGGAACGCGGTCACCTAAAAGATGCCTTTTCCCTGATCGATACCATGCAGGAGGCCCTGGGACAACGCCATCAGGCGGCACGCTTCGCCTGATATGTACCCATATCCGAAGTATACTGTGGTCCTCGACGAGCCCTCTGCCAACCCGCCCCTACGATGGACGATCCCAAACCCAAGCCCGATATCCGCCGCGGCATTTACCTCATACCCAACCTCTTTACTACCGCGGCCCTGTTCGCCGGCTTTTACGCGGTGCTCGCGGCCATACAGGGGCGGTTCGAGGCCGCGGCGCTTGCGATCTTCGCCGGCACGGTGCTGGACGGGCTCGACGGGCGGGTCGCTCGCCTGACCAATACCCAAAGCGAGTTCGGGGCGGAGTACGACAGCCTCTCCGATATGGTGGCCTTCGGCGTCGCTCCCGCGTTGGTGGTCTATGAATGGGCCCTGAGCGGGCTCGGCAAGGTCGGCTGGCTAGCGGCCTTTATCTATACCACCGCCGCTGCCCTGCGGCTGGCCCGTTTCAATACCCAGACCGGGGTTGTGGACAAACGTTACTTTCACGGATTGCCAAGTCCCTCGGGGGCGGCGATCATCGCCGCCGGGGTCTGGATCGGGGCGGATCACGGCATCGCCGGGTCAGATGTGAGCTGGCTGGCCGCGTTCGTCACCGCCTGCGCCGGCCTGCTCATGGTGAGCAACTTCCGGTTTCACAGCTTCAAGGAGCTCGATTTACGCGGGCGCGTCCCCTTCATCTTCGCGGTAGTGGTGATGCTCGGCTACGCGGTGGTGTTGCTGCATCCGCCGGTGGTTCTGTTCGCCGGTTTCGTGGGTTACGCGGTCTCTGGTCCCATCGTCACCTTGATCCGTCGGCGTCGCCGTAAGGTCAACCACAAGCAGGATCGGGATGCTCAGCAGGAGCCGCCGCCGGACGAAGACGACCCTACCTTCGGTCTGTGACATAATTGGGAGGCGATTCCCCACTCCCCATGACCGAGCGCTCGCCGCTTTCGAGGACTTCCCTATGAGCTTCTTCCTCTCCGATGCCTTGGCGCAACAAGACGCCGCTTTGCAGGGCGATTCCTTCCTGGGGCTGCTGTTCCCGATCGGCCTAGTGGTGATTCTGTATTTCCTGATGATCCGCCCGCAGGTGAAGCGTCAGAAGGAGCACAAGAAGATGGTCGAGGCCTTGGCCAAGGGCGATGAGGTGGCCACTATGGGTGGCATTGTCGGACGCATCGTCGAGCTGGGAGACAACTTTGCGAGGTTGGAAGTGGCGGAGGGCGTGGATGTGAAAATCCGCCGCCAGTCGGTCGAATCCGTATTGCCGAAGGGTTCGATCAAAGAGCTCTAATGCAGCGGAGTGCCGTCCGGGTGGAATTCGCAGCCACGCCCGTGCCGCCCTGAGCGAAATTCAATGCTTCGGTCGCTTCAATCTATCCGCAGATGGCGCAGATTCTCGCAGATTAAAAACGAAACAATCTGTGAAAATCTGCGTAATCTGCGGATAGAAAAGATAACGTAGTCTTTTGCGACGATTTACGTTGTTTCTCGGTGCCGGCAGCGGCACTCCTTTGCGGGGATAGCTGTGCGCTGGAGCCTTTATGAACCGATATCCGTTGTGGAAAAATCTGCTGATTCTGGGGGTAATCCTGGTCGGCATCCTGTTCGCCTTGCCCAACATCTTTTCTCAGAATCCCTCCATCGAGGTGACCGGGGCCCGCGGCGCCGAGGTGACGGACGCTGGCGTGGCTGAGATCGAGGCCGCCCTGGAGAACACGGAGGTAGAGCACCAGGCCATCGAACGGATCGAGGGGGGGAAGTTGTTGGTGCGTTTCGCGACTTCCAGCGACCAGCTCCGGGGCCAGGAGGCCATCGAGGAGACTCTCTCGGACCGCTACAACAGTGCCCTGACCCTGGCCCCGGATCTCCCCGGATTTCTCCGTGCCTTGGGCATCCAGCCCATGTTCTTAGGGCTGGATCTGCGCGGCGGTATCCATGTGCTGATCGACGTGGACATGGAGGCGGCGGTCAACCAAGCTATGGAACGCTACACCGGTGATATCCGCATCCTGCTACGTAAGGAGAAGGTCCTCTATCTGACCGCGACCAAGGACCGGGGCCAGGTGGTGGTCAAGTTTCGGGATGCTGAGACACGGGACCGGGCAGAAGCCTTGATCGGAACGGAGTTTCGGGAGCTGGCCTTGGAGGCCGGAGATAACGGCAGCGTCTTCTTCGTCTACGGGTCTCTGAGCCCTACGGATGAGCTGGCGGTCAAGCGCTTCGCCCTGCAGCAGAACATCACGACCTTGCGCAATCGAGTCAACGCCCTAGGCGTGGCCGAGCCCATCATCCAGCAGCAGGGTGAGCGGCGCATCGTAGTTCAGCTTCCCGGCGCTCGGGACCCGGGCCGACTCAAGGAGATCCTGGGGGCGACGGCGACCCTGGAATATCGCCTGGTGGACACCGGGCACAGTGTGCAGGACGCGGTGGATGGCCGCGTGCCTGTGACCAGCAAGCTCTACCGGGAGCGGGACGGGCGGCCGGTCCTGCTGCTGCGTCGGGTGATCGTCACCGGTGACCAGATCACGGATGCCGTCGCCGGTTTCGATCAACGCAGCGGTCAGCCGGCGGTGTTCGTAAGCCTGGATGGGCAGGGTGCACGCCGTATGCGCAACGTGACCACGGAGAATGTGGGCAAGCCGATGGCGGTGGTCTTCATCGAGAACCGCACCGTCACGCGCCTGGTGGACGGGAAGCCGGTGAAGCGCAAGGTGCACACGGAGGAGGTCATCAGCGTCGCCAACATTCTGGAGCCCTTCGGACGCCGTTTCCAGACCACGGGCCTGGACAGCTCCAATGAAGCCCACAATCTGGCCCTGCTGTTGCGTGCCGGCGCCCTGGCCGCCCCCATCGAGATCGTCGAGGAACGCACCATCGGTCCCAGCCTAGGTCAGGACAACATCGACCAAGGCGTTCGATCAGTAATCATCGGCTTCATCCTGGTGGTGCTCTTCATGGTGGGTTACTACCGGGTCTTCGGTCTGGTTGCGGATCTGGTGCTGTTGGTCAACCTGGTGCTGATCGTCGCCGTGCTCTCCCTGCTGCAGGCGACTCTGACCCTGCCGGGGATCGCCGGCATCGTGCTGACGGTGGGTATGGCGGTGGACGCCAATGTGCTCATCTTCGAGCGCATCCGCGAGGAGATCCGCAACGGCAGCTCACCCCAGGCGAGTATCCACGCGGGTTACGAAAAAGCCCTCTCCACCATCGTGGACGCCAACATCACCACTCTCATCGCTGCGGTGGTGCTGTTCAGCTTCGGCACCGGCTCCGTCAAGGGCTTCGCGGTGACCCTGTTCATCGGGATCGTCACATCCATGTTCACCGCCATCCTGGGCAGCCGCGCCTTGATCAACCTGATCTATGGCGGACGGCGGGTGGGCAGACTGGCTATCTAGGGGCTATTGACATTTATCTGGATGACATTCTTTTTTATCCGCAGATTACGCAGATTTTTCACAGACGGTCTAGATAACTTTAGCATCTTGAGAGTATGCTAGGGTTATGTTATGCAAGGAAAAAACAGGTATTTCAGGAGTTCACACATTTCGAAAGCTAAATTCAGAGCAAGGTAGTGGTGAGTAGTGGTGATTTTTGAAGTGATAGAGTAGATGGATTCATCGGTAATCATTCCGATTGCCACCGTTTTTCTCGTTACCTGATTCTAGATTTTAGCCCTCTCTTCTGGAAGATTGGGATCTTCTCCAAAAGCAACTTGTCTACCCTATCCCATAACTGTTGCAGGATTCTTTGTATTCTGAGGATTTTTGACAAATTGTCTGCCACAGTCTTTGCACACATATTTTTGTTTCCTATTGTAAATGGATCCATTTTTTGTGGTATGCTTTGAGTTGCAGGTTAGACATTTCACTATGCTTTCCTTAACTGTTAACTTATTCTCATTCATGGTCCCTGAATTATAATTCATAATCTGACATGTTGATAGCTAATCTATGCATATCATAACCTCACACTACCCGCTACTGCGAGTAGATTGAAGAAAAAATGGTTCAGCAAAAATTTATCACTACATGTTAATCGCTGCCCGTCAGAGATTTGGGCTGTGGAGATCAAACATGGCGTTGCGCCCAAGCTGGGCAAACATTACAGCCAACCCTGTGATGATGTCGCCGCTACATATAAAGGTAGTGGTTAAATTCAAAGTGACATGGTTGTGCGACTTAACGATTCGACCCCCACTGCCTTTGCCATCCCTGGCGACTGGATTCCGGCAATCCCTGCCGGAATGACGGGGTAGGGGCCGGCAGACTTCATCACTTAAAATTTAGCCACTACCCACATAAATACATCGTCTATGGTGGAGACGATGAGTTTCCGGTTGGCAATGATGTTACGGTTATTGCCCTGCCAAGACTTATGGAGATTATGGAGAAGCTCCTGTCCAATTAATCAGTGGCCACCGGCTGCATTCGATCGGTCTGCAATTTTCGCCAGCGCCAAGTTCCATTTACGCCATTGAGAAAAGACGCCCCCAGCCTAGGGGCACCTGTGGTGAGTCCGGTCCAGTCAGGCTCAGTTTTGGTTTTGAGGGGTGACGGGGGTGGTCACGGGAGCGGGCGTCGAAGCGGCGGGAACCGTCTTCGCAGTGGGTTCGATCGGAGCAGTCGGGGTAGCAGCCGGAACCATCGGAGTAGTCGGGGCAACAGGCGTCTGGACGGTCGCCGTAACAGGAGGTGTCAGGGTCGTTTCGGGTCCGAGGGTGGTCCCGCTGACCTGTGCCGGAGTCTCGATTTGCGGCTTGGAGGTGGACATCTCAGAGGCCGTAGTCGTCATCCTGCTGCGAGGGGACATGGATGGATGAACCCGGCGCTGAGGGCGGGTGAAACGGTTGGCCTCGATCTCCTTGCGACGCTCGGCCATTTCCTTGAGCTTCTTGTCGCGACGCTCCTTGGATTTTTCCATGATCTCGGCGCGACGGGCCTCCAATTCAGCGTAACGGCCTTGCAGATAGGGCGGTACCGGCGGTTGCGGCATGTCCATCGTGAACGGCTCGGGTATTGTGGGCATGCTCGGTGGTTTAGGCATTGCAGGCATGGTCGGGTATTGGGACATGCTTGGATCCTTCCAAGGATTGGTAGTGCCCCATGGGTCCATGGTATCCAAGGGTCCCATGCCTCCCCACGGACCCGGGTTACCCAAGGGGTTCATGGTGCCGGGGAAGCCCATGGTCATGGGATCGACGCCTTGTGTCTGCAGGGTCTGCATGCGTTTCGCCATCTGAGCCCGCTGGGCGGCCAGCTGCTTGGCCATCCGGCGCTGGGCGGTCAACATTTGCTCCCTCGCTTTTGCCTGCTGCTGCGCTACGGCTTGCTGCCGGCCTTGAGTCAGACCGTGAGGGGTACAGGGACCACCCCACCAGGCGCCGACGGATAGAGATGTGGCGGCAAGTGCGACGGCGGAGGCGAAGGTTGCGATCTTCTTCATTTTGAACCTACCTTGAAGCGACGGGTTAAACCGATAATGGGAAGCGTCTTGTTTTTCCTGCGACGCTACTGGGTATAAGTATATAAGGAAATTCTGATTTTTCAATTGAAAATGGCTACTGATGCCTCAAGGGCTATAGGTGAAGATGAATTCAACGCTCGTTGCGGGAACCTTCAAGACACCTGCCGATCACTTTAAAGCCGGCGTCGGTTCAGAGGATTTATCCCGAAACCCGCACAGATCCCAGATGATGCAGGCGTGACACCGTGGACGGCGAGCGGTGCACAGGTAGCGGCCATGGAGGATCAACCAATGGTGGGCATCCTTCAGGAACGGACGGGGCACGTATCGCAGCAGCTTCCGCTCCACCTCTAGGGGGGTCTTGCCAGGGGCGATGCGGGTACGGTTACAGACGCGGAAGATGTGGGTATCCACTGCGATTGTGGGTTGCCCAAAGGCAGTATTGAGCACCACATTGGCGGTCTTGCGTCCGACGCCGGGCAGTGCTTCCAGGGATTTGCGATCCGCGGGGACCTTGCCTTGATGTTCCGCGAGCAGGATGGCGCAGGTCTTGACGATGTTTGCGGCCTTGGTGTTGAACAGCCCGATGGTTCGGATGTGGTGCTTCAGACCATCCTCCCCCAGGGAAAAGATGGCCTCCGGCGTGTTGGCCCGGGGGAACAGCTTGGCGGTGACCCGGTTCACCACCTTGTCAGTGGCCTGGGCGGAGAGAATGACCGCCACCAGCAGCTCGAATGGAGAGGAGTATTCGAGCTTGGTGGTGGGTGCCGGATTGGCAGCCTGCAGACGCTCGAAGATGATACGTCTTGTTTCCTGGTTCATGGCTTGCTGAGGAGAAAGGCGGTGGGTAACGAAAACCGGAAAACCACGAAAGGTCGACTTGCTTAACGCCGGGATCATAGTCGCCATGCCGGGTTCCTGGCGGTTGTGACCATCCGGTGTAGTACACCAATGGTATCTCTGGGAACCCGGTGACTTACAGGGAACCTTGAAAATTGCCTCCCTGGAAATTTTTCAGGACGCGAAGTGAAAACGCGCTTTCCACTTCGGATCAGATGCCGGCTAGGATCGCGTCTACACTAGCCTTGGCATCGCCGAAAAGCATCCGGGTATTTTCCTCAAAGAACAGCGGGTTCTGCACGCCGGCATAGCCGGTCGCCATGCTCCGTTTCATCACTACCACCATCTTCGCCTTCCAGACCTCCAGAACCGGCATACCCGCGATGGGGCTGTCTGGATCGGTCTGGGCCGAGGGGTTGACGATGTCGTTGGCACCGATGACCAGAACCGCGGCCGTGTCCGGGAAGTCGTCATTGATCTCGTCCATCTCCATGACGATATCGTAGGGGACCTTGGCCTCGGCCAGAAGCACGTTCATGTGGCCGGGCATGCGTCCCGCTACGGGGTGGATGGCGAAGCGCACATCGACCCCCTGATCGCTCAGCTTGCGGGTGATGTCGTTGATGACATGCTGTGCCTGGGCTACCGCCATGCCGTAACCGGGGACGATGATCACGCGCTTGGCCTCCTTGAGCAGCGCTGCCGTCTCCTCGGCAGAGACGGCAGTGACTTCACCCTGATCGTCACCCGCGGTGGCCGTGTCCCCCCCGGTGCCGAAGCCGCCGGCGATCACCGCCAGGAACTTGCGGTTCATGGCGCGGCACATGATGTAGGAGAGGATGGCGCCGCTGCTGCCCACCAGAGCACCGGTGACGATCAGCAGGTCGTTGGAGAGCATGAAGCCGGTAGCCGCGGCGGCCCAGCCCGAATAGCTGTTGAGCATCGAGATTACCACCGGCATATCGGCACCGCCGATGGCCATCACCATATGGACTCCGAAGGCAAAGGCGATGATAGTCATAACCAGCAGCGGGATCAGACCGGAGCCTGTGTCCTCGGCTCCTACGAACACAAAGCCCAGCCCCAGGCAGACCAGTCCCAACCCCAGGTTCAGCCAGTGGCGGGCCGGCAGGGCCAGGGGCTTGCTGGAAATCCGGGCGCTCAGCTTGCCGAAGGCGATGACTGAGCCGGTGAAGGTGACCGCGCCGATCAGGACGCCGAGGTAGATCTCCACCTCGTGGATGGTCTTCTCCACGCCCTCGAAGTGGACCTCCGGGTCCAGGTAGCTGGCAAAGCCCACCAGCACGGCGGCCAGACCCACGAAGCTGTGCAGGATGGCCACCAGCTCCGGCATCTGGGTCATCTGCACCCGGGCGGCTACGAAGATGCCGATGACAGCACCGACGGCCATGCACCCGGCCAGGGTGAGATAGCTGGTGACCTGGGCGCCGCCGATAGTGGCGACCAGGGCGATGACCATGCCGATGATGCCGTAGAGGTTGCCGCGCCGGGCCGTCTCCTGATGACTTAAGCCTCCCAGGGCCAAGATGAACAGGATGCTGGCGGCAATGTATGCGGTAGTCAGAATGCCTTCAGTCATGGTCTTACCCCCTTATTTTCGGAACATGTGCAACATGCGTTGGGTGACGTAGAAGCCGCCGAAGACGTTGATGGTGGCGATCAGGATGGAGATCGCCGCCAATCCAATCACCAGTCCTGAGGGGCTGGATATCTGGAGCAGGGCGCCGATGACGATGATGCCGCTGATGGCATTGGTAACGCTCATGAGCGGGGTGTGCAGGGCCGGGGTCACATTCCAGATCACCATGTAGCCCACGAAGCAGGCCAACACGAACACGGTGAAATGGGCCAGAAAGTTCGCCGGGGCCATGCTGCCTAGGCCGAGCAGGGCCAGGAGGCCAGTGCCCATCATGGCCGCAGTGAGCAGGCCCTTAGGTCCCTTCGCTGTCGCTTTCGACGCCGCCGGGGGAGGTACGGCCTTCGTCGCCGGTGCCTCGGCGGGGGTTGGGGTTACTTGTAATTTGGGGGGAGGGGGCGGCCAGGTGATCTCGCCCTCCTTGATGACGGTCGTGCCCCGGATGACCTCGTCCTCCATATTTACGTCGATCCGGCCGTCCTTGTTCGGCGTCAGATCGGTCAGCAGGTGGCGCAGGTTAGTGCCGTAGAGCTGGCTGGACTGAGTAGGCAGACGGGTCGGGAGGTCCAGCTCCCCGACGATCGTCACACCGTGACGCACCACCACATCTCCAGGCTCGCACAGGGCACAATTGCCGCCCTGACGGGCGGCCAGGTCGACGATGATGCTGCCCTCCTGCATGGACTCCACCATGGCCTCGGTAATCAGCTTGGGAGCCGATTTGCCGGGGATCAGGGCGGTAGTGATGATGATGTCCACCTCCATGGCCTGGCGGGCGAATAGCTTCATCTCGGCCTTGATGAACTCCTCGCTCATCACCTTGGCGTATCCGCCTTCGCCGCTGCCTTCCTCCTCGAAATCGAGCATCAGGAACTTGGCCCCCATGCTCTCGACCTGCTCCTTGACCTCCGGGCGGGTATCGAAGGCGCGGACCACGGCACCCATGGAACCGGCAGCTCCGATCGCGGCCAGTCCGGCGACCCCGGCGCCGATGATCAACACCTTGGCCGGGGGGATCTTACCCGCGGCCGTCACCTGGCCGGTGAAGAAGCGGCCGAAATAGTTGGCAGCCTCGACCACTGCGCGGTAGCCGGCCACATTGGCCATGGAGCTCAAGGCATCCATCTTCTGGGCGCGCGAGATGCGGGGCACACTGTCCATGGCCAGGACAGTCGCCTTGCGGGCGGCCAGCTTCTCCATCAGCTCCGAATTCTGGGCCGGCCAGATGAAGCTGATCAGGGTACTGCCCTCGTGCATCAACTCGATCTCGTCGATCGCCTCGTGCGGATGGGTCTCGGGGGCGTTGACCTTGAGTAGGATATCGGACCGGGCCCACAGGTCCTTGACGTCCTCAACAATCTCGACCCCCGCTTCACGATAGGCATCATCGGGAAAATGGGCCTTCTCGCCGGCCCCGGCCTCGATCGCAACCGAGAAGCCGAGCTTACGCAGTTGCTCCGCCGTATCCGGTGTGACGGCAACCCGACTCTCGTCCAGGTGGACCTCCCGCGGGGCCCCGATCTTCATGGACATACGCTCCTCCTCTGGACAGATTTTTTGTTGTGCTTTCGTTGTAATTTTATGCGCAAGTGGGCAGGTCGCGCGCGCCCCCGGTAGGCACAGCTCCGGTGGACGCAGCCCACCCTACCGCGATTTCTACGCGAGCGGATATGTGCTCAGGCAGTTGACCAGATCGGCGGTTCGGATACAAGCTGTTGGTGCTTGCGTAGCAGGGTGGGCGCGTATGAATTTCTGTGTGATTGGTATTGCCCGCGAAGGCGTCGTGTCGCGTTACGCTGCATTCGACACCATGCCTATCCGACCGCGGTTTTGGGTTATTCGGCGGGATCCCTCCCGCGTCGGGACAAGTCTGACATGTTGGGTTACGGCGCGTTCGATGATGTTTGTGTTCTTTGAGATCGAGTAGGCAGGTGTTGGGCTTAATACAAGGTCCGCGCGGGGGTAATGTGAGCGCAGGTTGCGTTAAGACGCCGGTACGGACACCCAGGTCGATTGACAAGCCGTTATCCGTCGAACGCAACATCTTGTGATTTTAGCGTGATCTTTCGAACACTGGAAATTATGACAAGGCCCTTCAGCCTGATGTGGATCTGATCAAACATCGCTATAGGCAAGCCGTGGAGATAGATAAGGAGGCAAGGTGATGAGCAAAAACGACTTCCCATTTTTAACGAGATCTTCGCTCTGACATTTGCAACAGCTGTATACTTTAGTCTCGATAATCATAATTGTAAAACTATTCGGTTCGTTTTATCAATGAACGCAATCGTTCAGACCAGGCGTATTCTTCCAGAAGAGAGGGCTAAAATCTAGAATCAGGTAACGCGAAAAACGGTGGCAATCGAAATGATTACCGATGAATCCATCTACCCTATCACTTCAAAAATTACCACTATCTAGCGCGGCACGAACCGCTGGGTTGGTGAGATAGACCTTGAACGTCCGTGCACGCTTCATGCGCAAGGCGCCGGCATCGATGCGGTGCACCCTGCGAATCAAGAAGGCTGCCTCCAGATATTCCAGGTATTCTCCCAACCTTTGCTCGGCGATGCCTGAATGCTTCGACAGTGCCTCAAGACCGACCTCGTCCCCCGTGTTGAAGGCCAGTACGTTGAAGAAACGGTTCAGGTCCTGGATGTCGGAAATACCGTAAAGACTTGGCAAGTCCTTCAGCAGAACCTTGTCGATGATGTCTTGACGCAGAAACCGAGACGGGTTGGTGCGCACTGCTTCATTCATCACCGCCTCCGGAACCCCCCCGTAGTTGAGGTAGTTCAGAAACTCCGTGTTGAGCGTATCAATATCCCGCGCAAGAAAGCGTGCAGATCCGGTACCTCCCTGTCGTTGCACGATCAATTCCTCTTCCCTGCCAGCGAAGTTCAGATATTCCACGAAGGTCAAAGGCGGTAACAAAAACTCGGTGAAGTGGCCGGCGCCCAACTCACGGCTTTTCATGCACAACGCAGCCGCCGCCGAACCGCTGGCGATGAAGCGGATGCGTGGATAGCTGTCCACCAGCGATTTCAGGTGCACCTCCCAGTCCTTGTGATACTGCACCTTGTGGAACAGGATCGACAGCTGACGATCGCTGCCGTGTTCATGGGAGTTCATGAACGATCGCACCATGCTCTCAAGGCTTCGCCCTGAGTAGAGCGGTGTGTCAAGAGAGGCATACAGGATCGCTGTGCCCGCGCGACACCGTCGTCCAACAACCGTTTTACCAGGTGCTTCAGCATCACCGTCTTGCCGACACGGCGTGGCCCGATCAGCACTACCGCACGGCGCACCCCGACTTCCAGAGCCAGACGGCAAAAGTGCGGGAAGTGGGCACGTCGCGGCCAGGCAGCTTCCTCCGGATCGATGCCGGCACCGGCACGCCACCAGGGGTTTCCGACCCCAGCCTGCGCTGTACTTCCCGCACTGGAATATCCAGCTGCGACGCCATAAGCTCCGTACCCGATGCTTATTCCTGTCAAATTAAGCATGAATTTTAGAGCTTAACCTGCATTTTCGCCAAAAAACTTTGTGCAACAGAGAGTTACGGCGTTCGCTTCACTGCGCGGCGCCGGATGGGAATGTTCACGGGAGTAGTGCCGGGGAGCGGTTCGAGCTGTCCCGCCACTGCTGGTAGCTGAAAGCTATACGCGCTCGCCCGAATAGACCCGCCGATGCATGGCATCCAGGGCGGCAAGGTCGATGTGATCCGACCCTTCCAGGGTACCCTGCAGTACCTTTACCGGGGCATTGGGTCCGCCCAGTCCATCCGTTACCAGGGCCACGGCGGAGAAATCCTCAGCTTGCGTGTAGGCGTTGACCGTCACCAGCAGGGCCTGCAGGCCGGCCCCGAGCGCGGAGCGAACACCGTTGGCGGAGTCCTCGATGGCGACGCAGGCGCGGGCCGGAAGCCGCAGCTTGTCCAGTGCCAAATGAAAGATATCCGGTGCCGGCTTCTTGGCGGGCACCACATCGCCGGCGGCGATGACCTCGAACCAGTCCTCGACTCCCGCGCCGGCGCTGTGCGCCAGCAGGGTGTTGACGTTCTCCGGCGTGGTGGTGGTAGCGATGGCAAGACGCACACCCGCATCCCGGGCCTGGCGCAGCAGACGCATCACTCCCTCACGCAAGGGGATCCGGCCTTGGCCCAGGAGCTCGAGGTAGTGCCGGGTCTTGCGCCGGTGGAGATCCGCGATGAAGCCATCGAAATCGCCGGGGTCCGGAAATGTGGGTCGCCAGTGCTCGAGGTAGTTGCGGATACGTTCCTTGCCGCCCGTGATCGCGAGGAGTTCCCCGTAAAGCGCCTCGGACCAGTTCCAGTCCAGACCGACCTCGGCGAAGGCCGCGTTGAATGCACACCGGTGTCCGTCCCGCTCGGTATCGGCAAGGGTCCCGTCCACATCCAGCAGCAAGGCATCAAATCCATACATCTGTGCTGTATCCTGTCTTGATGTTTAGTAGGCAGTACGCATCCTGAAAATAATAGGGTTCTTGCGGGTCGTCAAACAGATCGCCGATTCGGACCAGGCAAGCTGGATGCCTTACCCGCACAAAACGCAAGAGAGTCGGAAATTTTCGCCCCTACCTGCTCCAATCTACCCGGCTGGCGACTGGCGACTGGGAATAGCTTGACGGCACCGATACTCTACCTGGACGGGTCCGAAATTACAGAGTGGTAAAACATCGGCTGGCAGTGGTTGTTAAACTAGAGGAGGTTCTCAATTAAGCCGGGTCATCGCAAAAACCAAGAACGTAGCGCAGGTGTCTCGCCTGCACCCGCCGGCGAAACGTCCGCGTTCCGGCAGGCGGGATGCCTGCGCTACGTGGATTTAGCTTAATTGAGAACATCCCCTAGGAACGATTCACTAACAAGTTAGACATGTTTAGTATTAGTGAATTCGTTAAAAATGTCGGTAGCGAGTTGAACATACGAGGTTCTTATCTAGGAGAATGAGCCTACCTGAAGTACAAGATACCGGTAACCTGATGAACGGGTTTCAAGGCTACGATCAATCGCACGAAGACTTCATGTCTACTTGCGTTCGCTGCTGGAAGA
>Ga0209561_1000197_pt1 | contig 16891 bp, 15 predicted proteins | sample WorMettrBAHAMAS2_FD_187393 | JGI IMG/M metagenome (GOLD analysis project Ga0209561, IMG submission 187393) | Marine gutless worms symbiont microbial communities from Max Planck institute for Marine Microbiology, Germany - Inanidrilus... | ecosystem: Host-associated > Annelida > Digestive system... | reverse complement strand
CCGTCAGGTCGCTCGGATAGCGACCACCCTTGCGGTCGTAAAGCGCGCGGTTCTCGACTGTCCACATCGGGCATCCCTCCACAAAAATCAGAAGATGCCCTCTTCAATCATGACCTATTCTAAAAAACCGTTAACTTGCCGGACAGACACTAAGATTTGACTCTTTACTTGAAGTTCGCCAATGCGAATAAATAATCCCCCTAAGCGATACTTTCACTGATTTCGACGAACGGCCATGGAACTGGCAAAAACACTGCGACCCCCGGGGGTACATTAGCGGTCGCGCATACTAGTCGTCGGCTTAACCGAAGTCAACTGCGATACTGCGGCGCAGCATATCCCTGACTGGCCGTCACATCGACAACATAAACCCAGTATTCACAAGGGGTTGAATTGCCACAGATTAATCTACATCGCCTTCTATTGTTGATAATCATTTCTATTCTCATCCACGTTCGAGACCGAATCGAAAATCGATGCGGTTCGTGTGCCAACGGAGGTAGCATGCGTCGATTCGGTGCGCCGGATTACGAGAACGGGTGTTACACGGAGGCAGAACGGTCGGTGAGTGGTATGGTCCAAACCCTCGTACTGCCCCTTTTCGCCGCGTTCATGGTGGCGGGCTGTGTGGCGCCTGTTGATCGCCGCGCCGCGCCCGAGCCGCCTTCGGGACTGACCCCAAAAACCGTCATCCACGCCAAGCGCCACATGATCGCGGCGGCCAATCCGTTGGCCGCAGAGGCGGGTCGAGAGATCCTGCGCGCCGGTGGCAATGCAGTTGATGCCGCCATCGCCGCGCAGATGGTGCTGAACCTTGTGGAGCCGCAGTCCTCGGGAATCGGCGGCGGCGGGTTCGTGATGCACTTCGATGCCGACACCGGTGACATTGCCGCCTACGATGGCCGCGAGACCGCGCCCGCGTCGGCGACGCCTGGAATGTTCCTCGACCATGCGGGTGCCCCGCGTTTGTTCATGGACGCGGTCGTCGGCGGCCTCTCGGTCGGCGTCCCCGGTCTTCTGCGTATGCTCGAGGCGGTGCACGCCGACCACGGCCGACTCCCGTGGGCGGACCTCTTCAAACCGGCGATCGAGCTGGCGGAGAAGGGCTTCCCGGTGTCGCAACGGCTGCACACGCTGATCGCCCGCGACGAACACCTCAGCGTTTTCCCGAACACCGCTGCCTATTTTCTCGATCCCAACGGCCGTGCGCCGCCGGTCGGCGACAGACTGACGAATCCGCCTTTCGCGGAGACTCTCCGCCTGGTCGCCGAGGGCGGTGCCGATGCCTTCTACGAGGGTCGGATCGCTGCCGACATCGTCAAGACTGTCAACGGGGCACCGCGCAATCCGGGCGACATGACGGCGACGGACCTTGCTTCCTACCGGGCCGTCCGACGCGATCCGGTGTGCCTGTTCTATCGCGCGTGGCTGATCTGCGGCATGCCGCCGCCGTCCTCCGGCGGGATCACGACCCTGCAGATCCTCGGTCTCTTGCAGGGAACGGACATCGCCAAGGCAACACCGACATCAGGAGAGACCGTGCACCTCTTTTCCGAAGCCGGCCGGCTGGCTTTCGCCGACCGCAATGCCTATATCGCTGATCCCGACTTCGTCGACGTGCCGACAGCCGGCCTCCTCGATCCGGCGTACCTCGAAGACCGCGCGGCATCAATCCGCTATCGCCACGGCGGCACCGCGTTGCCCGGCCGACCGGCCGGTGCGGAGGCGCGGCACCGCCCGTCCGACTCTGACGAACACGGGCTGTCGACGACCCACCTCAGTGTCATCGATTCCGAGGGCAACGCGGTGTCAATGACCACAAGTATCGAGACAGCCTTCGGCTCGCGGTTGATGGTGCGGGGCTTTCTTCTGAACAACCAGCTCACAGATTTCTCGTTCACCCCGACACGCAACGGCGTGCCGGTCGCCAACCGGGCCGAGCCGGGCAAACGGCCGCGCAGTTCCATGGCACCGATGCTGGCCTTCGATGCCCGCGGTCGGCCGGTCGCCGCGATCGGTTCGCCAGGGGGCTCGCGGATTATCGGCTATGTCGCACAGACGCTGATCGCCGTCCTCGACTGGAACCTCGATATCCAGTCGGCCATCAACCTGCCACACGCAATGAATCGCAACGGTCCGACCGAGATCGAGGCGGGAACGGTGCTGGAGCGGATAAGGGGTGCGCTGGAGGCCCGCGGTCACACCGTCACGCCACGGTCGATGACCAGCGGCTTGCACGGCATTGTCGTCTCGGCGGACGGCCTCGAGGGTGGCGCCGACCCCCGCCGCGAGGGTGTCGCCCTGGGCGACTGACGGCCTCATTGCGGGGCGCTGTTTTTTCTTGCGTGCGGCGGCGGAATGGCCGATGTCCGCTGGACCATGACAACCGAAGCCACCCCTCCCAAGATATATCTCCATCCCGGCCGCGACCGCCGGGTGCAGGCCGGCCATCCTTGGGCGTATTCCAACGAAGTGCGCATGACCCCGGAGGTGAAGGCGCTGGCGCCCGGCACCGTGGCGACGTTACACCGCGTCGACGGCAAGCCGCTTGGCGTCGGCACCGTCAATCCCCATGCCCTGATCGCCTTTCGGATTTTCGACCGCGATGCCGACACCGTAGTCGACGAAGGCTTCCTGGGGGCACGGCTGAAGCGTGCCTTGGCCTTGCGCGAGCGGTTTTTCGATCAACCGTTTTACCGGCTTGTCCACGCCGAGTCGGACGGGCTGCCCGGATTTGTCATCGACCGGTTCGGCGATATCGTGGCGGTCCAAGCCAATACCGCCGGTGCGGAACGGCTGTTGGAGTCATTGATTGCCGCGGTCCACGGGGCGTTCGCGCCAAGCGCCGTTGTCCTCCGCAACGACGGACGCGCCCGCGCCTTTGAGGGCCTGGACAGCCACGTCCGCGTCGCCGAAGGCCTGGTCGATGGACCAATCGACGTGCGCGAAGGTGGGCTGGTGTTCCATGCCGATGTCGTCGGCGGTCAGAAAACCGGATGGTATTTCGACCAGCGGGACAACCGTGCCTTCGTCGCAACGCTGATCGACGGCGGGCGCCTGCTCGACGCCTATTGCCATACCGGCGGATTCGCCATCGCCGCCGCGGCTGCGGGGGCCCGCGACGTTGTCGGCCTCGACTCGTCCGAAGCGGCGCTGGCGCTGGCGGCCGAGTCCGCCGCGTTGAACGGCGTCGGCGCGCGCGGCGTTTCGTCGTGCCGATGTCTTCGACGTCCTCGGCCAGCTTGCCGCGGGGGGCGAGCGTTTCGATGTCGTCGTCGCCGATCCGCCGGCGTTCGTCCGCTCGAAGAAAGAGCTATCGTCCGGTATCAAGGGCTACCGCAAGCTCGCCCGCCTCGCCGCACCGTTGGTCGAGCCCGGAGGCTTCCTGTTCATCGCCTCGTGCTCCCACAACGTCGAAACCGCCGCGTTTGCAGCCGAGGTCGCCATCGGCCTCGGCCGCGCCGGCCGATCGGGCCGAATCGTCCGCGCCGCGGGTGCCGGCCCCGACCATCCCGTGCATCCGCACCTTCCCGAGACGGCCTACCTCAAGACCCTCACCCTGCAGCTAGATTGAAAGGGCGGCGCTTACGTTCGCGCGCCGGGACCGGTACGATCGGAAAACGGGTAGCGGCCGGAGGGCGGCCGCTCCTGCCGGGGGGAGCCGGATGCCGGAACACGCATACCTCGCCGACGTCCTTGTACTGCTGGTCGCGCTGCTGCTGTTCGTGCCGCTGTTCCAGCGGCTCAACGTCGGGTCCGTGCTGGGCTACCTCGCCGCGGGCGTTGTCATCGGCCCGTCAGCGCTCGGCCTCGTCGGCAACATCGAGGGCGTGCGAGCCCTCGGCGAGTTCGGCGTCGTGTTTCTGCTGTTCGCCGTCGGGTTGGAAATCAAATTCGAGCGTCTGCGTCTGTTCGGCCCGCGCACCTATGGACTCGCCATCGCCCAGGTGCTGGTTACGGGTGCGGTGTTCACCGCGGTTGCCCACGCCTGGGGCCTGGATACTCAGCCGGCACTGATCGTTGGCGCCGGACTGGCCCTTTCCTCGACGGCCATCGTGCTGCAAATGCTCGGCGAACGCACCCAGATGACAGGCCCCCTGGGGCGGACGGCAATCGCTATGCTGCTCATTCAGGACGTAACCGTTGGCCCGCTCCTGGTCTTCGTTTCGGTCGCTGCCGATGCGCCAGGCAACCTGTTCGGCGCACTCGGCATCGCGGCGGTCAAATCGCTCATCGTCCTGGTGGTGATCTTCCTCGCCGAGCGCATCGTGCTGCGCCCCCTGCTGCGCCTCGCCGCCGGTGCCGGCGCGCCCGAGGTATTCACCGGCGCGACGTTGCTCCTGGTTCTCGGTACCGGCTGGGCGACCCAGTTCGCCGGGCTGTCGATGGCATTGGGCGCCTTTCTCGCCGGTCTGATGGTCGCCGATACCGAGTTCCGCCACCAGGTTGCCGCCGACATCCAGCCGTTTCGTGGACTGCTCTTGGGCCTGTTCTTCATCACCGTCGGGATGACCATCGATGTCGGCTTCGCCGTCGGCAAAGTGGCGGCGGTTTCCATGCTCGTCGTCGGGCTGATCGGTGCAAAGGCGGCGCTCATCGCCGGTCTGGCGCTGGTGTTCGGTGTGCCGCTGGGACGCGCACTCAGGCTCGGCGGCCTGTTGTCCCAGGGCAGCGAATTCGCCTTCGTCCTGTTCGCCCTGGCGACAGGGCATGGGCTGTTCGGCGGCGAACTGGCCCAGTTGCTGATCGTCTCGGTGGCGTTATCGATGGCGGTGACGCCGATCGGACTGGCGATCGTCAGGCGTGTCGTCACGACTCCGGGAGCCCCCGCGGCCCGCTCCGCCCTCGGCAACCTGGATCGGGAAAGCGGCGATGCACATGGACATGTTGTCGTCGCCGGGTTCGGACAGGTCGGCATGGCCGTCGCCCGCCACCTGGCCAGTCAGCATGTCCCCGTGCTTATTATCGATCTCAACCCGCGCCGGGTGACTGCCAGCCGCGCCCATGGCTTGCCAGTTTTTTACGGCAACGCCACCAACCTCCAGGTGCTGCGCGCCGCGCGGCTGGACCGCGCGGTTGCCTTTGTTGTCGCTCTGCCGGACGCCGACGCCGCCGAACAGGTCACCGCCGTTGCTCGCAACGCCTACCCGGACGTGCGGATCTTTGCCCGTGTTCCGGACGAAGATGGCATCAGGAGATTGCGCCGGGCCGGCGCCGATGCCGTCGCACCTGAAGGTCTCACCACCGCCCTGGAACTCGCCGAACGGGTCATGCTCGTTTACGAACCCGACGAGACCTGAGGCGGGGCCGACGCCCGACGCAATGCTGCATTGCAATAATTGCGCGCAAGCGCAACACAAGATGTTGTAGTCAAACGCCTGCAGACACATACGGATCGCATTTTTCCATTGCGCCGGGGCCGTCGAGCGACTAACTAGACGTCGCGCGACCGGCGCATACGTCTGTACGAGGCTAAGTCCAATCGCGGACTGACGGAATTAACAGTCCATTAATCGGCCGGTTTTACTTTTGGCCATTGCGATTCGTTTCGGCCTCACGTTGATTGTGCACGTGCAGCAAAATCACCCGGTAACAGTTGAGGGAAAGTGACCATGGCCACGTCGGCCCCGAATGTACGTCTGAAACCTGACACCCACGGTTTCTGCACGGCGGCGTCCGCGCACCTTGCGACGACCCGTGCTGTCGTGTTTCCCGGGCAGGGATCTCAAGCGGTCGGTATGGGCCAGGAACTGGCCGCGACTTACCCCGCCGCGCGTGCCGTCTTCGACGAAGTCGATGACGCCCTTGGCGAACGCCTCTCGCGGCTCATGGCGGAGGGTCCGGAACAAACCCTGACGCTGACCGAGAATGCGCAGCCTGCGTTGATGTCGGTGAGCATGGCGGTTTTGAGGGTGCTCGAAGCCGAACACGGCCTCGGTGTCGTCCAGATCGGCCGCTACGTCGCCGGTCATTCCCTCGGTGAGTACACCGCGCTGACCGCTGCCGGCAGTTTTTCCGTCGGCGACGCCGCGCGTATCCTTCGCGCCCGTGGCCGGGCCATGCAGTCGGCGGTACCTGTCGGCGAAGGCGCGATGGCCGCGCTGATGGGCCTCGACCTGGAGGCCGCCCGTTTGGTGGCCGCGGAGGCCACCAGCGACACCTATGATGGTGCCGTTTGCGTCACCGCCAACGACAACGCTCCGGGCCAGGTCGTGGTCAGCGGCACCCGCGCCGCCGTTGAGCGGGCGTTGGAGATCGCGGCGTTGAAGGGCGCCAAACGGAGCGTGCTGTTGCCGGTCAGCGCACCGTTCCATTGCCCGCTGATGGCGCCGGCCGCCGACGTCATGGCCGAGGTTCTGGAAACCGTCGACATCCACGCCCCGGTGGTCCCGCTGATCTCGAACGTCACCGCGACCGAAGTGACCGATCCCGCCGACATTCGCCGCCTGCTGGTCGAGCAACTGACCGGAATGGTGCGCTGGCGCGAAAGCGTCATGACCATGCGGGCACGCAACATCGACACCCTGATCGAACTCGGCACCGGCAAAGTCCTTTCCGGGCTGACACGGCGAATCGACCGGCAAATGGTCGGACGGTCGGTCGGCACGCCCGCCGAGATAGAGGATTTGGTACAGACGCTCTGAGTACTCGTCTTCCGAAAGCGTCTGCGACTCGGGGGCCCCGCGGGGCCCCCACTTTTGTGCCTCGACCTCAACGCCGACAGCCAAAAACCTCTGGAATTCTTTAGCGCGCCGCTTACAGTCGCCGCCCATGATGGACGATACCGCCAATACCCGCGAGAAATGGCTGGCCCAGGCACGGACGCTGTCCGAGGCGCTTCCGTACATGCGCCGCTATGCCGGCGAGACCTTCGTCATCAAGTACGGCGGCCACGCCATGGGCGATCCGGACCTTGCCAAGCTGTTCGCCCGTGACGTCGTGCTGTTGCGCCAGGTCGGCATCAATCCGGTCGTCGTGCACGGCGGCGGGCCGCAAATCGGCCAGATGCTCGAGCGGTTGCGCATCAAGAGCGAGTTCGTCGACGGTCTCCGCGTCACAGACCAGGCCACCGTCGATGTCGTCGAGATGGTTCTCGCCGGCTCGATCAACAAACAGATCGTCAGTGCCATCAACGAGGCCGGAGGCTTTGCCGTCGGCCTCTCGGGAAAGGACGGCAACCTCATCCGGGCCCAGAAGGTACGCCGCACCAAGCGGGACCCCGAATCCAATATCGAACGCATCCTCGACCTTGGTCTCGTCGGTGAACCGTCTCGGATCACGCCGCACATTCTGGATTTCTACGAGGAGTCCGATATCACTCCGGTCATCGCGCCGATCGGCATCGGCCCCGCCGGCGAAACTCTCAACATCAATGCCGACACCGTCGCCGGCGCCATTGCCGGAGCGATCGGCGCGCGCCGGCTGCTGATGCTTACGGACGTCGAGGGCGTGCTCGACAAGGATGACCGCCTGATCCCGGACATGACGGCGTCCACCGCCCGATCCGCCATCGCCGACGGGACCATCGTCGGCGGCATGATCCCAAAGATCGAGACTTGCCTTGCCGCCGTCGACGCGGGTGTCGACGGAGCGGTGATCATCGACGGGCGGGTGCCCCACGCGGTCCTTCTGGAGCTGTTCACCGAACACGGTGCGGGCACGCTGGTCCGCGCCGACGAATAGCAGCCAAAGTCACCCCGTGAGATCTGACAGGAACTCGAGCTGCCACTCCATTTCGTCGTCCCGCAGTGGGAAACCGCCGCTGTCGGTCGGCTTGAGCACCAGAGTCAGCGGAACCTTCGCGACCCGCTTCTGAACGTCAACCGCTAGGGACATCGACAGCCCGGCCTTCCACATGAGGGCGACGATGCCCTTCGCGCTCTTGCTCTCGACCGCTTTCGCTACCGTTTGCGCCGGCAATCCGGCCCTCACCGAAATAGCAGCAGCGACGAAATCATGACTGCCCTTGCGCAGTGATTCGGCGATGACCTTCTCGTTGAGCTTGCGTTCGCGGTGGAGCCGCCGGGCCAGTTGCTCAGGCCCCTCTTCCTCGATCGCTCCTTTCTTGTCGAGGCGCCGATGGACTTCGGTCCTGACCGCCTCGACAGTGCTCGCCGGCAGGTCGTCGCGCTGGCTCAACACGTCGAGCAGGCTTTCCGCGACCATCTGCGCGAGGCGCCGGGCTGCCTTCTCCGGCAACCGCGGACGGCGGACCAGGGGCTCCTGCCAGCTGGGCCGTTCGACCGATTCCTCGATCAACAGGTCGAGCGTACGTTCGCGAATCTGGGCGCTCGGGTTGCCCAACAACTGGGCAACGGCGTCCACATCGTGCGTATCGACGATAGCCTCCGAGACCGGCTCGTTGACGGGATCGCGCCGCGAAATCGCACTGAGCGCCCCGGACGCGGGATGGGAGGCGATGATCTCGATCAGGTCGTCATCGGTCAGCACCGGTGAGAATTCCAGGACCGGCATCGAGACGACCAGTTCGATGTCGCGGGCAAGCCGACGGATCACCTCGGGAGGCGCGTCAGCAACGTCCTTGAGTGCTTCGGCCAACACCTGTCGCACGCGCGTGATCTCGTCCCGGGCGAGCAGTTCCAGGACTTCGTAGGTCATTCGTCCGACCGAGTCGCGCTCGTTAGCGGTCAGCCCGGGAACCAGCCGGGCAATCTTCACCGCGAGTTCGCTCCGCACCTCAGGGTCAGCATCGGAGGCGAGCTTGAGGTCCGCCTTGCGCGGCGACGATGTATTGGTCGCGATCTCGCGACGCACATCGGCCGAGGTATCGTCTGCCAGGAAGTACAAAACCTCGGGCCGAATGTCCGTGCGGCTGGCAAGTTGTCGCCGGACTTCGGAATCGCCGTGGCGAGCGAGTTCCCGAGATTCCTCGTAGGTGACGCCTGTCGTGCTACGCAGGCGACGGCGGAGGTCGTCGAGTACCACGTCAGCTCCGGTTGCCGCCTGCCGTCCGAGTAAAGAATTCGATTTGCCACGACATTTCGTCGTCGCTCAGCGGATAACCCGGTTGATCGCCCGACGTCAACACATCGCCTGGCGCGATCCGCGCCAGCCGTTGCTGAAGCTGCACCGCCACCGACATCGGAAGCCCCGCCTTCCAGGCCAGGGAGACGACACCCTTGGCATTGCGCGAAGCACACACCCGCTTGACCACGCGCTCACCAAGGCCGGAACGCACGGCAAGAGCGGCAATGACAAACGAGAAATCGGACGCCTGTAACGCTTTAACGATAATTTCGGTGTCCAGCCGTCCAGCTTGCTTTAGCCGACCCGCCAGTTCGACTGGCGCATCCTTGTCCAGGAACTCGGCGCCTGCCCCGATCGCTGGGTCGTCCACGCCCCCTTCGAGACGCCGGTGCACCTCCTCCTTTACCGCGCTCAGCGTATCGTCGTCGAAATCCTGCCGGCGATGTAGGACGTCGAGCAAACTGTCGGCGACGAACCGTGCCAGTCGGGTAACCCCTCGCGGCGGCAGTTGCGGCCGTTTGACCAGGGGCTCGTGCCATGACTCGTGCTCCGGCGCACGGTCGATGATGGTGTCGAGCGTTTGTTCGCGGATCTGCGCGCTATCGTTGGAGAGAAGCTCAGCGATGGCGCTGACCTGCTCGGTTGCGACGATAGCGTCGGCGACGTCGCCGCCGACGCCCTGGCGGCGTGAGATGGCATCGAGCCCGCCGTCGGCCGGGACGTCGGTAATGATACGCAGCAGGTCGTCATCGGTCAGGACCGGCGAGTGCTCGAGGACCGGCCCGGCGACGCCAATGTCCGAGTCCCGCGCCAGCAGGTTGATGACGTCGGCCGGCGCATGGGCGACATCCTTTAGCGTGTCGGCGAGAACCTGCCGGACCCGCGTAATCTGGTCGCGAGCCAGCGTGTCCAAGGCTTCGGCCGTCGATTGTCGTGCTTTCTCGGCGATGTCTCCGGAGGGGTCCGGAACGGAGTCGCCGAGACTCCGCGCGAGGCCGACCCGAACATCGTCGCTTGAATCACGGGCAAGGATCGGATGGGCGTGCGCGGGGGTCGTTTCGTTTTCGGCTATGGCGCGGCGGACGTCTTCAGACGGGTCGTCGGCGAGGTAGTACAGAATCTCGGGACGAATATCGCTGCGGCGTGCAAGCGCGGCCCGCACAGAGGCGTCGTCGTGCGCCGCCAGCTCTCTGGCCTCGCCATAGCTGATCGAAGGGGGCAGTCCTACGCCCCCGCCCAGCTCATCGGACGTACTCACCCCTACCTCCCTAGGCGCGACAGTGCCCGCTTCGGCTCCAGGGTACCGCCGAAGATACCGTCACGCTTGTTCGCCGCCGGCGTTTCCCTCTGCCGGTTCGGCGATGCGATAGCCTCCTTTGCCCGCTCGCTTGACGGCATACATTGCGGCGTCGGCACGGGCAACAAGTTCATCTATGGATTCACCGGTCGCGGGATCATAAAACGCGACGCCGACCGACAGGCCCATGGGCCGGTCGTCGTCGCCAGAGAATTGCTGTAACTCGACACTACGCGCCATCAGGTCGCGGACCCGCTCTTCGGCAGCAGCAGCCGGAATGCGATCGAGCAAGAGCGCGAATTCATCTCCGCCAAACCGCGCCGCAGCGTCGCGAGGCCGCGTGTGTTCGAGAAGCATGTCACGGAAAAACACTATCGCTTCGTCGCCTCGCTGGTGACCATGGACGTCGTTGACGCGCTTGAGATTGTCAAGGTCGAGGTAGAGGAGGGCGGCGTGCCCGCCGTCGTGATTGAGCCGGCTGATCCGCCGCGGTACTTCGTCCTCGAAGAATGCGCGCCTGTTCAACAGGCCGGTCAGCCCGTCGGTGCGCGAGAGTTTGAGGATACGCTCGTGATTGTTGATCTGCTCGTTGGCGATGCCAAGCTGACCGGCGACATCGGCCAGCAGAGCGCGGTCGTCATCGCTCCACGCCGATCCGCCCGCATCGCGCCACAGAAACACGGCGCCGTTGACCTGTTGGCGGTAGTGCGTGGCAGCAGCGAGCACGGGCCGGCCGCCGACGTCGAGCTCCACCGCACCGGCGTCGCCGTCAAGCCGGCCGATGCGATCGTCCATAGCTTCATCGTCGATGGCGACGCCGTAGGTCGCGGCGACCGTGAATGCCGCTTTGCCGACACGGCGGAAAACGCCGGACCCGCGGGCGCCGAGCGAGCGCGATGTCGCCTCGGCGGCGGCGGTCAGCATGTCCGCCGGCTCGACCTCGTCGCGGATCGTGCCGACGATATAGTTCAGAAGCTGCTCGCGGTGGCGGGCGCGCGCCAGCAGCGCCTCGCGGTCCCGTTCCCCGGTGATGTCCCGGCACACTCCTCGAGCCCCCCGCCATGCGCCGTCGGCGGCTACCAGCGGGAGACAGTTGGTGACCACGCAAGCGCTCGTACCGTCAGCCCTTCGCATCCACATTTCGACCGTTTCCATGGGATGATCGGCGAGGAACGGAAGCGGCGCGTAATCATCGGGCGCTTCGACAAACACCTCGGGCCGCTCCCCGACGAGATCTTCGGCGCGGTACCCGAGGGCGCCGCGCGGAGAGACGAACGCGAAGCGCCCGTCGGCACCGACTTCCCAGGCAAAGTCGCTGGAGGATTCGACCAGATCCTTGTAACGCTGACGGGACTCGATCAGAGCTGTGCGAAGATTCCGTTCGGCGGTCTGGTCGCGGGCCAGCAATAGGACCGTACCATCGGCAAAGCCGGGAACCGCGATGACGTCGTGAATGGAGTCTCCCGAGGTGCCTTGAACCGCGACCGTCCCCGAAGCAATGGTATTCGGACTCGCGGGCCTGGGCGACAACGGTCTGCAGTGCCGAAACGGATGCCCTGATGGCGTCGGCGATCGCCGCGGCTCGGTCGTTCATGGCGATGACCGCGCCATTGCCACCGATCAACAACGCGCCCCCTGCGAATCCGGCGATCAGGGCGGCGTAGTCCGCTGCCGAGTCGGGCGGGGCACCGTGTTCGTTCGCCATCGCGGTTCGGTGTCCTGTTGTCGCCGACGCTGGGCAAAAGCCGCCAACCCTACTCCCGATGCCGGCCAAGCCGCAAGGTGGAGGCGAGTGACAGAAGGTGGAAACTCTCGCTTTAAGTACCGTAGGTTATCGCTGTACGCGTACGCGGTAGGTGAATTTCTCCTTTCCGGACGCAGGTACCGTGAGCCGCCATTCGGCGCGATCGGCAAAACGTGATTCGTGGCGGGCAGACTCCTCAAGGACCCGCCAATCTCCGGGGATGATATCGACGATCCGCACGACAACCGGCTCGTCCCGCGCGTTGGAAATCTCTACGGCGTGGGCACTTTCGAACACGTTTCTTGGAAGTCCGCTACGGACGAACTCGGTCTGGCGGCGGGTTACCGTGATGTTGAAGGCGCGCCCCGGCGACAGCTCGACACTGCCGCCGACCGGCGTATGACGAATTCGATCCTCGCCGAGAAGCCGCAGCGTCCCGCCGGCATCGCGGACGAACATGCGCGCGACCCCTGCGGGCAGCGGCTCGCCGGGGCCGGCGGCTCGGTCGTTATCGAATCGCAAACGGACTTCCGGATGGGTCGGCACCGGCTCACCACGGGCAGGTCCGAACGCCGGAGCGGGGGATTCGCTGACATATTCGCGGACCACGGGAACGGCGCCGGCCGTCATCAAGGCTATCTGCTTGGTCTGCCGGTCGGCGAGGGTGACGGCGCCGTCGACGGCATAGAGGTGAACATCGCCGAGGGTTTCGTGCCGGGGCACGGATGTCGGCGCCGATTCGGCCATTGCCCGCATCGCCGCCACCTTGGGCGCGTCGGAACGCGCCGAGATCACGCGTCGAATGTCGCCGGCGACCAAGGCCATCCGAGCGCCGTCGAAATCGACCCCCGAGGTGTTGGTCAACATCGCCCGTCCATCGAGATCCAGCGAGTTCATTCCTTTGTCCAGGGTCACGACGTAGTCCGCGCGCCACGCAAGACCCTCGGTCAGGTAGCGAAGTCCAAGCGGACGTTGGCCAGCGGCTTCCACCGAGATCGTCGCCACCAGGGTCGGTGACGGCTGGGCCCCATGCGGCAGATCGTCGAACACCAGCCGTCCAGGGACCCCCGTTTCGATACGGTCGCGGTAACGGAGCACGACCCCGTTCTCGGCGGCCAGCACCGTGGCCCGCTCGACGGTCTCCTCGCCTGTGGTCGGATGGGTGCGGACGACGCCGACCTCGCGGCCAACCGAGGCGCGCAGCAATGTCGCCGGAGACAAGACGTCGAAATCGTAGTCGATGGCCGACACCCGCGCGCCGGCGACGCCGATGGCCGCGCTGTCGGCAATCATCCTCCGCGCAACGCCTTCGAACGCGACTCGGTTGGACCCGCTGCCGAACGTCGTCGAGCGCCAATCCTCCACGAACCCGATACCGCTTTGGTAGACGGTCACGGCGAGATTTTCGCGATCATCGGGCGCGAGACGAATTTCGTCGGCGGCGGCCGTACCGGCGGCGGCGGAAACAAACCCGGCGACCATCAGCGGCAGGAAACGCATGGCAATAAACCCTCTCCAGGTTTTGCGCGGCGGGCGGGAGTTTGCGTTGGCGCCCGGCCTCGTGCAAGGTTGCTTGCGGAGGGGATAGCGATGGAAATGGGCGTCAGTGTGGCAGCCGTTGCGGCCGTGGCGGTCGCCGTCGTCGCGGTGATCATCGCGGTCGTGCTGGGTACCCGCGGACGTGCCGAATCGGCGGCGCAGATGGCTCGTTTCGGCGACGTCGCCGAGCAGCTCGCGGGGCGCCAAGCGGAACTCACCGGCCGTCTCGAACAGACGCAGACGGGCGTCAACGAACGGCTCGATTCGCTCGCCAAGCGTCTTGGCGACGGCCTCGCGCAGCAGACCGAGAAGACCGGAGAAACACTGCGGGTGCTCCACGAACGATTGGCGGTGATCGATGCCGCGCAGAAGAACATCACCGAACTGTCGACCCAGATGGTCGGCCTTCAGGACATTCTCTCCAACAAGCAGGCGCGCGGCGCCTTCGGCGAAGTGCAGTTGCAGGACCTTGTCACCAGTGTGCTGCCGCCGTCGGCGTACATGTTCCAGGCGACACTCGGCAACCGCAACCGCGCCGACTGCCTGTTGAAGCTGCCCAACCCGCCTGGCGCGATCGTCATCGACGCCAAGTTTCCGCTGGAAAGCTACGCCGCGTTGCGCGACGCCGACGACGACGCCGCGCGAGTGCAGGTGGCGCGCGCGTTCTCGGCCGACGTGCTCAACCACGTCAGGTCCATCGCCGAGAAGTACGTGATACCCGGTGAGACCGCCGAGTCGGCGCTGATGTTCCTGCCGTCGGAGGCCGTATACGCCGAGCTTCACGCCAACTTCCGGAACGTCATCGAGGAGTCGTACCGCCGGCGTGTCTGGATCGTCTCGCCGACGACCCTGTGGGCGACGCTCAACACCGTGCGCGCGGTGCTCAAGGATGCGCGCATGCGCGAGCAGGCGGGCGTCATCCAAGTCGAAGTGCGGTCGATGGCCGAGGATGTCGGGCGGCTCGACGACCGGGTCGGAAAGCTGCAGCGCCACTTCGACCAGGCCACCGAAGACGTCCGCCAAATCCGCATCTCGACCGAGAAGATTGCCCGGCGCGCCGACCGCATCGATGACATCGAGTTTGGCGATGACTCGGCAGGCGACCTGCCGGCTGCGCCGGCCGATCGCATCGCGGCCAATGAGACCGAGCCATCCTGACGGTTCGTCAAGTTCCGTCAAATTCGCGTGAAAGGAGGCGCCGCGGGGTGGCCGAGGCCAGGACCACACCGTAAGCTGACGCCGCAATCACCCCGAGGGTCTACGGTATGCGGATCGCGGCACTCACTGTTTTGGTCCTGATCGCTTTCGTGGCGCCGTCCCGAGCTGAGAAACCGGTCCCCTTTTCGGGCACGCAGGTGGTCGCCACGGCAAAGCCGTTCAAGCAGTTCGTCAGCGACCTCAAGGCGGCCATCGGCGCCAACAAGATGGGCATCGTCGCCGAAGCCTGCGCCACCTGCGGCGCAAAGTCGATCGGCGTCACCATCCCCGGCAACCGCGTGATCATGATCTACAAGCCGCAGTTCGCGGTGCGCATGCTGGAAGCCAGCGTGCCGGCCGGAATCGAAGCGCCGCTGAGGCTCTACGTCACCGAAGAGCCGGACGGTACCGCCAAGCTCACCTACCGGCTGCCGAGCCACGTGTTCGGCGCCTACGAAGTCGCGGCCCTGGACGAGATGGCCAAGGAACTCGACGTCATCGTCGCCAGGATCGTTAGCGACGCAACCCGCTAGGACCAGACGGTGTCCACCGCCGCCACCATGGCTCTGCCGCGTGTCCAACGACCCATTTTGGTTCTGTCGGTGGTCGCGGCCGTTTTGCTTTTTGTCCATCTGATGGACTACGGCCTCCGCCACGCCGTGCTGCTGCCCATCGGCATCGGCCTCGGCGTCAGCCTTTATCACGCCGCCTTCGGCTTTTCCGCGGCCTATCGGCGCGCGTTGGTCGAGCGCGATATCTCGGGGATCGCCGCCCAGCTTGTGATGATCGCCATCGCCATCGTGCTGTTCGCGCCGGTGCTCGCCCAGGGCGATGCCTTCGGCCGCGGCATTGCTGGCGCGGTGGCGCCGGTGAGCGTCTCCATGGCGCTCGGCGCCTTCGTCTTCGGCGTCGGCATGCAGCTCGCCGGCGGCTGCGCGTCCGGGACCCTCTATACCGTCGGCGGAGGCAGCACCCGCATGGTCGTCGTGCTGGCGTTCTTTTGCGTCGGCGGCTTCTGGGCCAGCCTGGACCTACACTGGTGGTCGGCGCTGCCCGGCATCGGCGCCGTATCGCTGCCCGAGGCCGCCGGTTGGGAGATCGCGCTGCCGGGCCAGCTCGCGGCACTGGCGCTGATCTACGCGGCGCTTCGCCTCGCCGGCGGGCGCGTCGGTCGGACGCTCGGATGGGAGGACGGCTTTGCGGTCCGGGCGCTGGTCCGTGGTCCATGGCCGCTGTTGCTCAGTGCCGCCCTGTTGGCGCTCGGTAATTGGCTCACGTTGCTCGCCGCCGGTCATCCGTGGTCGATCACCTGGGCGTTCGCGCTGTGGCCGGCAAAGATCGCCACCACTCTGGGATGGGACCCGGCGACCAGCCCGTACTGGTCCGGCGGTTTCCAGCAGGCTGCCCTCGCCCGCCCGGTGCTCGCCGACACCGTCTCGGTGATGAACATCGGCATCGTACTCGGCGCCCTCGCTGCCGCGTCGCTGGCTGGTAAGTGGGCGCCCGCCGCACGAATCCCGGCCGGTTCGCTAATCGCGGCGATCGTCGGCGGGCTGATGCTCGGATACGGCGCCCGGCTGGCCTATGGCTGCAACATCGGCGCGTTCTTCTCCGGTATTGCCTCGGGCAGCCTGCATGGTTGGGTTTGGATCGCCGCCGCCGCGTTCGGCACCGTCGTCGGCGTGCGGCTGCGACCCCTGTTTCGATTGGCCAAGTGATGGGCCGAACCGTCGCGTTTGAAGAGAGGAAGGGTCAGGACATGCGAAAGGCACTGATCGCCGCACTCGTTGCGGCCGTGGTCGCGGTGGCGGCAGGATCGTCCGCTCAAGCGGCAGCGAAGCGGGTGACGGTGACGGGAGAGATCGTCGACACCTGGTGCTACGTCACCGAGATCATGTTCGCCCAGGGCACCGCCCATCACCAGTGCGCGGTGTGGTGTGCCGTCGGCGGCATCCCGGTCAGCATTCTCGGCGAGGATGGCAACGTCTATGTCGTGCTCAGAGTCCGTCCGGAAAGTTTATGAGTAAACGCAGTATCGTGTGATCCGCCGCAGCATGAGCCTGATGGAGGCGAGGCGGATGAAGGCCAGGGCGATGCGGTTGAGGTTTTCGTAATCCTTGGCGAGC
>Ga0209561_1000196_pt1 | contig 16916 bp, 16 predicted proteins | sample WorMettrBAHAMAS2_FD_187393 | JGI IMG/M metagenome (GOLD analysis project Ga0209561, IMG submission 187393) | Marine gutless worms symbiont microbial communities from Max Planck institute for Marine Microbiology, Germany - Inanidrilus... | ecosystem: Host-associated > Annelida > Digestive system... | reverse complement strand
GCTCGCCAAGGATTACGAAAACCTCAACCGCATCGCCCTGGCCTTCATCCGCCTCGCCTCCATCAGGCTCATGCTGCGGCGGATCACACGATACTGCGTTTACTCATAAACTTTCCGGACGGACTCTAAGGTGCGGGGGCGCCTACGCGGGCGCTCCCGCAGTCCCGCATCCGTTCCGTCCCGGGAACCGCGCCGATGCCGACCCTCGACTTTGTCCTGCCGCACTGGCTGTACTGGTTGGGCCTCGTCGTCTTCCCGCTGATCGCCATGGTCCTTGCCCAGCGGGTCGAGCGCAGCGGCCGGGACGAGGAACTGTCGGTCGGCGTCGCCTTCCTGATGCTGATCACTGCCGGCTTCGTCGGCCTTCACCGGTTCTACGTCAAGAGTTGGCTCGGCATCGTCTACCTGTTTCCGTTCATCGGCATCCTCTACGCCAACGGTGAGCACCGGCTGGCCCGCGAGGCGGCGTCGGCGGCCCGCAACGACCGGATGATCGCAGACTTCGACGTCGACCGCTTCACGACCGCCGTCGAACGCGGCGAGGCGGGCTCGGCGGAGAAGCTGGCGGCGGCGCGCGAGACCGTCGAAGCCGTCATCCTGCGGGTGGCCGCGGCCACCGACAGCGTCGAAACCTGGAGCACCGTCGCCGCGACGTTGGCCGGCCTGATCGCCCTGATGGTCGTCGCCGACGCGTTCCTGCTGCCCAGGATGGTGCGGCGCCTCGCCGAGCGAGAACGCGACATCGCCGCCGGTCAGGGCCCGGACTTCTCGGAGGCGCCGCCAGCCCCGGCCCGCGTGGCGCCCGAGGAGCGCCCGGGGCGGGTTCACCGGCATCATCGAGACGGTCAGCCGCTTTTCCGGCGAGTACGTCGCCTATTGGTCGGTGATCGCCGTGTTCGTCTACTACTACGAGGTGCTGGCCCGCTACGTGTTCAATTCGCCGACCAACTGGGCGCACGAGAGCATGTTCCTGATGTTCGGCATGCAGTACCTGATCTCGGGCGCCTATGCTTACCTCAACGACTCCCACGTTCGTGTCGACGTGTTCTATGCGCGGCTGAGCCGGCGCGGCAAGGCCCTCTCCGACATCGCCACGTCGGCGTTCTTCTTCATTTTCGCCGGCACCATGCTGGTCACCGGGTGGATCTTCATGATGGATTCCATCCGCGTCTGGGAGGTGTCGTTCACCGAGTGGGCGATCCAGTACTGGCCGGTGAAGATCACCATCACCGTCGGCGCACTGCTGGTGCTCGCGCAAGGGCTCGCCAAGCTGGCCAAGGACATCGCGGTCGTCACCCGCGAGGCGCACTGAGCATGGGCCTCGAAATCCCCATCGGCTGGCTGACGCTGCTGATGTTCGGCAGCCTGCTGGCGCTGCTGATGGCGGGGCTGCCGCTGGCCTTCGTCACCGGCGGACTGGCCTGCCTGTTCCTGTTCCTCGTCGGCGACGCGCAGATGCTCAACATCGTGCCGTCGCGCATTTTCCCGCTGATGACCGACTACCAGCTCTCGGCCATCCCGCTGTTCATCTTCATGGCGGCGATGCTCGAGCGCGCCGGGCTGATCGGCGAGATGTTCGACGTCATCTACAAGCTGCTGGGCGGCATCCGCGGCGGATTGGCCTCGGCGACGATCATCGCCTCGACGATCCTCGCCGCGATGGTCGGCGTCATAGGCGCCGCCGTCGTCACCATGGGCATCATCGCGCTGCCGGCGATGCTGGCGCGTAACTACGACCCGCGCATCGCCATGGGCTCGATCATGGCCGGCGGCACGCTCGGCATCCTCATCCCGCCGTCGATCCTGGCGATTATCTACGCCGTCGTCGCCGAACAGTCGGTGGGCGAGCTGTTCATCGGCGCGATCCTGCCGGGCCTTCTCTTGTCCGGCATGTACGTCTTCTACATCTCGGTCCGCTGCTGGCTGAAGCCGTCGCTGGGCCCGGCGTTGCCGCCAGAGGAGCGCATCAGCTTCGTCGAGAAACTGCAGTTGCTCAGGGAGATGATCGCGCCGCTGCTGTTGGTCGCCCTGGTCCTCGGCGTCATCTTCACCGGCGTCGCGACGCCGGTCGAGGCCGCCGGCATCGGCACCTTCGGTTCGTTCATGGTCGCGGCGCTGCACCGGCGGCTCAACTGGCTGACCGTCAAGGAGGCCTGCCTGACGACGCTGAAGGCGGCGGCCATGGTGCTGTGGATCATCTTCGGCGCCACCGTGTTCGTCGGCCTCTACGTCGTCGAGGGTGGCCAGCGGTTCGTCGAGGATGCGCTCGCCGCCACCGGCCTGGGTCCGTGGGGCATCCTGATCGTGATGATGATCATCCTGATCATCCTCGGGATGTTCCTCGACTGGGTCGGCATCCTATTGCTCTGCGTGCCGATCTTCGTGCCGATCATCAAGGGCATGGGGTTCGATCCCCTGTGGTTCGGCGTCCTCTATCTGGTCAACATGCAGATGTCGTTCCTCAGCCCGCCCTTCGGTTACGCGCTCTTCTACCTGCGGGGCGTTGCACCGCCCGAAATCCCGATGATCGAGATCTTCCGGGCGTCGCTTCCGTTCCTCGGCATCCAGCTCCTTGGGCTGGTGCTGTGCATGGTGTTCCCACAGATCATCACCTGGCTGCCGCGCCTGGTATACGGGCCGTAGCCGGAGACTCCCCCTCTGCGGCCGGACCGTTAGCCGGCCGCGAACGAAAAAAAACGAGGTCGAACATGTCACATTCCGAGGCCACCTCCCCGGAGTTGCCGTTCGAAGCGGTCCCGGGCGTCATCGTGCGCGGACCGATGGCGCCGGGATTCGAGCAGATCCTCTCCCCCGATGCGCTGGCGTTCGTCGCCAATCTCGAGCGCCGCTTTGGACCGACGCGGGTCAAGCTGATGACCGCCCGCGACGTGCGCCAGCGGCAGATCGACGCCGGCGATCTGCCCGATTTCCTGCCCGAGACCGAGACCGTCCGCCGCGGCAACTGGAAGGTCGAGCCGGTGCCCGCCGACCTGCAGGACCGCCGGGTCGAGATCACCGGACCCACCGACCGCAAGATGGTGATCAACGCGCTGAACTCGGGCGCCAATGTGTTCATGGCCGACTGCGAGGACTCGCTGAACCCGACCTGGGACAACATCGTCAGGGGCCAGATCAATTTGCGCGACGCCGCCACCGGTGCGATGACCTACACCGACCCCGATAGCGGCAAGGATTATCGGCTCAATGACAACCCCGCCGTGCTGGTGGTGCGGCCGCGCGGCTGGCACCTGACCGAGGAGCACGTGCTGGTCGACGGCCAGCCCATGTCGGGCGGGCTGTTCGACTTCGGCCTCTATTTCTTCCACAACGTCCGGGCGCTCCTGGAGCGGGGCACGGGGCCGTACTTCTACCTGCCGAAGATGGAGAGCCACCTGGAGGCGCGCCTGTGGGCCGAGGTGTTCGACGCCGCCGAAACCGCGCTCAGCATCAAGCACGGCACCATCAAGGCGACGGTGCTGATCGAGACCATCCTCGCCGCCTTCGAGATGGAGGAGATCCTCTACGAGCTCCGCGAGTATTCGTCGGGGCTCAATTGCGGGCGCTGGGACTACATCTTCTCGATCATTAAGAAGTTCCGGAACCGCCCCGATTTCGTCATGCCCGACCGTGGCGAGGTGACGATGACCGTGCACGCGCTGCGCTCGTACTCGCAGCTCTTGATCAAGACCTGCCACCGGCAGGGCGCCCACGCCATGGGCGGCATGGCGGCGCAGATCCCCATCAAGTCGGACCCGGCGGCCAACGAGGCGGCGCCGGAGAAGGTGCGCGCCGACAAGCTTCGCGAGGCCGGTGACGGCCACGACGGCACCTGGGTTGCCCATCCGGGACTGGCGCCCATCGCCCGGGAGGTGTTCGACGCGGCGATGCCGGCGCCCAACCAGCTCGGCAACCTGCGGGACGACGTGAGCGTCGACGCTGGCGACCTGCTCGCCGTTCCGACGGGCTCGATCTCCGAGGAGGGCCTGCGCAACAATATCCGCGTCGGCGTCCAGTACATCGAGGCGTGGCTCGGCGGCAACGGCTGCGTGCCGCTCTACAACCTGATGGAGGATGCGGCGACGGCCGAGATCTGCCGCTCGCAGATCTGGCAGTGGCTGCGCCACGGGGCGAACCTCACCGACGGCCGCACCGTCGACGAGGCGCTGGTCATCACGCTGCTGGACGAGGAGATGGCGGCGCTTAAGGAAACACTCGGCGCGGCCCGCTACGACGACGGCCACTTCGCCGACGCCATCGAGGTATTCATGGACGTCGCCACGGCGCCCGACTTCATCGACTTCCTCACCCTGCCGGCCTACCAGCGGGTGACGACGGTCGTCGATTAACCGCCGCAAGAAGGGAGGGGGAGCATGGGCCTCGGCGACATCAAGGCGCTGACCTTCGATACCGGCGGCACCATCCTGGACTGGCACACCGGCTACCGCACGGCGCTCGCCGCTTTGGGCGCCAAGCATGGCGTCGAGGCGGACTGGGCGGCGGCGGCCAACGACATGCGCCGCAAGTCCCTGGGCCGGATGCTGAAGCTCGGCGCAGACGCGCCGCCCGACATCGTCTTCGACGACGCCCACCGCATGGCACTGGACGAGGTGCTCGCCGAGATCGGGCTCGACGCCGCCACCGCCGAGGACCGCCGCGCCATCTGGTGGGACCGGGCGCACGCGCTCCAATGCTGGCCCGACTTCCCGCCGGTGCTGCCGAAGCTGCGCCAAAAGCACATCTGCGCCTCGTTCACCGTCCTCAGCTTCCGCATCATCATCGAGACGGCGCGGGCCAACGGGCTGAGCTGGGACGCGGTGATCTCCTACGAGGCCATCGGCAAGTACAAGACCCTGCCCGAGTCCTACCAGACGGCGGCGCGGTTCCTGCAGCTCGACCCCGGCCAATGCTGCATGGTGGCGTGCCACAACTTCGATCTTGACGCCGCCAGGGCGCAGGGCTTCAAGACCGCCTTCGTCCGCCGCCCCGACGAATGGGGCCCCGCCGGCCCGCCCGATCCGACCGCCAATCCCGACAACGACATCATCGTCGACGATTTCCCCGAATTGGCCCGGGAGTTGGGGGTGTCGGTGTAGCGCAATCCGACCCGATTCTCTGGTCACCGTCGTCTGTAGGGGCCGGTTTGAAACCCGCCCCTACGTGTGTGGGATCTGAACCCAAAGCCTCATGCTGAGCAGGCGCGCGAGCGCCGTGTCGAAGCATGTGCGACCAACCCTCGATTCAGGCCCAGCCAACGCGTATGGTCCCGGCGGAACACCAACCGGGAGAGGCGATCATGCAAGCGCGCCGTCTGGGGGCCGGCGGCCCCGCCGTTTCCGCCATGGGCCTCGGCTGCATGGGCATGTCGGACTTCTACGGTCCCGCCGACCGCGCCGACAGCATCGCCACCATCCATGCCGCCCTGGATGCCGGGATCACGCTCTTGGATACCGGCGACTTCTATGGCGTCGGCCACAACGAGTTGCTGATCCGTGAGGCTTTGGCGAGCCGCCGCCGCGAGGACGTGTTCATCGCCGTCAAGTTCGGCGCCATGCGCTCGCCCGACGGCGGCTTCATCGGCATCGATACACGCCCCGCCGCGGTGCGCAATTTCCTCGCCTACACCCTCGAACGCCTCGGCACCGACTACGTCGATCTCTACCAGCCGGGACGCGTCGCCCCCGACGTGCCCATCGAGGACACCGTCGGTGCCATCAAGGACATGATCGATGCCGGCTACGTGCGCCACGTCGGCCTCTCCGAGGCCGGCGCCGATATGCTGCGGCGCGCCCACGCCGTCCACCTCATCGCCTGGCTGCAGATCGAATACTCGTTGATGTCCCGCGGCATCGAAGCTGAAATCCTGCCGACCGCCCGCGAGCTCGGCATCCCGATCACCGCTTACGGCGTGCTGTCCCGCGGTCTCCTCAGTGGCCACTGGTCGAAGGAGAGGAGCGAGGGTTGCCGCGACTTCCGCGCGATTCTGCCCCGGTTCACCGGCACCAACCTGGAGGCCAACCTGTCCCTGGTCGACGCGCTCGGTACCGTCGCCACGGAGAAGGGCGCCACCGTCGCCCAGATCGCCATCGCCTGGGCGCTGACCCAGGGGGACGACATCATCCCGCTGATCGGCGCCCGCAAGCGCGCCCGCCTCGCCGAAGCCCTCGGTGCCCTCGATGTCTCGCTGACGCCCGACGACATGGCCCGCATCGAGGCCGCGGTGCCGGCCGGTGCCGCCGTGGGCGACCGCTATGCCGAACCGCAGATGGCGATGCTCGACAGCGAACAGGGCGCTACCTGATCTCGACGGTTTTGCGGAGCGGGCTCGGCGACGGCGGCCGTTCAACATCCTTCGACACGCGGCTGTGCCGCTGCTCAGGATGAGGGAAGGGGCTGGATCCAACCCAAAACCTCATGCTGGGCAGGCGCGTGAGCGCCGTGTCGAAGCATGCCGGCCAAGCGCTACTTGACGGAGAGGGATTTGCGGAGGGGGCTGGCGCCGGGCGGCCAGGTGCCGCGGGTGAGAATCTTGGTTCCGACGAACGCGGCGTAGCCGATGCGGCGGTAGTGGGGGAGGGGTCGGACGAGGGCCGAGACCGCCTCGGCGTCGTCGTCGGCGATGACGGCGAAGGGGGCGCCGCCGGAACGGCGGCCGGTCCATACCCGCGCGGTGCTTGTGCCGGTGCCGGCAACCGCGTCCGGTACGGCTCCGAGGTCGTATGCCTTCAAGGCGTCGTCGATCCCGGCGCCCGTGCCGATGATCATCAGCGTGCGATCGGCCGTGACGGACGCGCCGGCATCCACAAACGCCGGGGTGCCGTCGATGAGGCGGCCGGCCAGCGCCCGCGCCGCCTCGGTCCCACTCGCGTCCTCCGTCGCCAGGACCACCGCCGCCGAGGGATCGAGGGTGACGTCGCGGAGCACCGCCGGCGCCTCGGCGGGCGCCAGCCGGCGGAACAGGTCGAAGCCGGGATCTATGGGGACTTCGACCGGTTGCGCTTTGGTCTCGATCGTTGCTTCGGTCTCAAGAGCGGTCAGTGGGATCGTCCGGTGCACGGGCCCGATGGCGGTCTCCACGGTCACCGGCACGGACAAGCGATAGGCGGGGGCCGGCTGGCGCAGGGTGACGGTGACCCGGTAGCCGGCGCCTGTCTTGGCGGCCTCAGCCGAGGCAAGCTCAAGCATCGGCGCGCCGGTGCGGGTGAGCCATTGGCCGAAGAACCAACCGAGGTCGGTCCCGGTTTCGGTTTCGAAGGCCGTTCGGAGATGGTCCCAAGCATCGGCGCGCCGGTGCGGGTGAGCCATTGGCCGAAGAACCAACCGAGGTCGGTCCCGGTTTCGGTTTCGAAGGCCGTTCGGAGATGGTCCCAAGCAGCGGTGCGGAAGCGATTGTCGCGCCAGAAGCGCCGCAGGCCGGCGGCGAACCTGTCCTCCCCGATCTCGGCCCGCAGCATGTGGAAGATCATCGCCGCTTTGTTGTAGCCGATCACCTGGGCGGCATCGTGGCGGCGCGAGACGAAGGCCGTCACCGGGCCGTCGCGGGCCTTGGGCAACGCCGCATAGTTGCGGAGCCAATTGAGCCGCATCTCCCTGGCTGCGTCGGCACCGCCGTCGGCGGCCAGCGCGTAGTCGGCCATGTAGGTGGTCAAGCCCTCCGCCCAGTTACCCGACGCATAGTCGATGCCGACGCCGTTGCCCCACCAGTTGTGGGCGATCTCGTGGGCCAGCGATCGCCCGCGCATGAACGGCAGCGGCAGGATCCGCCGCGACACATAGGCAATGCCCGGAAAGCCGAGGCCCACCGGCAGCGGCGCCGAAACCATGTGGAAGTCGGCATAGGGGTAGGGGCCGATCGCCTCGGCGAAGCGGTCGAGATATGCGGCGGCCTGCCCCAAGTACGCATCGGCCAGCCGCGCAACCTCGGCATGGAACCAGGTGCGGAGGCGGACGGCCCCGTGCATCCGCTCCATGACCGCGTAGGGCCCGGCGAACAGGGACGGCGGCTCCAGAGGGTCGTCGGAGGCGAACGTGGCGCGGTAGACCTGATCCCCGCCACCGGTTTCCTCGATCAGCTTGCCGGTGGCGACGGCGCGCTGGCCGGCGGGCACTTCGACCGTCAGCCGGTAGGGGGCGGGGCCGTTGCCGGTGTCGGGGACCCATCCCGATCCCGCCGGCAGGAACGTGCCGTCGTCTGCGATGCGGGCGGCGCCGGAGGTTGGCGGCGTGCCGGAATACTCGACCAGAAGGATATGGCGGCCTGGGCGCGGTAGGCTCGGCCCGGCGCTCGACGACGAACACCGCATCCGCGGCATCGGTCGGCAGCTCGGCGCACGCCTCGGGCGTCACCGGCAGCAGCACGGATGTCCCCTTGATGCCCAGATCGGCGAGCTGAGTGCCGATGCCCCAGCCGTGCTCGGCATGCCCGGCGCCGACAATGCCGACGACCAGCGGCGCCTCGGGCCGGCGGCGGGCCTCGGCGATGGCCTCGGCCATGGCGCGGTCCCAGGTGAGCTGCGCCTCGACGAACCGGCCGAACGCCGAGTCCTCCTTGGCGGCGGCGATCTCGTCGTCGGCGATCTCGGGCATCGGCGCGGCCATGTCGACGTTGCGGGTGCCGACGCGCTTCTTGACGGCGAACACACGGGCGAGCGAATCCCGGTAGGCCTCGGGCGGCGCCGCCGGATCGCTGAGCCCGGCGCGCTCGTCGGACGGAACCGCGGCCCAGCCGTCGCGTCCGATCCGCGAGACCACCGACCGGTTGACGTTGAGCGCCACCATCGGCAGCCGGTGCTGGCGGGCGAAGTGGAACAGCGGCAGATAGAGGCCTGGCTCGAACCCCCAGACCTCGGCCCACGAGGATTCGGCGAGGAACTCCTTCACCGTCAGCTCGCCCCGCACCCAGCGGTCGAGGGCCAGCTGCACACGCCGCGGAAACATCTCGAAGCCGATGACCATGTTGGGCTCGCGGGCGTGCAAGGCGGCCAGCGTGTGGAGCTGCCAGCGGTGGTGCTCGGCGGAATCGTGGCGCTCGCCCAGCAAAACGACGGGGTGCTTAGCCGTCTCGGCGATCAACGCGTCATGCCGGGCGGCGAGACCGCTCAACGGGTCGACCCACTGCCCCGGAACAGCACACGCCGCCGCATGGGCCGCGCCGTTGGCCAGGACCGTTCCGGCGAGGACGGCGGCGAAAACGAGGGTTCGGCCGTGTTTCATGGTCGTGAAAGGTCCTGTCCAGCGCGGTCCGGAGATGCCCCGACATCAATACCCCGGGACTACACCTGTTTACGAGGGAATTGCGCCCGGCGGATCACCTTCGGCACCACGAGCAGGCGGCGTCGCTCCCTAAGGTGTTGCGGATCGGCTGTGGACGGTTGTCTGACCGGTTGAAGTGCGGTCGGCAATCAGCCCAAAACCGGTCGTCGATCCCGATGGCTCGTTTTATCGGCCTCAAGAGGCCTGCAGTACAGCGAACAAGCTCGCAGTCAGTCGGGCAAGCCCAGGTCACGGAGAATGTCGGTCCGTCTCGCCGCGGCCTCCGGACTCCAATTGAAGCCGTGCCGCAACACCTCGGCCACGGAGATCGCTGGGTTCGCCTCGATGGCTTCGCTCGCCGCCGCCCGGGCCGCGTCGTCGCGGCCCAGGTCGTGAAACGCGAGGGCACGTCCGATATGGGCGTGGCCGGCGTGCCAGCCGTATGGCTCACGTTCGAGGAAGCTCGCGAACACGGGAATAGCCTCCTCGGGGCGGTCATCGTCGAGATAGGCGAAGCCGAGGACTTCCAGATACCAGGCCGGGTAATAGGGACTCAACCGCATCGCCCGTTTCATGGTGGGGACGGCGTCATCCGGGCGGCCGGCGCTGAGCAGCAAGACGGCGAGGAGCGCGGTGTTGGTGGAATGGTTGGGACTGAGGGCGACGGCCTGCTCACCGGACGCGAGGGCCGTTTCGTGCCGCCCCTGATATAGGTGGATGGCGCCCTGCAGCGCATGGACGTCGGGCAACTCTTCGTCCAGGGCAAGGGCCTTTTCCGCCAGGGACGCGGCGCGCTCGAACGAGACGGCGGGGTCGCCGCTCCAATCGTTCTGGGCGTCGAACCAATGGGTCCAGGCGAGCAGCGCGTAGGCCAGGGCGTAGTCGCCGTCGGTCTCGACGGCCTCCTCGAACAACCGGCGGGCCTGTGCGTTCCCCGCCTTGGTGCGCTCGTAGAAGTGCTCGACTCCCTCGCTGAGCAGCTTCCAGGCGTCGAGATCGCGCGTGTGCCGGCGGCGGACCCGCATCTGTTCGCCGTCGGTGAGTTCGATCCTGAGGGACGTGACGATGTGCTCGGTAATCTCGTCTTGCAGGGCAAACAGATCGGTCATCTTGCGGTCGTACCGCTCGCCCCACAGGTGGTTGCCGCTGAGCGCGTCGATGAGCTGGGCGTGAACCCGCACCCTGTCGTCCGACCGCTGAACGCTGCCTTCGAGCACGTAGCGGACGCCGAGGTCGGTCGCCACCTCCTGCACCTTCACCGGCCTGTCCTTGTAGGCGAACGTGGAATTGCGGGCGATGACGAATATGTCCGAGACTTGCGACAGGGCCATGATGATGTTTTCGGTCATCCCGTCGGCAAGGTGATCCTGCTCCGGATCGCCCGAAAAGTTGTCGAATGGCAGCACGGCGATGGAGGGCTTTTCCGGCAGCGGATATGCCATGCGTTCGATCGATGCCGGCTCGACGTCGGGCCGGCCGAGATAGAACCAGGCCGCCGCCGCGCCCGCGCCTGCGACCACGGCGAGGACGATTGCCGCGGCGAGCCACCGCGCCCGATGCCGTGGGCGGAACGATGGCGCGCCGACGACCTCGCCGGCAGCGTCGGGCGTCAAGTTCACCCGGTACACCGGGATCGGCCGTCGAATGTTCTTGACCGATTGCTTGCCGAGGAATTCGTAGCCGACGTCGAGCTTGTCGCGGATCTCGTCGAGGACCTTCTCCGAGATGCAGATGCCGCCGGGCTTGGCGAGGCTCTCCAACCTCGCCGCGACGTTGACCCCGTCGCCGTAGAGCTCGTCGCGATCGACGATCACGTCGCCGATGTTGACGCCGATGCGGAACTGGACCTTGCGGTCGTCGGCCAGACCTTCGTTGCGGGCCGCCAGGTCGCGCTGGATCTCGACTGCGCAGCCCACGGCGACGACGACGCTTGCGAACTCGGCCAGGACCGCGTCGCCGGCGTAGTGCAGCACCCGTCCGCCATGGCTGTCGATGAGGGCCGCAATGCCATCGAGGTAGCCGCTGAGGGTCCTATGGGTTCCCTCTTCGTCGGCGCCGGTCAGCCGGCTGTAGCCGGCGACATCGGCGTAGAGGATTGCGGCGGGCTTTCGGGTGAGGCCTTCCTCGGTCATTCGCTCCCTCCGACCATGGCACGCCGAATCTAGCGAGGATGACAGGTAAGCGGTATCGGAAACGCCGCTCCTGGATTGGACCCGAACGCCTGCACTGGGTCGGACCGGTGTTGTTCGACGACCTTGTCGAGTCGCCCCTTGGAACCGGCACGCGGACGTTCCGTGGCCGCCGAGCCCCTATGTGTCGCCCCGCCGCGTCCGGATGGGTGCTACGCCGCCGATGCGATCGGGAGACGCGGCATGGCGCCGCCTCTGGCCAGTCGGAGGATGCCATCGATAAGGCTATCGGCCTCATCTCCGCTGATCCCCCCGTAGGTGAGCAGCAACCGGGCCTTGGCGATCATGTCGTCGCGGGTGATCGGGTTTTCGGGATCGCCTTTGGTGTTGGCGCGCGTCGATCTCCGCACCGTCCCGTCGGCAAAGAAGACCGCGATGCCGGCGCCCCAGGCGCCGGGGTATGCCGAGACGTAGGGCTCCGCGGCGGATACACGGACTCGGCCGGCGAGCGGCCGCAGCGCCCCACGGGCGGTGGCGGAAAAGGCGTCGAAATCGATGGTTTCCCGGGTGAGCGCCGCCGCCGCGCAGTGTTGAAGGGAGAACTTGGCCTCGTATTCGCTCTCCGGCGCCGGACGGTCGCAGACGTCGAGCGCCGTCGGATAGGTCTCGATCTCGACGCGCTCGATCGCATGGCCGTCCGCCATCGCGCCGATCTCCAGGCAGGCGTCGATCAGCGGATGGGTGTGACGGCACGACGGCCACGGTTTCACCGACGTCAGGGTCAATTGCCAGGGGGCATCCGCATCGCGCGTCACGGCGCCAGGGTCGGCGTCCGGACACGTCGCCGCGAAGAGGCCCTTGTCGCCCTCGAGGATGCGCGGCGGTCCGGTGAAGCCCCGTTTCGCCAGATCGGCGGCGAGCACGCCCGCCGCCGCCGCCCGCCCCGCGTGCAGGTGCTTGGTCATCGCCCCGCTCTCGAGGAATTGCCACGGGCCGGATGCCTGATCCCCCGCGTTGCCCAGGGCGTCGACCATCGTTCGCGCATCGAGGCCGAGCAATGATCCCGTGGCGTAGGCCGAGCCGAAAGGTCCGCATGTGGCGGTGCTGTGCCAGATGCGGTAGTGCTCCGCGCCTGCGGCCATGCCGACACGGGTCATGGCTTCGAATCCGCGAATGACCGCGGTGAGGAAAGCCTCTCCCGAAGCCGCCTCGCGTGCGGCGACGGCCCAGGCCGCGGGGACGACCACGCAACCGGGGTGGACGACCGAGGCCTTGTGCAGGTCGTCCATCTCCAGGATGTGGGTGAGGCCGCCCATCAGAAACGCGAGGGTGCGGGCGCTCGGCGGCTCGGCCTCGGCCCATTCGACGAGGATTTGGCCCGGCGCCGTGGCCCGGCCGCCGATCGCATTGGCGACGGCGTCGAGCACAAGGAGCGCCGCGTGCTCTCTGTCGCCGTCGCCGATCTCCTTGGTCTCGATCAGCTCGATCAGTTGCTCGGTCAAGGTCCCGGCAGCCATTGTCGCGCTCGCTTCTGTGAGAAATTCAGGGTCACTGATGGAAGCGGAAAACTTAGCCGCCGCCCCCGCGGCGAGGCAAAGACCGAATGATATCCGCCGTCACTGACGCTTCCCCGCTGTCGGGTTCCCGTGCGCGGCCCCACCTGGGCGACGGCTCAGGACGGCTTGGTGCCGGTGACCGTGATCGACAGGACGTGCAGGTCGTTCGAGGCCGCCTCGGCGAGCTGGGTCTTGTCGGCATACCGGGACAAGACCGACTCAGGGATGTCGATCCGCCGCGCTTTGACCACATCAATGCCGTCAAGGCCGGTTTCGGCGATGATGCCGAGGTAGTCGTCCCGGGGGATCGCGCCGGAAATGCAGCCGGCATAGAGCGCCGCCACCTCGAGCGTCCAGTCGGGCAACGGCGCCGACGACACGATATCGGAAATGCAGAACCGGGCTCCGGGCTTCAACACCCGATGGATCTCGGCGAAGGCGGCCCGCTTGTCGGGAACCAGGTTCAGCACGCAGTTGGAGATGACCACGTCGACGCTGTCGCGTTCGACCGGAAGATGTTCGATCTCGCCGAGCCGGAAGTCGACGTTGTCGTATCCGAGTTTGCTGGCGTTCAAACGCGCCCTGGCGATCATTTCCGGCGTCATGTCGACGCCGATCACAAGACCCGACTCGCCCGTTTCGTGGCGTGCAATGAACACGTCGTTTCCGGCGCCGGAGCCCAGATCGAGCACCGTGTCACCCGGGCGGATGCCGGCGTGCTCGACGGGCAGCCCGCAGCCCAACCCGAGATCGGCCTCGGCTACGTGCCCCGCCACGCCTTCGTAGGCATTTCCGACCATATCGATTTCGCCATCGCCACAACAACTCGGCCCGCAGCCGCATCCGCTGCCCGAGCTTTCTGCGGCGATTTCGGCATATCTTTCTCGCACCTGTTCACGAACGGTGTCGTCGAGAGTGGTCATGACGTGTCCCTTTCAGAAGGTTGGCAGCAGCTTTCGATCGACCCGAACAGGTCGGCGACCTGCGCGCGCAGCCGGACCATTTCCGCATGATTGATGCAGTAGCACGATCGCGGACCGTCGATGGTTCCGCTGATCAGGCCGGCCTGTTTGAGCACTTTTAGGTGTTGCGAGACCGTCGCCTGCGAGAGCGGCATCTCCTCGACCACGTCGCCACAGATACAGGTGCCGCGCTCGGCAAGCAGACTGAGGATTCTTAGCCGCGCCGGATGGCCGAGCGCCTTCAAGACCTCGGCGAGCGTGTCATAGGAGTCGGTGCGGGCGTCCATGTTTTATCGTAGATCGACGATAAACGATGAGTCAAGGGCTGGTTTGTCCGAACGCGAGTCCTGCAGTCCTTGATCCGTGCTCGGTCGGATAGATGGTCTGCCCCTGCTTGGGAGGGGTCGGCGCGGTCAGGATCACCGCGATGGCCAGGTGCAGGCGGTGTCGCTCCCTATGGCGGTGACGACGCTGGTTAGTCCGCAGGCGCCCGGCTGGGCTTGGTGAGGATGAACCAGGCCCCGTAGGCGATCACCACGGCCATGGCCGCGATGAGATACCAGGGCGCCGTCGAGAACAGAACGACGTACACCATGCTGGCGACCATGGCCGTGACCGCCACGATCTTGGCGAGGGGCGGGATCACCCGGTGCTGGTCCCATTGCTGCAGCGGCGGACCGAACACCCGGTGGTGGTAGAGCCAGTCATGGAACCGTTTCGAACTGCGGGCAAAACACCAGAGCGCCAGAATCATGAACGGGGTCGTGGGCAGCACCGGCAACACAGTACCCAGCAAACCGAGGCCGACGAAGGCCAGACCCAGTCCGAGAAGCAGAGGGCGGCGAAGAGGGGTGTCGTTCACGGTCAGTCCTGGGCGGGTTCTTTCGTGTCGATACACGGGCACGTGTGGTCGGCAACTGGCCCGCGCATTCTAAGGTCACGACGGAATTGATAGCGGCCCTTCACCCGGCCTCACTCCGCCGCGACGGCTTGCGAGGAGGCCCGCAGCTCCCGCAGCGCCTGGGCGATGATCTGGATGGCGGACCAGAGGAACAGGCCGGCCATCAGCGCCGCGACGATCAGGTCCGGCCAGGCCGTTCCCGTCAGTGCCACCAAGCCGGCGGCGACCATCACCGCGACGTTGCCGATGGCGTCGTTGCGGCTGCACAGCCACACCGACCGCACGTTGGCGTCACCGTCGCGATAGCGGATCAGGATTGCCACGGCGGCCAGGTTTGCCGCCAGGGCGAGGAACCCGATGGCGCCCATGACATGGGCATCGGGGAGGCCGAGGACGAGCACCTGATAGGCCGTCGAACCGAGCACCCACGCACCCACCAGCGCAAGGCTGGCGCCCTTGATCAGCGCGGCCAGCGCCCGGGTGCGAATCGCCATGCCGAGCACGAACAGGCTCATGCCGTAGGTCAGGGTGTCGCCGAGGAAATCCAGGGCGTCCGCCTGCAGCGCGCGGGACCCGGCAATGGCGCCGGCGGTCATCTCGACCCCGAACATCACCGCGTTGATGGCGATGACGATCCAGAGCGCGCGGCGGAAGCCGGCCGACATGCCGTCGAACTTCGGTTGGTGATCGCAGCATCCGGCCGACATGGCGGCTCCCGGTGATCGGTTTCGGTTGATCCCTCATCTTAGGGCCGTCGGTCGCCAAAAGCTCAAGGGGAATGCGCAGAGGTGATGACTCGCCACGGTCGTGTGCTCATGGATATTCCCGTTAAACGAGTTATATTATTCCGTTAAGCTACTCATAATTGCCACCCTGTTCCACCAAAATTTTTCGAAACCGCCGCCACGACGAGGGTTTTTCGGGGACGTTGCCATGGGGGAGGCGTATCCGAATAACCACTCGAAATATTCAGAAAGATAAGTGTTTTTATTTCAAATTTTGATTTGTTGGAGTCTTTGGCGAGTCATTATTGAGTCCTTGGGAATTCCAAGAAGTATTTATTGTTTTTCACAAAATGAGAAGTTTGAATATGTCGAAACCCGTTTATCAAGTTTACATACGTAAGGGCGTGTCGTACAATGCCGGGGAGAGTATTCTACTGGCGGAGGGGACATGCCTGCCGATCAACCAGTTCTGGTCGCGTCCGAAGACCAGCTATGGGACATTTTGGAGGCACAGCTATCGGACACGGAGCAGATTCCAGGAACCGGTTTTTCCATATCAGGCTGGGGACCGGAACTTCTGTACTTGCCGGAAGAGCCGATTGGGCATTCCGTGTCGCCATCTGTGGCCCGAGCGATTACAGATTTCCACCGCAGCCTGTCACGGTCTTATGCCTACCTGGCCTATGGTCAAGCGAACGCTATATTCCTTCGTCAAGATGATCGGGAATTGCTTGATGTTCGGTTCGTTGTCACGGACGGAAGTAGCGGCCTTGAGGTGGCAGACTGGATCATTGACACTCTCATTGCGGGACTTATCGGCAAGATGACTGGCGATCACATCACCGTCGCCACTGCGGTCTTCTTGGTCCTGTACTTCACCCATAGTTACGGGAAACATTGGATTAGCAAGCGCTACGAAGAAAAGCGTCAAGCTCACGAGGCCGAAGAGCGAGAAAGGTTGGGCGCACAAGAAATCAGGCGGATGGAAATCCTGTCCGACGTGCTCACCAAACACCCGCATCTTAAGCCGCTTCAAGATGGGGCAGAAGATGCGAAAATGGGCTTAGTAAATGCTGCCCGGAACTTCAATCGAAGTCGAGTGCAGGGAGCAAACCTTACCGCGCAAGAGGCAAAAATCATCGTGTCGCGACAACGCGAAGAGAGGAAGGGCCGAAGGATTGATGGGCTTTTTGAGATTTCTCGGATCAATCCCGAACATGAGGCAGGCCATCTTTTCCGCCTAAGTGTCTGTCCGGCAAGTTAACGGTTTTTTAGAATAGGTCATGATTGAAGAGGGCATCTTCTGATTTTTGTGGAGGGATGCCCGATGTGGACAGTCGAGAACCGCGCGCTTTACGACCGCAAGGGTGGTCGCTATCCGAGCGACCTGACGG